>Ga0316207_10000098_pt1 | contig 189096 bp, 150 predicted proteins | sample 6weekpyrite_MG_FD_204943 | JGI IMG/M metagenome (GOLD analysis project Ga0316207, IMG submission 204943) | Microbial mat bacterial communities from mineral coupon in-situ incubated in ocean water Damariscotta River, Maine, United States -... | ecosystem: Environmental > Aquatic > Marine >...
TCCAGGAACAGTTTGATTTCTGGATAGAAAAAATGGAACTCAATGAGCCTGCCAAATTCCTGGTCAGATTGAGGAATGTCGTTGATGTGTTGGTGCAGGATGACTGGTGGTTTGACCGTGATGAGTTGCAGAAAAATTTGCCGGTAAACTAGTATGTTCTGGAACGAAACAAAATCCGATAAACCCTATGAAGCGCCAGATGATATCGTTGACCTGGCCTTTAAGATCAAATGCAAGTGTCTGCCGCTTGAGCATACGCGGCAACTATCTCTGGCCTTGCACGAGGCCTTACCCTGGATAGTTGACGAAGATTCTATGGGAATTCACCTGATCCATGGTGCCGAATCCGGAAATGGCTGGCAACGACCGGAAGACACCAAAAATGAAGTTCTGTACCTTTCCAGGCGTACACGCATGAGCCTGCGTCTGCCCAAGGAAAGACTTGATGATGCAGCTAGCCTGACAGGACAGACCCTCAGCATAGATGACTACAGTATCGAAGTTGGCGAGAGCGTGGTCAAGCCACTGAGCATCAGCAGCACCATCTTTTCACGTTATGTCCAGTCGTCCGAACAAGAGTCAGAAGATGATTTTCTTCGTCGGATCTATGCAGAACTGCAGGGAATGAATGTCGAGGTTTCCAAGTTGTTATGCGGAAAAACACATATATTACAAGGGCTTAAAGGTGATGTCTTTACACGCAGTGTGATGCTGGCCGAGCTAAAACCAGATGAATCGGTGCGTGTGCAGCAGCAAGGCCTTGGTGATGGGCGCAAAATAGGCTGCGGCCTGTTTCTCGCGCATAAGGGCATTGCCCCGGTCAAAGGGATTGAGGATGAATGATTTGGCATCATGAGCATTGGCTCAGACGCCTTTTTCTATTAGAATACGCTAATTCGTTTTTTTGGTAATATTGTTCAGATACAAGACTATAGGAGACTATAATGGCTTACGAAGTTGATGGAAATACCATCGAATGCACAGATAACGGTTATTTAGTTGAAGCAAGTGACTGGAGTGAAGCAGTTGGGGCAGAGATTGCAAAAGAAGAAGGCATCGATATGTCAGAAAGGCATTGGGATGTGGTCAACTATTTGCGCGATGAACATATCAATAACGGTGGTGCAGAGCCTAATGAGCGCACTATTCTTAAAGCCATGAGTAAATTATGGGGGGAGAAGGTATCTTCCAAGGTCATGTATGAAATGTTCCCGACGATGCCTTCCAAACAGGGCCGCAAGATCGCCGGACTGCCACAAAGTACACGTAAGGGTGGTTACTAATCACTTTTGTGATACTTTTGTACTAGTATAAAAAGGGAAGCATTAGCTTCCCTTTTTTTTTGGCCAGGGATGGCCTTATGCCGCGAGAGCACAAGGAAGTGCGTAGCGGCGTCTTACAGAACGTATCGAGAAACAAAGTGTTCATGGCGTGAAGGTTTATGATACTGCCGCGAGAGCACAAGGAAGTGCGTAGCGGCTTTATTGTTTATTTGCTTCACAAAAAGATAGAACTTTTCTCATAAAGGCAATGTCACACTTACTATCCAGTTTTTTTATTTTATAAGCTTGTCTGTGAGGAGTGGGTTTATGCGTAAAGTATACAAGACAGAAGAAGAATGGAAAGCCGAATTAGCGGATGATGTCTATCATGTGTGTCGACAAAAGGGTACTGAGCACCCTTTTAGTGGGAAGTATAATGACAACAAGGAACAGGGAACCTATACCTGTCAATGTTGTGGTGAACCCTTGTTTGCGTCGGATACGAAATTTAATTCGGGTACCGGTTGGCCGAGTTTCTTCCAGCCTTTAAACGCCAACTGTATTGAAGATGTGATTGATACCAGTCATGGAATGAAAAGAGTCGAAGTGGTTTGCAACGCTTGTGGTGCACACCTGGGGCATGTGTTTAAAGATGGCCCGAAACCGACAGGTTTAAGGTATTGTATTAATTCAGTGTCACTGGGTTTTAGAAAAAAGGATTAGATATAGCTTGCAAAGCAGGATGAATCATTTTTATTCTAAAGCCTTGAGAATAAAGTCCGTACTTTAATAAAACTAACGACAACTAAAGATCTGCCCACATTCGAACCAGGTTGGTGTATGAGTGATCTACCTGCGCGGTTTCTTCTGCCTCGGGTTTTTTCTGCATGAGTTTTTCGCGCGCAAGGTTGAGTTCATAGAGTAATTCTCGCCTGGATGGATCTCTTATCAGGCTTTGTATCCAGGTGACAGCTACGATACGTTCACCTTGTGTGACTTCGGCTACCCGATGGAGACTGGAGGCCGGGTATATGACTGCATGACCTGACGGTAATTTTACAGTTTGATTGCCAAAATTTGTGCGGATGATGAGTTCACCGCCCTCATACTCCTCAGGATTATTCATAAAAACAGTGCAGGCAATATCGCAACGAAAGCGCTGTTCCTGACCCATAACAGGGTCATCTATGTGATCACCGTATGTCATGCCTTTACTGTATCTGGCGAAGTAGGGGGTTGCTGTTTTGTGTGGGAGTGTTGCGTTCCTGAAAATTTCATTATGATGCAGATTGCCGAGTAAAATACGGCTTAATTGTTGTGCCATATCGGAAGTCTGATCAACTTCCTGGTTGGATTTGACCTGCTGGGCTGCCTTGCCTGCAGATAATTTACCATCGATAAATGGTGCTTCCTTCAAAGCCTGTTGCATGACAGCGAGTTGTCCGGAGTCTATAACATTTGGAATTGTCAGTAACATAACGTTGCATGTCCTTCAGTGTATAGTAATGGATCATAAAGTATTTGTGCGGCCGAGTTAAGTGCTCATTGCTTATGCGGGGTATCGAATCAGTAAAGAAATACCACCCAGTAAAATAACCCATGAAACGACCTTTCGGAACAGGTATTCATTCACCTTTACATGAAGATGATTGGCATTCCACAGAACGATAGCCAGAATTGGACCAGAGATGAGCATCATGCGGACTATCTCGTCTGTGAACGTGTCGTTAATAATGTAACCGCCTGTGCGAAACAGGTTCATGGCCAGAAAAAAGGCCAGGGCATAATTACGAATGATAAGCTTGTCATTGAAGGAACCAAGCAGACGAGTCATGGCGATAGGCCCGCTGATACCGATCAGGGTCTGTGATGTGCCGGCCAGTATATCCAGTAGCCGCTGTATTGCAGGTTTGATTCTCAGAATGTGTGGAGAAATAACCAGGTAGGAACCGAAAACAGTTATCGCGATAGCCAGTGTCAGATAAAATATGTGGGTAGGAAATTTGTAAAATAACGTCAGGCCTACGAAACCACCCAACGCGCCAAATGCCAGCATCTTTGATAAAAATCTAATGTTAACCGTTTTCGGTGAACGAATCAGGCCGATGGTCGCAGTCAGAATTTGCGGCATGACTGAATAGATGACCAGCGTTTTTGCATCAAAAAACAGGGTCATGACCATGATCATCATGATCGTGCCGGCCAACCCGAAAATGATTTCAAACGTAAACGTAACGCAGCAAACAAGAGTGAGGATGAGAATGTCAGGCATTGTTCATTCAATTGTGTAGGAGCGGCCCCATGGCCGCGAAATTAATTGTGAAGTTTTTTTCGCGGCCATGGGGACCGTTGGTATATGTTTCCATAGAATGGCCTGTTAGCCGCTCCAATTTGTGTATATTAAGCGAAAACAACCCATGTGGTGGCGATATACTTCACCCCCTTTTCAAGCGTTTCACCCCGGTGTTCATGTGTCCAGAAAGGAGGAAACAATAGCAGCTTGCCTTGTTCAGGTTTGATCTGCACATCCTGAAATGAAAACTCGGTCTTGCCGCCTGGGCCTTCTACATCATTCAGATACCAGACTGCGACTAACTGGCGCTGACTGAACTCATGACTACCACCATCAATATGCCAGTGATAAAACTCACCGGGATCGGTTCGCTGAATGGCATAGCCCATGTCTTTGAAGGGCCCCTTGAAGTATGGAAACTTCGGGGTTAATACACGCATGGCAAAACCCAGGGAACGGAACAGAATCTGGTCTATATCTTTCCAGTCTTCCTTGCCGCTCACTACCAGGTCGGTCGAGCGTTTAATGCTTTGATCTTGCTGTTGCATCTGACCAATGCGACCAGGGTATTGCTGGTCTTTTTTATCTTCGAAGCGATGGATCATTTCTTCACAGATTTGCGCAGGAAGGGCATTCTTAATTTCAAAAATAAAGGAGTTTTCCTTTACTTCTTCCAGAACGTAAGGTTTTACCTGAGTGTCTATAGTTTGGGGCATAATAGTACAGTGCTCTGTGTCGGGTGTATCTATTATCCTATAAGGATAGTTACAGGGTCAATTTATCTTCAATTTTTAAAGATGGTCAGGTTAAGGTTGGATTATTATAACAATCAGATAGCGCGATAGTCGCTGGAGGCTCAACGAAATGGCATAGGCTTATAATTTGTTGTTTTCTATCAGTGTTGTAATTTTATCCGCGCATTGCACTGTATTGCCTTGGTGTATGTCTAAAATGCTGTCTGCCACGTCATTCCAGTGTTGTTTTCCAGCAGTAATGGTTTTTCGTAACCCTGCAAGATTTCCTGTTTGATACCACTGCTCATATGCAGCAATTAACGATGGGAATATCTCCTTGCGCATGGCATTGAAGTTACCAAAGTAGAAGTGGATGGATGCACGTCGGTCTTCATTGACTAACATGGGCAGTGTGCTGTGACAATCAGCCATATGGTCACGCACCGCGCGTGCCATGAAGCTTGCTTTACTGCGTGGCAGGCTGGCTAACATCGTATGCCATGCTTCTCCCAGATGTTTACCTGCCTGGATCTCACCGATCTCATGATGCAGCAAGACGTCGGTTTCATGTTCGGTCATTAGATCCAGGGCATGATCGAGATCATGCTCAAAGTCATAGTGTGATAACGCGTGAGCCATGGCTCCCTGGCCTTTGTTCCAGCGCCATTCTTCGAGCCTTTCCCAGATCATACGTTTGAGGGATTGTCGGCGGATGAAGATGGTTTTGTTGATAGACATGGCCGGCGGGGCAGTGAGTTCTCTGGCGAATTCTGTATTGGTAACATATACCTGGTAATCATCTGTAGCCAGGTGCTGGTTAAGTTCGCCGAGAAAGAAATGTGGGCGATGTTGCTGTCCAAGCCCGGCACTATAAACCATGCCCATCGGTTCCAGATGGCGGTTTATTTCATGGGCATCGAAGGGTGAATAGGCACGGTTATTAATGGTAATATCACTGTAGTCACAATCTTCCAGCTCTTGCCAGCGCTGTTCACGCGCACTGATCCAGTCACCAATATCGTTGTTGGCAAGCGAGTCATTGAAACCCAGTTTGTTTTCCCATCGGTAATATTCCCTCATCTTTAATAGGTATACACAAAGGGTATAGTCATTGGCAGCCTGGGTGTTAGCTATATCGCAATTACGCTGAACGGTATTAATGATGTTTTGTTTAAGCATTGTCAGGTTAAAGTATTGTTGTTACAAGTGATGTCAGTATATTTAAAGTCATAGTAAAATAGTATACTATTACAGTAATTTTTCCATAGTATGAAAATAGTCTTATAATAAAGATGTTTAATGTATGAGGGTACACTCTTGGCTGTAAGAATCAAAAGTAAATGGACAGAGAAATCCAAGGCAAATCTGTCTGAAGACCTGATAAAGGAAAATGCCCAGGCGCTGGCATTTATATACTGGCGTGTGGCATTGGATAATGCAAAGAACCTGCATGGTGAAAAATTTATCTACGATGATGATGAGCAGCGGGTCAAGGTAATAGCAGAATACCTTGCCATGTTCCTGCAGCTCTCGGACCGTCTTGCCTATGGCAAGATCGACGATGAAAGTCGCCAGGAGTTTATCACGCATCTGGCACTGCGCCTGGCAGATCACATGCAGGACAATGCAACCGACCTGTTCGGAGAAGGTGACTATAAAACCTCATTCATAGATATGTTAAACAGACGCTCTGCCGAATATTCCGAGTATGATTACTCTCTGGAAGAGGGGCCAAGTTACAGTTTTATGCAATGTTTTGGCAGTATGGTGCAAAATGTGATGGGGGATCATCACGACAATAAGTGGGTTATTGATCAGATTATGGATATCGATGGACCTGATGCCATCAAAAAAGCGGAAAAAGCCTTGTTACAGTTGTTTGACTAAGTTTGCAGGCCTGATGATAGGTGTGCATAAAAAAAGCGGGAAAAGATTTCCCGCTTTTTTTATGAGAAGACCAGACTTAAGACTTGAATTTTTCAGCGTTGTCTGTGTTCTTGTTAGAACCATCTTCGTATCCAGCAGAGTATGCATCAGATATTCGTTGCTCTTCACGCTCTGGGTTGTGAAGGAAGCCACCGGCCCAACCGTTTACGTATTCTGGGTCAGTACCCGCTTCTTCTAGTTTAGTGATGGTCTCGTAGTACATGGGATCCATTGTCTTCTCCTGCATGTCAGTTTATCTATCAGCCTGATCATAAAGATCATGCGAAGTTTGAATTCTGTTAAAAGCATATTATCGCATATAAACAGCTGGTCTATCAACATTTGCTTATAAACGAATTAAGTAAGTTGTTTAAGGTCATACGCCGGATAAACAATAAAAAATACATAAAAATCAATAATATATTTAATATTTATACGGGTTATACAAGTATAAATAACTTAATTGGTGCGGAATTCTAGTCTTTTCTTGACCATTTGCATAGTCTTTTTTGAAGATTAGTTAAAATCTGACTTATTTCCATAATGAAAAATAAATTATTCATAAAATTGGCCAATCAGGGATTTTGACAAGCAATGAAGTTAATTCTTAAGTTATAATATTCCACGATTTATGACCACATTAATGAGGAATGTTTTATGGCTAGTGTATTGATGTACTGTACAGCGGTGTGTCCCTATTGTGTACGTGCTGAGCAGTTACTCACCAAAAAAGGTGTGACGGAAATTGAAAAAGTTCGTATAGACGTCGATCAGGATCGCTTTGCTGAAATGATGCAGCGCAGCAATGGCCGCCGCACCGTTCCGCAGATATTCATTGGTGATACACACGTCGGTGGTTACGATGATATGGTCGATCTTGATATGGATGGAGAATTGATGCCACTGCTCGAGTCCTGAGTTACACAGTTATTATACCCATACCTGCCTTATGGAATTAAGCCCCGAAGATTCCCTGCGCCTCAACGTCATGCTGGCTAATGCAGTTGCTGTGCGGATTGATGAAGGCGTGAATATCGTCTCTTGTCTGTCTGCCTCAGGAGACGAGGCAAAGATCCAACTCAACCCCAATTGTCGACCTGAACAATATGTCCGCAACGTAAGGGAATTGTTGTCCAGTCATGTCATGGGGTCACCTGGTGGTTACCCTGTTTACCTGAAACGCTGGACACGCATGGGTCAGGCCAGCGATGCACGGCTGGATGACCTGCTAATGCTAGGCGAAACCGAAGCCGTTGTTGCCGTTACCGGCGCTCCAAGTTTGACGGATGAACTCGCTCGGCGCGCCTGGTGGATCATGCCTGACTCTGATAATGCCAGACGCATGTTACAGCGAGAGTGTGTCGTACAGGGTGAAATGGGCAGGGTGCTGACCGAATTTTTACTGGAGTTTTTGCCGTTTGAAGAATCGCCGGGCGATATCATCGAAAGCGTCAAACTGGTATTGCAGCCAGGTCTTGTTTCGGATGAAGAAAAAACAGGTATCTGGAACAGGGGTAAACAGAAAAACGTCTTCCTGGTTGGTTTTCTGCATGCCTTGCCAGACGATCTTCCTGAAAATGAGGCCTGTCGTCATGATTTTGAAGATCGGCTGGCTGATCTGCAGCCACTACTGGCAGGCAACAATGAGTATGCCCGGTTACTGCAACGGCTGTTGTCCTCTGCGGGGCAATCCTATTTATCGGTTTGCCAGAAAATCCTGAAGCGCCCTGCCAACCAGGATGTTATTGTGTCTTTCCTTGAAGCCATCGAGAGCTATTTCGTACCCGTCAGATTGAGCGATTTTCACTATCGTTCTATCGAACATATTACCGAAGAAGTAGACAAGGTATTGGCAGGTGGCAGTAGCGGTGAAATGGGATTGCCAGACGCACTTGCTGCTCTGATCAATGCAGCCCCCGGCTTACAAGAAGAAATCCGCGCGATGTTGATCTTGTCACACATTGGCGTGCCGGTTATCAACCCTATCTTCGCTGTCACCGATGCGGTGGGTAGTGTCATGCGTAAAAAGATCGAGCCGGTCAGTAAACCTGTGTTACAGATGATCCAGACACTGCGCAGCTGAGCAGTTCTCTGATGATGCAGCATTTGACCAATAATATTTTCACAAGAAATTAATATCACTTGCCGGGGCGTTCCTGATCGCGAGCACTAAAACGTTACCCGATTTGTATAGCGTCCCAGGACTCTCCTACATCAACAGTTGATATAGTAACAGCAAAATTATCAACAGCTCAAATACCGATAATAACTTCCAGAACAACGTCGGATTGCGTTGCATGAGTGGCTGGAAGTCACGTTGTTGAAATTCCGGGTTTGGTTGTGAAATATCATGAATGAACTCGGATAACATTCCCTGGCGTTTTTCGGTGTCCAGGTGCACCGCTTTCTGGATTGCAGAATCAAACCATGCGGGTATCTCGGGTCGGTAGTGCTTGATGGAAGTATAGCGGGCTCTTTTCAGACGGTTCTCCGACAGCGCCTGTCCGTAGGGCAGTTTTCCACACAGCATTTCATAGGTGATCACTCCCAGTGCATAGATATCAGAGCGGTTATTTCCATTCTCTCCACGAAAATATTCCGATGCAGCGTAATCCATTGTTCCAAGAAGATTGTCACGCTCGTAAGGTGTTTGTATCTCTTCAATCCCGGCTATCTTGGTGGAACCAAAATCAATAATTATTAAACAGTTGTTATTATCGATTAAAATATTTTCCGGCTTCAGGTCGCGGTGTACCATTTCAAGTCTGTGAAAGGCTCGCACCCCGGAAGCGATTTGTTCAACCAGCTCACGCACTTTTGTGTGGTGCACATGCGGGTTTTCATGCATCCACTGGCGCAGGGTTTTACCCTCTACGTACTCAGTAATGTAATACAAAAAACGTCTTCGGCCTTTCGGCTCAATGACTTTCAGAACGTGGGGGTTATTGATCCGCCGGCCGACCCATTCTTCATGTAAAAACTGGTCAATGTAGCCCGGGTTATCCTCAAAGTTGACCGAAGGGGTTTTCAGAATAACATTACTGCCTGTTTCCTCATCCTGTGCGACGTAAATCTGTGTACGGTTACTTGCGTGTATTTCTCTGACGATGCGATAGCCGTCCAGGATCATGCCAGGTTCCAGTGGTGGCGGGAAGGGAAGCTCGGTGAGTTGTTGATAGAACTCATCGACATCAACCTGTGGCAGATGATCTACCTTGACAATCAGGCAGCTGGCGTTGTCTTCGCTGCCCTGCTCCAGTGCGCGCGTCACAATCGTTTTGCAGGCAAATTCAGGGCTGTCGGCTTGTTCGAGCAACATTTTTTTCAGGTCTGATGAGCTGACAAATTCATGTACACCATCGGTCAGTAGAATAAAAGTGTCATGCAGTTCGACGGGGTGACTGGCATAGTCGATATCCAGGTGCAACTCGGCGCCCATGGCGCGTCCCAGGTAGGATTTTTGTCCCGATGCCCAGGTGCGGTGGTCGGTCGTCAGGCACTCAAGGTCGTTATCACGCAGGCGATAGATACGGGTGTCACCAACATGGAAGATATGGGCAGTACCGGATTTAATAACCAGGGCGCTTAGTGTTGTTAGCATGGCCTGGGCATAACCGTATCGCTGGTTGGCATGGCTGTTTAGCCAGCGATTAAGTGAGCCGAGTACCTTGCCACCAGAGGTTTTTACTGTCCAGGAGTCGGGGGTGCTGAAGTAGTCACTCAGGAAGCCTTGCAGACAGGCTTCAGATGCTTCTTTACCACCTTCAGCGCTACTGACGCCATCGGCAATTAATGCAGCAATTCCTTTATTAGTTAGCGTAGGCTCTGTAGGAATATTAATGCCACAGGCATCATCGTTAATCTGCTTGACCCCGGCATCACTGAATTGCCCTGTTTGGACTGATAGCTTTCCTGACATAGTTAGACCAACATATATATTTCAAATTATGAGTATGCAACAAACGAAAATGCAGTGAAGGGCAATCTGATCTGTATTCACATTTCAGTAGATTGCCACGACACTGCAAGCTTCGCAATACTTGTAAGGCTAATTAATTCAGGTTACGTCAATCATTTGTACCGTACCATCCGGCATGACTTCTGCCATTTGTCCTTTGGGTTCTTTCAAGAACAGGATAACTGCCAGTAATGCCACGAGCGAAGTACAGGCAATCACAATGAAAAAGACAGAAGGAGTTACAAATGAAAAAACAGTAAGAAATATTACTGCACCCACGTTACCATAGGCGCCTGCCATGCCAGCGACCTGCCCGGTCAGACGACGTTTGACGAGAGGAACCATAGCGAAGACGGCACCTTCACCAGACTGTACAAAAAATGAACAAGCCATAGTTACAACGACAGCTAGCGCTATGGACCAGCTTGAGTCGATCATGCTCATAAGTAGATAACCAACCATCAATCCTACCAAAAGTATGATCATGGTACGTTTGCGACCAAACTTGTCACTAAATAGCCCACCACTGGGGCGGGCCAATAGATTCATGAACGCAAACCCTGATGCCAGTAATCCGGCAGTTACCAGTGAAAGATCGAACGTTTCCTTGAAAAATAATGGCAACATTGAAACCACCGCCAATTCCGAGCCAAATGTGGCAAGATAGGCGAGATCAAGGACCGCAACCTGTTTGAAGCTGTAACGATCAATCTCGGGAACTGTTTCTGTGAAAACATGTTTGTTTATCTGGTATATACGAATAGTCTGAAAGATGTAAAGACCAATAAGTAGTGCGTAGATGGAAGTGGACACTATTTCATTCAACATATTCAAATTGCTGGGGCTTAATTTCCAGGTCAATACGGCAAGCGCTGCATACATAGGAATGTTCATGATCAGGTAAAGAAAGAAGTCACCCTTACTGCTGACTTCCATTGCGCCTGTTTTTTTAGGCTTGAAATAAGTAGAGCCTTTAGGTGTGTCGGAAACCGAGAAAAAATATATAACTGAATAGACGAGTGATATAACACCAGTTGTGGCTATTGCATAGCGCCATCCATCATCACCGCCATATAACAGGGCTATTGCAGGTAGTGACAGCGCAGCAGCAGCTGAACCAAAGTTACCCCAGCCACCATAAATACCTTCCGCTATACCAACCTGTTTGGCCGGAAACCATTCACTAACCATACGTATACCGATTACAAAACCGGCACCAACAAAGCCCAATAGAAATCGCATGATAGCCAGTTGCTCATAGTCATCAGCAAAGGCAAAACCAAAGCAAAGGAAGCTGGAAATAAACAGAAGCATTGAATACATACGTCGCGGCCCAAAGGCATCTACCAGCATGCCAACCACAATGCGTGCTGGAATAGTCAGGGCAACGTTGAGTATTAATAGTGCCTTTACCTGTTGTTTTGTCAGGTTCAGTGATTCAGCCATGACTGCCAGTAGTGGTGCGTGGTTGAACCAGACAAAAAAGCTCAGGAAAAAAGCGAACCAGGTCATATGCAGGATTCGCGTTTTGCCTGAAAAAGATAAAAGGTTTAGTTTGTCAGCACTCATGTGAAGCATCCTTAAAATTCGTAATTTTAAATAATTGAGCATCAAATAAGCACTTAACATGCCAATTTAATATGCCATTGATTATTATATTAAAACAAAAAAAGCATGTGCATATTTTGTGAGAATCTGCACAGCTAAAGTGCGCGACTATGTTGCCGTTTGATTATAGTGCACAAGATATAGCGCATAATATTAGCCATGTTAGGCAGCTATATCGACAACAACATACTAATATATGCTGGTAGCCGGTTTATCAGTAATGTCTTATAAAGAGGCATAATTACCACCAGACGCACCATAGCGGTGCATTATTTTGGTGCATATTTCCTATTATTCAGCAGGGATCGTTAAATAGCTATTAATAACAGTAGGTTATTAAATCGTTAAGATATGGCATAGTGTTTGCAATATAAGCAGGCAATTATATTTGTCTTACCGCCATACAAGGTGACAACCAGGAGTTGGGTATGAAAGAAAAGTTGGTACTAGTTGGAAATGGAATGGCAGGCGTGCGTGTTCTCGAAGAAACGCTGAAACTCGCACCAGATGATTACGACATTACTGTCTTTGGTGAAGAACCTTACGGTAATTACAATCGCATTATGCTGTCTCCTGTACTGGCTGGCGACAAAACCATTGATGAAATTATGTTGAATGATGAGCAATGGTATGTGGATAACGGTATCAAACTGCACAAAGGCAAAAAGATCTTGGAGATTGATCGTGTAAACCGCAAGGTTATCGCTGAAGATGGTACCGAGGCACCCTATGATCGTTTGTTGTTGGCAACCGGTTCAACGCCATTCATGATTCCGGTACCTGGAAACGACCTGCAAGGTGTGATTGGTTTCCGTGATATTCATGATGTAGACAAAATGCTCGATGCATCGAAACAACATAAACATGCCGTTGTCATCGGTGGTGGGCTGCTGGGGCTGGAGGCTGCGAATGGTTTGATGCTGCAGGGTATGAGTGTGACCGTCGTCCATTTGATGGACTCACTCATGGAACGTCAGCTGGACAAACCGGCTGCCAAGATGCTGAAAAAATCGCTAGAGGAAAAAGGTCTGCATTTTCTCATGGAAGCACAGACAGAAGCGATTGTCGGTAAAGACCATGTGGAAAAGGTCCGTTTCAAGGACGGTTCTGAAATCTATGCCGACCTGGTTGTCATGGCGGTGGGTATTCGACCTAATTTTGAGCTGGCAGAAAAATCGGGCATTCATTGTGAACGCGGTATTGTTGTTAATGACACCATGCAGACCTTTGATCCACGTGTCTATGCAGTGGGTGAGTGTGTACAACACCGTGGCCTGACTTACGGTCTGGTCGCACCGCTGTTTGAAATGGCCAAAGTCTGTGCTAACCACTTTGCAAAAATGGGTATTGGTCGTTATGAAGGCTCAATGACCTCAACCAAGCTTAAGGTAACCGGCATTGACCTGTTCTCGGCGGGTGACTTCACGGGTGATGACAACTGTGAAGAGCTGGTATTCCAGGATGCGGCACGCGGCGTTTACCGGAAACTGGTCGTGCAGGATAACAAGGTCAAGGGTACGGTCATGTATGGTGATACCATCGATGGTACTTGGTACTTTGATCTGATGCGTGACGGAACCGATATTTCAGATTTCCGTGAAAATATCCTGTTTGGTCAGGCGCACCTGGGTGATTCCGGGCACGGTGATGATAACCGTATTGCGTTAATGTCAGACTCGACAGAGATCTGTGGTTGTAACGGAGTGTGTAAGGGTGACATCGTCAATGCGATTACCGAGAAAAAACTGTTCACCCTGGATGATGTCCGTGCTCATACCAAGGCATCCAGTTCCTGTGGTTCCTGCACCGGTCTGGTAGAAAGCCTGATTGCACACACCGTTGGTGGCGACTACTCGGTCGCACCACATCTGAAACCAATCTGTCAGTGTACTGAACATACACATGATGAAATTCGCGAATCGATCAAGTCGCGTGAGCTCAAGACTATTCCGGCTGTCATGGAGGCCATGAACTGGAAAACAGAAGGCTGCTCCAAATGCCGTCCTGCGTTGAATTATTACCTGTTATGCCAATGGCCAGGTGAATTCAAGGACGATTCACAGTCACGATTCATAAATGAGCGCGCGCATGCCAATATCCAGAAAGATGCAACCTACTCGGTAATCCCCCGTATGTGGGGTGGTGGTACAACGCCGGAAGAGTTACGCAAGATCGCAGACGTGGCCGAAAAATACGAAGTCAAAACTGTACATGTTACCGGTGGACAACGAATTGCACTTTATGGCCTGAAAAAAGATGAGCTGCCCGGTATCTGGGGTGAGCTTAATGAGGCAGGCCTGGTATCAGGGCATGCCTACGGCAAGGCACTGCGTACGGTTAAAACCTGTGTTGGCAAGGAGTGGTGCCGTTTTGGTACGCAAGACTCTACGCACCTCGGTATTGAACTGGAGAAGATGACCTGGGGTTCCTGGACGCCACATAAATACAAGATGGCAGCATCGGGATGTCCGCGAAACTGCGCAGAAGCAACCATCAAGGATTTCGGTGTGGTGTGTGTCGATTCCGGCTATGAATTACATGTAGGTGGTAATGGTGGTATCAAGGTACGAGCGACCGATCTGCTTTGCACCGTTAAAACCGAGGAAGAAGTACTGGAATATGCGGCGGCATTCATGCAGATATACCGTGAGGAGGCACACTATCTTGAGCGTACTGCGCCATGGCTTGAGCGGGTTGGTTTGACCTATGTGAAAGAACGCATGATAGATGACGAAGAAGGGCGTAAGGCTGCAGCAGAGCGTTTTCTTTATTCGCAAAAATTTGCGCAGGATGATCCATGGGAAGAGCGCGCGAAAGGCGGCGAAGCACATGAATTTACCCCAATCAAGAAACTTGGATAAAGCGCCCGTTAAGGCAAGCATAAACGAAAGGTATATAGACATGAGTGAATGGATAGAAGTAGGCAGTTTAGAAGACATTCCTTCGCAGGGTGCGCGCGTGGTAGAAAGACCGGAAGGCAATATAGCCATCTTCCGCACCAAGGAAGATTCGGTATTTGCATTGCGTGATCATTGTCCGCACAAGGGTGGGCCTTTGTCTCAGGGGATAGTCACCGGCAATAAAGTCGCCTGTCCTTTACATGACTGGAAAATTCACCTGGACTCAGGTGAAGCGGTTGCACCAGACGAAGGTTGCGCGGCGCGTTTTCCGGTCAAGATGGAAGGAAACAAAATAATGTTATCGCTGACACCCGACGAAGGTTGTCCAAACAAGTAAAGCCAAAAGCCTGGAAAATTTATGTTATTTGGACGTGACAAAAAGAACCCGATAAAACTCACAGACAAGGGTATTGTTGAATGGAAATACACTACCTGTGGGTACTGCTCTACCGGCTGTTCTATTGAAGTAGGGCTGAACAATGAAGGCAAGGCAGTTTCTGCACGCGGAGTGGGTGACGCCGATGTTAACCGCGGAAAGTTATGCATCAAGGGTATCCTTGAGTATGAATTATTTGAAAGTGGCGGTCGTGGTCGTGTGCCACTGATGCGTGATAAAACTCATGAGCCTTTCAAACAGGCCAGTTGGGATGAAGCACTGGGTAGGGTCACTGACAAAATTAAAACCATACAGGAAAAATACGGTCGTGATGCGTTTTCGGTGATATCTACCGGACAAATTATGACAGAAGAGTTTTATACGCTCGGCAAACTTACTCGCGGTATTATGGGTACCAATAACTATGATGGCAACACAACATTATGTATGTCGTCAGCAGTTTCGGGTTATAAGCGGTCATTTGGTTCTGACGGTCCTCCAGGTTGCTATGAAGACTTCGAGCACACGCATTGTCTGTTGGCTATTGGCTCCAATCTGCCTGAGCAACACCCGATTATCTACTGGCGCATGCGTGAAGCTCGTGAGAAACGGCATTTTCCATTGATCGTTGTCGACCCGCGAGTGACCATGTTGGCGCAAAATGCCGATATGCACCTGGCTATCAACCCCGGTACGGACCTGGTGCTGCTAAACAGTCTGGCCCATGTTATTTTGGCTGAAGGTTTGCAGGATGAAGAATACATCGAGGCAAACACGGAAGGCTTTGATGAGTTCAAGGCACTGGTCACAGAATATGATCCTGTAACGGCGTCCGCTATTACGGGAATCGATGAAGACACCATACGTAATGTGGCCCGGTTGTATGCAAAATCTCCCGCGGCCATGACAATCTGGACCATGGGTATCAATCAAAGTACGCATGGCTCGGATGGTGTGGTGGCGATAAACAACCTGAACCTGGTCACCGGTAATATCGGCAAGCCGGGTGGTAGCAGCTTGTCGATCACCGGCCAAAGCAACGCCATGGGTACACGCGAATGGTCATCGGCCTCGGGTCTGCCAGGTTATCGAACGCTGGAAAACGAGCAGGACAGGAAAGACATATCTGAATTCTGGGGAATTGATCCCGAGTTTTTCCCGAAAAAACGCGGGCTGTTCATGACCGATATTCTGCCGGCGATTGAAACTGGTCAGATAAAAGGCCTCTGGTTGATTGCCACCAATCCGATGACCTCCATGCCAAACACAGCACGCATACGCAAGACCCTCGAGAAACTCGACTTCCTGGTCGTGCAGGATGCCTATGCCGATGTGGAAACCAATGAATACAGTCATGTCTACTTGCCGGCAGCAATTTGGGCAGAGAAAGAGGGTGTGTTTACCAATACCGAACGTCGCGTGAATCTCATCAGGAATGTGATGCCACCTTATGGTGAATCAAAACCTGACTTCTGGATATTCAATCAAATGGCCAAGCGACTGGCCCCTGAAGGTAAAATCAATTTCCCTGAAACCACTGAAGGCGCCTTCGAGGAAATGAAGCAGTTGTCGAAAGGCCGAATGCTTGATATCTCCGGTATGAGTTATGACAAGATCGAACAGCAACGTGGTCTGCAATGGCCCTGCAAGGACGGCGAAGAAAAAGGCGAACAGCGTTTGTATACCGATGGTGGTTTCAAGCATGCCAGTGGCAAGGCCAAGCTGATCGCACTGCCATTCATTGATAATAATGAACGTCCTGATAGCGAATACCCGTTCTGGTTGAATACGGGACGGGTGGTGGAGCATTTTCACACACGTACTCGTACCGGCAAGATTGGCAACCAGAACAAGTTCAGTCCTACACCCTACATGGAAATCAATCCGGATGCGGCGAAACAACTGGGCATAGAGCATGGTAGCTATGTACGCATGGTGTCTCGCAGGGGGGATGCGATATTGCTGGCGCAGTGTACACAGCGCGTTGCCAAAGACAGTGTGTTTGTACCTTTCCACTACCATGAATGTGTGAACCGTGTTTCGCTGGGTTTGCTTGATCCGCATTCCCGGCAGCCTGCCTACAAGCAATGCGCCATACGTATAGAGCCCATTGCTGACCAGAAGGCTGCGGCAAACATGAATCTGGCTTCACGTTCGTATTGAGCCACGTTACTGATTAAGGGTTGATGAGTTAATGTACAAAGTACCAGATAATGAACCGGGTTATGCATTTATTCCCGATGTAGAAACACCAGAAAAAAACCGATACGGTAAGCCGATTGACCTTGTTGCCGATGATCCATCGTTGGTCGGTAAAAGTCTCAATATCAACGGTGACAGCGGCATAGGTGACAACCCGAATCGATATAAGCAGCATGGGTTCTATTTTAATGCCGATAACTGCATCGCCTGTCATGCTTGTGAAGCTGCTTGCGCTGAGAAAAACGATACCCCGGCGCATCTGGCCTTCCGGTCAGTTGGTTATCTGGAAGGTGGAAGTTACCCGGCTACACAACGTCTGAATATTTCCATGGCCTGTAACCATTGTGATAACCCGGTTTGTCTGAAAGGTTGTCCTACCCGTGCCTATACAAAATTTGCAGAGTATGGTGCAGTATTGCAGGACCCTGATATCTGTTTTGGCTGTGGCTATTGTACCTGGGTTTGCCCATACAATGCACCGCAACTGGATCCGGTTGCCGGGCATGTATCCAAATGCAATATGTGTGTTGATCGCCTGGAAGTAGGGTTGAAACCTGCCTGTGCTTCTGCCTGTTTAGGCGGTGCGTTGGATTTTGGCTTGATCGAAACCGCACCGGAGAACCGCGAGCAACTGAACACACAGATACCGGGATTTCCTGATCCCGCCATTACCAACCCGAACATTCGCTTTGAACAAAAACGCAGTTTGCCCAGGGAGCTTAAACGCACTGACAGTACGCCGGTTAAATATGTGCGGGATGACCAGAATGCCATCCCCGACCCGGATGTCAAAGGCGGGCAAGGCCAGTATCACAGCGCACCTTTGTCAGTCAAAGGTAAAAAGAAAGAATGGGGTATGGCCAAACTCAGTTCACGGGAAAATCCGCTGGTTATATTTACACTCATTACGCAAGCCGTGGTCGGTGCTTTTCTGGTCATGTTTATCGCCCCACTCATGGGCTGGTCGGGTTTTACGGCAGCCAATTACCCGGTTGCATTTCCTGTTACCCTGTTTGCCTTGATTGCACTGGAAACCTTTGCGCTGGTCATATCGACATTACATTTGGGTAGACCACATCGTTTTTACCGGGCATTTAATAATCTGAAATACTCACCGGTGAGTCGTGAGGTTGCCGCTGTCGCGGTATTTTATAACTTGATGGGTGCCTATGCCGTGTTTACCGGCTTGCCACAATTGTTCGGCTGGTTACCTGCAGATGCGCTGGTGTTCTTGCAGCAGGCAACAGGTTGGTTAACTGTCATTGCAGGTCCGCTTTCATTGTATTTTATGCATGCCATCTACAGAATCGAGGCGCGCCCGTACTGGAACCATTGGCAAGTGCTAAGCAGTTTTTATGGCAGCATGCTCACCCTGGGTTCGATCCTTTCCGGTATGGTTATATTACCGTTGATGGTAGCCGATAACATGCAAGTTAATGAGCTGGCGTCAGTCCTTGCCTGGATGGTACTGGCAGGCTTACTTATTGAGGCTGTTGGCTTGTGGCGACATGCGCGATACCTGTCTACCGGTGCAGGTGAGGGGCAGGCAGCACATTTTGAACAACTAACTGCATTTGGTAAAACCTACTGGTTGCGGAACAGTTTACTGGTTGTCAGTGTTGCCGGGTGTCTGGCGTTTGTTCTTGGGCTGTCCATTTCAGCCTGGTTATTGTTACTCGTGGCGTTGATAACCGTATTTGCCAGCATTATAGGGCGAGCCATGTTTTATGTCATGGTGATACCGACTACCATGCCTGGTGCGTTTTTCTGGAATAACCCGGCTTTCCAGGAGCATGCACGTGATGCAGGTCTGGCTGACATGCAACAGTTCGGTGTGCAAGTTGAGACGCACTAAGCAGTGTGATGAAAAGGCATGCTGTCGATGACATTGAACATGAGCTGGAAAGGGCGATTTTTAACTCACTCTATGGTTCGTTCAGGCAGCGATTTTTACGATTTTTTGGGGTGTCACTGATTGCCGGAAAACACGGCTTACGCGGGCTGTTGTATGTATGGCCACTGGCGCTACTGATATTCATTGACTTGCCAGGTTACTGGGCATGGCTGAAACTGGTACTGCTACTGTTGGCTACAGCCGCCTGGTTTCGGTTTGTGTTTGGTTCGGTAAGGGATGATTACAAACGTTTTATCCAGAACAGGATTCTGGAGTGGGACAAAATATACCGTGTGTTATAGGCATCACATGAGGCTACAAAGACAGGAGATGACATATGTATCCTAATATGCAAATCAGAACAATAATGGTTAAAGGTAAGGAAATAGAAACCTGTAGTGAGGGCTATATTGTCAACCTTGATCAATGGTCTGAGGATTTTGTCTGTGCATTGGCCGAAAAAGAAGGTCTGGAGCTAACCGAAGAACATTGGCAAGTCATACGTTATATTCGTGATTTCCATGAGAAGAACAATGTTCAGCCCAATGTCAGGAGCATGATCAAACATTTTCGTAGTGCATGGGGGGCCGACCGCGGCAATAATCGTTACTTGCATGACATTTTCCCCAAGGGCGGACCTCAAAAGCAGGGTAATCGACTGGCCGGCATTCGTCGCACCAAGGGTGAGCACTAATCAATCATTTTGATGTAGGCTGTTGGTAGATATTTAAAATCTTTAACGCAAAGGCGCAAAGATTAATAATTAATTTACCAGAGAAAACTTTGCGTCCTCTGCGTCTTCGCGCCTTTGCGTTGGATCTTTAATAGACGCCAACTTTACATAGTCATTATATTACCCCGTTAGCGTGATTATTAAACAGCTTGTTATATAATACTAGTCAATATGACTAAGTTGGCAATCAAACTACCCCATGAATCCGCATAAAACTATTCGCACGACCTGTCCTTACTGTGGCGTGGGTTGTGGTGTGTTGGTCGACCTCGACGAACAAGGTGGAGTTGCCGTAAAAGGTGACCCTGAACACCCCTCCAACTATGGACGCCTGTGCTCGAAAGGCGCTGCGCTCGCCGATACCCTGGGCATGGAAGGGCGTCTGCTTTACCCTGAATTCAACGGCAATACCATCAGCTGGGATGCAGCCCTTGATGTGGTCAGCCATCAGCTAAAATCAATTATCGACGAACACGGCAAGGACAGCGTGGCCTTTTATGTTTCGGGCCAGTTATTAACCGAAGATTATTATGTTGCCAACAAGCTCATGAAAGGCTTTATCGGTTCGGCGAATATCGACACTAATTCCCGTCTGTGTATGTCATCGGTCGTTGCCGCACAAAAACGCGCGTTTGGTACCGATAGCGTACCGGGTTGTTATGAAGATCTGGAACGCGCCAAACTGATTGTGATTACAGGCTCTAATACAGCCTGGTGTCATCCTGTTATTTACCAGCGTATCGTCAGGGCAAAAAAAGAAACCCCGGATCTCATGGTGGTTGTAATTGATCCTCGCCAGACCGCAACGGCCGATATTGCAGACCTGTTTCTGCCACTCAAACCCGGTACGGATAGTCTGTTGTTTAATGGCTTGCTTGGTTACCTGAATCGGGCGGGAGAACAAAATGTGCAATTTGTTTCGCATTGTACCGAGGGGTTGGAAGTGGCTTTGCAACAGGCCGATTCAACGGCGGCTGATGTGGCTACAGTGGCAGATGCCTGTGAGCTTGAACCGGATGACGTGGAACGTTTCTACAAGCTGTTTGCCCGTACCGAGCGGGTAGTGAGCCTGTTTTCGCAAGGCATCAACCAGACCAGTAGTGGCACCGACAAGGTCAATAGTATTATTAATTGTCATCTGTTTACCGGCAGGCTGGGTCGGCCGGGCATGGGGCCTTTTTCTCTGACAGGCCAGCCTAATGCCATGGGCGGGCGTGAAGTCGGTGGCCTGGCCAACCAGTTGGCCGCTCACATGGAAATAGACAATGCTGAGCATCGAGCCATCGTACAGGAGTTCTGGGGGTCCTCGTGCATAGCAGACAAGGCCGGACTCAAGGCTGTGGATTTATTCGAGGCCATTAACCAGGGACAAATCAAGGCTGTGTGGATAATGGGTACCAACCCGGTAGTCAGTATGCCCGATTCGAACAAGGTACGTGAGGCTCTGTCAAAATGCGAACTGGTCATTTCATCTGACTGTGTACGCCAGACCGACACCAATGCCTATGCACATATCCTGCTCCCGGCCCAGACCTGGAGTGAAAAGGACGGTACGGTCACCAACTCAGAACGGCGCATTTCCCGTCAACGATCATTACTGCCGATACCCGGAGAGGCAAAAGCCGACTGGTGGATTATCACCGAGGTCGCAAAACGACTGGGCTATGAAGAGGCCTTTGCCTATAAAGAGGCAGCCGATATCTTTTTTGAATATGCGGCCCTGTCGGGTTTTAAAAATGAAGGCACACGTGATTTTGATATCAGTGCCTATGCTAAATTGTCTTACGATGAATATGACGCCCTTAGCCCCAGGCAATGGCCGGTCAACGCCAAGCATGAATCCGGCCAGCCCAGATTGTTTTCAGACGGTGTTTTTTTTACTGCAAACAAAAAGGCGCGATTCGTGGCTGTGAAACCCAGACCGGCGGCTGTACCGACCGACGACCAATTTCCGTTGGTTTTGAATACCGGGCGCGTTCGTGACCATTGGCATACGCTAACGCGTACCGGTCGTTCCGCAAGGTTATCCGGTCATATCACCGAGCCCTATGTAGAGATCCATGCCGATGATGGCATACAGTGCGGATTGACAGATACAGCACTGGCGCGAGTCTGCAGCCAATGGGGTGAAGTCATTGTCAGGGTCAGGTTTAGTGAGCAGCAACGCAAGGGGTCGGTGTTCATACCTATGCATTGGAATGAACAATTTGCCAGCAAGGCCAATGTGGGGGCTCTGATCAATGATGCGACAGATCCGCTTTCAGGGCAGCCTGAGTTTAAAAACACGCCCGTCAGGCTGGAGGCTTACCCACCGCAGTGGTATGGATTTCTGATGTCCAGGCGCAGGCTGACCCTCAGTAATGCCAGTTACTGGGCCTGTTCACGTGGGCGCGGTTTCTGGCGCTATGAAATCGCCGGTAGTGAATTACCGCAAGACTGGGCAGGCTGTGCACGAAGCCTGCTGTGTTCCAATGACGAGGATGTAGGCTGGGTAGAGTATTTTGATTCAGCCGTAAAACGTTATCGTGCCGCACGTCTGGTTAATGATCATCTGGAAAGCTGTGTATTTATCGGCCCGGATATTCATCTGCCCGAACGTGACTACCTTGCAAGTCTGTTTGACAAAGACAGTCTGAATAACAATGATCGCAGAAACCTGTTAACCGGTCAGCCGCCAGTTGATGCAGAAGACAGAGGGCCGGTTGTATGCGCGTGCTTTAATGTCGGCCTGAACCAGATAAACAAAGCCATTGATGAAAAACGACTTGAGACTACCGAACAGATTGGCGAATGTCTGAAAGCGGGTACAAACTGTGGATCATGTGTGCCGGAACTCAAGAAAATACTGCAACAAAAAGGTCGGGCGGGGTAGGTATCGCTTAGCGGACCATCATAATTAATAGAATAACAAAACCGACAAGTGCCGCAAAAATCATAATTGCACCTTGCCAATCCTTTTTCGAACCTCTGGGGCCGTGTTTCATCCAGTGCATGGCGGCAGGCCATACTTTCCACAGCATAATTCCTAAAAAGGCTGCTGAGGCAATTTTCATCCAGGTATCCATTCAGGTATTCCTATTGGTAAAGGTGCTGAGTTTTGGTGATGAAAGGCATCGATCAAACAAAAAAAAGCGACCCATGGAAACCATGGATCGCTTTGGATGTATGCCTTTAATCGTCGCCTGAAAAAGCACTTAGAAGGTGCAGCAAGTGAACGAACAGGTTATGAATGTTCAGATACAGGCCAACCGTTGCACGGATGTAATTGGTTTCACCACCGTGGATGATGCGGCTGGTATCAAACAGAATAAAGCCACTCATGATCAGGATAACGCCGGCTGAAATCGCCAGGGACATCGCAGGGATCGCGAGGAAGATATTCAGAATCGCGGCTCCCAGAATAACCAGAAAACCAACAAACAGAAACCCGCCCATGAAGCTGAAGTCTTTGCGTGTAGTCAGTACATAGCCTGAGAGAGCCAGGAAGATGACACCTGTCCCACCCAGCGCGGTCATGACAAGCTCACTACCACCCGGGAAAGCAAGGTAGTATGAAAGCATAGGCCCAAGGCTCAGCCCCATCAGGCCGGTAAAGGCAAATACTATCAGTACACCGGCAGAAGAATTCTCAAAGCGAGGCAGAACCAGCCAAACGAGAACAAACGCGGCAATGATGGCGCCTAATGCCATGCCCTGGGAAATACCCATGGCCATCGAAACTCCAGCCATCGCAGCACTGAAGAGTAATGTCATAGACAGTAATGTGTAGGTATTACGCAAGACCTTGTTAGTAGCGAGTGCAGATTCACGACTCGATACGACTTGTCCGTAATTATCCATTGTTAACCCTCTTTATATATTAAGTAAATTGCTCCAAATCGGATATATCTAAAATAAGGGTTAAATCGACATATTTCAAGCCCTTAATTTAGATTTTGAGACTAGTATTTCAGAAATATTCTGGTATCCTATCCGCTTCGTTTTGTAGGGGTAATAGCCCTACAAATTGATCCAATATATTGGACTACGACTTATTCAAAAAGTTGCAGATATTTTATTAACTTATTGAATATAAATAATATATAAAGACTGGAGAGGTGGCTGAGCGGTTGAAAGCACTGGTCTTGAAAACCAGCGTGGGTTTGTAGCCCACCCAGGGTTCGAATCCCTGCCTCTCCGCCATATTTCATAGCTGCCAGGTGTGGGTAGCCAGATACTAGAAAAAGAAGAAGAAAGCCCTCCAGCAGGGCTGGGTCCTGGGTTACAATGAACCAGATGGGCCGGTTCAGTGAACAATACTTTCCAATGTTCGAAACACCGATACTATGATTCTACCTATATTGATTAATAGCCCTATAATTGAATAATCGTTAGTTAATTATTTACAAAGTTATATAATATTGGTTATTATCTGGTTATCAAGATAAATCATAATAATAAGAAAGATATATAATCCATTAGTATTTTTACAGTTATTTGCGCTTAACTGGTAGTGAAGGAATCACTGTTTTACCTAGGGGTTAATAATTGTATGAAGTATATGGAAACACTTGAAACAGCAGTGGATTCTGTTGTTGAGTCTATTGGTATAGATGCTGAAGAAAGTGATAATCGTAAGGCCTATCTGAATATTTCCGGTGCTGATGTTGAGCTGCTAACCAGCTTGCACGATCCCTTGCAAAATGTTCATGCACATTTAATGAATGCTTTTTACAAGCATCTTCTTGATTTTCCCGAGACGAGAAAGTTTCTGCGTGACGATGAAACTGTTTCCGCTTTAAAGAAAAAACAGTGGGGCTACCTTTCTGCCCTCACTGATGGCAAGTACGACTGGGAGTACGTCCGGGATCGTTTACGTGTTGGTATTGTGCATCAGCAAATAGGTCTCGATCCAAAATGGTATCTCGGGGCCTATAGCAATTACCTGTGTACCGCTTTTGATCAAATTCATTTGATTTTGGGTGATAACCCGGGGCAAATGGCTAATGCATTCAAGGCATTACTGAAAATCGTGTTTCTCGACATTGGATTGGTCATGGATACCTATTTTTGTGCCGACATGTGTGAGATGCGAAGTTTGAAAGCATTGTCCGAGAATATTATCTGCAACGTTCCAGCCGGGCTGGTAGTTCTGGATAAGGATTTGTGCGTTCTGTCTACTAACCGATTTGTGGAGCAGTTCACTAATATACATCATGATGAATTAAAGGGACGCAATATAGAAGCTGTATTACCGGATATTGGCCTGCACAGCAGACTGGTCGAGGTGATGTCCAGGGGTAATTCGCAACGAGGTATTGTTTACGAAAGAACGGATGACAAAAACGTCAGGGAATCTTTTGAGATATCCATTATATATATGCGTCAGTCTGACGAAAAAATATCAGTAGAGCATTCGGCTGCTGTTATGGTTGTGATCGAGGACCTGTCAGAGCAGGAGCGTTTGCGTTTAAGCACAATGGAAGCCGATACTCGAGTGCGCGCTATTATGGATAATGTCGCAGAAGGAATCATTACAATTGATGAAAAAGGAATCATCGAATCCTTTAATGCAGCAGCAGAACATCTATTTGGTTATTCCTGTAATGAGGTATTGGGTGAGAATGTAAAAATACTGATGCCAGATCCATATTACAGTAATCATGACGGTTATTTGCAGCGTTTTCTGGAATCAAATGTAAAGAATTGTCTTGGTATAGGGTTTAGAGAAGTTGAGGGAAAGAGAAAAGACGGTGACGTGTTTGCAATGGAGTTATCGATTAGCGAAGTTAAGTTACCGGAGCGTCGAATATTTGTTGGTATGGTCAAGGATATCAGCAAACGTAAAGAATCAGAAGCTAATATGCGCAAGCTTTCCAGTGCGCTGGCACAAACCGCCGATTCGGTAATTATAACGGATTCAAGTGGCGTGATCGAATATGTAAATACAGGCTTTCAGGAAACGACGGGCTTCACACGCGAAGAGGCCATGGGTAAATCACCAAACATTCTTAAATCCGGACTACAAGACACCGACTTTTATAAGCAATTATGGAAAACAATACGTGCAGGAAAAGTATATCGGGAAGTAATTGTGAACCGGCGAAAAGGCGGCGAGATATATTATGAGGAAAAAACAATTACGCCGATACGGGATGAGCATGACAATATCTGTAATTTTGTTTCTTCAGGTAAAGATATTACCGACCGTATGCGAACACAAGAACGGTTGCAATACCTGGCTCATCATGATGTATTAACAAAATTACCAAACAGGCTATTGTTTCTTGATCGCCTATCGCAGTCAATGGCCCATACAAGCAGATCAGGGAATCTACTTGCTTTGATGTTTCTTGACCTGGATCGTTTCAAGGTGATTAATGATACTTTGGGGCATCAGATTGGAGATGAATTACTTAAGGAACTGGCCGAACGCCTGCAAAGTGCAATTCGGAGTGAAGATACCGTTGCCCGTCTATCCGGTGATGAATTTGCCGTGCTGTTAATGGATATGCATTCACTGGATGATATTGCCCATATTGCCAATAATTTACTTAATGAAGTCAATCAACCCTTTCAGATGCAAGGCAGGGAGCTGTTTCTGACAACCAGTATTGGCATAGCCATATATCCCGATAATTCCGATGACGCAGATACCATGTTAAAGCACGCTGATGTTGCCATGTACAAGGCGAAGTCCAGTGGGCGTAACCAATATTGTTTTTATAGTAGTGAAATGAATGAGCAGGCGCACGAGTCCTTGTCTTTAGAAAATGATCTTCGTCGAGCCCTGGAGAGGGCGGAGTTCTGCCTGTATTACCAACCACAAATTTCCAATGCAGATGGGAAAGTAATGGGTGTGGAAGCATTGCTGCGATGGGTGCATCCTCAAAAAGGGTTACTGATGCCAGGTGCATTTATTTCACTATTGGAAGATACAGGCATGATCGTTGCGGTAGGGGACTGGGTATTGCATCATGCATGTAAACAATTGCGAATCTGGCATGACAATGGTGTTGATATACCGCTGATATCTGTAAATATTGCACCCCGACAATTACTGGATCCAGGTTTAACGAAAAGAGTGCAAAAGATACTGCAAAATAACAGACTTGACCCTGATGCATTGGAACTGGAGATAACCGAGAGCAGTTTAATGGAAAATGAAAGCATGGCGGTAAAAACGCTGCAGTCATTACATGATATCGGAGTCAGTATAGCCATGGATGATTTTGGTACCGGTTACTCTTCCTTGCGGTATTTGAGGGAGTTCCCCTTGCAAACACTTAAGATTGATAGATCGTTTGTATGTAATTTGCCTGACAATGAAGATGATTGTAATCTGGCAACAGCTATAATCGCGATGGGGCATGGAATGCGGCTAAAAATAATTGCAGAAGGTGTGGAGAACGAAAAACAATATCAATTTTTGAAAAAACTAAGTTGCGATATAACGCAAGGTTACTATTTTTCTATGCCTGTTCCTCAAGAACAAATAGCCGAATATCTGAATTAAAAGATCACAGCTGAACGAGTTATTGCATTAAAAATGACGATTAAGGATGTTGAATGTGCCCCCAAATAAAAAGGCCACCTTGTCAGGTGGCCTTTTTATTTGGGGGCGGAATGATTAACTCAAAACTGCTTCACAAATTTAAATTCTTTTTCCTGTGATTCACCATCGGGTTTAACAGACATGGCAAATGTCATCCTATCGCCATCTCTTACCTTGAAGTCACTGATGTAATAGGTAGCCCCGCGGTCATTTAATTCGCGTAATTTCATACGCATGCGCATGCCGGACATATAAAACGCGTTGCCATTGACACTTGCCTTGACAGACTCTGGAAGCTTGCCAGGTTTTTTCTTGTTGACCACCACCGTCACAACAACACGTGATGATTCCTTTTTAATGCCGACTGCCTTGGCAATATTGGGTTGCAAGTGATCGCTCGGGTAAACGCTATAGTGTATGGTGTAATCCTTGTAATCTATCTGATGGGCTTTATCGGCATAAATTAATGGGCTCAAAATGCCCAGGAATAACAGCACCATTAATCGTGAAATAACGGACATGTAACACCTCCTGCGTGATGGATATTTAACTGTTATAAGCATGGAATTGGTATAATGAGTTACAGCTTATAATTAATGTATATTCCATAGTTCGACTATTCGCGAATAAGAATTTCTTATGAGGCCTCGTTGCTTGACCGGGAGCTTTTTGTTAGCTCTCAGAACTGGCAGTTTCAGGCAATAGCGTGTTTCTGACAGTATTTGTAATACTGTAATTGTGGGTATTACCTGAACTGGAATATATGCTTTATAGCGGTGTTAGTCTGAAGATATAAAATAGTTATATTTAACAAATCTTTATCACCGACGTCGGATTGTTTTGCAGGGTAATGATCAGTAGACGATGGCTCATTGTTCTTTATCAGTTGCTCATTAATTGGGGTGAAAATATTTGAGTCGAATGTATTGTAAGTGAGGGGGCACTTTCTATTCCAGCTTGAGTAAACCTCGTATTTATACCTATAAATAATTTTATGAGTTCAGCATGACGAAACAACTTTTTATCATACGGCATGGCAAATCAGACTGGAGCAGTCCTTTTGGCAGTGACTTTGAGCGGCCGTTAAACAAGCGTGGCAGGAGGCAGGCCAGACAACTTGGGGTCTGGATGGTTGCTCAGGGTATATTGCCTGATATCATTGTCAGTTCGCCCGCCATGCGTGCAAAACAAACATCTGAGCTTGTCAATGAGTCGCTGGATATGGTCAACCTGTGTTGGCAGGAGGACCTCTATCTGGCCGGACTGTCAACCTTGCTAAATATAACTTCGTATTACTTGCAAGATTATAGTAATGTCATGCTGGTTGGTCACAATCCCGGGCTTGAGACATTGCTGGAAGCGATATGCCCTGGAGTATTGCCTGTAACCGATAATGGAAAATTACTGACGACAGCTAATCTCGCGCAAGTTGAGCTGGAAGTTGCAGCGAGCACACCGTTCAAAGGTAAATTGCTAAGGCTCATCAGACCAAAAGACATCAGCTAAAAATAGAAAGGCTGGAAACGAAACCAGGTGAGTAACAAAGTCTGCTTCAAGTATTACTGTGCCGCTTGATTTAATGCCCTGTCGAACAGTGGCGTATTATCGATGATTCTTGATTTTCCACAGCGAAGGTCTGCGGCTATTTGTTCAAGACTGATGACGGCAAAACGAGAGCCGTCAGGCCTGACAAATAACCGATTGCTCGTAAGGCTGGAGGCCCAGGCGAATTTCGCCTTTACTTTATTACCTTCATCAGTAGTGAACTCCAGCCAATCACCGTTTTCTAGTGTTTCGGCCAGTATCATATATTCATCCTGTATGCTGTCAGCAGGTTCGGCATCGTCAAAAACAGGGCTTTCATTAGCTTCTGCTACTGGTGTTAAGGTTTCCAGTTTGTGCTGGTCATTTTCCACATCGGTATTTGTATCATCGTGTGTATGCGTGTAGGCGCGATCAATGCTTTCCAGGCTGGTTATTTTTGCAGGGTTATTGATTGGTAGCGTGCCAGGTATTTTACCTGACATACCGTTTTCAATAATTTCCAGGTGACACCTGGAAAATGTCTGGAATATGTTGGCAATGCTACTCGGGTGGGTTGCCGTGGCTAACAGGCCGCGATTAAGTCCCCTGATCAGAATAGGCAGAATCTGTATCAGCTCTTTGGTTTCTTCCAGGTTTTTACCTGGAGTTGTGCTCCAGATAAGGCAATTAATGAGTTTAATGTTATATGTCCATTGACGACTGTCTTCGCCATATTTATGCAGAAAAAATAACAGGCTGTTTTTCCAGGACTCTTTTAAAAATGTTTTTACCTCGTCAATTGTGTCATTGCGCATACACCACATGTGTACCCATGCATCTACCCGCTTGTTTGCGTATTCAATGCGTTCTTTTCCCTCTGTGGTTTTCCAGCTGCGCTCCTCGTATGCCTTGTTGATTTCAGTGTGGTGTTTCCAGTAGGCATTAAAATCATCGGATAGTCTGTTGAATATGTCTGAGTCTTCTTCATACTGTGCGATGATCTCATCGACTATCGATTCAATTTTTCTGAATATGTCACTTTTAATACGACTGTAATCCCAGCCAATAGATGCCTGGGTGATGTTATTAATCAGCACTCTCGCGGGGTGTTCAATATCCTGCAAAAGGTCTTTATCGATCAAGGCGGCTTTAAGGTACGGGATTTGTAACCTGGCAAGTGCGCCTTTTATTTGCTTCGGTATATCGTTGTCTTCCAGCAGAAAATCAAAAATTTCAGAAATCGTCAGGATGATTTCTTCATCGACACCTGGGTCGCTGTTGACACTGGAAAAACCACTTTGCCTGATGACAGTGATAATCTTGTTGCCAATTTCCATCGGGTTAGCGATCTCGCCACCCGTGCTGGCACTATCAACCAGTTCGACCTGTATATCTGTCAACGTAGGAATGATGCCATGTTGCGGCAGCATATTGCTACTGATGTTATCCGGGATACTATTTGCTGGAATTTTTGTGTCACTATGTAAACCAGTACGTGATAACAAGGGGCCTGCATTTTCCTGAGCCGGACTGAGGCTGTCTACTGTGTCCCAGTCATAGTTGTAGTCTTGTGACGGATCGGTAATTGGATGGCCATTTGCTGACGAGCCTGATATGTTTCCACCGGTTGAGCGAATGATGGCAAAGCTAATTTCGGGAAGAATGTTATTTTCTATGAGTAACTTGTTCATTTTTGTGTAAACAGTAAATAGTTTTGACATAACATATTTATCGAACAGCTCGTAGATGATTTTTCTGGTTTCATATTCGATCTTGCATTCATTCAAAACGGTGCAGAAAATGCGTGCAATCGAATGTGGGCTAGCGGGATGTTCATTGGTGTTCAGTTCGTCGTAGTCGTACAATACCTGCATTCTGGCTGTGAGGTGATGAAGGTTCTGCTGGCAAGCGGCTTCCTGCCGGTCGGCCATATTGTTGATGATCATGTCTTCATCCATGGCTTGTTCACCAATGAGTTCCAGCGACGATAATGAGCGGTTATTGATCGAATCCTCTTCTGATTTTATATAGTCTTTTTTATCGAAGCTTTTGAAGCTATCCAGTAATTCATCAAAATAGTGTTTTTTGATGATCGTCATGTTGAGCCGCATCACACCCATGGTTTCGAGATAAATTTTATCGATCTGCTCTGACTCTTCGCTACCAGACATCTCCGCCAGGCCTTCGTCAGCTTTTTCAAATAGTAGATTGAGCAAGGTATTGATGGCATCTTCAGCAGTGCGTACCAGGTTATCCTTGACACTGTTGGCATGGGTTTCACGCTTGTTTGCTACAGCAAAATCAGGCGTTGATTCTTTGGACGTTCTCGTTGACATGATCTTATGGCTTCCGTTTTGCTTTGCTGGATAAATTCCTGCTAAATGACTAACCTTAATTATAAAGATCGGCATCTGGGGCATTTAGTTTAAGAACTTCGTCACAAAAATAAATTGTTGCCAAATCACGACTATTGTAACCAGACTTACTAGCAGGTGAGTTTAACTTATTGAATAATATATAATATATTAATTTTAGGCAGGCGCATGAATCGGTGCTATTTTGCGTCGTAGCCAGGAGGACAGGATTGAACTACGTGGAGATTTGTAAGTTGGTCTGTCTGACCTGTTTTTGCTTTTTGTGGCTTTTTTGTGATAATTGAAGCCCGGGTCAACTATCTGGTGGTACACGTGAAAATTACGCATGCAATGTTAGCGGTTGTTTTAACCTTATTCAGCAGTTTTGTCTGGGCCGAACAAGCTCAAATGCATCCGATGGCCGATATCCATTTACACTATAACTGGAGCCAGGAAGAAGAAACGACGCCAGAGGAAGCAGTCAGCCAGCTGAGGCAACATAATGTAACCCTTGCCGTTGTCAGTAGTCGACCTTCTCGCAATGCACTAAAGCTACGAAAGGCCGGGGGTGACTGGATAATTCCCATATTCAGCCCTTACTTTAAACCGGGCATCAAGGAAACCTGGTTTATTTATCCAGAGGTGCTAGTGCAAGCACGCAAGGCATTGTCATCAGGTGAGTTCATGGGTATTGGCGAAATGCATCTTGTGCCGGGTATGGGGCCGAGACGAGACAACAAGGTGGTGCAGGGCTTGTTCAAACTGGCAGCTGAGTTTGATGTGCCTGTGCTGATACACACAGATACGTCTAAATACGAATACCTGTTACCTATTTGTCAGCAGCATAACAAGGTGCGTTTTCTGTGGGCGCATGCTGGCGGGATTTTGACCCCGAAAGATATCGACCCTTTAATGCAGCAATGTCCTAATGTATTTGTCGAAATGTCTGCTCGTGACCCTTGGCATTATGGTTATTTTGTTGAACTGAACGACAAGCTTGCAGACGAATGGAAAGCCTTGTTTGTAAAATACCCGGAACGTTTTATGACAGGTACAGATCCTGTCTGGAATGCACATCAGACATACCGCTGGTATGAACCTGATGAAGGTTGGAAACACTATAGCAAGCTGAACAATTTTCACAGAAGCTGGATACGTCAGCTACCTGAAGATGTAGGGCAGAAGATACGCCTGCAAAATGCAATAAACTTTTTTCGAGTCAAGTAAATTTTGCTTGATTGTCAATGCACCTTGATCTGGGTCAATATTAATAATTTTCACGTGTTGTAGTATAAACTTATAGTAATGTGGTTCAAAATTATTAGACTATGTCACAGAGCTTGTATCAATTACTTGAATATCCTCGTGAAATGATTCATGCGCATATCGTGTTGTCCGGTTGTTCGCAACGCGGGGTTTACAGTGAAAGTAGCCACGAATGTCAACAATGTCACGACCGGAAGTCGTGTAAATGGGTTCGGGAGCTGAGTACGGGTACCTCGGAAGAAAATCAGCTCATGTTCCTCGAATTAGCTCTGGAAAACATGATTTCTCACGCGGCAGTACTTGAGCATGATGTTTCATCTTGTCAATGTAATACATGCCGTTGGATCACAGATGCCAACGAAAGCTACCATGAGTTGCTCATCGATAGGGATGGGATTTTTGATCATGAAGTAGTCGTTAATATCTTCGCGCAAAAAAATAACTCCTGACAGAAATTATCCCCTTGCTGGTTTATACAGGTCTTAATCAGGGCTCTCGGCACAGCGATGTCGTGCCTCAAAATCACATTATCCCGCAGTTAATTTCATTTATAATATACAAAATATGTATACGATATGTACATTAAATGATGTTTATACTATATTTTTTATATGACGATAATCAAAGAAAATGATCTACCTTATTGTTATATAACAATAAAAATGACCTACCTATTTCTGGCATAGAACTTGTAATTACCTGATTGTGATTAAATAACTTTCAGGAGAGCACGATGTCTATTTTTAAACGATTAAAAACAACCATTACTGCCAGTGTCGATCAGATGGTAGGTGATATTGAAAATCATGACGCCATTGTTGAAGTGTCGATCAAGGAAGCGCGCCAGGCGGTGGCTAAATCCAAGGTCAGATTGGCCAGGCTGAAATGTGAAGGAGGCAAACTAAGACGAAAACATGCAGAACTGACCAATGCAGAGATACAGTGGACACAACGAGCCAGGAATAACGCTGACAAGGACGAAGACAAGGCACTGGAGTGCTTGCGACGCAGAAATGAATGTCAGCGGCATTTGGCAGAGCTGGAGGAAGCTCTGGGTAAACATGAAGCACTGGAATCCCGCTTAGGCGGTGATATCAGAACTGCCGAGCACAAGATCAGCGAAATGAATCAACAGCGAAATTTTATGCGAACGAGGCAATCAGCAGCAGAAGCACTGAACTCTATATCTGATCTGGATGAAAGCATGATCAATGAGACATCCGGAGCATTTGAAAGATGGGATATCAGGGTAACTGAATCCGAGCTCGAAGCGGGGATTTCTGATATCGCTATAGAGGACAGTCTGGAGCGTGAGTTTATCAACACTGAGGAACGCGAAACATTACGCGCTGAACTGGCAGACTTGATAGAGGGAGAGCAGAAATGAACCCGGGTGATCAAACACTGGATGGTAACAATGTCGATGATTCGATGATGAGAGAGCAGGATGAGGAGAAAAAGCGCCTGTCTTTACTACCCAGGGTCTTGCGAAGCCTGGGTGCAGTGACCTTGCTCGGCTCTGTTTCTATATTTATGTTTCAGGGTTGGGAAAGTGGTAATGATATTTATCGGTATTTGTTATTACTTGCGCACACAGTCGGACTGGCTGTTATTGGTATCATGAGCGGGCGTTTTATCAAGGAAAGTAAGGGTGCGCGATTACTGGTTGCACTTGCGTTGGCGTCTATCCCGGCAGCATTCGCCATAATGGGAGGTTTTGCCTATTCGCAATTTGCAATGGATGGGCTGAATGTCCTGTATCCAGGGTATGCCAACTGGCGTGTCGATAGCCCTGCAGTAGCCATGATGACGATAGCCGGTTCTGTTGCTGTTCTACTGCCAGTGACCTGGTTAGGGTTTATGGTATTGTCGAGAAAAGCAGCAGGCAGATTTACCCTTGTCTTTCTGCTTACCAACCTGGCCATGTTAATACCGGTACGTGAGACCGCGATTATTGGCTGGCTTGTTTTGGCTCTGGTTGCCCTGGTAGTTATCAGTAACAGTTGGGCTAAACGTGGTGATTCTAGTTTGAAGACCCGGGAAGGGATGCTGGCACGCGGTTTACAGTTTTTACCACTAGCGGTAATTCTGGGTCGAGGCATTTCATTGTATGCGGGTGACCTGTTCCTGGTGACCGTTTGCTATGCATTGGTTTATGTTGTTATCAGGCAGCTAGCAATGCTATTTGATGATAATCCGCAAAAACAAACATGGTTGGAACGTATTGCCTTATTGCCTGCCTATGCTGTTAGTGTTGGTGTTACTAACATCCTGGTCAAGGCATTCTCTCTAACGCATGCATTTGCGATACCGGTATTTGCAATCACGCTTGCAGTGCTGGTAATGGAGATAGCGATGAGATCGCAGTCTGCACCAACATACCGTCGGTTGGCTGCAGCCACTGTTACCATAGGTATGCTGGCTAACCTGCTATTGTTTGGCGGTGTGATAATGGCAGCTATCTGCCTGGCACTGGGCCTGATTGTACTGGTATATGGCTATATGGTTGAACAGCGAATTGTCTTTGTACTGGGTGTGTTGACTTTACTTGCAGGTATCGGTTTTCAGGTCAGTTATGCAGTGACCTATTTTGCATTGGGTAGCTGGGCAAGTCTGGCAGCATTGGGTATTGCCGCAATCCTCTCTGGTTCGGTCATAGAGAAACACGGAGAAAAAATAAAGATGTCAATAAAGGACTGGGGTAAGCAGTTCCGATCCTGGGACTATTAATCACAAGGCCGCGCTCTGCGCGGCCGCCCCTTTTTAATAACTACAAAGCAGGATACCTATGAGCAAACATAACAAACTGGATTCGGATTCCAGGTCATTTTTTAAAATGCTGGCCGAAGTTATCTTTTCCAACCCATTCAGTTTTGACAAAAAGAAAATTGAAGGCATGCTGGGGAGATCGATTAGCGAAGATTCTGATGAGCATCATTACAGTGCGCTGATTCCGATGCTGAATCAGCATTTGTCACAACTGTCATTAAAGGGCATCAAATCCATTACAGATGTGAGCGGCAAGAATGACAGGATGCTACTTGAATATGCCTACCGGTTTGAGACCTATCATGACTATGTCGATGATTTTGATGAGTTGATCAATAAACAATTGCAGCAGGGTGAAGAGCCTGTCGATGTCGGGTTTGCCAAACCCTTGCTTAAACGCCTGATTGATCGGGGTTTATCCGAGCAGGGTGCCTTGCGAAACCTTGCCTTGTTTTACCAGATAAGACGCGCATATTATTTTATAGAACAAACCTTGTCAGGTGACGCTGAGTGTATGCGCCAACTTAGACATTCATTATGGAACCATGTTTTCACCTATGATGTTCGCCTGTACCAGGATCATCTGTGGGACAGGATGGAAGATTTTTCTACGCTGTTACTTGGAGAAACAGGCACGGGTAAAGGTACAGCAGCGGCAGCAATAGGAAGGTCAGGCCTGATAGCGTTTGATACGCGTAAAGGGTGCTTCAATGTCAGCTTTACGAAAACATTTGTTGCTATGAATTTGTCCGAGTTTTCAGAAAACCTTATTGAGTCAGAGCTATTCGGGCATCGCAAAGGGGCTTTTACCGGTGCGATTGACCATTATAAAGGGTTGTTTGAACGTTGTAGCAAACACGGCTCTCTGTTCCTTGACGAAATTGGTGATGTGAGTGCACAAACACAGATTAAGTTGCTTAATGTCCTGCAAGACAGAAGCTACACGCCGGTAGGTAGTCATGAGAGACGCAGGTTTGAAGGCAGAGTCATTGCAGCGACCAATCGCAGTCTTGATGATCTACGTAATCAAGGGGTATTTCGAGATGATTTTTATTACCGGTTATCATCGGATGTCATAGAGGTGCCTACACTAAGGCAACGATTGAAACAATGTCCCACAGAGCTCAAGCAGCTTGTAGAATTGCTCGTAGTTAGATTGACTGGCAAGCAGTCTGATTTGCTGGTAGAAAAAATCATGAATTCTTTCTCACAAAGTTTGCCGGTAGAGTACCCATGGCCGGGTAATGTCAGGGAGCTTGAGCAGGCAGTCAGACGGATCATTATTACAGGCGAATACAGGATTGTAGAGCATGCAAAGACCGGGCATGAAAACTGGGTTAATCATATGCTAGATGGGGAGATAACGGCGCCGGAACTGCTCGCAGAATACTGCAATATGTTATACAGTCGTACAGGTACCTACGAGCAGGTAGCGACCATAACTGAGCTGGATCGTAGAACAGTTAAAAAATATATCGAGATGGTAAAAAACTGATTATTGTATTTTGGTAAGGTGCGACAAGGAGTGGTAGATGGGTTGGTTTAAGGCAATGCTGAGATGGATACTGAAAGGCTTGTACAAGGTGCGGATTTCAGGGCTTGATAACCTGGATGACCTTGGCGACCGGGTTATTTTCATTGCCAATCATACTTCTTTTCTTGATGCGATTCTGCTGGCAGCATTTCTACCTGAGAAAATGACTTTTGCAGTGAATACGCATGTTGCAAACAAGCCTTTTCTTAAACCCTTTTTCAAGCTCGTCAAGATTTTCCCGATGGATCCGACCAATCCCATGTCGCTCAAATCTCTGGTGAGATTTGTCAAACAGGGCAACAAAGTGGTTATCTTTCCAGAAGGAAGGATTACAGTCACCGGTGCATTAATGAAGGTCTATGACGGCACCGGCCTGGTAGCCGACAAAACTGCAGCCACACTGGTGCCGGTCAGGATCGAAGGCGCACAATATTCGCCTTTCTCCCGTCTTAAAGGCAGGGTGCGGTTGCGCTGGTTCCCATCCATCTCCCTGACCGTGTTGCCAAAAAGAGAGATATCGCCACCAGAAGAAGTGCGCGGCCGTGCACGAAGAAAACATGCTGGCAGGCAATTGGCAGACATGATGACAGAAATGATGTTTGCCAGCAGCAATTATAATCGCACGTTATTCCAGGCCCTGCTCGATGCAAAAAGGACTCATGGCAAAGACAAACAAATCATAGAGGATATAGAGCGACGGCCGCTTGATTATAGTCAGCTGATTACTCGAAGCTTTATACTCGGAAAAAAAATAGAAGCATTCACCTATCGTGATGAAAATGTAGGCGTATTGTTACCAGGTTCTGTCAATACGGTCGCGGTATTTATGGGGTTGCATGCATTTGGGCGGGTACCGGCAATGTTGAACTATACGGTAGGTGCAGGTGGCATGATCAAGGCCTGTGAAACAGCGCAAATAAAAAATATCATCTGCTCAAGGCGATTTATCAAACTGGCCAAACTGGATGCTGCTATTGAAGAACTGGGGAAAGTAACCAAGGTTCATTATCTTGAAGATATTGCAAAAAGCCTGTCGATTCTTGAGAAGGCAAAAGGCTGGCTAGCCAGCAAGGTGGCCGATTTCAGTTATCGGCGATTTTCTGTGGATGTCATTCCATCTGATCCTGCAGTGGTGCTGTTTACGTCGGGTTCGGAAGGTACGCCTAAAGGCGTGGTCCTGTCACATGCCAACTTGCTTGCCAACCGGGAGCAGCTCGCAGCCCGGGTCGATTTTACCGGACATGACATTATACTGAATGCCTTGCCGATGTTTCATTCATTTGGTCTGACGGCCGGGACCCTGCTGCCAATTTTATCAGGCATGAAGGCATTCTTTTACCCGTCGCCGCTGCACTACAGGATCGTTCCGGAAATCTCCTATGATATTAACGCCTCTATTTTGTTTGGCACGAATACATTTTTATCGGGTTATGCACGGTTTGCACATCCATATGATTTCTATAGTGTGCGCTACGTTTTTGCAGGGGCTGAAAAACTTCAGGAGGAAACGCGTCGAGTCTGGTCAGACCGTTTTGGCGTCAGAATCTTCGAAGGTTATGGTGCAACAGAGACCAGTCCGGTATTGGCCACGAATACACCGATGGAGAATATGCCAGGCACGGTTGGTCGTTTTATGCCCGGCATACAGTATCAGCTTGAAGATGTGCCGGGAGTAGAGACGGGTGGACGCTTGTATGTAAGCGGCCCTAATGTCATGTCGGGTTACTATCTGCATGATAATCCTGGGATACTGGTACCACCTGTTTGTCGATATGGAGAAGGCTGGTATGACACAGGCGATATTATCAATATAGACGAGGCCGGTTACCTGACCATATGCGGCAGGGCAAAACGTTTTGCCAAGATAGGCGGTGAGATGGTTTCACTGGCTGCTGCGGAAGAGCTGGCCAACCAGGCATGGCCTGAGCAGCAACATGCCGTGGTCTCGGTGCCGGATGCACAGAAGGGTGAGCAGCTGATCTTACTGACGACCTGCAAGGATGCGGCTCGAACTGATTTGTTGGCCCAGGCAAAAATTCAGAAGTTAGGCGAGATCAATATTCCGAAGAAATTTATTCATGTCGATGCCATGCCCCTGCTTGGTACGGGTAAGTTTGATTACAACACAATCGGTGATATCGCTAACCGGGAGACAGGAACATGAATCGCGGCGTTTTCGCACTATTATTGGCGCAGTTTTTTTCAGCCTTTGCTGACAATGCGATATTATTCACGGTGATTGCCATTGTGTTGCAGGCAGGACAGATCGATGGCTGGTATATACCTGCTTTACAGAGTGCGTTTCTGGTGGCGTTTGTCGTGCTTGCTCCGTGGGTTGGACCTTATGCAGACAGGCATTCCAAGCCAAAAGTATTGATTTTCGGTAACCTGTTCAAGGCGATCGGCGTGCTGCTGATTATTTTCTCGGTAGAGCCGATAATCGCTTATGCTGTCATTGGAATAGGGGCGGCGGTATATGGGCCTGCCAAATACGGTCTGTTACCCGAAATGGTTGGACATGAGCAACTGGTCAAGGCAAACGGCTGGATTGAAGGTTCAACTATATTTGCAATTATTTTGGGTACGGTCGTCGGCGCCAGTCTGGCAGATTGGTCAGTACAGGGAAGTCTCATATGTATTTTTGTTATATACCTGTTTTCTATCGGGGTGACTTTTTTAATACCGGCTTTGCCCGCTAGGGGTAGTGCTTCTGCCAGTGCATTGCCTAACTTTATGCATATGATGCGGGGTTTCTTTACAACATCGAGAGCCAGGTTTTCCATGCTAGGGGCGAGTCTGTTCTGGGGTGCATCTGCTGTCTTGCGAGTTTTGCTTGTTGCCTGGGCTCCCATTGTACTGCACACGAAAAGTGCAAGTGATGTTGCAGAACTCACCCTGTTTCTTGCCATCGGTATTATTGCAGGTGCAACCCTGGTTCCCCGACTGATTCCTATCGAGTATTTAAGAAGGGCAAGAATGGCCGCCTATATGATGGGTGGTTTTATCATCCTGCTATCGTTTATGGATATGTTATGGCCATCACGCCTGGTCTTGTTCTGTATAGGTATCTCAGGCGGTTTGTTTGTTGTGCCCATTAATGCAGCCTTACAGGAAATTGGTCATAAATCGATTGGAAGTGGTGGCGCTGTGGCTATTCAGAATTTCTTTGAAAACCTCGCTATGTTGATTGCCGTAGGAAGTTACACCTATGCAACGGCGTACGGAGCCTTGCCGGTGGTTTCTATTCTGGTATTGGGTATTATTGTCATCATCGCAACCATACTGGTTTCATGGCATTTGCCGCCGGACCCCAACAAGTCCTGATTTCAAAGTGCAGGATGGCTTCTTATTGAAGAACTTTTCTATTTTAAGGAAAGAAGCTGTTAGTTTATGGATAAAAGGTATTCCTGTATACCGTTTGCCTGTAGTACCGAGCGTCTGACCCTGAAAGGTGACATGTGTTTATGCAGCTCTTCCTGATAGTATGCGGGGCAATCTGTAGAACTGTCCAGGTTGTTTTGCATGGCTACTTTTCCAGATTTCTCAATGGCATAATTACCCGGTATGGCTGGCATTAATCTGGTTGTGTGTATGTATGTGTGAATAATGGCCTTATCGTGAATATGTTGCATAAGAAACTTTATCAGGCCTTGCAAGATTTCCGGTTGCAGGTAATTTGGCAGGTCCCAGAGCATGATGATGCCGATTTTGTTGTTATGATTTTTATACAGGCCTAACGCTTTTACAAATGCACGGTTCAATTTATTGGGGGTGTTGAGGTCTTCAAGGGTCAAGTTGAGTAGGTCATCAATACAATGACAAATATGGATCTTGCATTGGTAATCATTTAAAAACTCAATACTTGAACTATTGGCGCTACCTATATCGAGCAAGTGGTAAAACTCTGCCTGGTTGATACGGGCAAGTGTTTCGAAAAGAAGAGGGCTTTTATATTCATAAAAGTTACCCTCTATCGGTTTTTGTGATATGAGTGCCACAGTGGTGCAGAGTCTACCGACTTGCTATCGGTTCAAGCACGGATACGATCGGGTTTCGATTCAGAAGTTTTTGCTTTCTGTTCAGTTGGTTTTTTAACTGGCTCGATTTGCCTTGGTTCCATTTCAATGCTTCCCTTGAATAGCGCGCCATCTTCCAGCGTGACCCTGGGTGATACTATATTGCCGTGTACATTGCCTGATTGTTTAATCACAACCTTTTCGTCGCCATTCATATCGCCTTTGAGCTTGCCTTCCACAACAATATTATTTGCTTCTATATTTGCCTCTACATTACCTTTTTTACCAATGGTGACATTGTGTCCCTTGAGGTTTACATTGCCTTCAACGTGCCCGTGTATGATCAGGTTTTCAGTGCCGGTGACGTCGCCTTTAATACGAATGGTTTCTCCGATTGCTGCTACTGACGATACCTCTTTGTTAGCTTTATTGTCCATAATGTTCATCTTGACGGGTTCATCCTTTTGTTGTGTTTTAATCTTGTTTGATACGTTTTCCCTGATTTGCTTCATGTCAATCATTTGTTACTCCATTACTGTCGAGAAAATTTTGTTTGCATTATGATCACTCTCTAAATGAATAAATTGAACTGGATCACAGTTATGTGAGTATCTCAGAATACCCGGGCTGTACAAATAAAAAGATTTTAGTTTTGTAAATAAATGGAAAACAAGTAAAAAGAAATTTATAACAATGTTTAGAGTCACATATTATTTATATATGGTTTAACAGAGTGTCAGATGATATTTAGCAATCAACGGAAATCATCAAACAGGAATAATGGCTAATTATTTTACTTAATACCCTATTTTAATCATCGCCCCGGAACAGGTTGGGCCACTTTGCCGAGATAAGGCTTCACTATAGCCACACAGGTATGGGGTCTTACCACCGGGCTAATTAACACCTGAGACAGGGAGGGTATATATAACCAATTGAATTATATAAGCAATAGTGTATATTCTACACACAACTATCAATGTATTTAGTTGATAGTGATTCAGAAATATAATTGATGTTAATTTGTGCAAAATTGATAGAATATCTGTTTGATTTTCCATAAATTAACAAAGATTTGATAAAAATAGTAATAATGGCCAGGGGGTGAAATGATCAAGGTTATGCTGGTTGATGACCATGAACTGGTTCGAGCCGGTATCAAACGTCTGCTTGATGATGTAGATGACATAGAGGTAGTTGATGAGGCAGATTGTGGTGAACTTGCGATAGAAAAGGTTCGAAAGCAAAAACCGGATGTCATTTTAATGGATGTTAATATGCCAGGCATAGGAGGCCTGGAAGCAACGCGTAAGTTGATGCAGATTGAACCCGCTCTGAAGGTCATCGTTGTGACTGTTCATGCAGGGGAACCATTTCCCACACGACTACTGGAGGCAGGAGCTGCAGGCTATTTAACCAAGGACTGTGGGCAATCAGAGATCGTCAATGCGATCCACTCAGTGAGTCTGGGAGATCGCTACATTGGTAGCAATATCGCACAGAAAATAGCGCTTTCCATGATGCCTGGTGCAAACAAGTCGCCCTTTGACTCGCTCTCGCAACGTGAAATGCAGGTTATGCTGATGGTGACCCAGGGGCAGAACGCCCAGGAAATTTCCGACAGGCTATGCCTTAGCCCCAAGACTGTCAGTACTTACCGACACCGGCTATTTGAAAAACTGGGTGTGGATAATGATGTTGAGTTAACCCGGCTGGCAATTTTACATGGAATGATAGAGAGCGGCTTAAACGCTTGATGTCTGTAATGGCCATTTCCAGGCAGATGTTTACATAGGGATTATGTATGGCTGATGCACGCATCCGCGCGCCCGAACTACCTGATACACTCCAGTGGGTTAACACTGATGCACCAGTACGCTTGTCGAATTTGCGTGGCAAGATGGTATTGCTGGATTTCTGGACCTCCGGATGTATAAATTGCATGCATGCAATGGAAGACATGCATTATCTGGAGACGAAATACAAAGACAACCTGGTTATTATCAGCATCCATTCACCAAAATTCCCTCATGACAATGAACTGGAAACGGTTATCAAGGCGGTTAACCGGCATCATATTAAACATCCTGTTGCTCATGATTCTGTCAGGCGGGTCTGGACAAAGTATGTCATAAAGGCCTGGCCATCAATTGTACTCATCGATACCGAAGGCTATGTCATTGGCAGTTTACGAGGAGAAGGGCGCAGGCGCCAGATCGATCAGTTAATTCAGCAATACCTCGAAATCGCAGAGCAGAAAAACATACTCAACCTGGAACCGGTACCGATCAGAGTTAACCCGGAACCAGAAAGTCTGCTGAGTTTTCCGGGCAGAGTGATTGTTTCCGGCAACTCATTGTACATTAGTGACAGCGGGCACAACCGGGTAGTGGAAGTCAATCATTACGGACGGGTAACACGTGTATTTGGTTCAGGCGCTGCTGGCCTGCTGGATGGTTTTGGTCGGGACGCAGCATTTAATAACCCGCAAGGTTTGTTACTCATCAACGATTTTTTATATGTCGCGGATACAGGTAACCATGCCATACGACGCATAAATATGCAGACAGATGAAGTGCTGACCATTGCCGGCGATGGCCAGTTAGGTCGCTATAAGGAACGTTATTTTCATGACCCGATGAGCACGCGACTTAATTCCCCATGGGACATGTGTTACTACGAGGGCGAGCTTTATATAGCCATGGCAGGTAGCCACCAAATCTGGAAGATGGATTTGACGGAAAATTCATTACAGGTATTTTCCGGTACCGGACAGGAAAACCTCATAGATGGCGCACCTGATGTTGCTGTGTACGCGCAACCTTCCGGATTGGCAGTCGATGAGCAATGTATTTACGTAGCCGATGCAGAATCATCGTCAATCAGAATGATAAGATTGCCGGATGGCCAGACAACTACATTGCTGGGCACCGGGCTGTTTGCATTTGGTGATGCAGATGGTGGCTGGTCTTCTGCTTTGTTGCAACATCCCCAGGCCTTGTGTCTGGATGGAAGAAACGAACTGCTCTATATTGCAGATTCCTATAACAGCAAGATTAAAATCATGGACATGAGTTCGAGAGGAATTTCGACCTTTGAGATTGGTAGAGACCTGAATGAACCCGGGGGTATTTGCCTGAGTGGCGATACTTTATGGATAGCAAATACTAATGCTCATGAAATACTGAAACTTGATTTGCTAAACCATGAAGTAGAGGTACTGGAGTTAAATGAACCAGAAAGAAATTTTTAATCAAGAATGCCGGCAGTGTCCCCGGCTTTCCTCATTCCTGGATGACCTGGAAGTAACCTACCCTGATTACCATAACCGTCCTGTAGCACCATTTGGTGACAAGAATGCACGCCTTCTCATCGTAGGTCTGGCTCCCGGCATGCATGGTGCTAATGCCACCGGTCGACCTTTTACAGGAGATCATGCGGGTATCCTGTTATATGAAACCCTGTATAAATACGGCTTCTCAAACAAGTCCGAGTCCGTTTCGCTAAAAGACGGATTAAAACTCGACAATTGCCGTATTACCAATGCCGTAAAATGTCTACCGCCTCAAAACAAGCCGATTGGCAGTGAAGTGAATAACTGCAATAAATTTTTGATGGCTGAACTAAAGACCCTGAAACCCGGCTCGGTAATTATTGCGTTAGGTACACTGGCGCATAACGCTGTTTTGAGAGCGCTGGGTGAAAAGTTATCGGCTTACAAATTCGGTCATGAACATAAACATGATATTAACGGGATAGTATTACTCGATTCCTACCATTGCAGTCGCTATAACACACAGACCCGCCGATTAACGGAACCCATGTTTCATAGCGTGTTTAAAAAAGCGAAGCAACTGCTCGGCAAATAAATCCTGTCTATGAGTGAGGGGACCAGTTTGATGTTTCGGATGTTTCGCCATAATGTATTTCAGACAGACTACTGATTATTTCCCTGAATTATTTATAATAGGCGCATGTCGTCTGAGATAAAATTTGATTCCGATGCTTTTCTGAAAACCCTGACACAAATGCCAGGTGTCTACCGAATGCTGAACGCGGAAGGGGATATCCTGTATGTTGGCAAGGCCAAAAACCTTAAAAAGCGTGTTTCAAGTTATTTTAGAAAAACAGGGCTGGCACCCAAAACCCGGGCCTTGATGGGGCAGGTTTCACAGGTTGAAGTCACGGTTACACATACCGAGGCAGAGGCTTTGATACTCGAAAACAACCTGATCAAGGAGCATCGTCCCCGGTATAACATTCTGTTGCGAGATGACAAAAGCTATCCTTATGTTTACCTGTCGTCACAGGATGAATTCCCAAGGCTTGCTTTTCACCGCGGTGCGCGCAGGTTGCCAGGCCGCTATTTCGGTCCCTATCCAAACACAGGTGCGGTGCGTGAAAGTCTGAACCTTTTGCAAAAGGTGTTTCCTGTTCGCCAGTGTGAAGACAGTTTTTTTAAAAATCGTTCTCGCCCATGCCTGCAATACCAAATAAAACGATGTACGGCCCCCTGTGTGGATTTGATCGATCACGAAACCTATATGAGAGACGTCAGGCATGCTGTTTTGTTTCTTGAAGGCAAAAGCTCTGAAATTGCAGATGAACTCATCATGCAGATGGAAGCCGCTTCCGATCAACATGAATACGAACAGGCGGCTGTCTATCGTGACCAGATACGAAGTCTGAAAAAAATGCAGGAACGCCAGTATGTTGAAGGAGAGCGGGGTAATCTTGATGTGGTTGCCTGTTACACGGAGGCGGGTGCTGCCTGTGTACAGGTGTTCTTTATCAGGCAAGGCCGTAATCTCGGTAATAAGGCATTTTTTCCGAAAATGCCTGACAGTCATACACCAGAGGAAGTGCTCGAAAGCTTCTTGCCACAATATTACCTGGATAAGGATATTCCGGAAGAAATACTGTTGAGTCACGATATTGATAATGTTGATGTTCAACAAGCCGCGCTTATGCAGGCTTGTGGTCATAAGTGCTCGATTAACACCAATGTCCGGTCTGGCAGACGGCGCTGGGTGGAAATGGCCGTTCAGAATGCAGAAAACTCTCTCAAAAGTCGTTTATCCAGCCAGCAAGGTGTTATGAAACGCCTGGAAGCACTGCAAGATGAATTAAAACTGGATCAACTACCAGGCAGGATGGAGTGTTTTGATATTAGTCACACTATGGGCGAGGCGACAGTGGCCTCCTGCGTTGTTTTTGATACAAACGGCCCGTTAAAATCGGATTACCGGCGTTTCAATATTGAGAACATCACGCCGGGCGATGATTATGCCGCCATGAACCAGGCCTTGACGCGACGATACACCCGGCTCAAAAAGGGTGAAGGCAAATTACCAGATCTACTGGTAATCGATGGTGGTAAGGGGCAAATCAACCAGGCCCGGCAAGTGCTGGATGAGTTACAAATAGAAGGTGTTATCATACTGGGTATCGCGAAAGGGCCAGATCGAAAGCCCGGGTTGGAAACCCTGTTTTTATCGACATCAGACAGGGGCATTTCTCTCCCAGACAACTCCGCAGCCCTGCATGTATTGCAACAGATCCGAGACGAGGCACATCGTTTTGCCATTACCGGGCACCGTCAACGACGTGCCAAGAAGCGCAAAACCTCGGTTCTGGAAACCATTCCAGGCATGGGGCCCAAAAGGAGGCAGAGTCTTATCAGGCAATTTGGCGGACTGCAGGAAATTGAAAAAGCCGGTGTGGATGACCTCGCCAGCGTGACGGGTATCAGTCGCCAACTGGCGCAGAAAATCTATGATGCCTTTCATGCCGAGAAACGTTAAACTTATATTATGAAGTTGAATTTACCTATTGCACTGACCCTGTCGCGAATAGCCGTTATTCCGATTTTTATACTCATCTATTACCTGCCAGTGAGCTGGTCAAATGAGGTCTGTACCTGGTTATTTGTTGCAGCTGCCGTGACTGACTGGCTGGACGGCTACCTGGCGCGTCGATTCAAGCAGGGTACCCGTTTCGGGGCCTTTCTGGACCCGGTTGCCGATAAACTCATGGTCGCAGTAGTGCTGATCTTGCTGGTCGATCGCAACCCAACCTCACTTCCAGACATGTTGCTGGCGATTCCTGCCGTAATTATCGTTGGGCGTGAGATAACCATATCGGCATTGCGTGAATGGATGGCAGAATTGGGTGAAAGTGGCAAGGTTTCGGTATCTTATATAGGTAAGGTCAAGACCACAGCACAGCTGATTGCACTGCCTTTCATGATCCATCGGGAACCACTCTGGGATGTCATTCCAGTCGCTGAAATTGGTATATTTTTACTCTATGTCGCGGCCATTCTGACTCTCTGGTCAATGATTACCTATATCCGTGGTGCCTGGCCAATAATCAAAGATAATACTGAAAAATAATGATATTTTCTTGACACTTGCGTGTTAAACATTACAATACTCACTCCTTCGAGGATGCTGCGGGAATAGCTCAGCTGGTAGAGCACAACCTTGCCAAGGTTGGGGTCGCGAGTTCGAATCTCGTTTCCCGCTCCAAATTATGTAAAAGAGCCTCGGTCTACTGGCCGGGGCTTTTTTATTTTCGTTTCTGATCGAAGGTAGTATAATAATCAATAGTTTATGGCGGAATGGCAGAGTGGCTATGCAGCGGATTGCAAATCCGTGGACCTCGGTTCGACTCCGGGTTCCGCCTCCATTTTTCTTATACCTGCCCAGGTGGCGAAATTGGTAGACGCAAGGGACTTAAAATCCCTCGGTGGAAACACCGTGCCGGTTCGATTCCGGCCCTGGGCACCATTTTTAATCAGTAAGTTATTTCGATCCTCTTTTTAGTATTTCCCCTATTACTCGATGTGAAGTGTTATTTGTCCTGACTGAGGAGAAAATAATCACACCGAGAACTGGAGAATTCATAATACAAGACTTGCGGCTTCTGAAGTTGCGCTGTCTTACTCTACTAGTTTCCATGCCTTAAACTTTCTACCTTTGATTTTTCCAGTTGATAGAATATCCAGGGCTTGATTGGTGATAGCACGTTCAACAGCTATGAAAGCCATTTTGTCAAAAATATCAATTTTCCCTATTTGTTTACCCTTCAGTTCATTGCTTGCCGTTAATGCGCCGAGTACATCCCCGGCCCGTACTTTGTTTTTACGACCACCATTAATGCACAGCGTGACCATAGGCGCTTGCAGGGTACACTTCCCACGTTGTGTTAGTGACGGAACATTTTCAATAGTGACAGGGTGTCTTTGGTATTCTTCAATCGCCTTCAGCCTGAATTGCTCATGAGGCATGAATAGACTCAGGGCCAGTCCTTCATTGTCAGCGCGACCAGTGCGACCTATTCGATGAATGTGGATCTCGGGGTCGGGTGAAAGGTCGAAATTAATCACAGCATCGACGTCCTTGATGTCCAGTCCGCGTGCGGCGACATCGGTGGCGATAAGAATCGTGCAGCTTTTATTGGTAAACTGAACGAGAACCTGATCACGTTCTCTTTGCTCCAGGTCTCCATGCAGGGCGAGCGCATGAAAGCCTTGTTGCTGTAGTTCGTCAGCCAGTTCCTGGCATGTCAGTTTTCGATTACAAAACACCATGCAGGATTCAGGGCAGTAATGCTGTAACAGGGCTATTAGCGCGTTGCTTTGCTCACCTTTATTAATTTCATAGAAAACCTGTTTTATTTTGTCATTGTTATGCAGGCTTTCAACACGTACATCGACAGGATCATTCTGGATATCATCACTAATGTCAGTGATCGTATCCGGATAGGTGGCTGAAAAAAGCAGGGTTTGTCTATGATTCGGCGTCGATTTGATAATGCGCATCATGTCTTCCTGAAAACCCATATCGAGCATACGGTCGGCTTCATCCAGTACCAGTACGTTCAACTGCCCCAGGTATAATGATCCTTTCTTAAGGTGTTTTAATATACGGCCTGGTGTTCCTACGACGATATGTGGGTGATGTTCCAGCGAGGCCAGTTGCGCTGCCATGGGTGTGCCACCACACAAGGTGACTGTCTTGGTGTTAGGAATGGCACGTGCCAGACGACGGATTTCCTTGTTTACCTGGTCGGCCAGTTCGCGGGTCGGGCAGAGCACCAGTGCCTGGGTTCTGATCGTCCGTGCGTCGAGTTTGTGCAGCAGGCCAATGGCAAATGCTGCTGTTTTTCCACTGCCTGTCTTTGCCTGAGCCAGTAGGTCTCTACCACTTAAAATGGCGGGCAGACTCTGTTCCTGTATCGGCGTCATTGCCAGGTAATCCAGTGATTTAATATTGGCCAGCATCCCGGCTGTCAGGGGTAGTGTAGAGAAGGCTGAGGTTGTCACGTGAGCATCGGTCTTGGTTATGTAAGGATAATCAGGCGATGATAACAGATTAGGCTAGGCTGTGATTTGGTGAGATAGGAAATGTAAATCATGGAGGAGTAGGTCGGTACTATATAGTATTTAAAAACAATAAGATATGATAATTATTTAATCTAATTTATCATATAACGTATCTTGTCGCCACACTACCATAATCATCCTGTCTGAATTCATGTATACTGAATTGGTATAGTGAAATTCAGGTGTACTTCAAAAATACATGACGAATCAGTTTATAGTTAATTTAAGCTCAAAGCAGTTTCAGATAATTTATATCCATCGTCGATTATTCTTTGCTGCGTTTTTGCTTTTTGCGTTGTTTGCCCTGATATTTACCAATCCTGCTCTAGCGAACGAAACGGCCTGTGAACGCCATCTCCATTTACATGGTTCATTAAATAGTGAAAAGCTACTAAATAACGAAATATCGGAATTTCAAAAGCTGATAGAAGAATCCCTGGTTTATCGGACAGAAAGCATCAATGTAGCGAAATCGGTTAAGGCTAAGATCAGTAGGAATATACCTTTATCGGGTGCTGATCTTAAGATATTGAATGAAGGCCTGCTGGCGCATCTGGCGTTAAGAAAAAAACTGTACCATTTTGCTGAATTACATGAGTGCTGGCTGGATTTGTCGCGCAAGGCGGCAAAAGAAAACAGTATAAGCACTGAACACAGACTTCAGGGTGTCATGCTTTCCCTGTCTGCAGCACTGACACTATATGATAACTACCTGCTAGCCATCTCGATTTATGAAGAAGATACCAAGCTGCGCCGTTTCCTGAACAGTCAAGACGCGGGTTACACCAAGGGGTATGCAGAGCTGGCCGCAGTCACCTTGTCATATAACTCAATCAATAACAGGGCGCGTGTCAGAAAGGCCATTCATGTGTATGAGAGTGGCAGGAAATCATTAGTCAGCAAACACAATTTTGATCACTTTCAGTACCTTGATTTATTCATCAGTCAAAGCCCTTCCTATCAATTAACGCGAGAATTTGCGCCATTCAGGGTCTTCAGAAACAAGGTGAAATTTCTGGATGCCATTACCGGTGATACGATTTCGGCCTTACGCAAGGAAGGCATAAACATGTTTAGTATGGTGTTTGGCAATACCGTAGGCCTGATCGAGAGCCGCAAAGGCAAGTTGTATAACAATCCAGAAATGACAAAAAGGGTCAGGTCAAGCCTTAAGGCAGGTGACATCTTGCTGGAAAAGACACCATTCAGGCTGACAGACAAGTTTATACCAGGCCATTGGGGGCATGCAGCTATCTGGATAGGCAACGAAAACGAGCTCAAGTCCCTGGGGATCTGGAAACATCCGCTTGTACAGCGTTACCGGCAACAAATCCGGCAAGGGAACCTGGTGGTGGAGGCGCTCAGAAACGGAGTTGTGATGAGTTCGCTGGAAGAATTCATGAATATCGATGATCTGGGTGTGATGCGGGTAAGCAACAACAGCAAACAGCAGAAAGTTAATATTATCCTGCTTGCTTTGCGACAGGTAGGCAAGGCATACGACTTCAATTTTGATGTTGAGAGTACGGATAAAATAGTCTGTTCAGAGCTGATCTATGTGTCGGTGACAAGTATTGACTGGCCTACGGCTAATACCTTGGGGCGTTATACCATCAGCCCGGATAATATCGCTGCTAAGTCATTGAAAAATGGACCGATTAAGCTCGTTATGCTGATACATGACGGAAAAGTAGTTGAGAGAAAAGCTCAGGTAATGATGGCCAGATTACTTCAGGATGTCAGTAATAACGGTAGATAAATTACCATTATAGCCACTACAGAATGACTGAAAATTTTTCTTATTGAATTATTTTTTCAGGAAGTTATGATGCTATTCAGGAGTTTGAGGTAAATTAAAATAAAAATATTAACCCGACAATATTTAAATACTAAACGGACTTGAAAGAAGGTATAAATGAAAGTAACGGCTTTTACATTATCATTGCTTTTTTCCACACTGCTTTTTGCTGATGAAGTTATCAGTTCGGAAACCAGAGATATTGGTCACGGGTTTGAGTTGCAAAAAACGACCGAGATTAAAAGCCCTTCAACTGAGCAAAGCAAACATCGCTACCTGTATCATAAGGGTAAAAAGCTGGCCGAAATAGATAAGTATTCCATTTCTCCCAGTGGTTCATATGTAGCATATATGGGAGCTCCGGCAGGAGACCTGTACCTGTTTTCCAAATCGGATGGCAAGATAACCAGGTTAACAAAACAGTTTATTGCGCCCGTTAAAAAATTCTCCTGGAACGAAACATTCGAGGTGCTTGAGGTCAGTTTTTCCGGTAAAGCTGCTGATAAAAGTTTTGCCCTTGAATAACGCCCTGTTCTGTTTCTGGTGCAGTCCCAATACTTACTACTGTTTTATCGATCCTGCAGTATGGTCTCGTACAGACTCGAAAGAGACTGCCTAAAGGTCAATAGTCATGTTACTTAATGTATACCAAAACAGGATCCCCGTATTATTGGCAGCCATGATGATGGTTGCATTGGTTTCAGTGGTGACAGCTGCTCATGGCAAGGAAGTTAATACGGCAAATGATGTCATGACTAATGTCTATCTTGGGCAGTTAATCAGACGTATTGACAAGAATGCCCAGGGTGATGATGGTCATTGGCAGTTTAAAGTTGAAGACGTTACTGTAACAGTGTTGACCGATGAGAAGGCTGACCGTATGCGCATTATTGCTCCAATTGCCAAGGCTGCAAGCCTCAATAAGGAGATGATGAAGCGTCTCATGCAGGCCAATTTTGATAGTGCACTGGATGCCAGGTATGCAGTTGCCAAGGGGGTATTGTGGAGTGCCTACATACATCCACTGTCTCCGCTTGATGCAAAGCAGTTTCTTGAAGGAGTAGGGCAGGTTGTTAACCTTAAGGTTACTTTCGGGTCCAGCTTTTCATCAGGTGCCATGCTCTTTAATGGTGGTGATAGCAAGGCATTGCAACGGAAAATGCTCATCGAACGACTCCTGCAGAAAGGCCTCGCAATCTAGTCTTTTTTTCAGTATCGGTTTAATCAAATGTTAAATGTCCTGGTAATCGGCTATGTGTGGCCAGAACCTGTTTCATCAGCGGCAGGTAGTCGCATGCTGCAATTGCTTGATGTGTTCCTGACCCAGGGGTGGAAGATTACCTACTCAAGTCCACATGCAATGAGTGAGCATATGTGTGACATCGAGTCTTTGGGCATCGACTGTGTTCCTATTGAGTTGAACAATAGCAGTTTTGATGTTTTTGTAAGTCGTTTGCAGCCGGATATTGTGCTTTATGATCGTTTTATGATGGAAGAGCAGTTCGGTTGGCGTGTTGAAAATCATTGTCCATCGGCCTTAACTATACTGGAAACTGTCGACTTGCATTGTTTGCGAGATGCGCGATATCGTGCCATGAAGCAAAGCAGGGAGGTTGTTGATGCGGATTTTTTCAGTGATGTCGCAAAAAGGGAAGCAGCCAGTATTCACAGATGTGACTTATCACTGATGATTTCGAAAGTAGAGATCGAGGTGCTGAAGGATATTTTCAGGGTCAGCCCGGATTTATTGCATTATGTACCATTCATGTTATCAATCAGTGACGAGCAGGTAAAAGCCTGGTCGTCTTTTTCAGAGCGAAAGAACTTCATAACGATTGGAAATTTCAAGCATGCGCCAAACTGGGATGCTGTATTGCATCTTAAGAAAAACATATGGCCTGTAATCAGATCGCTATTGCCGGATGCAGAGTTGCACGTGTATGGTGCCTATGCAAGTGATAAGGTTTATCAGCTTCACAATGTAAATGAAGGCTTTATCATCAAGGGTCGTGCTGAAGATGCAAATATTGTGATGAGTCAGGCACGTGTCAGTCTGGCGCCGCTCAGGTTCGGTGCAGGAATAAAAGGAAAACTTGTAGAGTCGATGCTAAACGGCACTCCTAGTGTGACAACAGATATCGGTGCGGAGTCCATGTCGGGTGACTATGAATGGAATGGCCTGATTGAAAATGAGATTGGCCCATTTGCTGAAGCAGCAGTAAGACTGTATCAGGATAGTGAGTTATGGTTGCAGTCTCAAAAAAAAGGAATACCTATAATCAATAATATTTACAATGCTAAACAGCATGGGGAAGATTTGCTTAACAAGATCCATTATATTTTGAATAATATCGAAAAACACAGGCAGGGTAATTTTACTGGTGCAATGTTGAAATATCATCATCTGCGCAGTACCGAGTATATGTCCCGGTGGATAGAGCTGAAGTCTCGACTTGAAGAATGACGTTGATGATAATCCTAGCGTTTTAATGCTTTTAATATGGCGAATTTTTTATTACTGGCAATATTCACGTAGTTTCCAAATATCCTTTTGAGTTTAGTATGGTAAGCAAGATGCCGGTTACCGATCACCCATACTTCTCCTCCTTGTTTAAGAGCTTTTCCTGCTTCCCTGAACATTTGCCAGGCCGTGGAATCGCCCATGGCATTATGTTGGTGGAAGGGAGGATTGATCAATATCAGGTCAGTCGAATTATCTTCGACTTGATTCAGGCAGTCGGAGACAAGAAAATTTGCAGTGCGATTGTTATCAAATGCGCGCGTAAAGTTCGTTTTTGCAGAATCCACAGCCATATATGATTCGTCGATAAAGGTAATTTGTGCTTGCGGGTTGCGTTCCGCGGCGATGATGCCGACTATGCCATTGCCACAACCAACATCAATAATGCGATTTACATGTTGCATGGCCGGTATATGCTGCAGGAGAAAGCGCGTGCCTATATCCAGAGACTCGCGAGAAAACACACTCGCGTGATTGCTGATAATATAGGGTGTGTTTTCCAGTCTGTATTCGCTTGGGTAAGGTGACATGGATGTCGGTAAATTCATGTCGGGTTGGCAGAAGATCAGACGGGCTTTTTTTACTGCTCTTGAAGTGCTGGTTGAACCGATTATTGATTCAAACAGCTTTAACGTTGATGTGTGTACGGATTTCACCATGCCGGCTGCGATTATCACAGTGGAGTCTTTAATATGTCTTTTTAGTCTGAACAACTGGTCTTCGAGCTGTGCAAGGCTTTTGGGTATCTTGATGAGTACCAGGTCAAACAAATTATCTGGATGTTCAAGGCTGTTTATAAACTTTACCTGGCTGATGTTTATTTTGTTTCTTGACAAATTGGCAAGCATACCTTGTTGTGCAAGGTAGGAGTCGGACCACATAACTGGTGAGTGCTCGGCAAGGGTAACAGAAAGGACGCCGAAAGAATCATTGATAATTAATATTGAAGAGAAATCCTGTTCAAGTTGTTCGAGATGATCAAGTATATATTCATCTGCAGCATCCCAGGCCCGGAGCGTTTCTTTTTTGCGCGCAGGATAACGTAGCAACTGAAAAGTTCCTTGTGGTTTTCTTAAATACTGCAGCTGATTTATTTTTTCTTCTTTTTCCATTTATCCTTTCGCGCTTCTTTTTTTGCAGTTTTTTGTTGTCTTGTTTTCATTACTTCCAGCATTTCTTTATCGCGCATGTCAGGTGTTTCCAATGTTATTCTGCCTAACTGGCCGGTTCGAATTTCATTGATGAGGATTTTGGAAACCTTGTCGAGCTCTACGCGTCCGCCCGAGCCCAGACAACCCCGTTTGCTGCCAATTAGTTCAAGTATTTCAATCTCGGTATCTGGAAGTATTTCGATTTCAAAACGTTCTTGTAATAACTTCGGGTAAAAATGAATCAGATGTTCGACCGCATAAAATGCCACATCGGTATAGGACATGGCCGTATCCTTGATGGCACCACTAATGGCCAATCTGTAACCGCTGTTTTTATTTTCAATGTTGGGCCATAGCACTCCTGGTGTATCAATCAATGTAATATTGTTATCAATGTTTATGCGTTGTTGATCCTTGGTAATAGCCGGCTCGTTTCCTGTTTTTGCAATCGTCTTGCCTGCCAGTATGTTGATCAATGTTGATTTTCCAACATTGGGAATACCCAATATCATGGCGTTGATTTTTTTTATGCCGTCCTTTTTGTCGGGTACCAGTTTGTGGCATAGCTCAGGAATCATTCGTGCTTTCTCTGCCTGCTCATTTGTAAAGGCAAGTGTTTTAACCTGATTTTCCTTTTCAAGGTAGGATTGCCATAGCTCGGTCATCGCCGGGTCAGCCAGATCGGATTTATTTAATATTTTTATGCAGGGTTTGTCGCCACGTAGTTCTGCGATCATCGGGTTTTCGCTACTATAAGGTATGCGCGCATCAAGAATCTCGATAATCAAATCGATTTTACTCAGACTGTTTGCAATTTGTTTACGAGCCTTGTGCATGTGGCCCGGATACCACTGAATATGCATACTGATTATCTAGTCAAGGCCAATAGAATTGAGTTGATCGGGTAATCCCGTAGTCGATTAGAAGAGCCATTTATTCTGCTGCCTGAAAATTGAGGAGTATCTTTATATCAACCAGGGCTGTTTAGATCAAGCTTATGTCTGCCTTTTTGGATGGATACGGCCAGTATGCAGCGAAAAATCGCCCTGTTTATGCTCGTGGAAATAGTTTTTCAATGTTTCGGCAACAACAGGGAAGGCTAGCTCATCCCAGGGTATTTCGTCTTCACTGAACAGTAATGTTTCCAGGCTTTCGATGCCGGGGGCATATTCCGGCTCGCGTAGTTCACCACGATACATCAGGTAAACCTGGTTGATATGCGGGATACTGTACAGGCCAAACAAGGATTGAATATGAACGTGGGCCTGGGCCTCCTCCAGTGTTTCCCTTGCTGCAGCTTCTTCTGTGGTTTCATTGTTTTCCATAAATCCGGCAGGCAGTGTCCACAGGCCGTAACGTGGTTCAATGGCTCGTCGGCATAGCAGCACCTTGTTCTGATAGACCGGTATGCAGCCTGCAATGATTCTTGGATTTTGATAGTGAATAATACCGCAGTTAGTACACACATAACGTTTAAGGTTATCGCCTTCCGGTATGCGAAATTCCACATTTGAACCGCATTCACAGCAATATTTCATAAAAAGACCCGAATAGTTACTAATTATTTACCAGTTTTTATTGTACAGCCTTGTATATACCTATGGCTATCATGTAATCTGCGCAGCTATGAAAAAACAGACATTGAAGTATCAGGTGACCACTGAAAACTGCAGACAGCTAGTGCTGGTTCATGTAAATAAAAGCTGGTTTCTGGTACATTTCCGGTTATCGGCCGAATTGCTGTTTTAATGGGCTGGTATTGATGTATCGTCCCCAAATAATTTCACTTTTAACCTTAAACATTTAACAGGAGTGCTGTAATGTCAAGAGCAACTGCAAGACATATTTTGGTGTCAACAGAAGAACAATGCGAAGATTTAAAAAAGCAGATTGAAGGTGGTGCCGATTTCGCTGAGATAGCGAAGCAATATTCTTCTTGCCCATCTGGTCAGCAGGGTGGAGATCTCGGAGAGTTCGGTCGCGGTCAAATGGTAAAGGAGTTCGATGAAGTTGTATTCAATGGTGATTTGAATATGGTTCACGGTCCTGTGCAAACACAATTCGGCTTCCATCTACTGGAAATTACCAGCCGCAACGACTAGCAGGAAGCTGGTATAAAAAATCTGTCGAGATCCTGGGGGCAGCCTTTTCTATCTATTTTGATGTATTTAATTGTTAGAGAAGGCTGTACCCATGGCGGGCTATTTGGTATTAAATTCTGATATCCAGAGCTTGTAGTTGATTTCGAATATTATTATTGGTGGGTAGTACGCCGTATTCCTCATGCAGTACATGGTCTACAAACATTGAGTAGTGGTTTATCTCGAACGGTATGTCAGTAATCTGGTTTTGCACAGTAAGACCGATATATTCTGCGATGACTTCTTCGGTAATCGAGTTATTGGCAGTCAGATTGCCTGCATGGATAAGCTCATGAATCAGGTATCGAAGATTAAATTCATAGCCTACCACCTTCGGATCGATGACAATCAGGTTGTCTGCATGGGAATAATATCCATGTTTTCCTTGAAGTTCCTTCAGTTCGATTTTAAGCCCGGTTTTCAACACGTGATCCAGTAGCTTTTTTCCAATCGAGTTTTTGTAAATTAACTGAAGGGCCTGCTGCAATTTCAGACTGCGCTGATTATTGATGTGTTCAAATGAAGGGTCAGCACCATCGTCGTTGATGTGGTAGGTCGATGCTAGTGGCTGCCAGCGTAGCCATGATTGTACGATAATAAGATCATTCATATCAATCAGGCAATCTGATGATAAAGGGCAACTGCTTTTATCGGTATTGGCAAGCGAGGCAAAGTTATAAAAATGCCCGTCTTTATAGCTTATTGCTTCATTTCTGTCGGTTACCACCGTGTTCCAGTTGTATACGGCAGTACGGAACCTGGTGATATCCAGGGGGCCTTCGTCTCTGTTGATACTGATCAGCAGGTTGATAAAGTCAGGTCGAAAGATGCTGTTTTCAATGTTCTGACTGGAATGATGATAACGTGGTAGGCTATCCAGACTATTGCGATAAACGCTAGCCGGGATACCATTTGATTGGTGTCTGACCTGGTTACTGTTGCAGGCCGCCAGGTTTGCCAATATCACCAGCAGTAAAAAAAGATAACACCATTTGTTGAAAGCAGTTATTGCCATAGACATAATAACCATTGCTTGTTAACGATATTATCGTCCAGGCTGGATCTTTACTTTAATTGCAGTGTACAAGAAGTCTGTAATGGTGACCCGGGTTATTAGTCAAGACTTTCAGAAGCTGTGACTGGGCGACAGAGAAAAATATACAGGGCGAGGGTTCTCATTAATATCAGTTTTTTGCCTGACTTCGTGAATTCATCAAGTATTTTTTTTAAATATAGATAAATCAACAGCTTATAATTCCATATCTGGCTCGGCTATTAGGCTGCAGTATTATTAGCATATAAAAATCAATAACTTACCCCATGAAAAGTAGACTTCATTTTTCTATGTATTGATCGCTATTATATCCAGGGTAACAATAAAAGCATATTTATCTAATGGATATACGGGTTAGTTAATGTCAGATGTAAAAATTACACTTGAACTGGATGAAGAGCTGATTACTGATTATCTGGGTGGTTTTACCGAGGCCTTTGAGGAGATCGAGGAAAATATCAAGCTGTTGAATGATGGCAGTGAGATTAAGGGTATCTATGATGATGTATTGCGCCATCTGCATTCAATCAAAGGCAATGCCCGAATGTGCGAACTGGCGGTTCCTGAACGCTTGGCACATGTGATAGAAGATGTTGTGATCAGTGTGAAAGAGGGTGATGTGGGTTATTTTCCGGAATTGGGTGAGACCATTCAGGTTGCACTGGAAAAAGTAAAGGAATCATCTGTAGCCATATTCAACAAGGAAGCGCTGGACGAGGGGTATTATGTAAATCTTGTTGATCTCCTGAACGGTATTGTAAAAGATATTCAGTCGGTCGACAGATTGACAAACCAGTTTTTACATATCACCACAAATGCACCGCTGCATGAATTTGATTCAGAACAACCTGCTCGAACTGCAGATGATCTTAAATTATTGAAAATAATCGGGGAGCGTTATCATCTTGAAGGCGAGAAATACACGGGGCGAATTGACCGCATCACCGCTATGGCTGCTAAGCTCAATGAGCTGGCAGGAAAGCCTGTAGATTCTGTTCAGCTGGAGGCTGCTATCTGTTTATGTGAGCTGGACCCAGACGCTGATGGCATTGAAACCATGCTGAAAAAATTAGGCATAAGTAGAAAGAAGCAGGTTGCTGAAGATATTTTTCAGCAAATTAAGGGTTGGCAACAGGCTAGTGACATCATTAACCAGTCAAACAGTGATGGTGCATCAATCCTCAGGATCTGCCAGTATTATGATGATCATACTTACCCCATGGAAGGTCGGGACGGCAAGCGTGCCATACTGGATACGCTCAGGAAACTGGGTGAGACAGGCGCTCACCAGGACTTCCAGCAATGGGCCCCATTCCTAAATCAAGCCGTTAAGGTATTATTAAAAAACAGGTAATAAAAAAGAGTGGAGTAATCAACTCCACTCAACCAGGAGGAAACTTGGATATACGTTTATAGATTACTTTTCTATTCTACTGCTGATCTTGTTGCCTAGCGTGTTTGGGTCAGAGTATTCAACAATTTCAACACCTTCTGTTTCTGTTGAAATATGATCGCGTTCACGGTCATAGCTTGCGCCAGATCCTTCTACAACAATACAGTCATTAAGCTCGGTAATAGGCAGGTCTATCGAGCAGGCAGCGTTAGTAGTCAGGCTGGCCGTGATTAAACAGATGCTCCCAAGAATTGCGGCTGTTTTATTCATGTGTATTCTCTCTTGTTATCTAAATGATGGTTGTACTATATGGGCAGAAGGGAGAAAACGATGTGAAGTATTTATAATAGACAATGTGATATATTCACAATCAGGTACTAGGCAGGTAAATATGTTGAAATAAGGCAGGATCTGTCTGGCTGCAGAGTTTAACCTCCTATTAATATAAAAATACTTCGAATCAAAAGCGTCAGTATGATAATCGTTATAGCTATCCCATGAAATGATACCAGGTAAATAAATTAATTCGAATAATTACTAAAGAAAATAAATTACTTTATTATCGTTAAACAGTATGTGACGTTACTTTTACATTTAGCTATCATCGCACACAAACTAACGGTTGCCCTCAAACAATGCTCGGTTTATTGTTATATTTAGATTATTTTGTGTCGATTCGTAGGTATCATAATAGGCTACAGGGGAGAAGTGCATGCCAAAAAATATAATCGTGATGTCCGATGGTACCGGTCAGGAGGGTGGCAAGGGCAATAACTCTAATATTTATAAACTCTTTAATATGTTAACGGATCGTACGCCGAAACAAACTGCTTTCTATGATCGTGGTGTTGGAACTGGAGCCAGAAAAATCATAAGTATGGTGACCGGGCTTGGCTTTTCAAAAAACATTCAGGATGGTTATCGGTTTATTTTCGAGAATTATGAGGCAGGTGACAGGATTTTTCTGTTCGGTTTTAGCCGGGGTGCGGCGACAGTGAGGAGCCTGTCCAGTTTTATACATTATTTCGGCATCTTGCCTCAATCAAGGCCAGAGTTGATATCGCAGGCATACAGAATTTATAAAATCAAGGATAGGCAGAGAAGAGAGCGCAAGGCAAATGCATTTATTGCAAGGCATCATACCATGTGGGTGAGAGTTCATTTTCTTGGTTGTTATGATACGGTTGCTGCATTAGGTTTTCCAATACCATTGTTGAGCGCGATACTGGATCGGTTTCCTTTATTCAGGCACAAATTCCATGATTTTCATCTCAGTAAAAGTGTAGAAAATGCCTATCATGCACTTGCTATTGATGATGAGCGAAAGGTGTTTCACCCTGTATTGTGGCAAGCCGAAACTGAGCCCTATCAGTCAGTGAAACAGGTGTGGTTCTGTGGCATGCATACTGATGTGGGTGGTGGTTACAAGGAACAGCAGCTTTCAGATATATCATTAAATTGGATGGTTGATATGGCTAAAAGCCATGGTTTACTGTTATATAGATATCATAAAGTCAGCATTGAAGAAGAAATTAATGGTACGATGCATAACTCTCGTGGAAGTTGTATAAGCAAATTATTCAGTAAACAAACAAGATCCTGGGATAGTGGCCGTACAGACTTGCCGCATATTCATGAAAGTGTATTTCAGCGTATCAATAATGCCAGTAATTCTTCATCACCTCCTTATGAGCCTTGGATAACGAAGGTTAAGCATGATATAGAGCCGTGGAATAAATCAGATGAATAAGAAAACAGGTGAGTAACGGGCTTGTAGATTATTATTAACCTGTGATTATGAGATGAATCACCATATGGAAATATAGGAAGTTGATCTAGTAGAGAGGTTTGCTGGTGTAGCAGAAGGTTAAGCTGGAATGACGCATAATACTCATGTTCTCGGTATGATGATGACATCATCATCACGTTCCCGCTCACTGTTAATTATTGACTGGTCATTTAGAAGAATAGAGCAGCTATATGAGTAGGGCCCTGGAGGGATCTGTAATGTCACTGGGTTTTTGTCTGTTAATGTAAGTGTCTTTGAGAAAGCACCATTTGTTATCGTGATGCTGATTTGTTGAATATTGTCAATTACGAAAAAGACTGGCAGGATTTGAATATCGCGTAATTTTTCGCCTTCAATAAACACGGTAATCAGTTTCTGAGAGGTTTCAGTCCAGTCAGACGTGATGAAGCCACCATCCTTGAAACTAACATGAGAGCGCCATTCAATGGAGTGTGGCTCTGGCAGGTTTGTAGGTGCATTCCATTCAATATAATCACCGAGATTGTTTAATTCAACGGTATTGCTGAATTCCAGTTCATCATGACGATATTTTATATCAATCATGGCTAAAGAAACGTCCTTCCAGCCATTGCCAGTCGGTATAACGACGCGTTTCACTTTTTGTGAATCATACGGATCATGAATAATCAGCTCATTTTCATTTTCTATTATTGATTTCTTTTTGAGAACCAGGCCATTGTATGCATAATAAATGAGCTCGGTAGTGAGATTGCCTGTCTCGCCGTTGGTATCAATACGCCAGGATGACTGTTGATTGTTTTTGTCCAGTATAATTCTGTGGTTGGCAATTTCTCCGTTTTCCTGAACACGTTTTAGTTTCACGTCAATGGATTTCCACCGCTTGTCAAAATCGATGGTTGCAGCCAGGATTTCAAGCATAAGTGTTTGTTGAATGGAAACCGGTATTATAATATTTTTGCTGGTCGTCGTTTCAGACCATGAAGACCATGCTGCTGGAGATCGGTTTGTCAGTTTATAGCGATACCTCCATTTATGGTTCGTATCGCCAATAATAATCTGTTTATCATTGTTGCTGCTGATGGAAATCTGCAGTAGCTTATTCGTGTCCGTGTCAATAATTTCAATATCCACTCTTTCAAGCTGGTCATCAAAATCTCCTAATACACGGATGTTAGTAGGAAGAGGTTTGTTCAGTTCGCTTCGCGAAAGTATTATTTTCTTTACCAGGTCTGGACGTTGTTCCGGGTTAATGTTCTCTCCTAATGTAAGAGATGTGTAAACGGGCCAGTTAATAACATCTGCAGCAGATGCATGAATAACAAGTTCTTCCTGATGTTCCAGTTTAAGATATAACTCGTCAAGAACCCATTCCTTAAGCGAGTTTTCAATGGATTGGTCTGATCCGCCGCTGATTTTGATCGTCGCACTTGCTTCAAGCAGTGAACGCGTTATCACGCTGCTGCCAGACGGATTGACTATCGCCATTCTTCGTTTGATATCATTGTAAGAAGCACTGGCCTGTATGGTTATTTTCGGTAATCTGGCACGAACATGGCCTTTCCATGTCGCTTGCAAGGGGAATTGAACATCAGCGCTCAACAGAGGGGCAAGAACATCGGCGGTATTATTCGGGATATCAGTTACGATCGTAGCCTGACCCAGGTTGGTGATCGCGACAGTAGTGCTTACACTGTCAAAGCCATTGCCACTTAATTCAACACTGGCATCTATCCATGGAATAGGGTGGATGTGACCCGGGTTAATGCCGGTATTGCTTATTTCTTGTTCCGTGGGTGATAGTTCAATGTCAATGGATAAGCGAGCGCCAATTGTGTTATGTTCAGGATTAGTATCAATGTCGGGTGAAAGCCATCGCAGTAATCGAATTTGAGGCTTGTTATTGTTATCAATTTTGATGCGTGGACTGGCTAACCCAATATATCGACGATCAGGGTAATGGTCATCTTTTAACAGCATTAAATTATTCAATGTTGTTATTTCTGGAATAATCACTTATTGGATCTCGATATTTATGGTTTTTCCACTTTCTATCTGCCAATGTGTCTCTGTCATGATGTGAGTTTTTCCATTAACGTCCTTTTTTACGTGGCGCACCCGATACTCTATGTCAGGCAGTATAAATCTGTTTATCTGCCGAACAGGATGAGATAATACAGTATCTTGTTCCATGGTATGCCAGTGAGCCCCTTTAACTTGCACTGCCACGTAAGCATTGTGAAAAAAAGAATCTGTTGTGGTTTTGATGGATACAGGTATTACTTCGCCAGCCCCAATGTCAGATTCAGTGATGGTCAAGCCGTGTTTATCTGGATGCATGACGCCTGCCTTTACTGTTTCGCCCGTAGTTAATTTAACAGATACGGGCAAAGAATCTGGCACTTTGCTACCAACAGCCCAGCCTTCATTCTTGTCCTGATTGAGGATAATAGTGCGGGAGCCAATGCGCAGGATAATTTCGGATATGTGAGTGAATACAGATTGTACTGCGGAAAATTTCAGTGCGTATAGACCTGTGGATTTGTTATCTATTTCGATATGCATATCAGACTTACTCCAGTCGGTCTCGACAATTCTGGGACCTGATGATGTCAGCACAGTTATACGTGCTCGCCATTTAATGGAAAGATCATCAAAAGTTTCTCGAATAAAGTCTAGCGAGGCTATGCTCTCGGTGCCAGGTTCGAAACTATATTTAAGTCTGCCGGATGGTCCTCCTGTTTGCACTTCAATGCTAATTTTTCGTATACCATTCTTATGTAATGGCAGGTTGTTGATGATACGTATTTTTGCGGCTTCAAATGGCGCGGGAGTGGTAACATCTATCAAATGCTTGTCCGGCGATGCCTGGTTGGCAAGAAATTCACTGAATGACCATGTCAAAGTGTGTATACGTTTTCCAATACGTGCTGTATTAAGGCTTATATCAATATGTTCCTGTGGTGTTTCAGTTTTAAATTCCCAGCCGTTGTTTGTTTGGTTGAAAAGAAGATCTTTGGCATAATGTGCAATGATCTGTAATGCTTCATCATGGGGAAGCGGTATCGTACCGGTTTCGAGTGCATGCCATTCAAATAATGTGCTATCAAGACCTAAAAAAGCATTTGTTAATTCTTCTTGCGAGGCAGGTATATTATCGAGCAGGGCTGCCAGACGTTGCCGAATAATACGATAGTCAGCTCTGACTAACCAGGGGTATACCGGAAGACGTCCTGTAATATACAGCTCTACTTCGATATCGACTATGTCACTGGAGGTGAGGCCTAGTCTTCTGGCGATTGTTGCTTCAATCAGGTCGAGCTTGATGCTGCTATTTATCAGCTCATTGTCGTCTGGGTATATCGGGTGCCATCGACCACTTTCATTGCCACTGGGTGTGTGTAAAAACAACCTGAACTGCCCACCCGAAAAAGGGGTGATGAGCTCATTTGTGCCTATCACAGGCCAGACAGCACCCAGTCTGAGAAGCAGCATACCGCTCTTATTGGTCCTGGTTATGAGTGCCTGAGGCAAGCCGTCAGTATTTGTTAATGGTTGAAGAGCTATCGGTAGTTTATATCTTATATTGCTATTTTCATCGTCAAGTAATGTTGCGCTCGTGTATGATAATTCCAGCATCAGAAGTCCAGGCCAGTCGCTTTTACAAATGCAGGGGTAACTTCCAGTTCTTCAACTGAAGCCTGGCTCTCATACCAGCTAGTACGTGCGCCTTCACCTATGGCATGCAAATTGGTTATACGATAAAAGAATCGCTGTTGCTCATCTGCAGTACCAAGAATCTGGTCTATTAATCGCCCAACAAGCGTTACCTCTTGCTCGTCATCGCCAGGTGTGAGGGTGACTCGTGTTCCATCGTCAAATTCTACAAGTAAACCCGTTATAATCTCAGATTCATCGTCAGTTTGAGTAAAGGTGTCATCTGCAGCTTTGATAGTTAAAGGAAAGCTCAGCGAACTGTACCCAGGTTTGGCCATCATCATTTTTAATAAAGTACTGGCGACTGGGCTGCTACTGCCTGTTATAGCCGGGTCGATGTATTCTACTGGATAATCCTGTGGTTCAACCAGGTATTCGATATGAAGAGTTTCCTGAGGCTGTAAAGTAGTATTATTCAGACTGGTTTCATTGACAGGGTGAGCTATTACATCTTTATCGACACGGTAGCTGGCAATGTCCTTTATAGTGACGGGACTTTCTATGCGGTTTCGTACAATGACCAGGTAATGGCCTGGTTTGCCGGATACAGGGCCTGCAAAACTGGTTTCAAAAAAGTCTGACGATTCTTCTGATAACGAGATTGTGACTTTACTCGTTGCTTGACTGCCATCAAAAAGTTTGTAGTGTATTTTTCCATTGATACCACCACCGGCCATAAGGCTTAATCGGTTTCTCCAAAGGTTGACAAAATCATCATGGCTTAAATCCAAAGTGTCGGTAATGGCTGATGATGCATCAATAGTAACAGAATCACGCTTTTTTTCATCGCCGAGCAGATCAAGATCCAGTGTGAGGCTGGCGTCTTGTGGATTTACAGGGGTAAACCGGGCAATGAGATTCTGCTTTAATAATTCCTCACGCGCCAGTTGCATCGCAAGTGGGTCCAGCCAGGGGTCGATTTTATAAACAACAGACATACGAAATAACACTTCTGTTTCTTCTTCATTATCTGCAGTAGCAAAATCACTTGGAAGAAATGCCATTGAGGGCAAATAGGGTGCATTATCGTCTCTTAGCATCCTGAATTCAGTTGGCACGATGTGAATGACATCAGGCATCAGATTGTCCTGGTAGACTGTGAAAGTTTTGGGATTGGAGTCTCCGCTGTTATCCTGCAGCCTTATCGGCAGCAATAAATGTATAGCTTCACTACCTAGCCCCCCGGTATTGTTATAAACATTGCTGTTTTTTCTTGATGCAACATCAACTGGAAATGAAAACCCAAGTCGCTGCTTGTTTTCCAGTTCTGTTGTAATGATTGCAGGCTTGTTATTAATAGCCATAGGTATAAAGACCGGCACTACTTTATTGCCATGGATCTTGATATTACTGGCCTTGACCGTGGCCAGCATGAGGTTGGGTGAATAGACCTTGTTCATCAGCGCTGCTGTTAGCTGTGGATCCATCTTGTTGTTATGTCTGGTAGCTGTTATACCGGTCGGATGTGAGCGCGCTTTTACTGTACGACGCGATTTTGCCTTTATTTTGCTGGGAGCTGACTTTTTTCGCCTGGCAGCAGTTTTGGTTCTTACTGATGTGCGTTTCCTGGTAATTTTCTTTGATTTCTTTTTCGGAGTTACTTTTGCAGTAGCTACTGTGGCGGGCTGCATATGAAATGTGGCGGGAGTCGCTACAAACATGCTGGCATGTAGAGTGGGCGGTTGTGCAGCCATAACAGGTTGTGGTCTGGGAGTTGTTGCTGCCATTGCTCTCACTAATTCAGGATTTGTACGCATTCTTGTGACAGGTACAGTTCTGGCGGATGGTGTGACATGGGTACGACTAGTCCTTGCCGCAGGTTGAGCTCGTACTAGTCCTGGATTCGCAATCATCATCCTTGCGGTCTTGATTTTTGCAGTATCGGCTGCTGTGGTTTTTTTGTTCCTGAAACGTATGGAGCTTTTATTTGCCGGTATGCTAACCCTGTTTTCTTTTTTGACTCTTAGCATGTTGGTATAGAGTGCCTTGTTTCTGATCAAGGCCTTTATCTGGTCTTTATTGTTCGCCTTGCTGACAGTCGTTTGTTTCCATGTTCTAAGGCCGATTTTTGCTGAGATAGACAGGTAAAGTCTTGCTGAACGAGAGGGGTCTCTCATGGCCTGGTAGACTGCATTGAACTGGTGTTTATCGTAAAAGGTTGTTGTCGATTTAGCTTTGAAATCACCAAGTTGTTGTAGGGGCTGCAAAGCAATCGTATTTTCAATACCATGACCACTTGTAGTGCCATTATCCTGCCCACCTACTGGCACCCTGAATTTCAGGGATATATCAGTGAGATGATCCATAGTACGTATAAATGTATCCGAACGATGCCTTGGCTCGCTCCAGGTAACTATTAATGTAAGGCTGCCAGCAACGTCCTCGTCGCCCTCGTATTTCAGCTCGACTGCAGGATTGTCAGGATCGTGGAATAACAGTCGATATTTAGGTATATAGAAAAATGTAGACGGGTTGTTAGAAGGGTATAGTTTATTTGGAATTAATACTAATTCATTGTCTGGTGTATCAGATAGCGTGTCATCAATAATCGGACGAACTTCATTGGGATCTGTTGGTAATTCTATTTTACCTTTATCTCGAATGGTGTTTCTGTACTCGAGTAATTTATTTATTTTAATACCAGCTAGTTTCCGGTCAACAATAATAGATTCGTAAGCCATGCAATGCTCCTTTGCCTGTCTGGTTCTGTGATTCTACAATTATATCTTGTGGGCTGTAATCTAAATAAAACACAAGCATTAGCATCTGGCAAACTAAAAAATAATATAACCTGTCTTATGTCAATCTTATGGAGAATATGATGTTTAAAATACCAAGTTAAGTAATAAAGATGAAATGAATCAATTAAGAGAAAATAAACAAATGTAGCGCATGGCTAACCAGTGTAAATTGCAAGTTTAACACTGGCTTGGCACAAAAAACACCTGGGTAATAGTTAACAATTGGTGAATATGGCAGTGTGGTATTTTATGCTGAATAATATTTTAATACCCTGTTAATATTTGATTGGAATAACAATCGACAACATTTGATTAATGTCATGAAATCGGGTTTACAGAGTAGTGTTATTAATTTAGGATCGTAGTTAAACAAAGAAATAATACTAAACCAGTAAGCGGTACAGGAATACTCAAAAGAGCACATAACATTCAGGGCAGGCATTCTTAAGGAGTAGAGGCGCCATGTTGAAAATACCGTCTTTTCGTTCTATTAACGATGTCACCGTGTATCAGGATGACGGAGTTTGGTATCAATTTTATCTAGTGGCAAATCTGCCGTCTATCAGACTGGATAAAAATAATAAACCCGTTTTCCTATTGGCTAATTACCATATTTCTCAGCAAGCTCGCGATGAAGATGAGTCCCTGCCGCGTGGCGGTGGATTTATGAATTTTGATGTCCAGTTCGCCGTGAGTAAAAGTGACAGAAAAACGGCAAAAAAGGAATTGCAGGATTGGGTTGATCAGGAATATACGAAGCGAAAGGCGGATAGCCAATACGCGTCACTACCGGAGTACAGTTCAGTAAAAGCACCCGAGGTCGTGATTGCTGATCCTTTGCTGTCTGAAGGTAGAGTAAGTATGCATACTGTGCAATCAGAAATATTGGCAACTCATCGCCTGGCAGAAGGACCAGCATCACTGGTGAGTGGCTCAACGGCAGTATTTAACATAGATCTCACGGAAACCGGTGCATCATTTATGAAGGAATTGATGCTGGATGAAAACAATACGGGTCGTGTCGATCTTACTCCGATTTCTGTTATTTATGACCTGAAAATGTGGGCCAGATTGCCACCAATAAAAATTACTGTAACGGGTGAATCTGAGCGTATACATAAAACATTAAACAAAATATCAGAAACGAACAAGGATAATCCCTGCACGCCATCTGAAGTAGAAACTTATCGTAATAATGGCGTTAACAGTAGTAATCTTAAAGAAAATGGTTCAGTCAAAGTAGTCGTTGATAAAGGTGATGCATCTGTACCTGATGAGGTCGTTGAGACCTTGCAGGACTACGCCCTGGACCTCTTTGATACCATGATCGAGGAGCGTTTTCTGATACCGGCGGAATCAGACGAGCAGGATCTCGAATTCGATTCAGATGCACCGGAAATTGGCGAGGCAGACCCAGGCTGGTCTGTTATTTTATACGACGGTAAAAAATACTCGGGAAACTCTGAAGAAATTCGTGAGGAGACCAGTAAATTATCAAAGCTAAATAATAAGGCATCATCAGTGTTGGTGCGAAATGGCTATAAGGCTACCCTTTATACCAGGCCAGGGTTTAAAGGTAATAGTATGCATATCAAAAAGAGTGTCTCACATCTTGGCGGGCGCATGAACAATACTATTTCTTCTGTCAAGATCTGGAAGCCGCCCACATCCAGATATATGGTGAGAAAATCGGTTAATCATTCTGAGATGAATCTTGAAATAACGGTCGATCGATCTCAGGTGGTCGAATGGCCGCTTGTCGCACAAGCTACCTTGCAGACATTTTTTACAGGTATGAGTAAGGAGCAAATAAGTAAGCATGTGGTCGATGTGTTTGCAGACAGTTTTCGTACCCTGGGTGTCAAGGTCAGGGCCTTTGCTGATTTTGAAAATACCAATATAAGGGCTGTGGAAGTCCAGGTGGAATATGAAGCCAGGGATAGTACAGGTGAAAACAGAGAAGAGCCACGCGGTTTTACTTTTGCGGCCGGAGATGTTGAGCCTGAATTATTTGATCCACCTGTTATCGAAGGAAAAAGAGAATACAAATACCGATACCGTGTTATTTATTCAAATGATGCTAAAACAGAATTTACCGAGTGGCAGGAAACGAATACCACTGAACTTAATGTAAGTGTCGAAGATCCAGGTAAAATAGACCTTGAGTTCAGTGCATCGGTTATTAAGTGGGATGTCGTAAAAGTCATTTCGATACGCCTTAAATACGAAAATACAGAAATCGGTATCGAGCCAGTCAGCGAGTCCATAGAGTTAACAAGCCTTTCTCCTGTGGATAAATGGGTGGAGCCATTTAGCAAGGAGATCAGCGGTAATATTGAGGCGAAAATAACTTACCACATGGTTGATGACAAGGTATTGGAACGTGACGTTGAACGAATAGATGTAACTGAAAATCTGTTTGTAGTGCCTCCACCACAGGTAGATATTTTGAATGTAGGCCTGTTACCAGCAGGAAATTGGGGTGAAGTAGAGCAGGCGGTTGTTTCGCTAAGATATGATGCAGGTGATGGTCGGGTATTTGACAGGATGTATCGCATTAATTCTGCAGAGCAGTTCGTAGAATGGACTGTCTTGCTAAGAGATTCATCACGACGTAAATTCGAATACGAAACCGTCGTAGTCTACAAAAATGGGCAGGATGAGAGATCAGGCTGGATTGAAAAAGAGGGTGATCAAACTATTCTGGTCAAAGCTAAAGGCGAACCACGTATGATAATTAATGTCATGTCGGCACTCGTGGATTTTGCACAAACACCTGCCGTTACTGTCAAATTAATATATGGAAATGAACAAACAACACTGAGTTTTGTCAATAAGGATTCCCAATCCTGGTCTGTACCAAAGAATGCACAGGGCGATGACGACTTCTCATATGTGGTTACATGGCATCCAGTTGATGGCGACCCAATAACCTCGCAACCTGTCCGTACTGATTCCAGGGAAGTATTCATTCAGAAGGCAGAACTACCAACTGCAGGAAAACTACGCGTCATTATCAGAGGATTCGCTATCGATTTTGACCGCACACCGTTTGTAGACGTTTCTTTACGGTGGGTAGACGGTGATATGGAAGAATCAACATTTCTTACCCTGACTAAAGATGAAAAAAACAAATCATGGGAAGTTGATATAGGTGATAGAAGTCAAAGACAGTATAAGTACGAGATAACATACAACCTTGCAGACGGAACACGTGTTGAAGGTAGATCAGATACAACAGATGATCCTGTTATTTCCATTACGCCGCTACAAGATTAATAGGGAGACATGTCATGTTAAAGGTACCTGCATTCAAGCACTATAATTTTTCAAACGGTGAATCGGCGACGGTATTTCAGGATGATGCGCAATTCTGGAAATTTTCAATTATACCCGGTTTTCCGACCGTTAGGCGACTTGAGGATGGTAGTCCGGTATTCATGTTAGTCAAGTATCTTTTATCGGACGAATCACGTGAAGAAAATCCTGATCTGCCTCGTGGTGGTGGCTATATGGTATTTGATGCAGAGCTAAGAATCAGCCAGGAAAATGAAGAAGAGGTAGTTGCTGATCTGCAAAGTTACGTTAATCAGGAGTTTGATCGTCTCAAAAATCTGCCAAACGACAAACTGCGTACCCTGACTATGGGTGCAGCCTTTAATGATACAATAGGTGGCCATTGGTCAGGTACCGGTCATAGAGGCACACCGCGTGCATCATCAAATACAGGAACCAGCACGACACTTGTAATGCCGGGTACAGGAGTTGATCCTGCGCAAGGCCTCACAGAGGCACCCACTGTCGTAATCGGTGAGCCACTCTGGATGTCTGGAAAAGTAACCATGAATGCACCTACGTCCGCGGGTCTGGTCAATAATATGATAGGAGAACGTCCGGCATCATTAATAGGTAATAATGTTGCCGCTTTCAGTATCGATCTTACGCCAGATGGTGCAACATTCATGCAAAAGACGCTGGTCAATGAAGATGGTTCAGGAGGAACGGACTTGTCGCCAATTCAGGTGACCTATGAATTGACCATGCAGGTTAAATTACCTCCTGCCTCGTTGTATATTAAGTTTAATACAGCCAGTGTTTACCATGCAGTGCAGGAATTATTTCATGAGCATAATAACTGCAGTGATGATTATTTCACATCCGAGACCATGATGACCTCAGCAATTGAGTCAGGTCTGCTTACTGTCAAGATTGATATGGGTGGCATAACAGATGAGGATGTAATGCAAATGATTATGAGCCAGGCAAACTCAACTGTTCAACAATTGCTGGCAGAAAAATTCGCAGATAAAGAACGTGCGCCGTTAGAGGAATGGGCAAATGAAGATGTTCAGGAGGAAAGCAGAGAGATTTACCGTTTAAAACGTGAAACTGAGATCAGTATGACCACTTTTGAGCAGACGATGGAAATAAATACATCGGCAGAATTGAAAATTGCTCCTCAAGGTACTTTGGCAACATTCTTCCAGGATCAGCAGGATATGAGTCCCTTTGTGCGAGTAGTCGACACAAATGACCCCTTCTTCAAGACGCTGGGATTAAAAGTACGGGCATTTGCACAATGGGAAACAGATGATATTGCATTTGTTGAAGTAGAAGTAAAATACGGTAGTAGCAACGAGCTTAAAACCAATACATTTACGTTTACTCCTACTGAACAGGAGCCGCAAGAATGGGACCCTTCATTGGATGACAATAACAGGGAGTATAAATACCGCTGGCGTGTTGGTTTCGAAGGTCGTGAAGCAGGAGAATGGTCCAGAGAGGAACCGGCAACTACACGTAACCTAAATATTGCAGTAGAAACACCCGGAAAATTAAACGTCGAGGTAACGGGTGTCGGGCTGGACTTTGAAAATGTTCTGGATGCCGTGCTAGTTCATCTCAAGTACGAAGATAGAAGTAATGACATACCGCTTGCCGGACAATCAATCTTGATTTCTGCCGATAGAAGAAGTGGTACATGGCAGCGCAATCTTTTTGCACCATGGGAAAAGCCATTGGAATTCAGAACAGACTTCCTCTTAAAAAGTGGTACTACTATTGAGTCAACCTGGGAAAAAACAGATGGTCCTTCCCAAAATTTGCTTATTTCCAGGCCTGATGAAGTCGATGTGCTGGATCTCACTATTATACCGGCAGGTCGATGGACGGATGTAGTACAGGCAGTCGCATCATTTCGATACGAAGATGGTGACTATCATCAGGATAAACAGTTTAATTTCAAAAAAATAGAAGAATTCAAAAGGTGGGCAGTGCTGCTTCTTGATCCAGGCAGGAGAAAGTTTGAATACAAAATACTCGCCACATTCAATAATGGAGATACGCAGGAAACGGATTGGCTTGAACGTGATGGTGATCAAGCGGTGCCAATAGAGGTGCAAGGCCCTCCCAGATTGGTAGTTAAAGCCAGCGGCCAGGTTATAGACTATGCAAGCACCAGTTTGGCGAAGATAGATTTTCAATATAAGGACCCGGCAGGTATAGAAGACAATGCGAGTTTCACCTTTCAAAGTGATACCGATGTTCACACATGGTCTTTACCGATCAATGAAGGTGGTCCACTGACCTATCAGTATAAAATTACCTATTTTCCTGTAGAAGGTGATCCGGTAGATCGTGATTGGGTGTCGTCAGCTGAAGAGTTGATTGTTGTACCACGTTATTCAATACCAAAAGCAGGTGCTGAATTCAGACCGGTGTTGCAAAACTTTGCATTGACGCCGGCTGTAGAGGTTAACCTGACTTACGATGATCCGCAGCGAGGAGTGCATGAGGCGATGACATTGATTTTTACCGAGACTGACAAACAAAAACAGTCCTGGTTTATTCCAGTAGATGATGACGCGCCACGTACTTATGAAATGACCATTACCTGGTTTTATGCGAATGGAGGCCAACACACCTCCAAGCCAATAAAGCTGAAAAAACCCGCAGTCATGTTACCAAGGCCACCAGCTCCAGAGGAGTCCTGATATGTTATATCTGGGAAATGGATCACGTCAGGTTACCATTAGTGATACTGAGTCACTTTATGTGTTTCCAGACTTTTCAGATAAAATGCAATTTTACGCTTTGCCAAATTTTCCGCATGTTGCAAAAATGCCGGATGGATCACCCGCAATTCGTTTATTGGTCTACAGAGAAGATTTAAGCGAAATAGAAGAGGGCGATGACGAAGTTGTCGGTTTTTTAAGTCTGGATGTAGAGGTGGGTTGGTCTGCCGAAAAAATAGAAGAGGCTGCCAAAAAGATACGACAGGAAGATGAACTGGATGAAAAGCCTAAGATAACCCCAATATTTTATCGAGAGGGCACGGTTAAGCTGATGCTGCTGGATGCGGTTACTCCGGAAGAGGATGAGGATCCCGCAAAGCCAACCGATTTCGTCACACAGATTATGGGAACCGCTTCTCCATCATTATATGGCGATAATCGAGCTATATTTCAGGCAAGGTTAAGTAAGAAAGGGGTTGTAGCGCTGAGTGGTGCACTTGATGGGGTCACTCCGATAGGTGTTGTGTATTCGCTTACATTTGCGGGCCTGCAACCTGCCTTTAATGTCAAGGCAAGTGTGCGTTGGGATAAGGTCTATGATCATTTTAGTGAAAACGAGCAAATGGATTTCCTGTTCTATGAGTCGGACATCCAGAAATCCATTGATAAGCTGATTGAAGACAGACAAATAACATTTGAAACGACGATAGAAGGGATTGGTGCAGAGGCCATGGAGGCGGACAGGCAGGAAGTTGAGAAGTCTGTACGTCAGCTAATATTTGAACAGTTTTTCGAGGCTACGCTCAAACGTGAAACTGCAGCAGGTGATGAAGTTGTTGGTGAGGTGACAGATGCGTTATCGGAAGTAGTAAAAGACTCCATTACGTTAGGTATAGGCTATTCATACAAACGTAAAGAGGTGCGTGTTGAAGAGTTACGTACCCTCGATCTGGACTGGACAGCACGCAGGGCAGCAGAGCGCACCATCTATCCACAGGCGCATATGCATAGCATTGTAGGAGAAGGAGGTCTCACAGAGGACCAATTAATCACAGTTGTGGGCGGTGGTGAAGATGAACTATGGAAACATCAGGCGATCATGGTTACTTCAACCGCTGCCTGGGAACCGGATGGCATTAAGGGTATATCGGTGGATCTGAAATATAAGGATGCTGATTCCGGGCAGGAGCATGAATGGGGAACCTTTCTCGATAAAGAAAATCCTGTGGCGACTCTGACTGATTGGATGGACAGGACCAGTGGGAATGATTTCAAGTATAAATATGAAGTTATCTTCCTTGATGAAGGTGTTAATGGCCCAAGTTCCAAGGTTACTTCCGGAGATGAATATATAGACTATGAAGGAGCCAACCTGGTAATTAATCCCCGTGATTTATATGAAAGCATTGAGCTGGAAACAGGTGTCGTGCCAGGATTTGATTTTGTAAGGTGGCCTGCAGTACAGGCGGTAATTCGTTATCGAACCATAACTGCGCTTGCCGAAAGCGAGGAAGAAAACGAAGAGGAACAGGAAGAGTTTGTGCATTATGAAGACGGCGTGCTAACCAGTGCCATGCCTAATTTCAAAACGCGATTCAGAGTTGATAAGGATGTACCGGGAATAAGGGAAATACGCACAACCTATATCGGTAATTCCGGTGAAATTGTAGAAACAGACTGGATTCCAATGCCTCAGGATCAATGGGTCGTTGTCGATCCTCATAATAACAAATTAACTATACGTGCAATTGTTGCAGGTGATCGCAAGAATATTGCTAACCTTATGGTAGACCTGATGTACGTCGATGAAGAAGCAGGTATACATGAAACCGGGTTTATTCAATTTGATGCGGATAATATTAATAAGCCTCAGGGATGGACAGTTCACCTCGCAGACCCAAAAAAACGACATTACAAGTACAGGATGACATTAATAACCAAAGATACGGGTGACTTCATTCAGACAGACTGGATAACGACTGATGCACCAATGCTACCCATTGGGGAAGTGTACGTGAGAACACTTAACGTTGATGTCAAAACTGGAGCATTCGCAGATAATATTGAATCTGTGAAAGTCAAACTCGAATACCACGATGAAGTGAATGCGTTACATAAGGTAAATGAGTTTACACTCCGTCAAAATAGCCACGCAAACTGGCAATTAAAGCTCAAGGATGCAACTCAGCGTGGTTATCAGCTAACCACTACCTGGGTGAGCAGCGATGGCTTTGATACAACAATAGGACCTGAAAACAAAAGCGGCTCTTCAATAACAATAGAGGGTTCTCCGCCAGAGTAAACATCATGTTAACGCAAGAAAAGACGTATGGTGTAGTACAGGGTTTGGCCTTGTTCGGTGACCATGCAGACCCCAAGCGAATATACTATATCCAGACCAGGCCCAGCATAGCCATGGTTAATGGCAAGCAGGAAATGGTGCTGGTTAAGTACCAGTCCAGCGATGTTCTTGAGCAAGGTGGAGTGGGTTTACTTTCTTTTACTACCGATCTGAGTGTCACTGAAAAACAGCTGGAAGCATGCGTAGAACACCTTGAAGATCTCGGTATTTCTGAAGCGGTTTTATTGCAAGTTCCATGGTTAAGTGGAAAGGCCTATTTTGCCGCAGCCTTGCAAGAAGGTGACGGCTTTGTTGAGAAACTTTACGGTGAAGTAAAGTCGGATATGATCGGTGAAAATCGGGCATTATTTTCTGCGTTGTTGAACGAAGAAGGTGCGAATTTTGTTGAAGCCATGCTCGATACGGATGACGTCACGCCTTTAGGTGTACGTTATGAGCTTGAATATGCCATTCTACGACCCGCCTTCGATATAAAAATACGAGCTGACTACAAACGAATTTATAATGAATTATCAATGGGTTTCGAAATAGGCGTTGCCTACGAAGGTGTTGGGGTTCGGGCAGGCGTAGAAAAATCCACGCAAAAGCTTATTGAGTCAGGTGCAATACAAGTAGAAGTGCTTCACTTTACCGATGATGCAGATTTGCAAGCACGCGTAGACGGGGCTGTAAAATGGTTTCAGGAACAAATACTGGAAGATATGTTCAAGAGTAGTATCCAGCCGCCAGCACATCAGAATTTACTTGATAAAGCGATAGAGGCTGCCACTTCCCTTGGAGCAGCAACGCTACAGGATGCGCTTGGTAATGCTGGTATGGTAAGCCAGCTTGCTAATATGCTTGGAATATCTCCGGAGACATTGGGTTTTCTGGGTAATATGGCTGGTGATCAATCACAGGGCGGAGCGGGTGCTTCTGGTGCGGAATCTACCTTTGCGGTCAAGCTACAGTTTCAATACAAGGATATAAAGCAGGAAGAACTCAAGACAATGACGTTAGACTGGAGTGAAGCCAGGGCGGAGCGACGAACCGCAGCTCCACAAGGTCTATTGTCGAGTTTCAGCAATAAAATAAAAATCGTAGAAGCCAATGATAAAGGAGATTATTGGGAGAAACTTAAGGTAAACATAAGGTCATTAGGTAATTTTGATAACCTGGGCATTATACGCATGATTTTAACGCTGGCATATCCTGATGAGACAGACCCTGACTCAATGGAATCATTTACGTTTGAGGCTAATGATGAGTCAGTGAAATCATTTGGGGCATGGACAAATGGCAACCCACCCAATTACCGAACCAGAACTGAAGTACATTTCAAGGATGACAGTCCCTGGCAAGGTGAGCCTATATACAGTGGAGAATGGCATGATTCTTCTTCACTGGAGCTTTCAGTTCACCCTCTGACCGAGATACCTCGGATGGAGGTAGAAATACTGCCAGGTACCATTGATTTTACCGAATCACCGCAAGTACAAATAGATTTCAGGGTGGGTGATGATGCGGTTGATACCATTTTTCTGAACAATGATATTCAGTCAGCTGTTTTCAAATACAGACCTGAATTAACAGCACTGGATAATAACGATTCAGATGATCAACCGAATCAAGAAGCAATGGAACTGGATTCCAGAATCACCTGGTTTATGGAGGATGGCAGGCGTATTGTTAGCGAATGGAGTGTCGTTGATAGTAATGCGATAATGGTACAGCGACCATGGAAAAGTCAGCGCACATTGAGGCTTTTCCCGGTTCTGCCCGACGATTTCATAGAGGCGATCGTGAGCGTCAGCCTGACAGAGGGCAGCAGCATGATTACCAAAGATGTACTGTTTGCAGCTGGAGAACGTCGCACTAAAAAAGTGACATTGCCATCCATGTCGGACGAACCTCCTCCTATGGAATTGAGTGTGGTTGTCGTCAGGGGAGACGGCAGTATGTTTATCGGTGACCCGGTTGAGGTCAGCTCGCCGGTTTTTCTTGTGCGAGACAGGCAAGGCACATTCCGCCAGGTTAAAGTCAGGCTTTTGGCCGGGCCTCAGCTGGCCAATCATGGTGTCATGGCTATCGTGGTAGATATGCTTGATGAGAATAATCAAGCTCTCGATACAGTCGTGTTTACTGAATCCAATCGAGAATCAGGTATGTTCCTGGTACCGGTTGATGAGGATGGATCAGCAATGCGTTATCGAATTATTCGGTATTCCTTGACGGGCAAGGCATTTGATTCAGGTATCGAGGAATCGGCTGATACCGAGTTGCTGGTTACTGCAACACTTCCAGGTTGAACCTGGGGTGTGTAAAACAGGCGCGTCTTAATGCCATCTGCTGAAATGCTTAATTCACATGCACGACCTACACGCCAGCCAGGAGTCGCAGTACCCTGGCATAAGCTCCATAAAGCCTCTGCATAATCCCTAGGTCCTTCCAGTAATGATATCAATCGAGACAAAGATCGTTGTTTATTATGGTTTTCAGGAACAAAAGTCCAGCCGGAATTACCTACCCTCAATATTTGGCTGTTTGAGTCATTAAGTGGTGTAATGATTAACCATCTGCCGGATTTCCCGGGTCTCGATAGTAAGTGGCCTAAAGTTTCAGTAACCAGTTTCCAGTAACCAGGCGTTTGCCGCTCAGCTAGAAGATCCATTCTGGTATGGCGGTTTAGCACCCAGTGTAGATGCATTTGATTGTTGCCGAGTTGGTCGGTATCAATTCGCAGTGCCCATGGACGGGCATCTGATAATCGAAGCCGTAATTCGTTAAAATGCTGTTTCTGCTGTTTGTTCAGCAGGATATCAAGCCGTTTAATGGAATCATTGACATCCGGGTCTCTCAGATCGATAAAAATAGATTGTTTTTTTTCGCTCCAGAATAACCAGGTACCAATGCTGGCATGCTGATAGTCTGGTAGTTGATTGATCGTATTCTCAATGTAGTCCAGGGTCTGCTTGTCAACCAGATTGGCCAACGAGGCCGGATCTGGTTTATTATTCATACGTATGCCCACACGTAATTTGGCTACACCGGGCGCATCAACGGTAAGTTGCATGGGTGCACCTGCATCAAGGCAAGAACGCCCATCCGAGCAGTGGCTGATAGCAGCCAGTTGCGAGGCTAATTTACGTGCCCTGGCGCCATAACCGGATAACAGACATGCACGAAAGAGCATGTCTTCCAGTGTCAGAAGCCTGGAAGCAGTACCAGTTCTGTTGTGTTGTTTTCCTGCCATTCGCCTTGTGATGGTCCTGCTGCTCTAAACTCGGTTACGCGGTAGCGATACGTGGTTTTCTTGATATCATTGATAAATATTTTCCAGATAAAATCACCAGGGTGCCCCGCGCGTATCAATTCGGCATGCTTCCAATGTATATCGTTATCTTCATCAATGTATTCCATATCAATCTTGACTGCAAGTAGATCTCCCATTGGAGGAGGCATGAGCCAAGTCACATGCACAGGTATGATTTCTTTTGCTTCCACACCAAGAATCAATAAGTTGCTTTCAGGTCCATCTTGCCAGTCGACTGAATCAATGTCTCCGGATTTTTTCAATATGAGTAATTTGTATTGCCATTGATTAAGTGCTGGATCCTCAAGTCTTACTGCCCAATCCTTGATCTGGGCGTGTTCGGTAAATTCAAACTCTTCCTCTACGACCCGATTATTCTGGTCATATTTTAGTGTGGCGACGATTTTATCGAATTGCTTGCCAGGGTCGGCCATGACAACCTGAACGCGCAGTATTTGGTCTCTGGGTTCGTTGATAACAGCAAGTTCCTGCAGGCTCCATTCTGTCTCAGGTAATTCAATCTGCGCGCCGTCTTTATAGAATAAGGTACCAGTAGTCAGAATTTTCTGATCTTCCAGACCTTCTTCTGGTCGTATGACCAGACGGTGATCTGGTGCCTCACTTGTGAGTTTTATGTTTTGTACGTACGGCCCATAATTGAGGGTTAGATTCGCCAGATTCATGAGATCATAACGCATAATGCCGGTAGCAATGTTAAGCGTGATTGCAGGTGTTACATCGCGAGGATGGATGACAAGGTTGCGTGTGGTAGTACGTATCCAGCCTTCTGCATCTGCACCTTCAACACCCTTGCTTGTCACAGCCCCTTGTTGATCGCCGAGGGCAACATTACTCAGGAAATGCAGAGTGACTCTGTATTCATACCAATAGACAACAGGCATGCTGTCATCTTCATTTTCATGCAGCACAAACAGGCTCCAGCTACCTTCTTCCTGATCAGGTTTTAGATGTATTTCCTGACTCTGTTGGAATCCGCCTCTACCGTCCGGTGCATAGCGGAGTTCAACGTTGATCGAGTCGATACCATCCAGCTGCCATTGTGCTGTGGTAGATGCTTTGATTTGCAGTTTCTTGAAGAAATCGATGGCAAGATCCGCTTCCAGGATATACTCACTGGGATCCGGCACATCCAGCATCAGCTGCCCTTGCGGATGGATCTCATGAGTACGTGCCTTTCTTGAATTCAGTTCATAACTGGCCGTGATTTTTTCCTCTCGCTCGATCATTTCCAGGTTAACTTCAAAGCTGGCCTCGACCTTGGTAGGGTCTTGTTCTTGCGGTGTTGTCGACGGAGGTGTGCGTCCTGGAGGCGTCGTGCCTGGGGGGGTTGTGCCAGGAGGGGTAGTGGGAGTAGCTGGCCTGTTTATATGACCTTTCAGGATGCATTCCGGTCGGCTGTTACGCTTTCCTTCGATTATAACAACACGGTCCTGTGGTCTACCGCCTCGCCCATTTGCCGGGGCATTGTCTCCTGCGAGTGTTACAATAGTTTCTCCACCAGGTCGAGCTACGGTATCCCCAAGGCTCTGATTAGCATCTGTATTAAATCTTCTGGGAATGACATTTCTAGCAACTTGCATACGTCTTTCAGAGAGCGCTTGATTATGAGTTGTTCTCTGTGCATCTGTCCTTCGACCAGTATTGCGTTCGAAGCTGGCATGAGATTTTAATGTCAGGGCGGTATCTGAAAGGCTGTTAAGCCATGTTTCGAGTGCAGTACGATTTCGCTGACTACCAGAATCCGCGGCGCGTGATTCTGCCAGAAAACGATCTTGCTCTCCAGGAAAGGATGAGTGCGCTGTGCTAGAGTCGGGCTCATCAGGTTCTGGATCCCAATTCGTGTAACTGCTTATTTCTGTAGGGTTCCTGGGGCGATCATAATCAAAAAATAGATGGAAGCCTGAAATATCACCCGCTACAGAGGGCCATCTAATTTCAAAATGTGTTGTTTGACCGGGAGGAACGGATATTGGAGCAGTCGTATTGCCAATGACTTGATGATCATGCAAATCAGTTGCAGAGGGTCCAGTTTTAACGGTGAAGCCTTCACCATTGATAACCAATCGCTCATCATTACCAGATGTTGAGGGTGTGAAGGTATCAATATCAAGTTCGCGACATGCTTCATGCATCTGTGATCTATCTTTGGTCAGTCTGGCGGCTTGGCGAGTAGGTGTAGAAGAGCTTGCACTCGAAGTAGTCGACCCACTTGTATTAGAGCTGCTTCTGGGTGTACTGCTGGAGCTGCTGGATGAACTACCACCGGTACGGCTACTACTGGATGAACTACCACCGGTACGGCTGCTACTGGATGAACTACCACCGGTACGGCTGCTACTGGATGAACTACCATCGGTACGGCTGCTACTGGATGAACTACCACCGGTACGGCTGCTACTGGATGAACTGCTGCCACTGGAGGAACTGCGGGCCAGATTAGCCATCTGGCCAACAGAGGACATAGACGGCTTAAACCACTTTGATCCCATCAGGTTGCTGATTATTTCGTTGATTTGTTCCTGATTACTTAATGTTCTTCCATTTTCACCCGGTATAGGGTCTGTCTCTTCAACGATAATAGCCCGGTCTTCTTTCAGTTTCTCCATGAGCATATGAAAGCCGGCTTTACCGACAAACTTGCTATTGCTATTACCTGCCGAAACTGACGCCTTGAGATCTAGATCAAGTTTTTCATAAACTCGCTCATAATCTATGGTTATCTTTAAATTGTATGCCGGTCCTATGCCGGCATATTTCAGGTGATAGATGGCCAGCGCCATAGTTGCGCCACCTTCTTCGATAACCTGTTTCATGAGTGCAGCACCATTACGATCGAGTACGACACTGAACGCGGCACGTTGTGAACCATAAAGCGAAGGTTTGGTGGAACCGGCTATTTTTCTGACAAAAGGTTCATCTTCATCATCGCGGCTTGTACCCAAAAGTATGAGTTCGACAGAGCCATCCATATAAGGTACGGGTACCAGGTTTGCATTGCCACCAAATTCCTCGCGAACCTTTTCAGTCACTTCTTCAAGTAATTCTTCTGACACTTGCAAATCGACATCGAGATTCAGAAAACCGCCGCCATCTTCCATGCCTTCTGGCAAAGGCCCCTCCAGATCAGGTCGAAATATAACTAGTCGCATGGCAAGCTTGTTCCCGCCTTCAGAAGAACGTGCAATACGGGGGCCGGAGTCAGGGGGCTTGAAATAATAGGTATCCGGGTTGCTAAAGTCCTTGTAGATTGTCAGGCCACGGTAGTACAAGACGGGATCATCATAAAGCATGACAGTTTCCTCAACTAGTTTTCATGTTGGATAGGTGGTAGTACAAAGAGCTCGCCTGGATCTTCAATACGTTTCTCGATGCGTTCACCGCTATTTAAAAATTCACGAATAATTAATACTGGAGAAGGATCATCCTGGCCTAAGACAAGGGTTAATACAGCGGAATCCTGATCCTGCTCCAGTATCGTGCTGGCATTATGGTCGTCAGCCTGTAAAACAAGTTCGATCGCAAAACTGTTTCGTAGTGTGGGCCCGCCTCCAAGCAGGACCACCTCTGTGGTGAATACCGTTACAGGTTCGGTTGATCCGATAACTAATGTGTTTTTATCTGTTGTTATCCAGGGTTCGCCCATTTCCTCGCCGCTATCATTAATATAGGTAACCTGATATGAGTAAGTCCTAGGGTTTCCTTTCATTCTGCGTAATCCAATACGTTTAACATCGCGATCAGGTAAATCCCAGCTGATTGTTTTCGATTGCTTGAATTCATCATCACCAGATTTAAATTCAACAATAATGGTTAAAATATCCTGCAGGGGTAATGGTACTGCCATTATGTTTATGGATGAGTCAAATGGGCTGTCCAGGACAACAATATTTTCTGTCAGATTGGTTTCAACTGACGTGTGTTCCGGTTCGTTGGCTATTCCTTGCCAGTGTATAGTGTAGCTAATGTCATTTTCATTGTAGGCGGGAAAAAAAACATCTCGTGTTATATTGTTAGTATTCAAAATAAGTGACTGTGATGGCTCGTTAGTAATACCAAGTTTTATCTCTATATGGTTGAGCCAGTCGAATTCTGCATTACCTATAATGAATGTAGCCGCATGTGACGGAAACAGATCCCGGGTCGGTATCACAAGCAAGTCATTGATTGAGGTCATCCATTCAGTTTGGCGAGGTAAGGCATGAGTTTTTGTAGGATCATATTGTACATGCACGCGATATTTAAGTGGTTCCAGTAGGGGTCTTTGTATGTCCAGCTTCTCTTCAAAGTCATCTTTTGTAAAAATGACGGTATGATCAATTTCTTCTGAATCATGCCAGTTCAGGTCAACTTTTACAGATGCTACCAGTAGGACATCAAGCTCCTGTTCAACACGTACTGTAATCGAACGTGTTGCAGTATCTAGGTCTACCGTATTAATATGATTTTCCGGCTTGCTGTCACCAAGTAGATCAACAAGACTGGCTGCTGCATAATGTTTGATTGGTACAGCTCTGCGTTCCTGAAAACTCCAACGGGAGGTCGTTTGCAATTCTTCCTTTCTGATGGTCATTCTGAAGCTAAGTTCTATGGGGGCAATTGTTCCATCATCGAGTAGCGGTGGCTTTTCATTGGGAGGGAAGGGTGAAAACATTTTTGAGACGAGATCCTGGCCAATTCGGCGCATAGCCTCGGCACGTTGTCCTTCGACATCACCACTTTCATCCACTACATTGATCCGAATCAGATTATCCTTCGCAAAATCTTCCCAGGTTTTTGATATTTTTACATGACCATAAGGCGTTGTTAGTGCGCCTTGAGCAGTTAATCGTTCATGTATGGCATGCAGGTCGGCTTCTGCTGTTATACCCAATTTACCTGAAAGTGCTAGTGTTTCCAGTTCGTAAATGAGAACAGTTGGTAAGGCATTGCCATGCAATGCTTCGCTTGCCAGGGCGGCACCATTTTGATCCAGCCTGGCTGTTATGACTGAGTTAGGATCGCCTAGTAGGGAAGGTTTGCCCACAAAAAGTGATAAAGGTGCTAACTCATCTTCATTTAACCATCCTGCAACACGGATACTGCCGCTACGCCAGTCTGGACGGGTGAGAGTGGCAAGTATGCCTCTCTCGGCAAGTTTTTCTCTGACAGTCTCGAGCTGTGATTCTTGAGGTTTTAATACTGATTCGAACTGTAGCAGGCCACCTGTTTGTGTATCGCTACGAAACATATGTAGCGATATCATGGGTTCAGGTCTTTTTTCGACTTGAGGTGTTTCAGGTATGACGTAGCGACGTTTTTCATCAGCATGGTCATAAAAGACAGTCAAGCCGTCTATCAATTCTGGTGGTTTTCCTGCATCTAACATGCGATATTTTTTACCTTGTTAGTTACATCCTGGTCACGAAGTTTGCTTACAGAATCCTTGAGTCGCCTAATAGTGAAATATTCTTAATATAATTATGTTGTGCAATGTTTTTCAGATTTTCACGGCTAACGATTCCCATAGCCATTTTGTTTATTGAAATAAGCCCCCATTCAAGTAATACATTTTTTTCAGGTGGCTCGCTACTAAAATGTACTGCTACATGAAATTGTTCGTTGTTTATATCTTGTATTTTTTCACATAAGCGGGCATCAAAAAGCATTATTTCATCCTGTGTGAATTCATTTACGTTACTCATTATAATTGATTAGCGTCTTAGTTTTATCGCTTCGACTAATCCCTTGCCCCAATCATTTGCTGTACTTGGGCCAACCAGGGTTGTTGTGCCGTTACGCATTTTAGTTGGTATGCTGCATCTTGCTAGCCGTGTCTTTAATTGTGCGAGTGTTAGTGTTGGTTCTTCTGCAAGTACATTGGCTACCAGTCCGGCAATCGCTGGACTGGACATTGACGTTCCTTGTTTTGATGTGGCGTTGGCATTCACATCGCCTGTCCTTGCTGCTGCCTGGTGAGAACGTGATGATACGACCGGGCTTCCAGGCGCGGTGATATCAATGCCGGGTTCTGTTGGTCGTTTTCGTAAGGGGCCAGGGCTGGAGAAAACACTGATGCTACCGGCGCTTGCTCCCGTTCCTGTGTTGCAGCTAGCGACACTAATAACGCCATCGGATTCGGCAGGTGTCAGGATTAATGTATTATTGTCGCTTGGCAATGTATTGATAAAGTGAGCGCACTCATTGCCCGCCCATACATGAAATTCCTGGCTGGCAGTTTCATTGTTGGTAAATACGATGTCCCATTGCCTGTTTATGAACCCGTTTGTAAGAGGGACATGAATACCATTGGCAATATTTTTAATGTTTACGCCATCGCTTAATCGATTACCATTTTCATCAAGCCTGATCTGGGTGTACTTATTAGCACCTATTGTGATAGTGCCCGCAGGGTCTGGTACAAGGCCAACTGACGACACAAATAGAATTCGTATATTAAAGTCATTATTTAACGGGTCAGGTGGCCCAAATACAGTGCCAACATGAACGTTTTGGCCGTAAAAATGATTCCAGACCGGACTTGACGTCGCTTGTTGTGTTCGATTGCCAGTTGTTGTGACCGAAGGAGAGGGTCTTTTTGTTTCTATGGTTGCATTGAGGGTGGTATTAGTGGCAACACTGTTTGTTACCCAAATGCTAATAGCCTCACGAGTATTACCAAATCCAGTAAATCCAAAGCTGAAGGTCTCAGAAGCGCCAGATGCAACATTTTTGTGCAAGTGTACATCACCATTACGCTCATTACCTGCTGATGCAACCAATATCTTGCCAGGCATGTAATTGTCATTATCATCTTTTAACATATAGTCAAGTGCCAGACTAAGTGCATCGGTTTTATCGTGAGCATGGTCATGGGTGCCTATACTCATATTTACAACAGCAGGAGTAGTTTGACTGATTTGTTCCGCCTTGTAGAAAATATAACGAATTGCACGATAGACATCAAAATCATTAAGTAAACCAGTGAATTCTTCTGTGGGCTGACCAGTTGTTACTGCGATGAGATTTGCATTAGGTGCCATACCAGCAGGAACGGGATCAGAGGTAGTCACGGCAGCGCCTGCGGCGATACCTGCTACATGTGTTCCATGGCCTCCAGCATCTCGTGCATTACTGACATTAGCACCCGTAAGCTCAGTTCCATGATCATACAAGATTGTATTTTCAATAAAATTCAAGAAACCACTGCTCGTCATGGAAGAAGCAGGAGTAGGGCCTGTCGAATCGTTTTGGTTCCAAAATGAATGAATGCGGCCTGTAAAGGAAGGATGGCTGCCGTCAATACCGCCGTCAATTATGCCAACAATGACACCTGCACCACCTTGTTTGGTTGCATCTGCTGCAGCTATTGCAGCATCCATAGCGGAGTATTTAACATCAGGACGTACATTTGAAAGTCTTGGTTGTAGTATTCTTGGAGCACGCATTTGTTGTACGTGTTCATTTTCGGCAACATTAATAACTTGATCAGGAGGAACATAAAGCGCTCTTACAGGACCACTTCCAATAGATTCTACTCCGTCAGGTAAGGATATTTCCTCATCTACCGTAGCAAATACTTTTACCATTGGGTTATCATTGTTTGTAGTAGTGTCGGAATGGCGAAGATATACATTGCGGTTTTCTGCATCTTCTTCATCAGGCAGGTTTTGTAAAAAATCTGCGAGTCCTTCATGTATGGTAGCACGTGCTGATACAGGCATAGAGACGCCTAGTCCATCTTCAGCCTCGCAGCAGACAAAGTCAAAGTAATCTCCTGCATTTTCTTGCGTTTTAGCGACTGTATGTAATACGCGTGCATTGGTAGGTGTATTGCCATCGTCACCGCCCCATTGAAATCCCCAAACAATTTCGCGAAAGGGTTCTGTGCTTTCACGAGTATTGGACTGCAGGAACGAGGTTGGTACGACTGCATACATATAGACATCGTATTCCTCAAGTTGAAATTCAGTAAGACTACGTTGTTTAAAAATATCAGATAAATCATTTGGTGTGCTACGTCCATCCCCGGTCCAGCGAGTGAAATACTCGCCGTCATTGGTAAAGGTGAAAAAATGCAGTAATGTTTGACGGAATTCACTTAGATGATTGGTTAAGTTTATAAATTCCTGGGGTACTTCTGTGTATTCAAAAATATTACGATTTAGTTCACTGCGATTAGGATAATCGACAATTGCTTGCGCCCATGCAGAAGCATTACGAGCATTATCATCATTCACATAATAATTTATATTATGCATAATTCTTTCAATTTCTTCTTTTGAGTCCTTGATGATATCTGCAAGATCACGCATCCATATCAAGTATTCCCGATTAACAGTATCACCCATAGCAATGTTATTTACACTGGGTGCACCGTTTTGTAGCGGGATTGTATTTTGAGAAACCTCGATTGAAAATTCAGGTTGTATATTGATCCCAGCGCTGGTCTCAATGGGCTCGCCTGAATATGCACGATACGCTCCTCTACGTAATTCCACCACGCCATTTGTCTGTTGTTGAAGAGTATTTCTCTGTGCTGCAGTCAAGTAACTGGCAAAGAAAAATTGCAATGCTGATGATACTCTTTGTTCTGACATGGCTTATCCTCGTGTTGGTGGAATGAGAATTAATACCTCATCACTCACAGTTTCTGGGCCCGTAGTAGTCCGTTGTCCGTCAATGGCAAACCACTGGACAGTGAAGTTGTATTCATTGCCTCCTCCTACTTTTGTCGGGACACGCCATTTAAAAGGCTGAGGAGCACCCTGAAAAACTTTCTCGACATCGGCGTCGGCCCATTCAGGCGCATCCGGATATTCGAGTCTTAATTTTGCAAGTAAAAATCCAGCCGTTCTAAGGTTTTCGGACATAACAATAACTTCGACTTCATGCATTCCTGATATGATATCACCTACAATCAGCTGTCGTTCTTTGGTGACTTCAGGTTCGTCTTGCTTTATTGTTCCATCTATCCCGAATGTTGTAACGCGATAACTATATAGCGCATCTTCATCAATGCTATCACGAAAATATGTCCAAACTTCAGTTGCGCCATCGCCAGTCAGGGTGATATTTTTTTGCTGTACGTTTCCTGATGCTCCCTTATAAGAGAGCTCAACCGCAACTTTTCGTATTCTACCCAAAGGGTCTACCAGATCTATATTAACAGGTATGGCTTTACTGGCAGGCTGGTTTAATACTATCAGACTGGCATCGCGGCCTTCCTGTACGATGGGCCCATCCTGAGTATCTGAATAAAAGTAGGTACTAGATACTTTAAAATCACGAGGCCCGCCTGGTTTAGGTCTTATGTTGATAACTGCTGTCTGGTTTTGTTGGTCAATGATGACTTGTTTATTGATCAAAATGCCATTATCAGGGTCACTGTATTCTACGGTGGTTTGTATCTGTTTTACCGTATTCCAGTCTACTGTTCCTGATGTTAAAGTAACCGGAAATATCATGCCTAAAAGGCGAGGGTCGATGTCGAGGTTGCGCGCTGTAGTACTTATCCAAGGTGATACAGATTGATGAGAATCATCACCAATAGAAAAATCAGCTATATAATTGAAGGTGACCTGATATTCGATATACATTTGTAGCTGATGGTCCAGGTGGAATTGGTAGTTCCATGTGTCACCTTTTTGGAGTAATTTATCTTCTTTGGTATCTTTTGGGCCGGTGCCATCAGGTCGTACTCCATACTTGATAGCCACAATGGCAGAGCGAACACCTGCGGCAGCAAGATCGGCAGTCGTCGTAACTGTGCCTGCAATTCGTTCAAAAAATGGATCATTTAAATCTACGACTAATATACGATCAGCCAGATCCTTACTCCGTGAGGCAAAACGAATAGTACTTTGTGGAGAAATGTTTCGCTTGATGGCTGACACTTGTCGAAGGTTGTAGGTTATTTTCTGCTGTTCTTCCTGGCTCAGGGATTTCATTAAATACCCCGCCTGAGGTCTGCCAGCGCGGTTCCAGCGCTCAACAGCAGTCAGGTCTCGTTCGCCACCAGCATCCCCACTGCTGGTGGATGGACTAGAGCCTGCCGCAGGTGGTTGTTGACCGCCAGCACGTGTTGTTGCACTTGCAGCACTAGTACCTGCATGCCGAGGTCCTGCGGTATCGCCAGTGTTTCCTCTGCCGGTAGCGGCTGTTTCCAGGGATGTGGTAAAACCTGCCGTATTAGCAGTAGCATCTGTGGTAGGGTCATATACAGAAAGTTCGCCACGATCAGCTGCTAACACTTTACCGGGTTGCAGTCCCGGTTTGAAAAAAGTCCAGGTGGCTAGTTCCTTCGCAAGTTTATTAAGTTCTTTAGTACGTTCAGCAGTTTTTTCAGGATCAAGTCCAAGGTAGTCGACATCTTCAATCTGGATTGTCTGGTCTTTTACAAGCTTTTCCATTTCGCTGTCAATGTCAGCTTTGAACCAGAGTGTATTGATTGTTGCTCTATTGCGTATGTATTCATATGCCTGTTTGGTTTCTATTTTGATTGTGCATTCTCGGGCAGGCATAAGCCCTTTATATTCCAGATCATAAACGACAGCTATTTGTGATGCACCTCCTCCTTCAATTGAAGCTTTCATTAACAGGGCGCCACGTTTGGATAGCTCTATGCTGAAAACAGCGCGATTATCACCATACATGCTGGGTTTGGTACTGCCTAGGATATTTTCAATAAAGCCTGATCCTAGCTGCTCATCGTTGCCATCACCTGAAGTAGCACCTGATGATTCTCCAAGCGCAGTAACGCGTACACTACCATTATCAATCGGTACTGGCATCAGATCCACACTAACACCAGTTCGGGAATCCAGCTCTACTTTTATTGCATCCAGCGTAGACTGTGAAACACCAAGGTCTACTGTCATTGTCAAGAAGCCGCCGCCATCACGATTGTCTGCATTCAATTCTGGGGTATCGGAAATATCTTCCCTGTAAATTAATAGCTGGAAAAGTAGATCGCCATTCTCGCGGGTTATATGCGGTGAGCTAGGCAAGTAATAACAACGACTGGGTGTGTTGTAATCTCGAAAGATCGTAACCCCGCTGATTTCCAGTGTGCTATCTAGGTAAAGCATAAACCCCTCCATTGGGTGAGTGTTGTTGCAATATTAATTACATGACACATTTATATTTTGTTCTTTATGGGGCTTTTATTTTTTGTTTAAAAAAATCCTACCCCTGTACTAAAAGTGAGTCAATGCGTTTATTTTTAAACATCTGTATAGTTAAGCTTTACATGCAATTCATAAAATTACTTGTTTGTAATTACTAATTACGACATCATTTTCAATTTCAAGAAATCCATCTAGCTCTAGTTCGAGATTCATATTACTGCTATTATTTTGCATGTATGACGCAGTGTTTATTGATGCAGCACCATTACCATTGTTGATACAGTGACTGCTGGACTTCATTCTGATATCAGATCGACTGGATGCAGTTGTGTTGACTGTTGTCTGATAACATATCGACAGGCCATTCAGTCCGTTAATCCATTTTTCTTGTATATCAGATACCTGTTCTGCATTAAGCTGTATATTGAAAACACATTGATTGCCACTCAAGTTGGATGGAACACCTGTATGTATATTATCTAAACCCAGTCTGAAAAAGGCTTTACTCTGTAACCAATCAGGCTCACGTAGCTTAACTTCCGTAGATTTGTTTGCCTTATTCTTCTGTAAATGTTTTTCGAGATACTGATTCAAACAATTTAGTACGAGTTTCCTTTCTTCTAAAGTGAGGGAAAGAGTAAAGCACACTGTCAAAATGCCGCCTTCTTCCTTAAACTCGTCCTGGATTATTTTGCCATATACAACAAGATTGATTTGGTGATTACCTTTTTCATCTATTGCAACTCTAGGATGAGCAGGTATGGCATAAAAATCGTGTTGCAAATCCGTGTCCGGATACAAAAATATATCTGGAAGTTCACTTAATACGAATTGTCCATTCGGATCGAGCATCACTATCCTTTCTTCAGTGCGTGTATAAATAATAGACTATATTCAGTCTACGAATTTTGATATACATCAAAAGTTCATAATGTGCTAATTAGATCAAACTAACTAGTAAGTGATAATTAACATCTATTAAATATTATCTAAACAGTAGAATCAAAACATTCCTACAGCATACGCCCATCGATTAAAAAGTCGCTTTTCGAGCGTCAGCAGTGTGTATACAATAATCAAAAAATAAACTAATTCCTTAGAGAACTGAGTATTTATATTTCAAGTAGGGATGGGCGCGATATGCATATATACAACAGAACTGGTTTATATTTATTGATGTTGATCTTGGTTGGCTGTGCCAATTACGGTGATGTCAGAAAGTATGCCAATGAATCTAAGAAAGTACTCGCTTATAAAGAACTGAACAGCGTATGGGTAGCAACTGATAATCGCGAATCCCGATATTTGTTTGGCAAGGACCTGAAAAATTCTCAGAAAGAAGGCTTGCAAAGAGATGAGATTGGTAAAGAAATACTGAAAATTCATACAACTGTCGTGCAGTATTTTATTATTATGGAGCAGTTAACCGGGGATTACAGTACGCCAGTAGATTCAAGCTTTAAAGGTATGACAGAGGAGCTGAAGAACTCGCGCAGTTACGGTTTTAATGTGAGTCATGTCAATGCATTGGCAAAAATATCAGAGATACTGGTTAACTGGGCACAAAAACATAAGCAACATAAGGCGTTGAAGGAATATGTTACCAGCTCTGATCCGCATTTACAGCTCGTACTGAAAGGGATGAAAAATATATTGCGTGTATACAAGGGAACGCTTAGAAACGAAAAGGGGCGTTTCAGAACCCTACTGGTTGTAAAAAAGGATACTGCGCAGGATAGAATCGTAGCCGCCCTGATCAATATGGAAGCAGAAAGAAGGGATGCAGTTTATGCTAGTTATAATAACAAGATTGTATCTATGGAGAAATTGCTGGATAAAATAGCAAAAGGACATTCTGCTATAGTTAAAAGCTACAACAAGGTTAATAGTGATGAAGCAAGGAAACAACTGGATGCGATAGTAAAAGATCTGATCAAAGTGCGATTAATCATGGAAACGGCATAGGTGAAATATGAATAATACAGTGGCAGGTTTATCTGAAAGTGAGCACGTTATCGATACTGCAGACATCCTGACTGATCTGGCGGATGCTATGCAGGAAAATACCTTGCATGCGTTCCAGCAGGATATAATTACACAACAGGAGGCAGATCAGCTCAACCAGCTTACTAACGAAATGCGGCATGAAGCCAATTTACTCTATAATGATGCGGCCAGCTATATCTGTGCTGAACTGGAAATGGCGCAGATTGAAATAATAGAGACCATTTCGAACGCTAAAGATGCCATCAAAGATATGAGGAATACGGCAATATACATAAAAATCGCTACACATGCTATTGCCATGCTGGGTGCAATTAAAACTGCCAATGTGAGCGGAATCGTTAACTCAGTTAAAGCAATTAAAAAAGAATCGAAAAATATCACATAGTGATGCCGTGAATAGTAGCTGATTTATTTTAGCAGGGTAACGACACTGGTAATTGTACCCAGTGCCGCATTGACAGTGGATAGTACCGCATTCGTCTCTTCCATAGACTCCAGGTCAGCAGCAAGTTGATTGGTCGCTTGCGAGATTACTGGAAGTTGTTCTGCATATTCTTTGTTAATTAAATCCAGTTCGGCACTTTCTGCAGCGGAGATTGCCAACCCTAACTGATACAGCTCTTCATTCCAGTTTATGTTCGCATCCGTATCCAGCGAGGCAGGGTCGATCAGCATTAGTTTTTCTCTGGTATTGAGTAAATCCTGCAGTATATTGTTATGTGTCGTTGTCTCTGACTCAGATAGTGCAACAGTATCAGCCATTAAAATGCTCCTCGATTAGTCTGCGATTCAGATTCAGGTTTTTCTGCGTCCTTCAAGGCGATCAATACATCCACGAGTTCATTTATTTCTTCTATCTGTTTGCGGATTTCTCTTGTGTCATACACGCCCGACAGGATTTTTTTCCAGGTTTGATTCATGTGCATGGACGAGGCTCTGGCAGTATTGAGGGCAGAAGAAGAATCCCCAAGCGCTTTGGATTTAAGGTAGATCTTCCTGTTATCAACCCAGCGAGAATCTAGATTCTGAATTTCAAATGGTGCACGCACATAGTCAACGAAAAACCGTGCGTTTTCGTCTTTTAGGGCACCAAGAATAATCTTTTCTGTTAAGCCCAGTACTTTTCCCTGGATTATCAGGCTCTCACTGATTATCTTAGCATCTCGCTTCATCGCGGCACTGACTTTTTTTCCATGAATTTCATCAGCAACCAGTTTTGTTAATCCTCCTAGCGCACTGATTTGTTCGTCACTCATGACAGGTTTAACACCGGTGCGACCGGATTTCATTGTTTCATTTAGTAAATTAACCCGGTCAGACATCATGCTCACCATGTCAGCGGTCGTGTCTGATTGTGGATTGTCTACAAGATCCTGAAGCGCCATAAAATAGGCTTGTGTTGCTAGCAAAGAGGATCTCAAATTCGACATTTTGCGAATGTTTTGAATCAGGAGCTTATCAGATGCCGATAGCCTTTTACGTAGTTTGGCTGGTGTCAAACCGGCCCTCTCAAGTGCTGCTCTCGAGAGTTGTGTGCGGACATGCGTTTCACTGTCTGCGTCTATCATTGAGTTCATAGCAACACCGATGAGCCTGGCACTTGCCTGTGTGTAAGCGATGCCAGCGCTAGACAGATCACCGCCCCGTTTGACCTCAACAGCACTGCAGCCATACAAACCGTATATCACTAATAAGATAAAAGCAGCTTTATTCACGATCCATCTCCCTTGTTAGTACAGCGTATAGATCAGGTATAAATCATTATTAATATTTAATAATTGTAATCCTATTTTATCTAATTACAAAAGGTGTTTAATGATTGTTACCTGTCAATTAACATTGACAAATATTATTAAAGCCATGACATCAATGCACAGCCGATTACTTTCTGTATCCAACTCTAGATACTGTTCTAATGTTTTTCAGTATCAAATATCACAAATCTACTGTTAGGATCACCACAAAAAAATATTGAAAGTGTTTTCATAAAGGTACATCATAAAGTTAATAACCAATTCATAATAGTAAGGAAGGCGGGAGTTATCATGGATATCGAATTTCACTACTATATGACTTACCTCATATCTGCCAAAGCAGGTTTCGATGCAAACGAATCGACTATTATTGCCCACAGTTCCCAATATGTAGATGATAATGATATTATTTTCGAAATAGATAAGGGCAAGGCTAGTGCCTATCGTAATTATATCAGTCAGACAATGAATATCCTGAAGCCCAAGCCTAATCTACTACGTATTTATCCAATTTTTCATTTTATACCCGGTGACCCGCTTGCTGAAACGGCTTTACGCAAGGATGGCAAGATGCATTGGCTCAATACAACACCCAATAGCAGTAACGCAAATGCCATTATTGATCTGGCATTGGCATCAGGCAATTTATATAGAATAGGGATTGCCTCGCACTCTTATGTTGATACCTGGGCGCATCAGAATTTTGTTGGTTATTTTGATGAGTTTAACGCCATGAGTGACCCTTTAAGTGCTGCTATCCCGAATATTGGTCATGCTGATGCAAAACATAATCCGGATTGGCCTGCGTTGGTTTGGCAAGATAAGCGCCTGTTGACAGATCGTGTCGATAATAACGAACGTTTTATGGCTGCGGCAGAGCACCTGTTTGCAAAATACCTGAGCATAACCAAACCGGGCATGAAAAAAGCCGAGATTACCAAGCAGGCAAAAGAACTGAAAAAGGATCTGCTAAGAGAGATTGGAGAGCGTGATCAAAGCAATGACTTCAAGCAGGAAAGAATTGCGCGATATAAACTACTGGGCGCCAATAGTGGGTATGGTGACCAGGAAATCACAAAATATGATGAAAGCGATTGGTTTGAGGCGGTCGTCAATGAAAAAGTACGCGGTATTCGCGACAAATCAGATTCAAGTCTTAGTCGCTGGGATCCTTTTACCGACATCTACACCTGGAAAAACAAAAGTAAATACAAACAATCTGACTGGTACCGGTTTCAGCAAGCAGTAAAAATACATCAGGATGAATCGTGGGATATCTTGCAGAAAAATACTTTCCACAAACTTGATCTAAGAGAATTATAATAAAAGTATATTCATTGAGAAGGGGATGATATGGATGATCAGAAGTTTAAAGAGTATCTGGTTGACCGATATCAAAACCAGATAGACTGGTATGATAAAAAGTCTATGTGGAACCAACGTTGGTACAAAAGACTGCAATGGAGCCTGATTATTTTATCGGCTCTCACGCCAATTTTAATAACAGTCGAGGCCCTGGCAAAGGAAATCCCCTGGCTGATAGTTTTTCCTCTTGTGTTTTCTACATTCGTAGCGATCTGCACTGCTGCACTCAAGTCTTTCAAGTTTCAGGAGCACTGGATTGATTACAGGACAATCTGTGAAACTTTGCGTAAGGAAATACACTATTATGACGCATTGATTGGTGACTATAAAATTGCAGATGATCCACGCAGTATATTTATAAACCGGGTTGAAGGTATTATTTCCAGGGAAAATACCATGTGGATTGGTAATGTAGATCAGAAAACTACGATCGAGCAGAAAAGTAAAAAATAGACAGCGAGTCACATGAAATACAGGAGCAAGTTAAAGATATTTAAACAAGGTTGTATTTTCAAATAATCTATTAATATAACTATATAGTAGATTACTATTTGCGATAATCGATATGGAGTGTGATTATGATTAAGTGTCAAAAGATATCAAAAGGAAAATTCTGGTTTACATTAATGCTGAGCATGATATTTGCGGGTCTTGCCAATGCCACTACAATGTTTTTTTCTGGCCCATCTGGTGGTTATGGCGGTAACTATTTTAAAGACCCTGTTAGCATTGAATATCAAAATTTAATTGAGATAAGAGTGCGTTCAGGGGCATATATTGATTCGATTCAAACGGTATACAATGATCGTATGGGGCAAGGGCGTTATGTGAAGTCGCAGAACGGTGGCAATGGAGGGCAGCTAAGTGTCTTTAAACTACAGCCAGGTGAATACATTACCCGAATATCTGGAAAATACGGTGCCTTCGTTGATTCACTAACTGTTTATACCAGTAAGGGCCGTCAAAAGCGTTGGGGCGGAACGGGTGGTAATGCACACTATAACTACGTCGCTCCTCCTGGTACCAAGATACATGGTTTCTTCGGCCGTTCCGGTAAATTTGTAGATGCGATTGGTGTTATATATAAAATTCGATAATAAGCTTGCAGTTTTAGCTTGAAAATGAAAGTTACAATAATTATATGAGTGATATATTTCTAAGCTATTCAAGTAAAGACAGGGACAGGGCAATAAAGCTGGCGCATGCGCTTGAGAAGCAAGGCTGGTCTGTATTCTGGGATAGAACCATACCCCCTGGCCAAACCTGGCGAAGCTATATCGGTGATAAATTGAATGCGGCAAAATGCCTGATCGTAGCCTGGTCTGAATCATCGACTGAATCGTCATGGGTTATGGAGGAAGCCGATGATGGGAAGGCGCGAGGTATCCTGGTGCCGGTATTTTTTGACAATGTGCCAGTACCGCTGGGCTTTAGAAATGTTCAGGGTGCCAATCTGTCGGACTGGGATGGTACGGATACAATGCCGGAATTCAGGCGATTGATTGAAGCAATAACAGATCTGATTGGTTCTCCATCGTCAAAACAGGTTGCCCATGAAAAGATACCAAAGGAAGACCAGCCAAAGCATACGAGGCCTGAAATGGCCCAACAAGCAAAACCCGAGACTGAGCCTGTGCCAGAACCTGACTTTGACAGTCAAATAAAACCACGCGAAAAAGAAGGTCGCAAGTCAGCTAAACCCGCTATGCTGATTTTTGCTTTATTAATAATTGGCGTGATCGCAGGCGGCGGGGTGTATGTTTATTTGCAGGCGCAAAAAAATGAAAATATGTCCTTGCAGGCAAAGCTGGAGAAAATGAGGCAGGAGGAAAAAACCAGGGCGCTTGAGGCGCAGCGTCTCAAAGAAGAAGCTGAACAGGCGCGCGTTAAGGCCGAGCAGGCTAAAAGGATTGAGGAAGAACGTATAAAAGCGGATGCGATAAAAGCGGCCGAGATTGCAAGACAAAAGGAAATAGCAAAACGAAAAGCCGAGGCGGCCAGGAAGGAAGAGGCCAGAAAAAAGGCTGAAGCAGCCAGAAAGGCAAGAGAGGCTCGCCTTGCCAGGGAGCGTCAACAAAAAGAGGAGGCAGCAAGAAAAGCCAGAGAGGCACAACTCAAGGCCAGGGCTGCGGAACTTGCAAAGTACAGATACCTTTCCTCGCTTAAGGGTAATGCCTTGTTTCAGGAAACAGTTATTAATCTTAAGGAATACATAGATAAGAGCGTGTCTCTTACTGTGCCAGCTATACCTGAAAACGGGGCGAATGTGCCGATAAAAATGAACGCTGATATTGGCAAGGATACGGAGGCGGCGATTATTTCAGCAAATGGTTGCTGGTATGCCAGCCTGATCAACAAGTCCAAAGGTACCCTGGCGTCATTTCGGATGCGGTTGAAAGTGGGGGGTAAAGACCGGATTGTCGCTTTGACAAAGAAAGGCAGTGTCATTAAGGCAGCAGCAAAACCTGTGATAGCAGGAAAATACTCGGCTTGTGATAAATTCAGAAGTGCAAACGTACTTGACTACAGTGCAGGTGATTACAGAAAACTCGATCAATATGTATCACGCCCGGATAAAGCTAAAATAAAATTCAGGGTCAGCAGAAGTGGATACAAATCTGTTATTAAATTACTTATATCGCATACCATGTCGGACAAACAACATATCAAGTTATTGGGCATTTACCTGAATAATCGTCCTGTCATTCATATGAGTGTGAACAAATACCTGTCCAAAAATCCGTTTTTTGATTTCACGCTGAATAATCTGATCAATGTTAATGATGTAATCAAGGTGATCTGGCTGGACAAGCAAAATACATATGGTAAAGAGACTTATAAAGTAAAAAACATACTATCTACTCCAACGGCACCGCGTCTTATGGTAAAATAATAAGATGTAGTTGATATTTGACCTGTAGAGATAAGGTTGACCGTATGAAAAAAGTATCCGTATTATTTGTTTGTATGGGCAATATTTGCCGTTCTCCTACAGCGCATGGTGTATTTCTTGACCTGGTAAACAAGGCGGGAATGGAGGAATTCATCAAGGTGGATTCTGCAGGCACACATGCCTATCATGTTTCCGAGCCCCCTGACCCACGCGCCCAGGAGGCAGCCCAGAAACGTGATGTAGATTTAAGTGATTTGCGTGCAAGAAGGGCAGTGCAGGACGATTTTTACGAATATGATTATATCGTTGCGATGGATCAGGCAAACTTGAGTAATTTACTTTCTATTGCCCCGAAAGGGTATGAAGGGAAACTTAAGTTATTTCTTGATTATGCGCCTCACTTGAATGTTAGAGAAGTGCCGGACCCTTACTACGGGGGGCGAAATGGATTTGAACGGGTGCTCGATCTAATTGAAGATGCATCAAGAGGCATGCTCGACGACCTGAAGGCCAAACATAATCTCTAGGGAGATAAGCAAACACGAAGTGCTAGTGCTTTCTGGGGTGCTTGTTGAGTTTTCTTTGTAGAGTTCTTCTATGCATGCCGAGAGACCTTGCGGCCGCAGAAATATTACCTTCATTTTCTATTAGCACTTTCTGGATGTGTTCCCATTCCAGCCGCTCTACCGACATTGGTTGCTCGGTCAGAGTTACATCGGGGTTACCATTGTCCATTGAAAAGGCAGTTGTGATTTGCTCGGTATCGGCAGGTTTGGTGAGATAGTGGATGGCGCCTAGCTTGATAGCTTCAATGGCTGTAGCGATGCTGGCGTAACCGGTCAATATAACGATTTTTATCTCTGCATTACGTTCCAGCAGTTCCTTGATTAAATTCAGGCCAGACTCCTGTCCTATGCGTAAATCCAGCAGGGCATATCCGGGATTATGTGCATGGGCGGTTTTAATTGCACTTTCACAATTCGTCGCAATATGGGTGATAAATCCTTTTCGCTGCATGGCACGCGATAAAGCATCACAAAATATTTCATCATCATCGACAATCAATATTGATTTATTATCCATGCTCATATTTGTTAAAAAAATGTTTCAACAGGCAGTGTTATCTGAGTCAATACACCGCCCGTATTCCTGTTTTTTAGAGTTACCTTGCCACCAAATCGCTTAATTACAGCATAGGCAATAAATAGTCCAAGACCAAGTCCGTCTTGCTTATTGGAGTAAGGACGTTTACCCAGGTGGTCGAGCAGTTCACCATCTATGCCAGGGCCTGTATCATTAATTTCCACCGTAATGTTGTGTTTGTCCCAGTGAGCGAATACGTCGACTCCTTCAGGGGAGGCATCTGCGGCATTGTCGAGAATATTATTGATTGCATGTATCAGTGAGTCATCCACAAGTATGGAAGGGGTGGGTTCATCTCCGGATATCTTGTAGCTGAGCTCAAGGCTGGTTCTTCGATTTTGCCAATTGCTGAGTAGAAGTTGAATAAAGTCATTAACCGGCATGGCTTTACCCCCTTCTACGCTTAGGTCACCTGCACAGGCGGATAGGTTTGATAAGGCTTTTTTGCAGCGTTCGACCTGGGTTTTAATGGTCTTGATCTGAGATCGGGTGTCTTCATTTTCACAATCTTCATACAGTGTCTGCGAGATCAGTGAAACGGTGCCAAGGGGTGTGTTTAGTTCATGGGCCGTACTGGCTGCTAAGGTGCCAAGTGCAACAAGCTGCTCATCGCGTACCGTCTGTTCTCGTGCAACATGTAAATCGTGTTGCTGTTGGCGGAGAATTTTTCCCAGTCTGGTTACAAAGTAGGCAACAATGAGTGTGCCAAACACGAAGCCGGTTAGCATGCCGACGATATGCAGACTGAAGGAATTATGATTGTCATGCATCATGCCGTGAGAGGGTTCATAAATCCAGGCAAGGTAACTGTAAAATGAGATGGCAATAAAGGCGAGTGACCAGGTGTATTTTTGAGGCAGTACAGTCGCCGAGATGATGATCGGCAACAGGAATATTAAGCCGAAAGGATTGGCGGCTCCGCCGCTAAGATATAAATAAACGGCAAAGAAAAAGGTATCTAGTAACAGGTGTAAAAAAAACTCGTTATGGGTGACCTGCTTGTTGCCATGAGAGATACGTAACCAGACAAGAATATTAAAGATAATGAGAATCAATGTGGTTAGTGATAAAGCGTATACAGGAAGCGCTATATCCAGTACGTAGTATGCGAATGAAATAACACACAGTATGGCAGTGATCACCATATTTCTCAGTATGAATAATTGTCGTAGTTGTTGGCGGTCTGCCGAGAGGTGTGTGTTTGTCTTGTTCATTTTACGATTCTATTAATATTTTCCATTCTATCATTTTTTGTAAACTACCGGGTGCGGCAAATTGTCGCGCGTCAATTGGTCACATTTCCCTGCAAATAACACGATGTTAGGATCCGCATGAAATAGATTAATAATAATGATGTGGAGTATACCTTGATTCGAATATTGACAATACTGATGCTGTTTTTTTCCGCCCCAATTCATGCTTATGTTGGTCTGTGTTGCGGGAAATGTGGTGGAAATATGCCTATGAATATACCAGGCGGGGGCGTGCCGGAAACACATGAATTCAGATTTAAACTTAGCCCCGTGTTAATGCATATGGACGGGTTACTTGACGGGAGCAGTAAGGTAAATGTAAATGATATTCTCGGGATGCCGGTTATGATGGGTATGCCGACAGGGCAATATATGGCAGCCCCTGTAAATATGGACATGAATATGACGAATTTCATGCTTGGCTACAGTTTTACAGATGATTTTTTTGCCGGAATTATGTTAATGCATATGAACAGTCAAATGGATATGCGGTTTAATTCCATGATGCAAATGATGACCGGGCAGCAGGGTTTTACCATGAAATCATCTGGGCTTGCCGACAGCATGGTGATGACGAAATACCGGCTGTTCACAGATGATCCATTAATACCCAAAAAACAGGTTTCTTTTTTGTTTTCCCTGAGTATGCCGACTGGCTCAATTGATGAGAGAAATACCAGACACCCGTTTGCCATGCGTCGTAACGAACTCTTGCCATATGGAATGCAATTGGGGTCAGGGACCTTTGATCCAACTGTAGGCCTGCTGTATCAGGCTTCCCGGTCACCTTATTGGTGGGGGGCGAACCTGTCTTACACGGCCCGCCTGTACAACAACAAGCGCGATTATCGGTTAGGTAATGAAGCTCATCTTGACCTGTATGGCATGTATCAATTACGCCATGATTTACTGGCACAATTGCAATTGAATATGTCGCACAGAGGTAAAATTCGTGGTGAGATGGATGAGGCAGTCAGTGGGTTTTCGGGCAGGGTTGTCAAGAATGACCCGAACTCACCCTATATGACCCCATTATGGGATACCAGTAATACTGGGCATAGCAAAGTAATGGCCACACTCGGTTTTCAATGGCAACCCACTACTATGCAAATACTGGATTTAAGCGTCGGTCTGCCTATGTATACCAAAACAACGGGTATTCAACTGGAAGAAGATTATCGCATTATGCTGACATGGTATGTAGAGATGCCGACATCGAACAGTCGACGCTATGTAAAAAAGAAGAGTTCACTCGGATTCTAGAAATAAAATACGATGATATCTATGATAATAAAAAAAGGGGGGCTGATCCTCATCCTAATAGTAATATCTGCCTGTAATACGAATAGTAAAAATCAGTATGACTATCTACCAGGGTTAAATACCGCTGAGGGAAAGGAATACGTCAGTGCGTGTGGTCTATGTCATGCGGTACCACACCCCAGGCGACATGATATGAGGGAGTGGTCAACTATCCTTGTCCAAATGAAACAACGAATGCAAGAGCGGGGCGTATTGAGTTTTGATGAAATAAGCAAAAACAGGATTATGAAATACCTGGGCAAGCATGCAAAAAAGTAGACGAGTAATGGCGAGACTTTGCAGGGTAATGTTTCTATGTTTTATGCCTTTATGGGCTGTTAATGCATCTGATAATGTCAGAATTGATCTCCCTGAAGTTCGTAAAAAAGCACCCGCATTCAGTATCCAGCATGGGGAGCAACAATTTTCATTGGCAGATGATGCCAGGCGGCTGGTGATTTTGAATTTCTGGTCTATTGATTGCAAGCCATGCCGGGAAGAGATGGCCTCACTTGATGCGCTGGCAAGTAAGTATCAGGGGTTGGACGTTGTTGCAATTTCAATAAACGACACCTGGGAAGCAATTTTACAGTATAAAAATAAGTTTGCCCTGGGGTTACCGCTGTTTGCTGATGAAAACAGAAAAATTCGTCATAGCTATGAAGTAGATGTTCTTCCATTGACCTATTTGATTGGTGAAGACGGTAAATTTATTGGTCGAATTGTTGGTGCCCGGGACTGGATGCATCCGGAAATGCAGTTGTTTATAGGTCGTTTTCTGAACCGGTAAAGCTGGTCCAGAAAACGACTTATAAATAGTGATTGAAACTGGTCAGACGTGGAAGCTGTTGTTTCAGGATTCGGGAGTGACTTCCTTTTTATCGCCACCACCTGAAGCCGATTTTGGCTCAGGGTTCTGAGTCTGGGAACTGCTTGCAGTCTGTTGAGGTTTTTCAACTGGCTTGGGTGTTTCTGTTTGAGGCTTGTTGCTAGCAGCAGGTAATGGTGTTGCAACAGTAGACGGAGTGACAGCCGGCTTATTTCCAGTGCCTGGTGCTTCCTGTTTAGTTTCATGTTGCGGCTTTGCTGGTGTCTGTTCCTGTTTTTGTTTTTCCTGTGCTTCAGACGCGGGTTTCTGCCTGGGCTTTGATGCAGTATCAGCCTGAGCAGGGGTTGTTTTCGGTGCTTGTGTGGAAACGGGTGCCGATTCTGATTCTGCCTGCTTGCTTACTGAAGACGGTTTGTTAGGCTGTTGTTTCGCATCTGCTTGAGCCTGATTGGAAACCTGCTTTTCTTTACTTTCCTTTGTCGATTGATTTTGCTGATCTGAAACGTTTTTATTTTGCGAGGCATTGTTTGTTGATTCAGATGTTGTGGCTGTATCGGTACTCTTGTTCTGATCCGGACGTCGGTTGCGGTTACGTCCACCGCGGCGTCCGCGACGACTACTTTTTCCGCCTTCACTGCGTGCCTGTTTCTGATCCTTGTCACCTTGTGTCTGTTTTTGATCCTTTGCCTGAGTTTGCTGAGCTTGTTTTTTCTGTTCTACAGATTTACTTGCATCCTGCTTGCGGGCAGATTGTTGTCTAGTAGATTGCTCGTTACGTTGACCGCCACCTTTTCTGCCACGATTCCGGTTTTGTTGAGAGCGTTGTTGTTGCCCACGGCGTTTACCTTGTTGCTGGCCACGTTTTGGCCTGCTTTCCTGTGGTTTTTCAGGCTCTTCTTTTTCCTCTTTTTTACCACCGAAAATACTTCCCCAGAGACTTTTGATAAACCCGGCTGCGGCTTTGTCTGACTTGGTGGTTAGCGGGGCCGGTGCAGTAGGTGCGACTGTTTTTACGGCTGGTTCTTCACTGGCAGCCTTCGCAGCTTGACCTGCCTGTTGTGACACAGGCTCTTCCTTTTGCAGATTCGCGGCCATTTTATGACTGGTGTCATCCGCGCTGGTGTCGTCATCACGTACACGCGTGACTTCATAGTGCGGAGTTTCAAGGCTGATATTAGGGATCAGAATCAGTTCGACCTTGTTTCTTTCCTCAATTTCAGCAACCATTTTGCGTTTCTCATTCAGCAGGAAGGTTGCTACCTTCACAGGTAACTGGGCAACTACTTTTGCAGTCTTTTCCTTGATGGATTCTTCTTCAAGAATACGCAGGATAGACAGCGCCAAAGACTCGACACCACGTATGGTTCCATGGCCATTACAGCGTGGACAGACTATCTGACTGGCTTCACCCAAAGAGGCGCTCAAACGTTGTCGTGACATTTCCAGAAGGCCAAACCGGGATATGCGACCAATTTGTACGCGTGCGCGGTCCACTTTCAGTGAATCTCTCAAGCGGTTTTCAACTTCACGCTGGTTCCGTGACTGGTACATGTCAATAAAATCTATCACGACCAACCCACCCAGGTCCCGCAGTCGTAACTGGCGTGCAACTTCTTCTGCAGCTTCCAGGTTGGTATTCAGTGCGGTCTCTTCGATATCTCCTCCTTTGGTGGCTTTTGCGGAGTTGATGTCGATCGATACCAGGGCTTCTGTGTGATCGATCACGATCGATCCACCCGATGGCAGACGGACTTCTCTATTGAATGCCGTTTCAATCTGGCTTTCAATCTGGTAGCGGGTAAACAGAGGTACTGCGTCGTTATACTGTTTCAGCTTCTGCAGGTTATGCGGCATGACCTGAGTCATAAAGTCATGTGCATTCTTGTACACTTCTTCATTATCGATAAGGATTTCGTTGATATCCTTGCGCAGGTAATCACGCAATGCGCGGATAATGACATTGCTTTCCTGGTAAATGAGGAAAGGTGCAGTTTTCTCACTGGATGCCTTTTCGATGGCATCCCAAAGTGTGACCAGGTAATCCAGGTCCCATTGCAGTTCTTCGTGGTTGCGACCGACGCCTGCGGTTCTGACGATGAGGCCCATGCCTTCCTTTATATCCAGAGCTGCCATGGCTTCGCGAATCGCGTTTCGGTCTTCACCTTCGATACGGCGAGAAACACCACCCGCTCTGGGGTTGTTTGGCATAAGGACAAGGTAGCGTCCGGCCAGGCTAATGAAGGTTGTTAAAGCTGCTCCCTTGTTGCCGCGCTCTTCTTTTTCTACCTGAATAACCAGTTCCTGGCCTTCTTTCAGTACATCCTTGATATTAACGCGACCACCACCGGGTTTTACGTCTTTTTTAAAGTAGCTGCGGGCAATTTCCTTCAGGGGAAGGAAGCCATGGCGCTGCGACCCATAGTCCACAAAGCAGGCTTCCAGGCTGGGCTCGATACGGGTAATACGGCCCTTGTAGATATTTGATTTCTTTTGTTCTCTGGCAGAAGTTTCAAGATCGAGGTCATATAATCTTTGGCCATCTACCATGGCAACGCGCAACTCCTCTTGCTGAGTTGCGTTCACAAGCATTCTTTTCATTGTTTAATCTCTCAAACACCATTGCAATTTACACCCGCATCAAAATAGTGCGGTAGGCAAAGTGTCGTAAATTCTATGTCCCGTTTATTACCACTCGGCAAGTAAACAGGATCGTAAATTTTGTTAGGGCATGTGTTGTGTTCAAACTACATGAATGCAACCGGATTCATTGCCCGCGTATAGTATCGTGTTCAGCTGGTAGACCACATTTATGCAAGGATGTGAAAAACCTTAATCGTTTCTACTAGAGTAAGAGTCTGCATAGGATCATCATGGAAACCATAATGTCTTGTACTAAAAACGATTTTCTGAATTCACAATATAACAGTGTTTTTCAAGGTCTTCAATTCTAATAGGCGACAGGCATGGCAGCTGATATCATGTCGCGCATGAGTGAAAGCCCAGAAAATAATCGAACAAGTGTCCAAGTGATTGAAATTAAAGAGGATCAGCATGGACAGCGCCTGGATAATTTTCTTGCTCGAGTATTGGCAGGGGTCCCCAAGTCAATGATTTACAGGATTATTCGCAAAGGTCAGGTCAGGGTTAACAAAGGCAGGATCAAGCCCATGCATCGGCTTAAAACCGGTGATTTTGTAAGGATACCTCCTGTCAGACTGGAGACTGAATCTGAACAGAAAAGTCTTCCAGATACATTGCTAGCTGATGTAGGCAAACGTATCCTGTTTGAAAATGACAAATGCATGGTCATCGACAAGCCTTCGGGGTTGGCCGTGCACGGTGGTAGCGGACTGCGTTTTGGCTTGCTGGACGTGGTTCGGGCAATCAGACAACATGAGAATTTCCTTGAACTGGTCCATCGACTGGATCGTGAAACCAGTGGGTGTCTGATGCTGGCAAAAAATCGCCAGACACTGGTTTTTATGCATGAACAACTCAAACAGGGGCAGATGACGAAAAAATACCTTGCTGGCGTTGATGGTAAATGGCCGACTGGAAAAAAGACCGTATCGGCCCCATTAAAAAAGAATACGATGCAAGGTGGTGAAAGGCTGGTAGAAGTTCATGAAGAGGGCAAAGAGGCGGTTAGTCATTTTAAGCTGGTGCAACACTACAAGCGTCTAAGCCTGGTGGAGGTTGATTTACAAACCGGACGTACTCATCAAATAAGGGTGCATGCGGCACATGAGGGGCACCCCGTTGCAGGTGACAAAAAATATGGTAACAAGGACAGCAACAAGTGGTTCAAGGAAAAAGGCCTGAATCGACTGTTCTTGCATGCTTACTGGCTGGAATTCTATTTACCGGGTGAATCAGACAGGACGCAGGTCAATACGCCTTTACCTGAAGAGCTTCAGGCAGTACTGAATGAACTGGAATAAACGATGAAAGATCTGGAACTGATTATCTTCGACTGGGATGGGACCTTGATGGATTCTGTCATGCATATTGTTAGTAGTCTGCAAGGTGCGATCGAAACACTCGGGCTTGAAAAACGACAACAAGAAGACCTGCGCAATATCATTGGGCTGGGTATGCGTGAAGCGATATTTGCATTGTATCCTGACCAGCAAACAACAACGTTTGCTGACAAATTTACAGAAGCGTACCGGTTGTTTTACTTTGCCGAGCAAGCACCACAGACATTGTTTTCCGGTGTGCGTGAGACACTGGAGTCATTGCAGCCACATTATCATCTGGCAGTAGCAACCAGTAAAAGCCGGCATGGACTGGACAGGATATTGGCCGAGACAGGACTGGAGTCCTTTTTTCAGATTAGCCGATGTGCTGATGAAACCAGGTCAAAACCCCACCCTCAAATGCTTAATGAAATACTGGATACCATGGATGTGGATGCCGACAAGGCAATTATGGTTGGCGATACGGAATATGACCTTGAAATGGCAAACCGAGCAGGCGTTCACCCTGTTGGCGTTAGTTACGGCGTACATGAGCTGGATCGATTGCATAAACACAAGCCGGTAACCGTGCTGGACGAATTGAGTGAATTGAATGAATGGCTGAGCAGATTGAATTGTGCATAATGAATGCCATGCGAACCTGACGAATAGAAACAAGGGAATTAATATGAGTGATCAAAACAGCGAAGGCTGGGAAAAAGAACTGGTAAACAAATTGGCGTTTGCAGCCATCAATGAACAACGAAAATCAAGACGATGGGGTATTTTCTTTAAATTGATGTTCCTGATCTATGCCTTGTTTGTGTTGTTATTATTTGTCGGCAGTGACAGCTCGACAACATCAGGTTTACCTGTCGATGAGCATACTGCATTGGTGGAATTATCCGGTGTGATATCTGCAGACAGTGATGCTAGTGCAGACGTTATTGTTACCGGCTTGCGTGATGCGCTGGAAAACAAAAAAAGCAGGGCATTGATCATTCGTGCTAACAGTCCGGGTGGCAGTCCAGTTCAGGCCGACTACATCTATAATGAGATACTGCGTTTACGTAAAAAGTACCCTGATAAGCCTATCTATGCCGTGATCACGGATGCCTGTGCGTCTGCCTGTTATTACATTGCTTCAGCTGCGGACAAGATTTATGCAAATGAGGCCAGCCTGGTGGGTTCTATCGGAGTCTTGACCGACAGTTTCGGCTTTGTCGGTGCCATGGAAAAGCTGGGTATTGAACGACGTCTTTATACGGCCGGTGAAAACAAGGGCACGCTGGATCCGTTTTCCCCTGAGCGTCCCGAAGACAAGGAACACATGAAAAAAATGCTCTCCGAGGTGCATGAGTTATTTATCAATTCTGTCAAGCAGGGAAGGGGAGATAAGCTTAAACAGGACCCGGATTTGTTTAGTGGATTGTTCTGGGCCGGTGAAAAAGCAAAAGAACTCGGTCTGGTGGATGAATTTGCAAGCTCGGGTACGGTGGCACGAGAGGTTGTAGGGCATGAAGAAATTATTGACTATACTCCGAGCCAGCGCTTACTGGACAAGCTGATAGACCGCCTTGGTGCATCGATAGCAAATACCCTGATGCCGGTAAACGAGATGCGTTTACGCTAATAGAAATTTCTCGACGTGCTGTCAGGAGCAAGTAATGACTTTCTCCTGACAGTGGTGGCTATATCACGTTGAATCCTTCCTGTCTGAGCATGGCGACGAGTCTGATCAATGGCAGGCCCATCAATGTGTTGGGATCATCACCCTGTAAACGCTCGAACAGGGTAATACCCAGTCCTTCCGATTTAAAACTGCCGGCACAGTTATAAGGCTTTTCCTTCTGCAGGTAGTTTTCAATTTCACTGGTCTGTAACTGCCTGAAAACCACGTTATACGGTACCACTTCAGACTGCGACTGGTCTGTGCAACTGTTGTACAGGCACAAGCCGGTAAAGAAATGTACAGTCTTGCCGGAAGCATCAGAGAGTTGCTGCATGGCGTTCTCATGATTGCCGGGCTTGCCGAGGATGCGATCGTTGACGACCGCGACCTGATCGGAACCAATGATTAAATGATCGGGGTAGTTTTCTCCAACCGTCCGGGCCTTGAGTTCTGCGAGACGCAAAACAAGGTCCTGAGGTGTCTCGTTTTCAAGTGGGGATTCATCCACATCGGGAGCGGCCGTTTCAAAGGGGACGGCCAGTTTTTCCAGTATGGATTTGCGAAAAGGGGAGGTTGACCCTAAGACAAGTGAGGGACTGCTCTCAGACATGTTTTATTCCAGTTCTATCAATATTTCATCCGGGTTAACACTATCACCTTTTCCTACATTAATGCTAACCACCTTACCCGTGATAGGTGCCTGTATTTCTGTTTCCATCTTCATCGCCTCGGTAACGAGAATGGAATCACCGGCGTTGACGCTATCGCCTACACTGACCAGAATATCTACGATGGTACCGGGCATTGAGGTCGTAACATGGCCAGGTTTAGTCGCACGTGGTCGTTTGCTGCTCTTGGTCTGCCCGCCATGTTCACCGGCAGATTCGCCTGCCGTGTCTATTGCATCCAGAGTCTCAACCAGTATTTCTTCCGGCATACCATCCACACTCACATAAAAGGGACGGGTTTCGAGATTTTGATGGCCGGTGCCTGTGACCTTGATATGGTAGGTTTCGCCATGCAGGGTGACATTGAACTCAACCGGGGCCGGATTGCCTGCTTCATTGGATGCCTGTGGTGGTTCGAGTGGTTCAGGCACGAGCGCGCCGTCCTGTCGTTGTTGCAGGTATTCACGACCAATTTCCGGAAACATTGCGTAGATCTGGATATCCTCATCTGATTTTGCCAGTTCCCCAATCTCATCGGTCAGCTTGTGCATTTCGTCTTCAAGCAAATCGGCTGGTCGGCAGTCAATGATGTCTTCATTGCCAATGGCCTGTTGACGTACCAGGGTGTTAATTTCACCCGGGGCCTTGCCATAGCGACCTTGCAGATAGAGTTTGACTTCATTGGTAATGGTTTTATAACGCTCACCAGTCAACACGTTCAGTACTGCCTGGGTGCCGACTATCTGGGAAGTGGGTGTTACCAATGGTGGGAAGCCTAGATCCTGTCTGACCTTGGGTATTTCTGTTAGTACATCATTCATATGGTGCAAGGCACCTTGTTCGCGTAATTGTGAATACAGGTTGGAAATCATGCCCCCCGGGACCTGGTTTACCTGCACACGGGTATCGAGGCCGGCAAATTCACTCTCAAATTGATGGTATTTTTTTCTGACTTCATGGAAATACAGGCCGATTTCCTGGATCTTTTCAAGGTCAAGCCCGGTGTCAAACTCGGTGTCACGAAGTGCAGCAACCATGGTTTCTGTTGGTGGATGACTGGCGCCGTTGGAAAACGAGGAGATAGCGGTATCGATGTGGTAACAGCCATTTTCAATGGCCTTGAGTTGACACATGTCTGCCATACCTGAAGTGGCATGCGAATGTAAATGCACAGGGATCTCGATGGCCTGGTTCAAGGCGGTAACCAACTCTGCTGTGGCAGCCGGGGTGAGCAGTCCTGCCATGTCTTTGATGGCGACACTGTCACAACCGAGTTCCTGAAACTGTTTTGCCATTTCCACAAAGGTATCTGTGGTGTGTACAGGACTGGTTGTGTAACTGATTGCCCCTTGTGCGTGTTTGCCAAATTCATGAGTAGCCTTGATTGATAGTCTGAGGTTGCGAATATCGTTCATGGCATCAAAAATGCGAAAAACATCAACGCCATTGTTTGCAGCAAGCTTGATGAAAGAGCGCACAACATCGTCCGAGTAATGTCGGTATCCAAGAAGGTTCTGGCCACGCAGCAACATCTGAATACGGGTATTAGGTAGTGCATCGCGCAATTTTCTGAGTCTGTCCCAGGGGTCTTCCCTGAGGAATCGCACACAGGCATCGAAAGTTGCACCTCCCCATGCCTCCAGCGACCAGAACCCCACAGAATCCAGTTTTTGGCAAATGGGCAGCATGTCTTCTGTTCGCATGCGTGTCGCTATCAGGCACTGGTGTGCATCTCTCAATATTACATCTGTAATTTCAACCTTTGCCATGTGAAATGGATTCCTTGTGGTTTGATCTTGTTCTAGAGTCCCATATGGGCTGCAATGGCTGCTGCTATCACGGCAGCCCTGCGGCTCGGTGGGTTGCGAGTAGAATAATTGACCAGTTCAGGGTGGGCCTCTACAAATCCGGTATTGAACTGGGCCGATCTGAATAGTGGGTTTTTCAGTATTTCCAATTGATAGGGGATGGTGGTTTTGACACCGTATACAACGATATCATTCAATGCCCGTTGGCCACGGCAGAGCACTTCATCCCATTCGGCAGCCCAGACGATGAGTTTTGCACACATCGAATCATAATACGGTGGTATGTAATAGCCGGTGTAGATAGCCCCGTCTGTTCTCACACCCGGGCCGCCTGGTGCAAAATAGCGTGTGATCCGGCCAAAACTGGGCAGAAAGTCATTCTGCGGGTCTTCTGCATTGATTCTGAACTCCATGGCGTAGCCATTATGAGTGATTTCTTCCTGCTGATAGCTCAAAGGCAGTCCTGCAGCGATTCGCACCTGTTCCTTGACGATATCGATGCCGGTAATTTGTTCGGTAATGGTGTGTTCGACCTGCAGGCGCGTATTCATCTCCATAAAATAAAACTGGTCATCATCATCCATGAGGAACTCTACCGTACCGGCATTGGTATAGCCGGTATGCTTGGCGGCTTTTACTGCCAATTGACCGATATAGTCCCGCTGTTCCGGACTTAACTGGGGTGACGGGGCGATTTCGATGAGTTTCTGGTGTCGGCGCTGGATAGAACAGTCCCGTTCAAACAGGTGAATGGCATTACCGTGCTCATCGGCAAGGATCTGGACCTCGATATGTCGCGGGTCTACGACGCATTTTTCCATGAAGATATCGGCAGTACCGAAGGCCTTGGTTGCTTCGGACAGGACGCGTTCGTAATTACTCTTTAATTCCTTGGGGTTATTACAGCGTCGGATACCACGGCCACCACCACCTGAGGTGGCCTTCAGCATTACCGGATATCCGAACTTTTCGGCCAATGTCAGCGCTTCATCGACATCGCTGAGGTTATCATCGCTGCCTGGTATGACCGGAACACCGGCCTCGATCATGGATTTGCGGGCCTCGATCTTGTCGCCCATATGCTTGATCACGTCGGCAGTAGGGCCTATGAAACTGATATTACGCTGTTTGCAAATCTTCGAAAGGACGGGATTTTCTGATAAAAATCCATAACCTGGGTGAAGTGCATCACAGCCTGCAGCAAGTGCAACGTTCACAATACGATGGGCATTCAGATAACCTGCAATGGAATCCGGACCAAGATTATAGGCCTCATCGGCTTTTTTGACATGCAGCGAATGACGGTCGGGTTCGGTGTATATAGCGACAGAGGTGATGCCTAGCTCGGCACACGCACGCACAATGCGTACAGCGATTTCCCCCCGATTTGCGATCAGTATCTTTTTTATCAAAATCGTAGCCTTATGCTGCTCCAGAGTGTGTGGATTAATTATTCTCTCACTTCATTAAAATATCTACGCAAAAGATGCCTATATGTCAAGAAATACAACGGGATATTGTTGAAAAAACTCGAAATTTTCATTTATTTCTTTTGACAGAAGATTCATCTGCGGCTAATATACACGCCTTATGTCAGAGGGTATTCCTGATCATATCGATTTGATGCGTGCAGCAAAGCTGGGTAGCCAATATCAGGGTGCTATCAGGCTTGCCAGGATGCACAGATTGTCCGAACTGCTGGCCGAGAAAAGCGGACAGATAGATATTGATGTGCAGTTCGGAATTAATGACGATCATCATTCATACCTGGCTGGCAGGGCGTGCGGACAATTGTCTCTTCCCTGTCAACGTTGTATGCAACCCTTGACAGAAGATATCGATGTAACGTTTGAGTTGGTACTGGTTGAGTCTGAATACCAGTCACAGCAACTTGATGAGGATATTGATGTGCTGGTAGTGGATACGATACCAGCTTCTTTTATCGATATTGTCGAAGATGAATTGCTACTGGGCTTCCCGGCAGTTTATATGCATGAAGCGGACGCGTGCAGCGCGACGCCGTACATGCAGGACAAAAGGGAAATCCAGACGAACGAGAAAGGGGCGGAGAAAAACAATCCTTTCGATGTACTTAAAGATTTAAAGCTAGATGGTTAAACTATTTACCAGGAGTAATTGAAATGGCAGTACAAAAGAGCCGTAGAACACCATCCACACGTGGAATGAGACGTTCACATGATTCACTGAAATCAGCCACATTGTCAGTGAACGAAGAAACAGGTGAAACGCATTTACGTCACCATGTCAGCCCGGACGGTTATTATCGTGGCCGTCAGATCGTAACTGGCAAAAAATAGCAATAAAATGCTGGCCTGTACTGGCCCGGCATGAAACATAAAGACTGCAGATGTGTACCTGATTTGGAACCACTGCAGTCTTTGTCGTTTATTGTGACCCTGTTGTCTGATTTATGAATGTCAAATACACCATAGCCATTGATGCCATGAGCGGCGATTTTGGACCGCAAGTAGCACTGCCGGCAGCTGTTGAATACATCAAGAAGCGTGATGACGTCTGCCTGATACTGGTTGGGCAGGAAGAGGATTTACGCGTGCGCCTGGGGGCGCTGGGTTCGACTGAAAGAGAGAACCTGCGTATTCATAATGCGACGCAGGTTGTCGAAATGGATGAATTGCCCTCTAAAGCCATGCGTGGAAAAAAAGACTCTTCCATGAGGGTGGCTCTCAATCTTGTTAAAGAAGGTGTCGCCGATGCCTGCGTCAGCGCCGGCAACACCGGTGCATTGATGGCAACAGGACGATACGTACTGAAAACATTGTCAGGTATTGATCGACCTGCAATTATATCGAGCCTGCCGGCAATAAATGGCCATACGCATGTACTCGATCTGGGCGCCAACATCGACTGTACATCAGAGCAATTATTCCAGTTTGCCGTCATGGGTTCAGTTCTGGCGAGTGCTATTGATAACATTGAGTCACCGAAAGTAGGTTTGCTCAATATTGGTGAGGAAGAGATCAAGGGAAATGACAAGATCAAGGTTGCATCGCAGCTACTTTCTGAAAGCGCTTTAAACTACGTGGGATTCGTCGAAGGTGATGATGTCTATACGGGTGATGTTGATGTCGTGGTCTGTGATGGCTTCGTCGGTAACGTGGCATTAAAGGCCAGTGAAGGTCTTGCGAAGATGATCAGCCACTATATGAAAATGGAGTTCAATAGAAATATATTTACACGACTGGCCGGCCTTGTAGCCTTGCCGGTACTGAATGCATTCCGTAACAAAATTGACCCTCGTCAATACAATGGTGCAAGCCTTGTCGGGTTACGCGGAATAGTCATAAAAAGCCATGGTGGAGCAGATGCACTCGCTTTTACCAATGCGATTAATATTGCACTGATTGAGGTTGACAAGGCTGTACCGGAGAAAATCAGCTCCAACCTTGAGTCATTGCTGGTAGAGGGGCAATCCGATTGAGTTACGCAAGAATTCTGGGTACCGGAAGTTACCTGCCAGAAAAAGTCATTAGTAATGCTGATCTTGAAAAAACCGTTGATACGTCTGATCAATGGATTCAGGAAAGAACCGGTATCAAGAAAAGGCATATCGCTGAAGATAATGAGACTACCTGTGACCTGGCCGAGAAGGCCTCGCGTCTGGCAATGGAAGCAGCTGGTTTAACAGCTAAAGATATCGATATGGTGTTGGTCGCAACCACTACACCTGACCGTGTATTTCCAAGTACCGCCTGTTTATTGCAGCAACGTCTCGATATTCATGGAGGTGCTGCATTCGATATACAGGCGGTTTGTACGGGTTTTATTTATGCCATGGGTGTCGCCGAGAAATTTATCGCTACCGGCTCAGCCAAACATGTCCTCGTGGTGGGCGCTGAAACACTGTCGCGTATCGTTGACTGGACGGACAGAACAACTTGCGTGTTATTTGGCGATGGTGCCGGTGCCGTTGTTCTCGGTGCCAGTGAAGAACCAGGAATACTGTCAACGCATTTACATGCAGATGGCGCCTATGAAAATCTGCTTACGGTACCTGCGGGTACTTCACAGGGCTATGATAACCCGGCCTACATCGAAATGAAGGGTAATGAAGTTTTCAAGATGGCAGTGAACACCCTGGGTCGTATTGTTGATGAGACACTTGCTGCGAACAAAATGAAAAAATCGGATATTGACTGGCTGATCCCGCATCAGGCGAATATCCGCATCATCAATGCAACAGCCAAAAAGCTCAAAATGTCACAGGATCATGTGGTTGTAACGGTTGACGAGCATGGTAATACATCGGCAGCGTCTGTGCCTCTGGCTCTTGATACAGCGGTACGTGATGGCCGTATCAAGCGTGGAGAAGTATTGATGCTTGAGGCCTTTGGTGGCGGGTTCACCTGGGGTTCGGTTCTAGTAAAATATTAATAAAATACAGAGTAGATAGCATGTCACTAGCAGTCGTTTTTCCTGGACAAGGTTCGCAATCGATAGGGATGATGAAATCATTCCATGAAGAATATGAAATCGCCAGACAAACTTTCCAGAAGGCATCTGATGCCCTGGGTTATGACCTTTGGAAACTGGTTTCCGAAGGTACAGCTGAAGAGCTTAACCGCACCGAAGTGACCCAGCCTGCAATGTTAACCGCGGGTGTTATCAGCTGGCAGATCTGGCAGGAAAACAATGGCGCACAACCGGTGATGATGGCTGGCCACAGTCTGGGAGAGTACTCCGCTCTGGTTTGTTCAGGTGCCATCGAATTTCAGGATGCGGTAAAACTGGTTGCCGAGCGCGGCAGATTAATGCAAGAAGCAGTCTCCGACGGCGAAGGTGCTATGGCGGCCATTCTGGGTCTGGATGACAAGGGCGTACAGGATGCCTGTAAAAAAGCCGCACAAGGTGAAGTGGTCGAGGCTGTTAATTATAATTCGCCTGGTCAAGTTGTTATCGCAGGTCAACGTACCGCCGTTCAAAGGGCGATCGATATACTCAAGGAAACCGGTGCAAAGAGGGCGCTGATGTTACCGGTGAGTGTTCCTTCTCATTGCCAGTTGATGGTAGCGGCTTCCGAAAAATTATTCGGCAGCCTGAAAGATGTGTCAGTCAAGGCGCCTTCAATACCCGTTATACATAATGTGGATGTAGACATGCATGCTGATGGCGATGAAATCCGCCAGGTATTAAAACAGCAATTACATAAACCGGTAAGATGGGTTGAAACGATACAGTCGATGTCTGATAAGGGCGTTGACAAGATCGTGGAATGCGGACCTGGTAAGGTGCTCCTGGGTTTATGTAAACGTATCGATAGAAACATCAAGGGTCTGGCGGTATTTGATCCTGATTCACTGGCCAATGCCCTGGAAGGTTAATCGTTATGACTAAAGAATTAGAAGGTGAAATCGCACTGGTAACCGGTGCAAGTCGAGGCATCGGCAAGGCCATTGCGGAGGCCCTGGGCGCTCGAGGTGCTCAGGTTATCGGTACGGCCACCAGCGAGGCAGGAGCTGCTGCAATCAGCCAATACTTATCTGAGGCAGGAATACCGGGTAGCGGTATGGTACTGGATGTGACCGATAATGATAGTATCAAGACCCTGATGGATACCGCTACCAAAGAATATGGTGCGCCGGGCATCCTTATCAATAATGCCGGTATTACACGTGATAACCTGCTCATGCGAATGAAGGATGACGAGTGGGATGATATTCTCGATACCAACCTTAAGTCCGTATATCGTATCAGCAAGGCCTGTTTGAGGGCCATGATGAAAGCTAGAAAGGGCAGGATCATCAGTATTGCATCGGTCGTTGGCGTGTCGGGTAATCCCGGGCAGACCAATTACTCTGCTGCCAAGGCGGGTATGATCGGTTTTAGTAAATCCCTGGCCAGAGAAATCGGTTCCAGGGGAATCACCGTTAATGTAGTTGCTCCAGGATTTATTGACACTGACATGACGCGTGACCTGCCAGATGAACAGAAAAAGGCGTTGCTTGACCAGATACCACTTAACCGTCTGGGTTCGGTTGATGAGATCGCCTCAGCTGTGGCCTTTCTGGCGTCCCCTTCCGCTGGCTATATAACCGGTGAAACGATTCATGTGAATGGCGGTATGTATATGAATTAAATGGATTTAATATCAGCAATCCATTTAAAGTAAATTCTGTATTTATTTCTTAACTTATTGTTTTATATAAAAATAATATGATATATCATTTAAATATAAGTGCTACAAGAAATGTGTTTAATAGGCTGGTATATTGGTGCTGATTTCACTAAAATACCCGCCGCAAGATAACAAAAAACATAGCTGTTAGAACAAATTAGAGGAAGCTAAACATGAGTACAGTTGAAGAACGCGTTAAGAAGATTATCGTTGAACAACTAGGTGTCAATGAGGATCAGGTTGTTAACGCTGCATCTTTTGTGGATGACCTTGGTGCGGATTCCCTCGATACTGTTGAGCTTGTCATGGCATTGGAAGAAGAATTCGAATGTGAAATTCCAGATGAAGAATCGACCAATATAACGACTGTCCAACTTGCTATTGATTACGTCAATAGTCATACCTGATTAATATTGAACAGAGCTGCCTGGCACACGGCAGCCCTGGATTTATTTTCTCCGAGAGGAATCAATTTTGTCTAAGAGGCGAGTAGTAGTTACGGGTTTGGGAATCATCTCTCCTGTTGGTCTTTCTGTTTCCGATGCCTGGAGTAATATCCTGGCAGGGAAGAGTGGAATATCTCCGATAACCGAGTTTGATGTAAGCGAGTTTGCATCACAGTTTGGAGGCCGTGTCATCGGCTTTGACGCGAAAGACTATATCAAGCCTAAAGACATCAAGAAAATGGATCCTTTTATCCATTATGGTATGGCGGCAGCCAGCCAGGCGATTGATGATTCCGGTTTTGAAGTCACTGAAGAAAATGCATACCGAATCGGTGTTGCTGTAGGCTCAGGTATCGGCGGCATATCATCAATCGAAAAGGGTTATGACAACTTTTTAAATGGTGGTCCTCGCAAGATTTCTCCATTCTTTGTGCCGCAAAGCATCATTAACATGATCTCGGGTAACCTGTCGGTCCAGTATGGTTTAAAGGGCCCTAATTTTGCGATTGTTACAGCCTGTACTACAGGAACGCATAACATAGGCGAGGCAGGACGTATGATCGCCTATGATGATGCAGATATCATGATCGTTGGCGGCGCTGAAATGGCGACTACGCCAACGGGCCTTGGCGGATTTGCTGCCGCACGTGCCCTGTCCACACGTAATGATGATCCTCAAGGAGCCAGTCGCCCCTGGGACAAGGACCGTGATGGCTTCGTGCTTGGCGATGGTGCCGGTGTGCTTGTACTTGAAGAATATGAGCATGCTAAAAAACGTGGCGCAAACATCTACGCTGAACTAACCGGTTTTGGTATGAGTGGTGATGCGTATCATATGACAAACCCGCCTCCAGATGGAGAAGGTGCAAAGCGTTGCATGGAAAATGCCATGCGTGACGCCGGCATCAACATCACCGATGTTGACTATATTAATGCCCATGGTACTTCTACACCAGCAGGTGACAAGGCCGAGTGCGAGGCCATCAAGGGAGCTTTTGGTGATCACGCGTATAAACTTGTCACCAGTTCAACTAAATCCATGACAGGCCATCTACTGGGTGCTGCCGGTGGAATTGAAGCGGTCTTCAGTGTACTTGCTCTCAGAGATCAAGTAGCACCTCCCACGATTAATATTGAAAACCAGGATCCGGAATGCGATCTTGATTTTGTAGCCAATACTGCACGAGAAATGAAGCTGGACATCTGTTTGTCAAACTCATTTGGCTTTGGTGGAACAAACGGTACCTTGATCTTCAAGAAAGTCTGACCTTCCATAGCGCTGGCGCATTAAACTATGTTTAGTACACAGCCATTCACAATTGATCTTCTGGCCTTTCACGACCTAGACCCCGAGCGTTATCCGTTTTTATTGGAAAGCGTTGCCAGTGGGACAGACCAGTCTCGCTATGATATTTTATTTGCCTTCCCGCAGGAAATATTATCGCTCAACTCTGATGGTAAGCTGAGCGGGGCAGTTTCGTCATATCATGATGGTTTTCTATCAAACCTGAAAGCCTGGTATGAGCAAGAAGCCGACGTAAAGCCAGTGGCAAATGAGTTGCCTTTTTGTGGTGGCTGGTTTGTGTTTTTGGGCTATGAACTTGTAAAAGAAATCGAACCTAATCTTGATCTGCCTGTTGATAACGATATGACAACAGTGGCCTATGCTGCAAGATGTCCCGCGGCCATTATCTGTGATCACCAGAAAAAGACCTTAACCCTGTTTGCTGAAGATACCTACAGTCATCTTGTTGCAGAGTTACAGGCAGACCTGGGGTTACTACAAACTAAGGGGCAGCATAAGCGCAAATCAGCCATACTACCTGAGCTGCTTGCAATCGATGAAGAACATGGTGACCAGTACTGTGATGCGGTTAAGCAAATAAAAAGCTACATTATCGAAGGTGATGTCTTTCAGGTAAACCTGTCGAGGAAGTGGCGGGCAACATTGCGTGATGATGTCAGTGCCAGTGATATTTATAACAACCTTCGAATCAATAATCCTGCGCCATTTTCTGGCCTAGTGCGACTGCCTGAATCAACCGTGATAAGTTCTTCACCTGAGCGCCTGGTAGCGGTCAAAAACAACAATATTGAAAGCAGGCCGATTGCCGGCACGCGACCACGTTCAGGAAATGCAGAAGAGGATCAACGCCTGTCTTCTGAGCTTTTATCGCACCCCAAGGAGCAGGCTGAACATATCATGTTGATTGATCTGGAACGAAATGATCTGGGTCGTGTATGTGAGCCGGGTACAATCCATGTTGATGAGTTAATGACATTGGAATCCTATGCGCATGTGCACCATATCGTATCCAATGTAAAGGGAAGTTTGCGTGCGGGCATGAGTCCTGCCGACGTGATCAGGGCAGTTTTTCCTGGTGGAACGATTACAGGCTGTCCGAAGGTGCGATGTATGGAAATAATCGCGGAACTGGAGAAAACGCCGCGCGGAGCTTATACAGGTTCAATGGGATATATTAGTCTGGATGGGTCGATGGACTTGAATATTCTCATCAGGACTTTAATAATGAAAGACAGAGAGATTTCATTCAGGACCGGTGCCGGTATTGTTTACGACTCAAATGCAGCAAAAGAACTTGAGGAAACGCGTGACAAGGCGCGTGGGTTGTTGAAGGCGCTTGCTATTAAAGATGCATGATACTAATTAATGGAAAAAAGCAACAGACCATAGAGGTCACAGACCGAGGTTTGGCCTACGGTGACGGCCTGTTTGAAACTATCGCGATAGCTTCCGGCAGACCGGTGTACTGGAACAGGCATGTACGACGTCTGCTTCAGGGTTGTAAGGTGCTGGGTCTGGCATGTCCTGCCGAAGAGTTATTAAAGCAGGAATTATTACAACTGGTTTCTGATCAGAAAAAAGGTGTAGTCAAGATTATATTAACTCGTGGCTCTGGTGGTCGAGGTTACCGCCCGGATCCTTCTTGCGGAATAAACAGAATCCTGTCATTTCATTCCTGGCCAGAAATCAACCCAGAATATTACTCAAAGGGGATTGCTTTATACCCCTGTACCACCCCCGTTTCCAGTAATAGCCGGCTTGCAGGCTTAAAGACACTGTGTCGACTGGAGCAGGTGATGGCACAGTCCGAATTCGATGAGCCAGATTATGCTGAAGGGGTCATGCTGGATGATAATGGAATGGTCATTGAATGTAGTAAAACCAATATTTTTATTGTCAGCCAGGATCGTCTGTATAGCCCATCACTGAAGCGTTCTGGAATAAAGGGTATTATGCGCGATGTTATTATTGATTTGGCTGGCAGGCTGGGTATTTCATTTACTGAAACAGAGCTGGACAGGTCTGATCTTTTGAAAGCAGATGAAATTTTTGTCTGTAATAGTATTATTAAAATATGGCCTGTAAGAGAATATCTCGCTAACCAATATCCTGTTGGCGAGATTACCAAAACACTGATGTTGGAAATAGAGAAAGAATCCTGAAGTCATGTCAAAAATCCTGAAAAAAATAGCAGATAACAAGTGGTATCTATTTATGATAATCATCGCCGCGCTGGTTGTCATTAAGGGTGTTTACACCTATTCGGAATACAAGGAGTTTTTGTACGCCCCGTTACGAATTGACGGGCAGGCAATGGAATTTACGGTAAAACCCGGCAGTAGTATGCGGCAAATCGCAAAGGAATTGACCGAAAAAGGCTTGCTGGAAAAACCGACTTTTCTCATCGTTCGGGCGCGTATACGTGATCTTGCCCAGTCTATCAAGGTAGGCGAGTATGTGATTAAGGCAGGAACACTGCCCGACGGACTATTGGACCAGATGGTAAAAGGCAAGGTAAAGCAGTATTCGTTGACTATCATCGAAGGCTGGACCTTTGCTGATCTCAAACACGCTATTAGCAAGCATCCAAATATTCGGCAGACCATACTGGATAAAAATGATACTGAAATCATGCAGGCAATAGGCCAGACAGGCGTGCATCCAGAAGGCAGGTTTTACCCGGACACCTATCGTTTTCCTATCAATACGACTGACGTGGAGTTTCTGAAACGCGCCTACATACATATGGAAAGGGCTCTTGCTTTGTCCTGGCAGGAAAAAGCAGACAAGCTTCCCATTAAAACCCCGTACGAGGCTCTCATTCTCGCTTCTATTATTGAGAAAGAAACGGCATTGAAATCTGAATACAGGCAAATTGCCGGTGTTTTCGTCAGGCGCTTGCAGCGGAAGATTCGGTTACAAACGGATCCTACCGTAATCTACGGCCTGGGAGACCAATACAAAGGCAACCTGAAGCGTAAGCACCTTCGTACAGATACCCCTTATAACACCTACACGCGCAAAGGTTTACCACCTACACCCATAGCCATGCCAGGGATAGGCGCCATCAAGGCAGCATTGAACCCTGCTGCAGGCAAGACGCTGTATTTCGTTGCCAAGGGAAATGGTAGTCATTATTTTTCCAAAACGCTAAAAGAGCACAATGAAGCTGTGATACGCTATCAGCTCAAGGGCGATAGAACAAAATCTTTTTCGTCACGACCAGTAGCCGATAAAAAGTAAAGGTTAATAATATGCAAGGCTTGTTTGTTACACTGGAAGGCTCTGAAGGGGCGGGAAAATCAACGAACCTCGATTATATTCATGTTTACCTGGAAAAAGAGGGACATGAAGTTGTGCGGACGCGAGAGCCTGGCGGGACGGTATTATCAGAGCATGTTCGCGAGATCTTGCTGAGTCATGACTATGAAGGCATGGACTCAGACACCGAGCTCCTGCTGGTGTTTGCGGCAAGAGCGGAGCATTTAAAAAAGGTCATTGTGCCGGCGCTTGAAGCAGGCAAAACTGTATTGTGCGACAGGTTTACCGATGCTACCTATGCCTATCAGGGTGCCGGCAGGGGTATACCTGGCGATAGAATCGCAGCGCTGGAGAATTGGGTACAAGGGCAGCTACGCCCTGATTTGACCTTCTTTCTCGATGTGCCGGTAGATGTTGGCATGAAGCGGGCAGGTGACAGGAGTGCACCTGACAGGTTTGAAAAAGAACAACTGGATTTTTTTGAGCGCATACGACAGGGGTATTTGCAACAGGCCGAGAATGCCCCCGGGCGTTATCGAATTATTGATGCCAGCGTCGGACTTGAACAAGTGCAAGCGCAAATCAGGGCCGTTCTGGCAGATTATCTGGGTAATGAGCAAGCATAGCGAACTAAAGCAACTTATTGTAATTTATGAATATATATCCGTGGCAAATTGAGCAATGGCAGCAGACTGTTCGGCGTTACAGGCAGGGCAGTTTGCCTCATTCATTGCTGCTCATGGGCATGCCGGGTCTGGGCAAGCTTGAATTTGCCAGTCAGTTTTCACGCAGCCTGTTTTGCGAACAAGTAGATGATCAAGGGCAGGCCTGTGGTCAATGCAAAACCTGCCTGTTGCTTGATGCTGGTACACACCCCGATTTCCACCTGATTGAGCCTGAGGAAAACAGTAAAGTAATCAAGATCGACCAGATCAGGAAGTTATGTGATGTCATGGGACGCAAGGCTCAATTGGGAGGTTATCGTGTCGCCATTATTTCCCCGGCCGAATGCATGAATACAAACGCGGCCAACAGCCTGCTGAAGACGCTGGAAGAGCCCGGATCAATGACCATGATCATGCTGGTGAGTTCACAGGCAGGTCTGTTACCGGCAACTATACGCAGCCGTTGCCAGCGGCTGGAGTTTAATCGACCTCCTACGGATGTTTCAATAAACTGGCTTGAAAAACAATCGGTTACTGGTGATATTGGTCTGTTACTGGATCTTTCCCAAAAAACACCCCTTCAGGCATTATCAGCCTACAGGCAGGGTTACCTGGAAGAAAGGGAATCATTTGTTAATGAATTCCTTGGCTTGAAACAAGGTCTTCAGAATCCGCTACAATTGGCCGATAAATGGAACAAGTTGCGGCCAGATAGTTGTTTGCAATGGATGATGAGTTGGGTAATGGACCTGATACGCATGAAAGCACAGGCCGATACAAGTCAAATTACCAACAGGGACATCAAACATCACTTGCAACCGATAGCCGAGCAGTTAGACTTGTTGAATATGTATGCCTTTCTGGATAAATTACAGGTAGCCAGCAGGCAATTAACTACCCAAGTGAATGGGCAACTGCTTTTAGAAGATGTGTTCATTTCATGGATAAAAATAAGGTAACGGGATGAAAAAACCAGGTGGTCTAGGCGGAAGACAGGGGATCTTGTCTTTAACTATCAAGGACAAGAGTGCGCTGTATGCAGCGTATATGCCTTTTGTCAAAAATGGCGGACTTTTTATTCCAACCAATAAAAGCTACCAACTGGGTGATGAGGTGTTCATGTTGCTGACACTCATGGAAGAATCAGAAAAACTTCCTGTTGCAGGTACTATCGTATGGGTCACGCCGGCTGGAGCCCAGGGGAATCGGGCATCAGGCATTGGGGTACAATTCAGTGATCAGGACGGTGGTAGTGCAAAAAACAAGATAGAGACATACCTGGCAGGTGCACTGGAGGCAGACCGACCCACGCACACCATGTGACTCTAATCAGGTTAAAGTTTAAAGATACAGGAGGAAAGCAGATGGCTTTCCTTTTTTATACAAGCTGAGTATTCAGTTACGGCTAATTGTAGTCGAATCAAAGGATATACCGCTTGGAAAAAAGTATATATAATCCCTCCCCATGAATATTACCCCGTACCTTATTGATTCTCATTGTCATCTTGACCGACTCGAGCTGTCCAAATACGATGGCGACCTTGGGAAGGCCTTGGCCAAGGCAAAAGATAACAGGGTGGGACACATGTTATGTGTTTCAATAGACCTGGAAGCCTATCCGGCCATGCTGGAGAAGGTCAGGGATTTTCCCGAGGTGTCGGTTTCAGTTGGCGTGCATCCCAATGAAACTGACGGCAGGGAGCCAACGGTAGAAGAGCTGGTTGAACTGGCGAATGATGAAAAGGTTGTTGCAATAGGTGAAACAGGGCTGGATTACTTTCGATCTGAAGGCGATCTTGATTGGCAACGTGACCGGTTTCGCGTGCATATCGAGGCCTCAAAACAAACCGGCAAGCCTTTAATAATACATACCCGTGATGCCAGGGAAGATACAATAGATCTTATGAAACAAGAGCATGCTGAACAGGCTGGCGGGGTTATGCATTGTTTTGCAGAAGACTGGGAAACAGCCAGGCAATCACTCGATCTGGGTTTCTACATTTCGTTTTCAGGTATTGTTACATTCAAAAATGCAAAAGAATTGCAAGAGGTCGCGAAAAAGGTTCCACTGGACCGGATTCTGGTAGAAACCGATTCACCTTATCTGGCGCCCGTACCCAATCGCGGTAAACCAAACGAGCCCGCCTATGTTTTATATGTTGCAGAGAAAATAGCCGAGCTTCGTGGGCTGTCTCTGGATGAGGTGGCCATGCTCACAACAGAAAATTATCAACGTCTGTTCAAAGCGCTTTAATACCTGGGTAAAAGCTAACCCAGGTAATTCGTGTGCTTAATGACCTGAATAGATTTCATCGATAAGCGCCTTGTTTCGGGCGATAATGAATTTTCTTCGAGGTTTCATGGTTGGCGTTAACAAACCATTTTCTATCGTCCATGGGTCTTTGCAAATGCCTATTTTGTGTATTTTGGCATAACCCGGGAAGTCGATCATCTTGTCCTGTATGTGTTTCAGTAGCTTGTGATTGATAGAAGGCGTGCCATTGAGTAATTCGTAATTGGGGATGACAAGTGCGCTAAGGTAGGGCCGTTTTTCACCAATAACAATAACATTTTCAAATAGTGGGTCCTGCAGAATGGCCAGTTCAATTTCAGAAGGAGGTATTTTCTCGCCATTTGATAAAACGATGATATCTTTTATTCTGCCGGTAATGTGTATCTTGTTGTTTTCTATTTTTGCCTGATCGCCGGTGTGCAACCAGCCCTTCCTGTCAATTATGTTCTGTGTTGCATCAGGGTGTTTCCAGTAACCGAGCATAGTGCTTTTTCCTTTTACCAGTAATTCGTCATTATCGCCGATCATGACTTCCACGCCAGGTAGTGGCTCGCCTACGCTATGAGGGTCGTTGTCATCGAGTCTGTTAACACTAACGACAGGACTGTATTCTGTCATTCCATAGCCCTGTGCAATGATGATCCCGATGGAGATAAACAGCTGTGCAACATGAAATTCAAGTGCTGCGCCACCGCTGATAGCAAACCTGAAGTTGTTGCCGAATTTATTGCGGATTTGTTTAAAAAATAACCTGTCAAAAAGGGGGAGTAAAACAAACGCAGGGCTCCAGTTTCGTTTATGTTGCTTGAACAGGAAATGATTCCATGCCAGTTTTATTGCATAATTAAAAAGAGTCTGGATTAACTTGCCTTTTTCTTTAATGGCCTGCTCTACTTTGAGAAATACCCGTTCGAATATTCTTGGTACCGAGATAAGCACACTGGGGTTTTGAGACAGGAAGTCTTCAGCGAGATCTGCTATAGACCGTGAAAAACTGACTTTTGCACCACTCAGTACAGGTATATAGTAGCCCACAGTTCTTTCCAGCATATGTGACATCGGCAGGAATGAAAGAAAATGATCGTCCGGATAAATGGCTATGCTGTTTGCACCAGACCAGGCATTTTGCAGGATGTTGCCATGTGAAAGCATGACGCCCTTGGACTTCCCGGTCGTCCCTGATGTATACACAATACTGGCTAGATCAGATACTGATAGTGCGCAAGATTGCGTATCATTATGGTTTTCCTTCACCCAGTCATCAAGAAAGCGGATTCGTGTATCATGCTTGTCTGCATCTACAGGCTCTATGGTAATGATTCGTTCAGTTGATTCGAGTTCGTGTCGGGCGGGGTATAATTTGTCCCATTGATGTTTGTTTTCAATCAATATGCATTTTACTTCTGCGTCATTCAGAATGTAACAAATATTGTCGGCCCGGTCTTCGGTATACAGTGGTACAACAGTGAGGCCGCAGGTAAAACAAGCTTGTTCGAAAATGATCCATTCTAGTGAGTTTCGGGCAAGGATGGCAACGCGGTCGCCTTTGATGAGCGACTCACAGGCCAGTGCCTTGGCCCATTGCTGTATGTACTGTTCACAGGCCTGCCAGGTTATTTGCTTCCAGCTTTTTGTTTTTCTAGAGAAATATTCGTAGGCAACTTTGTCAGGTGAGCGTTTACTGCGCTCTGCAAACAGTTCGCGCAGGTTATTGACAATATCAGGCCTGATGTAATCGGTTTCTTTTTGCATTAACAAAGCAGGTTTTCCCAGCCTTTATCCATCTGAAATCGGCCGCCATATTTCTCATTGAATTCGTTAAAACGTTTTTCCTGTATATCGAGCTTTAATGTATGCAGATACTGCAATGGCCCACCTGTAAACGGCGCGAAGCCCGTACCGAATATAATACCTGCATCGAGCATTTCCTCGGATTCGACAACGCCTTCCCGTAGACAGGCAACGGCTTCATTCAGTAATCTGAGTATCAGGCGATCCTGAATCAGATGCATGGCGATTGTTGGTTTGTCGTTTGATGGTTTGACTACCTTGCCTTTGTGGTATTCATAGAAACCACGTTCTGTTTTTACGCCAAGATTACCGGAAGTAACACGATCATTAAGGATGTCAGGCACATTTCCGCCGAGATGTTTGCAGAGGATCTCTGCAACCGACAGGCAGATGTCCAGCCCGACCTTGTCGGCCAGTTCAATGGGACCCATAGGTATGCCAAAATCAAGCGCAGCATGGTCAATGGCGGTTGCAGGGATACCTTCCTGTACCATAAAGGCGGCTTCCAGAAGGTAAGGCATGAGCACACGATTAACGAGAAAACCCGGACTACTTTTTACCTTGAGTGGTAATTTACCAATTTGTACGGCAAAAGATGACGTGTCATTGATGTACTTGTCATCAGTATTCCCTGAGTGAACAATCTCGATTAGTTGCATTCTGTCCACGGGGTTAAAAAAATGCAACCCGGTTAATCGTTCAGGCTTGTCTAATACGCTGCTGATTTCTTCCAATGGGATACTGGATGTATTGGTGCATAACAGGGTATCAGGTCTTACCCGGTTTTCGAGTGATTTGAATAATTGCTGTTTAGCCTCAAGATCCTCATAAATGGCCTCAATAATAATGTCTGCTTTCTCGATACCATTTCCCTCGGTATCTGGTATCAACCTGTCCATTGCAGCTCTGGCCAAGCGTGAGGGCTTGAGTTTCTTGCTAAACAAGCGAGCTGCACGTTTAATTGCCGGGGCTATCCTTTCGGGAGTCTGGTCCTGCAAGGTAACTGTCAGCCCTTTATAGGCACACCATGCAGCGATATCGCCGCCCATAATACCCGCGCCGATGACATGAACATGTCGCGCCTTGAATTCAGAAAGTTTACCTTTTTCTTTCATCGCAGTTTGCAGAAAAAACACCCTGATGAGATTCTGTGCCGTAGTGGAGCCTATAAGTTTGGCGACAGACTTGGCCTCATTTTTCATCATATATTCAGAGTTGGCATATTTTTCCCACAAGTCAATCAGCGCGTAGGGTGCAGGATAATGAGCGGCCGGCGCCTTTCGCATCACGCGTTTGCGTAATTGTTTCGCTATTATTGGCCTAATCAGGCGATGTGACAGTAACTTGTGTGATAATTTGCTACGTGACGTATCCGGTTTTTCAAGTACGATTTGTTGTGCTGCATTTTTCATGTGTCTTTCAGGAACGATATGATCAACAAGCCCTGTTTTAATTGCCTGTCTGGCATTAAGGGCTCTTCCTGTTAGCATCATATCCATCGCAGCCAGGGGCCCCAGTAATTTTGTTGATCGCACTGAGCCGCCATAACCCGGGTGTATACCGAGTTTTATTTCAGGTAAGGCAATACGTGTGTTTGAGTCGTCTTTTGCAATACGGTAGCGACAGGCGAGTGCCAGTTCAGTGCCACCACCCATACAAAAACCATGAATCAATGCCACGGTAGGGCAGTCCAGTGTTTCGAGTCGATCAAACAGGGACTGGGCAAATAGAATATACTCAATGGCTTCATCTTCGTTTTCTAGTTGCGTGAATTCACTGACGTCAGCACCAGCAATAAAGCCACCCGGTTTATCCGACAAGATCACGACACCTTTCGGTGTATCTTGTTCCAGTTCATGCAGGAGTTGTTCGAATTCCTTAAGTGCTTTCGATGACAGAGTATTGACACTTCCGGTTTTATTATCCAGATGAAGCCAGGCAATTTCCTGTGTATCAATTTCTTTTGTCCAGAATTGTGATCCATTGTCACTCATGAGACGTTCCCTCTGTTTTCTCGATCAGCATGGCGCCACCCTGTCCGCCACCGATACAGAGACTGGCCATTCCTCGGTTGGCATCACATTGGTGCAAGGTATTAACAAGATGCAATACTATTCTGGCACCACTTGCGCCCACCGGATGGCCAATGCTCACACCACCACCATCTATGTTTAATTTGTCCTCAGGTATGAAACCCATAGGTTCCTTTAGCCCCAGCTCCTGTTGGCAGTATTCCGTATCTGTCCAGGCCTTCTGACAGGAAAGGACCTGCGCAGAAAAGGCCTCATTGATCTCCCAAAAGTCAATATCATCAATGGAGAGTTTATTTCGTTTCATGATGGGCGTCATGGCGTGTACGGGGCCCAGTCCCATTTGAGACGGGTCCAGGCCTGCCCATTGAGTATCCATCAAACGTGCCATGGGGGCGAGCTTGTGTTTTTTTACCGCGGACTCACTTGCCAGAAAAAGGCTGGCAGCACCATCAGTAATCTGTGCGCTATTTCCTGCACTCACCAGGCCAAATTTTTTGTCAAAGGCAGGTTTGAGTCTGGCCAGTTTTTCCAGACTGCCATCTCTCCTTAGTCCCGTATCCTCAATGTAATAATGTCCATTGCTGTCGTAAATAGGTGTGACTTCTTTCATTCGCCCCTGATCATGTGCGTTTGCCAGCCGCTGGTGGCTTTGCAGGGAAAATTGATCCATTTGTTCCCGAGTTATACCAAACCTGAAAGCCAGTTTTTCTGCTGTCTGCCCCATAGACAAGCCTACGACCGGATCAGACAGACCGCGCAGTAAACCTATGATAGGAGATAACATCGCCAGACGGAACTTAAATGCGGTTTGTAACTTACTGCTGACATTTCGGGATCTCGCCCAACTAGACAACCAGTTGACCATCAGTTGATTAAATAACACCGGCGCCAGGCTCATTGATTCGGTTCCACCTGCGAGTACAAGGTCGGCCCGTCCCTGGCTGATGCTTTGGGCGGCCGAGTCGATAGCTTGCATACCAGATGCGCAATTTCGTTGCACGGTCCATGCTGTCGTGTTTTCATCACACCCCAGTCTGAGTGCAATGATCCTGGCAATGTTGGCTTCATCCGGTCCAGGCATGACGCAGCCAAAAATGACTTCATCAATATCAGACGCATCAAAACCTTGCCTTAATAGCAGGGCACGACTGGTTGTCATCGCCAGGTCAGAGGCACTGAATTTTTCAGATTTGCCATCAGCTTTAAGGAATGGAGTCCGGTTACCGTCAATAATGTAGACGGGTTTACCACTGTAGGCGCGTTTAGTGGTTTTCATGTGTCCTCACGATACCTGGTCATGTGTCGGGTTAAGGGGTGTTACATTATTGTCTTTTTGAAACGGTGAGGTGAGTGGGTCAAAATGATGTTTAAAGTCTTGTGAAAACTCATCTACCATAATGACGTCGCGCCTTGCCTTGTCTGCTGCTTTGACAATATCAGCCTGTTCCGGGGTTACGATACGTTGTATTACGGCTCGCTCGAGTAATGTTGATTGCGGTATTTTGCTTATCAGGCCCTTTTTAATACTATCATGCAGGAACTTTTCTATTGGCTCTGCAGCTATCACACGAGTCAGTGCAGACTCTATTCTACCAAGTGGGTCATCAGTATTATGTGGAATATAGATATCCTGAGTCAGCCGAAAACGCGTAGGGCAGGGTTCGAGTATTTTTTCTGCAATGTCACTACCCAATTTGTCGGAAGACGGTGCGTATTGTTTACCATAGGGGTAAATGAGCTTTTTCATAATCCAGCCAACGGCCTTGACAGGGTAGTTTTGTAATAGGCTCTCTATGCTGGATTGGATTTTTTCGAGTGAGTTTTCACATGACCACTGAAGTAATTCATAATCCTGTGGGTGAGCTCCCTGGTTTTGGTAATGCTTGAGCACTGAAGAGGCAATATATAGTTCGCTTAGTATGTCTCCCAGTCGAGCAGATATTTTTTCCTTTCTTTTTAACTGTGAACCCAGGGTAATCATATAGGTATCTGCCAATAATGCGAAAGCAGAGCTCATACGTGAAATTTGCTGATAATAATACTTTTCCCTTGTTTTGACCGGGCTGAGTATGAGTGCACCATTACTTAGGCCAGTGAAAAAACTCCTGGCCAGATTGCTGGCGTAAAACCGGATCTGTTTGAATAACAGCCGATCGAACTCAATTGCCGCACGTTGTGGATTGGCGATTTTTGTACTATTGATAATATCCAGAATGTTCGGGTGACAGCGCATGGCGCCTTGCCCGAATATGATCATGCTACGTGTGAGAATATTGGCGCCTTCGACTGTTATACTGATAGGGATGGATTGATAAATGCGGGCAATTATATTTCGTGGCCCCATGCAAATTGCTGAGCCGGCCTGAATATCCATTGCATCATTAATCACCTTACGCATTTTTTCAGTAAGATGGTATTTGGCAATTGCAGAAAGAACGGATGGGCTCTCGCCTTCATCGATCGCACCTGCTGTCACCTGTCTGACTGCATCCATTTGATAGGTCAAGCCTGCAATGCGTGTTAAGGCTTCTTCCACGCCTTCGAATTTACCAATGGGCTGATTAAACTGTTTGCGAATGCGAGCATAGGCACCTGTTGCGCGACTTGCCAGTTTTCCAGCTCCTGTACTTAGTGCAGGTAAGGATATAGATCGACCTGTAGCCAGACATTCCATCAGCATTTTCCATCCTTCTCCAACACGGTCTTGCCCGCCGATCAGCATGTCCATTGGTATGAACACATCTTCGCCTCTGTTTGGACCGTTCTGGAATGCTATATTCAGTGGAAAATGCCGGTGTCCTATTTCAATGCCATCCAGTGTTGTGGGTATCAGAGCAAGGGTAATACCGATATCTTCCTCGTCTCCTATCAAGTGATCAGGGTCATACAGGTGAAAGGCCAGCCCGAGTACAGTCGCAACCGGGCCCAGTGTTATATAGCGCTTTTCCCAGTTTAGCCGGATGCCCAGTACATCCTGTTTACCTTCGTATTCTGCTCTGCAAATAACACCATTATCAGGAATCGAGCTGGCGTCACTGCCTGCATCTGGGCCCGTCAGGGCAAAGCAGGGGATCTCCTCTCCCTTGGCCAGGCGAGGTAGATAGTAATTTTGTTGTCTGTCAGTACCATAACGCAAAAGTAATTCTGCAGGTCCGAGTGAGTTGGGGACCATGACGGTGACTGCAGCCGTAACACTGCGGCTTGCGAGCTTCATGACAACTGTAGAATGTGCCATGGCCGAAAAACCTAGCCCTCCGTATTTCTTTGGTATGATCATACCAAAGAAACCTTCTTGCTTGATATAATTCCAGACCTCTTCTGGCAGGTCATGTTGTTGTGTGATATTCCAGTCATTTATCATGGCGCACAATTCTTCAACCGGGCCGTTGATAAAATTTTGCTCATCTTCTGTGAGCTGAGGTTTTTTATAATCGCCCAGTTTTTTCCAGTCGGGTCTGCCACTAAACAACTCGGCATCCCACCATACACTGCCAGCATCCAGCGCTTCTTTTTCAGAAGATGACATAGGTGGAATATGGGTTTTAAACAATGAAAAAAGTTTGTCGCTGATTAATTTGCGTCGTAAAGGACGGTAGACAAGTGGTGTGCTTATGGTAATCAGTGCAAACCAGGAAAAGCTTTGAGCCAATATGCTTTCTGCGTCCAGGCTACCCCAAATTGCCAACGGTATTATTCCAGAAAGTACCCAAACAATTCCCCGCGCCCTGAAATACAGCAGGGCCCATATTGTTGCAATAATTCCCACACCATATATGACAGCCATTTTATTTCCTCATGTCTGGATCATGAATCTGTTTCAGCGCCCTGTTTAACCATATGTACAGCCGGGTAGCCCTTGATGAGTTTATCTCTTTCGACGCTGGCCTTTTCCTTTTCGGGTTTGAAGTAATCCTTGGGTATGTAGCAGTCATTTTCGCCATTGCAGACGAGGCCGTTCTTATCCCAGGGGAGTTTTCTATAGACAGATAATTCTTCAAGACCTAAATAGGGGTATTTTATAATTTCGAAGTAGGGGGAATAGTCAAAATCGGGAGGTGTGTAAAGCCTGAAATTTCGCTTGAACAATTTTAGTTCACCATTGTCACTGCGTTGTATCACAGGCAGTATAGGAAAGTGAACTGATGAAAAGGCCGCAGCAATTAATGAAGAGCAGACCGCTCGTGTCGGAGCGCCGGCATTATGCTGGAACAGGGAAGAGCGCCAGCGCCTGGGTAGTATACTGTAAGGAAAAAGAAACCTGGCCAGGTCCAGCAATTGCCTGACATCATACTCACATCCCAGGTGACGGGTAGTGTAGGAGATAACCTTGGCTGCATCTTGTCGTGAAAGCGTCTTCGGACGACAGATTCTGACATGGTCATTCATGTATTTATCCAGTGGTTCGATGATCGTACCGACCCCCATCAGGGCTTCGAGTATCAGCGGCTTGTTGTCATCACCTGAATAGTGGCGCTTAATGTTTTTACGGATATATTCATCTTCGATATCGTTTAGACGACCTATATAGAGCGCAGCGTGCGTCCACGGGCTTTGCGTGACGACCTTGATCACATTGCTTACACGGCTGCGTCCCTCAACGAGGATAACGTCACATGGTTTGATTTCATAGGAGAGCTGTTCAAAATCACATAAGGGAACGCTGTTGACCAATGCATGATCTTTGGTCAACCATTTGGTAATTTTTGTTTCAAGCCACTTCTTGAGCCACATGATGTGAACCCCTGTAAAGCCTAATGTAAAAATGATTACCGGTTTATATTTGCTTTCTATACAGTATGACCCTGATTAAAGTACAGGGTTGCAATTATTTATGAGCACAAAAACAATTATCTATATATAGATTATCGGCTAAAAATGAAAAATTATAAGTCAAAACGGGAATTTTTTTGTTCAAATTGATGATAACTGATTGAATAAACGATCAAATTCCCATTTTGCATGATAATAATGGGGCGACAGGCGTATTCCATTTGCTCGTTCTGCGCACTGGATCCCTGCATCCGTCAGCCGTTGATGTAATACACTGCTTCTTAATGTTTTATGTTTGAACAGAACAATCCCTGAACGACGTTTTTCATGAAGCTTGTTGATCATATCATATGAGTTGCTATTATCTATATAATTCATAATGTTATTGGAATTATCTAAGATGGTTTCTTGAATAGTTTCGATACCGGTTTGCCTGATCAGTTGCAGACTGGTCTGTAAGGCAAAGGCCGTGATCATGTTAGGGCTGCCACATTCAAAACGTTTAGCGGTGTGGCTGATGTGCCATTCCTGTTGCATAAAATCTGTCGGATTTTCTACCATGTGCCATCCATACTGATTCAGGTTAAGTTTCTCACGTGCACGTGGGTGGCTGTAAAACAGTGCCAGGCCCTCGGGACCCAACATCCATTTGTGACCATCGGCAACAACGAAGTCCGCCATAACCTGTTTATTATCGAATTCCAGAGCGCCTAGCTGCTGAATCGCATCAACAACAAATAAAGCATCTTTTACGATCAGATTGTTTCCCAGTTTTACTAAATCCAGCCTGAAACCATCCGTATACTGAACCGCACTAACAGACAGTAAACGTGTTTTTTCATCCATCGCATCCAGCAGGGCCTGTTCCGGGTCATTTGTTTGCCTGATATTCACCTGCCTTGTTTCAACACCAAAGCGTTTCAGGGACTGCCAGACAATGCGGTTGGAGGGGAATTCATCAGCAGGGATTACCACATTATCACCAGGCTCCCAGTCCAGACCATAGGCAATAACCGACAAACCCTCGGACGTATTTTTCAGCAGGGCGATATCATCAATGGAATCAGCATTGATTAGCCAGCGTAACGATTCTCTGAGGCTGGTCTCTGTTTCGAGCCAGTTGAGGTAGTTTTTCGACCCTGCATGCAGGTTTTGCAGGCAGAAATCATTAACAGCGGCCACAGTACAGGCAGGCCAGGGTGCAACAGCTGCATGATTAAAATAAAGGATATCATCGTCCTGAGGGAACTGGGGGTGCCGCTGGTTTTTTTTGTTCAATGTCATGCTTCCTGAGTATCTAGCTTGAGAAAATACTAAAGAAATCAAGCAATTTGTCGTTAATATCCACCAATATATACGTTAATTGTAGTCATTTACAGTCATTTAATAAGTGCAGGTTTTTTTAATGTTGTCATGAGAGACAATGAGAAAAAAAATTACATACCAGGCTCTCTGCGGGGAAGATACCTCCTTAGTGCAATCATCTTTATCGGTGTGATAATTGTGGGTGCGTGGTGGTCGAGCTATCACGCCTACAGTGTACAAAATAATTCAATATCCAACATACTTGTAAAAAATCAGTCGCATGGTGTAACAAAACGCATCAGGTTATTGCTATGGGAGGCTAACCATTCGCTACAATCCTATATGGTTGCACCAGAACAGAATCTACAGAACAAAATAGATAGCTCGATCCGCAGAGCCCGGCAACAGATCGTGTATTTACATAAAATAAGGATTGCCGGGGATTATAATTGGCAGGAGTCTATCGATATTCTAAACCAGAAAATTAATTCATTGAGCAAGGATCTCAGCCACTTAATGGAAATCAGAAATGATCCTGAGCGACTCCATCCAGCCATGAAAACCATGAACGACATTATGTTGTCTGCGAGTAACACGTTCACAACGGCTGTTACACTGGCTCTCGATGAAATTGAAATTGATCAATACGGGGAAAATTACAAGTTATACAAGCTGTTAGACAGGATTCGTGATAACTGGAATAAAATGATTGGCGCATTCCGAGTGTTTGTTGCGAATCGGTTTGGCGCATTCAGTACAACTGAGCAGGGTATTCTTGCTCAAGCCCAGAACGTGGAAATATTTTTTAATGAGATAAAAGCGGATATTAACCACCTTGAAAGGCAAGCTGCAACCATCAAGCTTGATCTGCAGGGGTATGAATCCCTCAAAACCATGAAATCATCATCTGATAAATGGTTTACGGCCTACCAAACCGTGCGTAAATCGTATCAAAGCAGTGAGTGGCGGGCAGATGTTCCTTTTTTGCAGAAGCGAATTCAACCCGTACTGGGCAGTATCTGGCGTGAGCTGGATGAGATAGACTTGATAATCGAAGCATCCAGTGACGTGCATACAGCCAAAATTAGTACTATTGCAGGCGATATCAGTAATATTTTATGGCTGTTTTCCCTGTTTGCCTTTTTTGTGACGGTTGCAGGGTACATCAACCTCCAATCCAACGTCTTAACTCCAATCAATAAGCTATCCAGAGCTTTAAATAATGAAGCACATGGTTTGACAAATGAAGGGCTGAAATCAGAGGACCAGGCCACAGAAATAAAAGAATTGCACCAGGCTTTTGTACTAATGAAAGACAAGGTGCAAGAGCGCCAGTCAGTATTGCGATTAAAGGCATTACACGACCCACTGACTGATCTGCCAAACAGAATACTCATGGAGGATCGTCTGCAACAGGCTTTAACCTCTGCCAATCGCGAAAAAAGCTCAGCAGCGGTGATGCTAATAGATTTAAATAAATTCAAGGAAATAAATGATTCCCTGGGCCATCATGCCGGCGATATTATCCTGCAGGATACCAGTAAAAGGTTGTTATCCGTTTTACGGGATACAGGAACGGTCGCCAGAATTGGCGGAGATGAATTTGCAATCGTCATTCCTGAAGTTAATAAGCCGCAAGTGGTATTGATTCTACAAAGAATAAAACAGGCTTTCAAAAATACGTGTACGATCGGTGAAAAAAACGTAGAGATTAAAATGAGTATTGGTGTTGCCATATATCCTGAGCACGGTAACGATTCGGCAGAGTTATTGAGAAATGCGGATAGTGCTATGTACCTGGCAAAGAAGGCTGGTCAGACTGTGCAGTATTATCAGTCCCGGAAAATCGGTAATACCTGATAGTGCGTATAATATATATTATGTTAAATGATGTAATTTTGTATATAGTCAGGTTCTGACCAGTTTTGTTGTTCCCTTGCCTGCTGTGCCCAGTTCATTTTTTTGTTACCTGTGTCTAGAATACCAGTACCTTATCGGCCTCACAGGTAGCACTGGAAAGTGTCTCCATATCGCTGCGTACTATGCCTTCAACGAGTTCTTCATGCTTTAAACCACGTGCATCCATACAGGAACCACAAAGTAAAATACGATTATTCTGGCCACGACAGACGGCCTTGAGCATGATTTCTGTATTATAGTAACCTGTCGGAGGTTTTTGTCCCTGCTTGGCACAGGCAACAGAATCGGCTAACAGGAACAAGGTCAGTTCAATGGTCGGGTTGTGATTTGTAAGGCTTTTGGCTAAACGTAATGCGTTATAACTACGTTCTGTACCATAAGGCGGGTCGTTGAGAATGATGAGCATTTTCATGTCCTGTCTCCTTCAGTGTTCTACCTTAAATTTGTTTGCATTCCAGTCTGTCATGCCTCCCCTGGCGACGTGTACATCGGCAAAGCCTTGACGTGCTAATAACTGTGCGGCCTTGGCTGAACGTCGATCCGTACGGCAGACTATAATGATGGGTTTTTCTTCATAGTCGCCCAATTCAGCCAGTCGACTGGATAATTCTTCCAATGGAACGTTGGTGGCCTCTGCAATATGACCCTGCTCACCGGTAAAATCTTCTGCGCTTCGCACATCCAATACCAGGATATCTTCACCGGTATCAATGAATTTTTTGAGCTCTGTGATGCTCAGCATGGGCTTCTGGCGCAGCTTGCCGATCAAGCGCGGGAGAAATGCCACCACGGCGAGCAATGCCAGGGCAAGCATGCCTTTCTGTATCATGCCCTCGCCCCCTGCGACCGCTTCACGACCGGCATAGCCGAGATAGGTATAGGCTATTGCGCCGGGTAACATGCAGATATAGGAAGCGATGATGTAGTGTGACAGCTTGATGCGTGTCAGGCCGAGTGCGTAGTTCAGCAGATTAAATGGAAACAGGGGTACCAGCCTGACAAATGCTACAAAGCGCCAGCCCTCGCCTTCAACGCCTTCCTTGAGTTGTTTGAGACGACCACCGGTTTTATGCTCGACCCATGCAGATGCAAGATATCGTGCAATAATGAATGCAATTGTTGCTCCTATTGTAGCGCCTGTCAGATTATAAAACGTACCCAGTACGGGCCCGAATATCGCCCCGCCCGCCAATGTCAAAATTGAGCCCGGCAGGAAAAATATGGTACCCAACGCGTAGATGAGCATGAACACAATGGGCGCGGCAGCACCGGTACCCTGCACCCAGTTTTGCAGGGCGGCAGTATCAAACTGCTCTCGATAAACCACGGCAATTGAAATACCGATCACCAATAATGCAAACAGGGACCAACGTACCCATTTACTTTTCATCTGGCTTACTCCATTCACGACGGTTAATGGCGTAGCCGGTTATCTTGCCTTTGAAGGGAAGCAGCAACATGCCCGGCAACCACGACACCTGATTCGTTTCACGGTATTTGTGAATGCCGATGGTCATCCCCTCATGACCTTCACGCGGTTGATCCCGGTAGGTACCAAACAGACGGTCCCACCAGGGTAGATTAAAGCCAAAGTTGCTATTCGCTTCGTTATCTTCCACCGAATGATGTACGCGATGCATGTCGGGTGTAACAACTATCCAGCGCACTACCCGGTCAATGGTTCCGGGAATGTGTACATTGCTGTGGTTAAACATTGCTGTAGCGTTGAGCAATACTTCGAATATCACCACCGCCACTACTGGAGGACCCAGTACAATAATTGTCGCAAATTTGATCAACATGGAGAGAATGATCTCGATCGGGTGAAAACGTGCACCGGTGGTCACATCAAAATCGAGATCTGCATGGTGCATGCGGTGCAATCGCCACAACACCGGTACTGCATGCACCATGACATGCTGAAGATAAATGATGAAGTCCATCACCACTACTGAAGCCACTATCGCGACCCAGAATGGCACGTCAAAATAGTTGAATACCCCCCACCCCTGGCTACTGGTAAATGTAGCCATACCGACGGCGGCAGCAGGAAAGATCAGCCGAAGAATAAAGCTGTTTAAAAATACAATGCCGAGGTTATTAGCCCATCGCACTGCCTTGGATACTGTCAGGGCACGTTTCGGTGCGATCAGTTCCCAGATCGCCATTATCCCGAAGACACTGAAAAAGAACGCGAGGCGTATGGCTACCTCGTTATCCATTACAAATTCATTAATATTCATTATTGCAATCTCGTTGGCAGTTTAATCGTATAACTCAGCATAATCTGGAACCCATTTGAGTATATGTTATACTGACAAATAGATAATTTAATTAATCAATCGATTACTTGAATAATAGGTTAATAGATATGAAAAATAAGTCAAGCGGAAATTTCAAACATGATCTGTTTACTCAGTTTGCCCGAGTAGGCAAGGCATTGAGTAACAGTAACCGATTGGAATTACTGGAATTTATTGCGCAGGGGGAACGCAGTGTAGATGACCTGGCCAGGGTCTCTGATCTTAGTGTTGCCAATACCTCTCAGCACCTGCAGCAACTGCGTCAGTCGGGATTGGTCACTACCCGTAAGGAAGGCCTCAAGGTTTATTACAGTCTCAGCGGGGAAGATGTGATCATGCTATTAGATACACTTCGGGGGGTTGCTGAACGCCACCTGGCCGAGGTCGATCGACTGGTGAACACCTATTTGACCATAAAAGATGATCTGGAACCCATCCCGCGTGATGAGTTACTCAGCCGTGCACGCGATGGCCTGGTGACTGTACTGGATGTACGCCCTCCTGAAGAATATGCAGCAGGCCACGTCCCGGGTGCTGTGAATGTTCCCCTGACAGATCTGGAAGCACATCTGGACGAACTTGATTTGGCACAGGAAATTGTCGCGTACTGTCGAGGACCACATTGCTTGCTGGCATTTGATGCCGTCGATCGACTGCGTAAAAAAGGGCTTAAAGCCCGCCGGTTGGAAGATGGCTTCCCCGAATGGAAAACGTCTGGATTACCTTTTGAGATCGAAAAGAAGGAATCGGCTTGAGTATGATAAATTTCCTTCATCGTTATGTGTAGTGGTTCAAGGCAGGCTAGATACACTTCATATCAGGCTGAATGATTCAATCATGTGGTCTTTTCTGTAAGTTGCTCTGTTTTACGTATGGGTAGGTGAATCGTAAATACTGTGCCTTTACCTGCTTCACTCTGTACTTCTAACTGGCCGCCGTGATTTTGAATTATGCCATAGGAAAGTGACAGGCCCAGCCCCGTACCCTTACCTACCGGTTTGGTGGTAAAAAAAGGGTCGAATATTTTGTTGATATGTTCCTGGCTTATTCCTTTTCCGGTATCTGATATTTGTATCCATACCTTTTCATTATCATCGCTGCCACTACGAATAGTAATGGTGCCTTGTTCGTCCATGGCGTGTGCCGCATTGACAAGCAGATTCATAAATACCTGGTTGATTTGTGCCGGCACACATTCAATTTCTGGTATTTCGCCATACTCCTTGAGCACTTCGGCCTTGTATTTAATTTCGTTCTGGACAATATTCAGGGTGCTATTGATACCTTGATGCAGATCAGCCCATTCGGTTTCTGCTGAATCGACGCGTGAAAAATCCTTAAGATCCTGGATGATTTGCTTGACCCGGCCAATGCCATCCTGGCTTTCACTTAGCAAATCATTGATGTCATCTTTTAAATAATCATAATCGATCTCTTCTTTTATGTGATTGATTTTCTCTGATATGGCTTCATCATTAATCGCCTGCTCCAATGGCCCATAAACAACAAGCAGTTCCAGCATACCATTGACGTATTTCTGCAAGGAGCTGATATTGGAACTAACAAAACCAATCGGGTTGTTAATTTCATGTGCAACACCTGCGGCTAATTGGCCAATCGAAGCCAGTTTCTCTGACTGCAATAATTGTTGCTGGGTTGATTCCAGTTCGGCGCCCTTATTAACAACTCGCTGCTCCAGTTCCACATTGAGCTTTGACAGGTCACGAACCTTTTCTTCAAGCCGTGAAACGAGCTTATCACTGTATTCACGTAGCAACGGTGCTTCCTCGTCTGCAGAGACCATTTCCCTCTGACCACCCAGGTAACCCTGAATTTCCTCAACAAAAGTATCAGGATCAATGGGCTTGGAAATATAGCCGTCACACCCGGCTATCAAACTACGTTCGCGATCACCTTTTAACACATTGGCCGTCAGTGCAATAACGGGAATTTCTTTTAAACTCTCTATTGCCTTGATTCGTGTACTTGCTTCGTAGCCATCCAGTCCTGGCATATTCATATCCATCAATATAAGAGCCGGTTTTGTTTCTTGCGCCAGGTCAATCCCACTGAGGCCATCTTCAGCCAGTAATACCTCATAACCCGATGCCCGCAACAGCTTGCGCACGAGGACGCGATTCGCCTCGTCATCTTCAATATATAATATACGGTTTTGTAACTTATCCGTCATGGAATCAATTTCCTTGCCCGTGTGGGGAATTCTGTGGCAACAGGATGTAAAAACAGGAACCCACTCCAGGTTTGCTGTCTGCCCATATCTGTCCGCCATGGTAACTGACAAGTTTACGACTAATGGCAAGCCCTATGCCGATTCCGCCCTGGCGGCGAGTATAGATATTATCCACCTGGGTGAAGTCATCAAAAATAGACTGTAACTCATGTTCAGCGATGCCGATGCCTGTATCGCACACGCTTGTCAGAATATGTACCTGCCCTGCCTGCATCACTGCACGTATCGTGTCAGGTAGCAGTTGGTTGTTCACATTCACTTGCTCGCAAGTGATCGTGATGTTTCCTTTTTCTGTAAATTTGGCGGCATTACTGATAAGGCAGTCTATAGCCTTAAGCATATGCTGGGAATCGGAGTAAATGGTTGGTAAGTCTGCCTCAACCTGTATGTTTACAGAAAGCCCCTTTTTGTCGATAAGCTGTTTATGGGGTCGCAGAGAGGATTGCAATACCTCCTGAAAGGCTATTGGAGTGATAGTGGTCTGATTGGGTTCGCCATCCATGCTCACGAATTCCAGCATATCGACTACAAGTCCAAGCAAGGTATTTCCATTTTCACGAATCGTTTGTAGCCACTGTTTATGATCGTCATTCAATTTCTCGTGGCATTCCTGCAATAATAATTCCGGGTAGTTAATAATGCTGTTCAGTGGGGTTCGTAATTCGTGACTCATCATGGCCAAAAAATCTGACTTGGTCCGATTGGCTTGCTCAACCTGTTGCAATGCCTCGGTCAGATCACGCACCTTTTTTTCCAGACGTAAAACAAGTTTGTCGCGGTATTCCCTGAGCAATGGCATTTCATCGGTTGCCGATACCTTTTCCCTTTGCCCATTCAGGTAAACCTGTATTTCATCAGCAAAAGTATCAGGGTCAATGGGCTTGGTGATATATCCATCGCACCCGGCTATCAAGCTACGCTCGCGATCGCCGCTTAGCACGTTAGCCGTCAAGGCAATGATGGGGACATCATGCAAGCTTTCGATAGATTTGATTCTTGTGCTTGCCTCATAGCCATCCAGCCCCGGCATATTCATATCCATCAGGATTAACGCGGGTTCAGTTTCCTTTGCCAGATCTATGCCACTGACACCGTCTTCTGCGAGTAAAACTTCATAACCCTCTGCGCGTAACAGCTTACGTACCAATGTACGGTTCGCATCATCGTCCTCGATATATAATACTGTTTTTATGTTGCTCGCCATCAGCTAACACCATCAGCAATCATGGTTTTCTCTGATGTCGGTTTCTCTGGGGTCGTGGCCTTTTGTGGCTTGTTGACGGGTATTGCAAAACTGAACACCGTACCTTTTCCGAATTCACTCTCAAACCAGATATGCCCCGCGTGCATTTCTACCATGCGCCTCGAAATCGTCATGCCCAGACCCGTACCCCCATGACGTCGAGTGGAGCTCTTGTCCAACTGGCGGAACTCTTCAAACACCTTGTGCTCCTCATCTTTGTTAATGCCAATTCCCGTGTCACTCACTGAGACCAGAAGGTATTCTGCGTTACTATTGAAAACCTCGCGTACCGAGAGGGGTAATTGAGGATCAGTGCCGGCAAGCATGCAGCAACTGACAGACACGCTACCCTCATCGGTAAATTTTACCGCATTGCTGAGAAGGTTCAGCAATACCTGGTGTATGCGTTGGTGATCAGCCGATACAATCGTGGTATCACAGTGGCTGTCCATTTTTAACTGCAGTCCCTTTTCTTTTGCCAGTACCTTCAGTGTCTTCACGGCATCTTGAATTTGTTTGATAATATCGTCATCGCTGTAATGTAATTCCATGCGCCCGGATTCCAGCTTGGATATATCAAGAATATCGGTAATCAGGTCAAGCAGATGTTTGCCGCTGCGTGCAATATGGCTCAGGCTTTCTTGCTGGTCATCAGTTACAGGACCATCGATTCCCTTTAACATGGTTTTGGAAAAACCGATGATAGAGTTTAACGGTGTGCGTAATTCATGCGTCATATTGGATAGAAAGTCAGATTTGTACTGATAAGCATGTTTCAGCTCTTCCTGTACCTTTCGGCGTTCCGTAATGTCACGGAACATGGCCAACATGAAGTGTTGGCCATTAAGTTCAATCTGGGATGCATTTACGTCAGTATAGGTAATACTGCCATCTTCATGTTGCAATGGTATATTTTGTTCTATGGTAAATTGATTCTGCAAGGCCTGATGGTATCTCGCCTGCATGTCTTCCCGCGACCATTCAGGAAAAAGTGTCATTAGTTCTTGAGTTATTAAATATTCCTCGCCCACACCACACATTGTGCAAAAACTATTATTCGCACTGACGATTTTCTTAGTATCTATATCTATCAGTATCATGCCGTCCAGGGCAGAATCAAAAATACCTTTAAATTTTTTCTCCGATTCTATCATTTCGGCGGTTGCATTCTGGCGACTTAGTTCTGCACCTGCACGGCCGGCAAAGATATACATAATATCCAGTGCTTTTTCCTCGGCTATTTTAACCGGTTGATCATGCATAATCCCCAGGTGTCCTATAACATCGGCCTCGTCATTATAAATCGGTACACCGATATAGGATTGTATGCCCATTTCTTTGAGCAAGTCGTCATCGGGATACTTATCTGTTACATTTTCGCAAACATAACAAGTACCTTGATCATAAACATCCTTGCAGGGTGTGCCGGCAAGTGGGTAGTCGAATGGCTGGGCCAACTGATCATTCGCCCAGAGTGTCTTTATTCTGCCTGTATCAGGTTCGTCGGCCTGCCTTTCAGCAACAAAGGCATAGCTGACATTCAACAGCGCACACAGTTTTTCTACCACCGCCTCGAAAAATACGCCACCTGTCAGTGCTGCTGTACCTTCCACCAGTACGCGTAAGGTATTTGCATCTTCTTCGATAACCGCCTTGCTCTGTTCCAGTTCCTGCGTGCGTTGTGCTACTCTTGACTCCAGTTGCTCATTGGACTTTTTCAGCTTATTGGCCATCAGCATCTGCCCGGTCACATCGGTACGAATGGATACATATTGATAAGGTTTGCCCTTATCATTGAGGAACGGTACCATCGTACTTTCTACCCAATAAAGCGTCCCGTCTTTGGCCTTGTTACAGATATGACCATGCCAGGTCTTGCCGCTGGCGATCGTACGCCACATCTCTTGCCAAAATTCTTTTGTATGTTGTCCGGAATTAACAATACGGTGATTCTGCTTGAATAACTCTTCCTTACTGTAACCGGATATTTTACAAAACTTGTCATTGACATAGGATATATTGCCTTTCACATCGGCGATACTGACAATAGCGTGTTCGTCAAGCGCATGCTTCTGGGCTTCAAGCTCGCGTGCCCAGATCTCTAGCTGATCGGCTAGTAGTGACTTGTCTTGTAGCGATCCCTGCAGTTTATCTGTCATCGTATTGAGAGACCGGGCGAGGTTGGTGATTTCGTCATTACCTTCAAGCCTGGCTCGTGCGGCAAAATCGCCATTACTGACTTGCATCGCAACAGAAGTCAGGCTAGAAAGACGCCGCTTGATTGCACGACTAAATAAAACCGTTATAAACAGGCTCACGACAATCCCGGATACCAATAGACCCATATTCATCTGACGGGTTATTTCCAGATTGTGCCTGATTTCACTACCTGCATCATTTGATAAAACCATATTATTATTGGCCAACGCACTGACGCTATTCTTGATCTTTATAATTGCCTGATTAATATCATTTTCCAGATAAATAACATCCTGACGCCACTTTCCCTGCATGGCCAGGTTAAGAACTATAGAAAGAGATTTCAGATAATTTGTAAAGATAGTTTGTAACTCTCTAGGCTCATCAAACAAAACATCCTGATCCAGGCTATTCAATTTAACAACACCTTCTTCAACTTGTGCTTTATACAGATTGACATTTTTCAGATCATTTGCAGCATGTGTGGCAAAATAAAGTCGTAAACTATTTATCATCTGTAGCCAGTTATAACGTACCTGCAGAATCTCGCGTAGGTATTTCTGGTTGGCAGCCGAAATCTGGGCTTCACTGACTTCATCTACCATTATGTTGGCCATTCCATTGAATTCCAGCACCAACGGATTCAGCTTTTCAACGGCCAGTCTAATGACAAGAAAATTACGACTCGCATCGTCATGAGTACTGATAGTCTTGTTAATAAGGTTTTTAATGACTGTCCATTGTTTGTCTAGTTTCGTAACGCCTGCTTCATCGGTACCTTTTAAAGGTGAGTTTTCAATTTGTGACCTGATTCCTAGCAGTTCCACCTCAATGTTTACCATAGACGCTAACAATTGCTGTTTGTGCTGTTTGTCATCGGTTAGCAGGTACAGACTTAGCGCATTATAAGTCTGCACAAGATCCTCGCTAAAATTCAGCGCGCGAAAGGTATTTGGTAATCTTTGTTCTACGATCTCTGTACCAAGCAGCTCTGCCTGTTGAGTTCTGAGTAGGGTAAAACTGAGGGACACTGTCATAATGATAATCAATATCAGCATAACCAGAGCAATTTTCTGCACCAGGGTAAAACCCACTTTGTATGGGGTTGAGGACAATTCTACCGATTGTTGTTGATGATCGGTATTTTTGGTTTCATTATTCGTTTGATTCAAAATCTCTGTACTCTCGGGTCAGGCACAACTGGTGACCACCAACAGAATATACATATAAAAATGGTGGGTTTTCCCCAATCCTGTGCCCGGTTTCTCATGCATGTAATTCCATGTTTATTTTATCGACAAATTCAAAAGAAGCTTGATACCAGGGCTTGGTTATACGGACTTGGCTTGCTTAGTATGGGTGAAACTTGGTAACACACTGTATTATATAGAATTAATTGTATTTTCAGCCTGATGTTGGTAGATAATATCCATTTAAGGGTTAAAATTGTGGCTGTCAGGGTATTAAGAGACTGGATAATCAGAAAATATCAACTCATATGGGTACGTTCCTGTTCATATGATCGACAGCAAAATATTTATATGTTGTTTCTGCGTCGGGTTGATGGCCAGCATCAGTACTTTGTGATGAGCCTGATGCATGGAATCCTTTTAAATCTTAATCAGGTTCTAGCCACTTGCGGCGCTTGCGATAGATAGTGGAATCACTGACACCCAGGTGTGTCGCAGCTTCGACGATATTGCCGTCACACAAGGCAATGGCGCGCTCAATGGCCTCCTTTTCAACCACCCATAATGGACGGATTGGGTCCGCTGCGGCGGTCTTGTTTCTATCGGATAATGCTGGGTCACCATGAGTATCGACAGCGTCGTTCATTTGCTGTTCCGGCTTTTTGATATTCAAGTTTGAGTCGAAAGCATTCACGTCTACCATACCACCCTCGTTCATAATAACGACCTTATGTATTAAATTTTGTAATTCGCGCACATTGCCAGGCCATGAACAATTTAGCAGATACTGTCGGGCTTCAACGCCGAAATCATCAAAACGTTTCCCCTCCTCATCTGCATATTTATGTAAAAAATGCCTCGCTAACATCAGAATGTCATCACCACGGTCTCGTAATGCGGGCAAGGCGATAGGTATAACATGCAGGCGGTAATAAAGGTCTTCACGAAAACGGCCGGCATGTACCTCCGCCAGTGGATCACGGTTGGTAGCGCAAATAAAGCGTACGTCGGTCGACTCATCCTTGTCACTGCCCACCCGACGAAAACGTTTACTCTGGATAAAGCGCAATAACTTGGCCTGTAGATCCAGATCCATGTCGCAAATCTCGTCAAAAAACAAGGTACCCCCGTTGGCCGCGGCGGCTGCACCTTTACGTTCACTGGTTGCCCCTGTAAATGCACCTTTGGTATGACCAAACAATTCACTTTCTAATAGTTCACGAGGGATAGCGGCACAATTGATTGCCAGCATGGGTTTAGTACAACGGTTGCCAATTTGATGAATGGCATCTGCACAGAGTTCCTTGCCAGTGCCACTCTCACCGGTAATAAATACACTTGCCTGGCTATAAGCGGCACTTTCAATCATATGGTATACAGCCTGCATGGGTAACGAACTGCCAGTAAAGCCATGAAACTGATCTTGTGGTTGCGTGAAACGTAACTGATCCAGCTGCAATTGCAATTGTTGACGCTCGACCGCGTTACGCACGGTCGTTACCAGGCGGCTTTCATCTATCGGTTTTACAATATAGTCGAAGGCGCCGGCATGCATGAGTTCAACTGCACTTTCGGCACTGGTCTCGCTGGTAACCACGACAACGGTAACTGGAAGTTGCTGTTGCTGGATCTGATTGAGCAAATCCCGGCCATGCATATCTGGTAGCAATAGATCGAGTACTACTACATCGGGCTTAAAATGCTGTATTGCAGATTGTGCCGTAAGACCAGATGCCACATGCGTTACAACAAACCCATTATCTTCCAGCAAACCGCGAAATGCTTCAGCAATGAGATGATCATCTTCCACAATCAAGACACGTGAAGCGTCTGTAGCAGGCAAATTATCCTTATCCGTCATACCATAAAATCTACTGCAAAATGCAGATTTCTGCAAATTGCAGAATCATTATGCAGTGCAATGTACTAATTAACTATATATATCAATAAGATATAAATGGCACGCGGATTGCAGCAGGGATAAGAATGAAAACTATCAGTCTTTCTGGCGGTGATTGCCCGAAATGTATGAGGAGCTTTAGTGACAGACGAATCTGTAAAACTGGGATTGATGGCACCGTTAACCGGCCTGGTAGGCATTTACGGTTCGGAAATCTCCCATGCGGCACTGATTGCCTGTAATGAAGTCAATGAGAAAGGTGGTGTACTGGGCCGACCTTTGGAGTTGATAATAGAAGATGATGGCAGTCTGCCAGAAAGTGCCGTCGTGGCCGCCAACAAATTGATCGACCAGCACCATTGTTCGGCCATCATTGGAAACCTGTTATCCAATTCACGCATTGCAGTTGCCTATCGAGTAGCTGAACCACGTAAAATTCCATATCTTAATTTTTCATTCTATGAAGGCAGTATACTCAGCCGGTATTTCTTTCACTTCGCAGCACTGCCTAATCAACAAATCGAGAAAATGATTCCGTTCATGCTTAAGCGGTATGGTCCACGAATGTTCTTTGCCGGTAATAATTATGAATGGCCACGCGGATCGATTCATGCTGCCAAGCGTGTCCTGGAAGATGCCGGTGGAGAGGTTGTTGGTACAGAGTATACAAGCATTGGCGTCAGTGAAGAAGAAATTGAATGCTTGCTGGACCATGTCGAAGCAGCAAAACCTGATGTTTTCGTCCCCTACTTTGCCGGAGACGACCAGGTAAACCTGCTGAAGCGTTTCACAAGAAGAGGCCTTAAGAAAAACATGGCCGTGGTCATGGGGCATTTTGATGAAATGATGGCAAGCCAAATGCCACCTGGTGTACGAGAAGGATTTTATTCCAGCAATACCTATTTCATGACATTAGACAATGAGGAAAATCACCGGTACCTGGACAAACTTGCCGAACTGTCGGACGTAAACGGGATATGGCCACAAGGAAACGGCATTCTCACTAACTTCGGAGTAGGAACCTATACCTGTGTGAAGGCCTTCGCCAAGGCTGCCAATAATGCTGGCAGTCTCGACTCCGAGGCAATTGTAGACACGTTGAAAAACATTTCACTGTCAACACCGCAGGGAATGGTAGAAATGAATCCTGAGCATCATCATGCAAAGGTCAATACCTGTTTATCCTGTTGCAGGGCAAACGGTCAGTTTGAAATCATCAGGCAATTTGGCGCAATTGATCCAATCCTGCCTGAACGCTATAACCATCAGCGAATAAACCATGAGTCCTCTTTGGAAGATAATTTTCGCTTGCAAGCTCGCATGCTGGAACAGATGTCGGAGGGGGTAATCCTGGTCAGTCCAGAGAATGGCAAAATTCTATATACCAATGCCGGCGCTGAAAAAATATTTGGTTATAGCAAAGAGGAAATGATTAACCTTCCCTTCATGCGACTAATCCGTCCATTAGAGAATGACCCGGATGAGACGATTGCTGTTATCACCAGAACGCTCAATCAAACAGGGGAATGGCAAGGCGAAATCAGAAATAGAAAAAAGGATGGCACCCTGATCTGGTGTTCTGTTACGGTGACGACTTTTACGCATCCTTTTTACGGTGAAATTTGGCTCGGTGTACACCGGGATATCACTGAACAAAAAAACATGGAGCAGGAGCTGGGATACGAACGGAATTTCGCCACAAGGCTACTGAATACAGCACCCGTGATTGTTCTGTTACTCGATACCAATGGATATATAAAATACGTCAATCCCTACTTTGAGCAAGTTAGTGGATATCGTTTCGAAGAGATTCAGGGTAAGGAATGGTTTTCCAGTTTTCTTCCTTCAAGAGATCAGGCTCGCATTCGCGAACTTTTTAATCATGCCATGCAAGATTCACAAACGAAAGCAGGGATAAATCCCATAATCACTAAAGATGGCAATGAGCGCAATATCGAATGGTATGACCAGGTGATGAACAATGAAAATAGTGAGGTATCGGGCTTGCTGGCTATTGGTCAGGATGTCACCGATCGCGAACAAACTCAAGGATCATTGAAAAAAGAACAGATATTTATCAGTGCCGTTCTCGAAAGCATTGAAGATGGTATTGTTGCCTGTGATGAACAAGGCGTTCTTACTTATTTTAATGATGTCACAGCCCGGTTTCACGGGATCCCCCAGAAAGATCTGCCTGCAAAAGAATGGGCCCAGCATTATAGTCTTTTTCTAGCAGATGGTACCACGCCAATGAAAATGGATGATGTCCCTCTATTTCGTGCATTGAAAGGTGAAGCGATACTTAATGAAGAAATGGTGATAGCTCCTGTAAACGGCGTTAAACGCAGCATTCTGGCCAGTGGTTGCGAGCTGCGCGACTCACAAGGTAATAAACTGGGGGCTGTTGTTTCCATGCACGATGTGACCAGGTTAAAAAATGCCAATGCTGAATTAAGTAAAAAAGAGTCAGAACTGGCTGAGGCGCAGTTCATTGGGCATATGGGTAGTTGGCATTGGGATATCCAGAGCGGAGTATTGAAATGGTCGGATGAAATTTTCCGGATTTTCGGATTGCACCCACAATCCATCGAAGTGTCTTACGACTACTTTCTGCAGCGAGTCCATCCTCAAGATCGAAAGCTGGTGCAAGTCGCAGTTAACAGAGCGCTTCAAACGTTGAATCCATATAATGTTGATCACCGCATCACTCTGCCTGATGGATCGATACGATTTGTACATGAGCAAGGAGAAGTACGATTCAACGAGCAAGGTGAAGCCATTCGTATGATCGGTACCGTTCAGGATATCACTGATCGCAAATTAGCTGAAAATCGCATACTGGCTACCCTGGATGAAAAAGATACCATTTTGCGTGAACTGCATCATCGCGTAAAGAATAATATGCAGGTTATTTCCAGTTTACTCAGTTTGCAGGCCCGCCATACCGATAGCAGGAATCCACAGAAGGCATTGCAGGAAAGCCGACAGCGTATTCGTGCTATGGCGCTGATCCATGAGCGCTTGTATGGTAGTGACGATCTGGCGGTTGTCGATTTTCTCGATTACCTGCGCTACCTCAGTGAACGACTGACGAGGATTTATCACGAAACGGGTATTGCTCTCAAAATTCAGGTAGACGGCGAACCCTTACAGCTCCCAATTGATCATGCCCTGCCCTGTGCACTAATCTGTAATGAACTAATTACCAATGCCATTCGCCATGCCTACCCTGCGGATCAAAAGGATCGCCTGATTGAAATCCGTATTACCGATAGTACCAATGGTGGGGCACAACTTGTGGTACGCGATTATGGAAGCGGGATCCGGCAGGGTGTGCTTGATGGGAAAAGAGGCAGCCTCGGTCTGGTTATTATTCAGGCATTGACACGTCAGCTGAATGGCGAGATTGAGTTTGAATCGACTATAGGGACATTGGCTAAACTTACATTTCAGTTACATACAAATAAAAAACCTGCATATGATTCTTACCCAAGAACCATGGGAGCGACTAATGAGTGAACAAGCCATGAATAATGCAAGCATCATGATAGTTGAAGATGAAGCCCTGGTGGCAGAAGATCTCAAGGACCATATAGAGGAAATGGGCTATACAGTGAGTATGATCGTCAGTCATGGTGAAGATGCACTAACCCTGTTGGAGGGAAGTTGTCCGGATCTGGTATTGATGGACATCGTTCTGGCCGGCAAAGTTGATGGTATAGACGTAGCACAGACAATCAAGGATCAGTACCAGATTCCGGTCATCTTTCTGACTGCCTATACCGACAAGGACAAGTTGGAACGTGCCCGGGTCACCGAGCCCTATGGCTACCTGATTAAGCCCTTTGATGAGCGCGAATTGAGAACAACCATTGCTATGGCATTGTACAAGTCCAGAATTGACCAGAGTTTGCGTGATAGTAGACGCTGGGTCAGAACCGTTTTGAGTTCGATAGCAGATGCAGTCATTACAATCGATCGTCACGCCAGTGTGCAATATCTCAATGCTGAAGCAGAACGATTCACTGGATTTAAAAATGAAGCCGTCGTAGGGTATGGTCTCAACCAGATACTGACGTTGGCCGATTCGCATCAGAAACTTGAAGCGCGGATTAATAAAATGCTTTCAGAACCCCGTGATAAAGAACAGCCTGACACGCTACTGAAGCTGACGCTTATGCGCCAGGACAAGACAAGGGTGCCTGTCGAGATCAGTATAGGTTATATCCAGGACAATGACGATGAACATGAGGGGCTGGTGATTGCTTTTCGTGATATCAGCTCGCAGTACCAGGCCGAGGAGTTATTGAAGAAAAATAATAGTGAACTGGAACTTCGTGTACAGGAAAGAACCAATGAATTACAAAAAACAAATCAGGAACTGACAGTTGCAAAACAGCGGGCCGAAGCGGCCAGTGAAGCAAAAAGTCGTTTTTTGGCGAGTATGAGTCATGAATTACGCACGCCTTTAAATCACATTATCGGCTGGTCTGAGCTATTGATGCATGAGCAGGATTTTCCATTTAAATACCTGGAGCAAGTCAATCAGATTTTCTCATCAGGACAGCAACTGTTTTCGATGATCAAGGATGTGCTGGATTATGCCCAATCGGATACCGGTGAGCTGAAACTTCACCCTACGCCATTCATTTTAACAGAACTACTCAAACATGTAGAAATGGAACATCGAAAAAAAGCTGAAAACAAACATCTCGAGTTTGTGTGCCTATTACCTGATTCACTGTCACCTGTTGTTATGGGTGACCCTCTACGGATAACCGAGATTCTGGATCGCATGTTGGACAATGCGATGCGCTTCACAAGTGTAGGCAAAGTGGAGCTGAGACTCGATTGTACCGAGACCAGTAATCAACAAATCAAGGCACGCATCAGTGTTATAGATACTGGTATTGGTGTTTCAGACAAGTCTGCCATTTTTGAGCCTTTGAACCAGCTCGATGACAGTATGACACGTACGCCAGGCGGTATCGGCCTGGGCCTATGTATTGCTCGACGACTTATCGGTCTGATGGGTAGCGAACTGAATGTAGAGGATAATCCTGGCGGTGGTTCTCGATTCTGGTTTGAACTGGAACTGCCTAAGGTAAATTAAGAATTGCTTGGTATTATTCCGGCTTGTCTAACACAACCTGGTTTCGCCCGGCATGTTTTGCCTGGTAAAGTGCGCTATCGGCGGCTTCTAACAAGGCTTCAATCTGCTTATGGGGAGGGCAAGAAGCAATACCGGCACTGAACGTTACAATGAAGTCACCGCTTTCATGCGCATTGAGAATTTGTGCAAACTGACGGCGCAGGTCATTGATCAGGTCAAGTGCATCTTCAGGCTGTGTGTCTGGCAGTACCACGGCAAATTCTTCGCCGCCATAACGTGCGGCAATGTCTCCCTTGCGCAGACGTTTCACCAGAAGATGAGAGAGGCTTTTGATAACACGGTCACCTATAGGGTGTCCGTAGGTGTCATTGACGGATTTAAAATTATCGATATCGAGCATGACAAAGCTGAGTGGCGAAGAACGACGTCTGGCCTGGGATATTTCACGTTCCAGGGTCAATTTGAGATTGATGTGGTTTAGTAAGCCCGTGAGGCTATCCCTGCTCATCAAGGCCGTCAGTTCACGAAAACGTCGGGCACGAATACGTACCGCGGCTACCAAATGATTGTCACTGATGGGTTTTTGCAGGAAGTCGTCTCCACCCACGCGCAATGCCTCGAGCTGTTGATCCAGTGCCTTTTCGGTAGACAGATAAACAATGGGTAAATTGGTATAGGCAGCATGCTGTCGAATCACCTTGGCTGCCTCGACACCTGTACAGCCAGGCATGTAGATATCCATGAGAATAAGATCCGTGCTTGATTCCGCTAACACATCCAGGATATTCTCCGGGTTATTCAGTATTTTTGTATGCATCCCCGCCGCTTGCAGGACAGTACTATAGTGCTCGGCTAGTAATTTTGTATCGTCGACAATCAGGATATGGTATGAGGTCTGCTGTTTGTTGCCGGTGACGACTTCCAGTTCGTCAAGTAACAGGCTGTAGTTAATGGGCTTCGACAAGTAGGATTGTCCCCCGGCACGTACAGCATTTAATCGATCCTGCCATGTATTGTGACCGGAAATGAAGATCACGGGAACTTCATGCGTCGCATCCTTCTGTAGCTCGGCGGCAGCGCGGGGTCCGGCATCCTCACCCTCAGGGAGATGGATATCGGCTAGCAGTACATCGGGTACCTGCTGGCTAATACCCTCTTGCAAACTTGTCGTTGTGTGAAACACTTCTACGCGGTAGCCAAAGTGTTTCAATTGTTGTTCGGTCTCTTTCGCCAGGTTCAGGTCATCTTCCAGTACATAAATCAGAGCAGGCTTGTCATCCCTGACAGTCTTACTGGACAGCGCAGACTTGTTTATCCCTGCCGTTTTGTTTGGTCCTTGCTGTGCAATCAACTCCAGATCGTTGAGTTTCTGTTTGATCACCAGAGTTTTTTCGTTATCGGCTGAAGTGTCATCTAACTGCTTGACCAGCAGTTCCAGTTCGCGTGCACATTCGCCAAGCAGGGGAAAACCAAATGTACCTGCCGATCCTGCCAAGCTGTGCAGCAAGCGGTAGAAGTCACTGTCGACGCTGATAATTTGGCATTGTTGCCAGGCTTGCAGGATACTGTTTAGTCTGGAGGGTAATTCATTGATAAAACGTTCCTGTAATACCCGTAGTTTATCGGCCTTGCTCGGCTTTTGCTCAGTCATGAATGCCCCTGTCAATCAAAGCTCGAATTTTATCTGCCAGTGTCAATGGGTCAAATGGCTTACTGATTACACCTGCAGCCCCCAGTGCTTTATACTTTTCTAGCTCATCAGGTTGAATCTTGGCGGTCATAAATATAACGGGTGTTTTGGCCAAATGGGGCAGTTTACGCAATTTAACCAGGGTTGTTGGCCCATCCATGCCGGGCATCATTACATCAAGCAGTATCAGGTCTGGCGTCAGTGTAGTTGCCCTGTCGAGGGCTTCTTGTCCTGACGCACATTCTGTCAACTGAAAACCCTCGTCTTCCAGGGCGAATTGAGTTATTTCACGGATATCAGCTTCATCTTCAGCATACAATACAGTCAATACTTCGTTCATTTTTTCAAACCTGTAGTATTTTTTTAATCGTTGCCAGTAGTTGATCATGACTACTCATGGTTTTTGTCAGTGCTGCACTAACTTGCTTAATTACACTCTGATCCGGTTTCTCGGCGGAGAAGATGACCACGGGGCAGCGACCCTTTAACTCATCCAGTAATTCCAGCCCCGAACCATCAGTGAGGCCTATATCAAGGATAACCAGATCAAAGTCCTGTTTTGCCAATATCTGGCGTGCCTCGTCCAGACTCGACACGTAACTAAAATCAGATGTATTCTCAAGCAGTATTTTAGTAATCTGGATAATATCAGGATCATCTTCAATATGCAGAATATGTGGTCGATCGATGCGATGCAAGGCTTCATGTAGGGTTGCTTCCAGTCGCGCCTGATCGATCGGTTTCTGTATCCAGTCCACAACCATGATGGCATCTCCATTAAAGGAGGTGCGCCCTTCTTCAGCGCGACCTGATACCACAATAACGGGAAGGTTTGCCGTCGCCGATGCCTTGCGTAACTCCTGTAGAAATAGCAGACCATCGTAATCCGGCAAGTTGAGATCAAGTAACAGCAAGCGATAGGTGTGTTTCTCAAGTAAGTCACGAGCCGCCATAACGCTATCAGCGATATCACTGTGCAAGCCTTGCATCCTGACTATTTCAGCCAGAATTTCGGCTACATCCAAATTATCTTCACAGATCAATACACGCTTGTCGTCTTTGAGTTCAGTTACACCTTCAGTACGCACCTGCAATGCTGGCAGGTCAAAATAAAATACACTACCCTTGGCAGGCTCGGATTTGAAACCAATCTGACCATTGAGATGTTCAACAATGGCCTTGGTAATACTCAGGCCCAGCCCGCTTCCCCCTTTATCGCGCGTATCTGAGCTGTCGGCTTGGGCAAAACGTTGAAATACCCGATGGCGAAATTCCTCGGCTATACCTTGGCCGTAATCCCGTACTGCAACACGAAATCCAGAATCTTGAGTGGTGAGTTTGATCTCGACCTTGGCACCTTCGTCAGAAAATTTTATGGCATTGGAAATCAGGTTGGCGTAAACCTGCAACAATCTGTTTTCATCGGCGTTTACAAATGCCTGCTTCAGTTCTGAAGTCAATTCCAGATTGACATTGTGTTGGCGTGCATACCCTTCGTTATCTGCAACTGCCTGCCTCGATAGTGTCAGTAAATCCACAGCTTTGACTTCAAATACCATTCGACCTGATTCGATTTTTTCCAGGTCAAGAATATCGTTAATAAGCAGGGTCAGACGTTCGCTATTGCGATTGGCCATCTCTAGCATGTGAAGTGCTTTTTCCGATAGCTGGTCAGCCGACTTACCCAGCACCAGGGACAGAGCGCCGCGAATAGAGGTCAGTGGTGTTCGCAGTTCGTGGCTGACTGTGGAGATAAACTCACGCTTCATGCGGTCCAGTCGCTTGCGCTCAGTGATGTCTCGTACATTGGCTGTAAAGAAGCGCTCGCCACCCAGCCACATATCGTTAACTGCAAACTCCAGTGGTATAACCGTCCCGTCTTTGTGACGGCCTTCCGCCTCAATCCTCTTGCCTAGTATGGTTTGCTCACCCGTTCTCAGGTATAGCTGCAGTTTGCTCATGTATTTTTCGCGATCTGCTTCTGCCAGCAAGCCGGCAAAGGGTTGACCAACAAGTTCATTCTCTACGTAGCCAAATAGCTCATTACAGGCACTATTCAGGGAATCAATAATACCCTGCTCATTAAAGGTGATCAGACCATCGACCATCGTGTCGAGGATGGCTTGCTGGCGAGCGGCCTGTTCCAGCATAAGGCTCTCAGCCTGTTTACGTTCGGTAATGTCGCTTTCAATAGCAATGAAATTGAGTAGTCTGCCTGTATCATCGATAATCGGTCGTACGCCAATCTGTAACCAGTAGCGCGAACCATTCTTGTGATAATTAACAATTTCTACATTAAAGCCCTCAGCGCGTGCGAGGTGTTCATGCATAAGTTTTACTGTTTGTGGGTCTGTGTCGGGACCCTGGAGTAGTTCCCCTGGCTTTTTACCCAGAACCTCCTTTAATGTATAGCCTGAAATCCGTTCAAAACCACGGTTAACCCATTGCGTATAGCCTTCTGCATCTGTGATAATCACCGCATTGTCAGTATTTGCAGCCACCATAGCGAGCTTCCTGGCTTCGGCCTCACTATCTGATAGTGCCTGTTGCGCTTTCACGCGCTCAGAAATGTCACGCACAATGCCGGTAAACATGATTTCATCATTGAGCTTTATTTCACTTACTGCGAGCTCCATAGGAAAAGTGCTCATGTCCTTGCGTTGGCCTTCTACCTCTCGGCCAATACCTATCACCTTTTGCACGCCGCTGGTTATATAATTCTGCAGGTAGCCATCGTGCTCATGATGATAGGGTTCGGGCATCAATTTGTTGACATTATGTCCAATCAGTTCGTCTGCTGAATAACCGAAGATTTTTTCGGCGGCAGGATTGATACTCTGCACGGTGCCTTTTGCATCGATAGTGATAATGCCGTCCACTACTGTATCCAGCACAGCACGGATCTCTTCCCTGCTATTAGCCAGTTCCTGGGTGCGCAGCTGCACCTGATTTTCAACAACGAAGCGGCGACGTTGTATTGTGTTCAGATAAACGGAGATTAACAGAGTAACCAGCAGGCCGGCACCCAATGCAAACCAGGGTTCATACGCCTTGTCACTTTCAAAATAGCCATCAATGGGTCGTAATACAACCTGCCAGCGCCTATCGGCAAAATTTATTACGGTACTGACATGCATACCTTGTGTTAATTGATTCAGTGCGAGTGGGGGAACTTTTTTTGTTCGCTTACGGGATGGGTGGTAATACATCACCTTTTGCCCTTGTATCGAATCCATATCGACAACATAAAAATCCAGGCCAGCAGTATTGGGTACATTGCGTCGATACGCCGATTCAACACTATCGGCGACATTGACCAGTATGCCAACAAACCCGCGTAGCTGTTGCTTGTCTCCTCCAGTCCTAATTGAATTCGTTGTCTGCCGGTATACAGGCAGAAACAGTTCGATGGATTGACCATGCTGGCTTGTGCTATTTTTTTTACGCTTCGATACAAGTCCACCGCTATCTGACGCTTTTTCCAGAATCGTACGATAGTCAGCGAGCGATGCAAGGTTCAAACCCTGGGGAAGCCATTCTTTTTCATAGCGATTAAAACTGTGGTAAACCAGCAGGTTTTGCTGGCGCGGAACAGCATCAACCAGCCTGTTATTTGCATCCCGTTCACGTAGTTGGTAATTCGTATAGTTATCTTTTACCGCCATTTGCATGAACTGTTCCATATCACTGGACTGAACGTGTTCGATCCACAACACCGAGCGTATTTCAATCTGTTCTGGAAAAGCATTACTGAGAAATGTGTTAAATTCATGTGAATCGACATGGACTGAAGCTGCATACAGTCCGGCAATGCCATGCATGACATTTTCTAGGGATTCCGCTTCAACCGCCAGTGCAGCACTGCGCTCATCTGCCTGCGCCTGTAGTTGTATGAGTATTTCGTCCTCAGTTATTTGTCTGACAAGCAAGAATAGCAACAGTGAAAGCAAGATACCCAGAATCAGAGCGGCGACAGAAACAGGATAAACATGCTTTAATTTATACCAGCGCAGTTTATAATTATGTTTCAACTCCTCCTCAACACTATCAGCAAGGTCACGCAATACTGATAATTCTTCGTTTGAAAAATGACGTGGCTTGTCGTCAATAATACACAACGTGCCGATGCGTTGACCATCCGGTGCATGTAATGGTGCACCGACATAACTGCGAATATGAGGGGGGCCGGTAACGAGCGGATTATCGGCGAAGCGCGGATCTTTTAGTGTATCTGGTATGTAGAAAATTTCATTGCCGAGGATAGCGTGACCACAAAATGAGATGTCTCGAGATGTTTCGCAGGCATCCAGTCCCTGGCGTGACTTGAACCATTGCCGCCTTGCATCCACCAGGCTGATGAGTACGATAGAGGTACCAAAATAACGCTGCGCTATACGTGTATAACGATCAAAGCGTTCCTCGCTACGTGTATCCAGCAGATCAAGGTCGCACAGGGATGCCAGTCGCTGATTCTCATTATCAGGTATTTCCGGTTCTATCATCGCTTATATCTTTAAATTCATTTAGCTGGGTTCTCCTGATCCAGGCGATGGTTAGTTGGACTGACTATTGTCTTGTAGGGTACTATAATAAGAACAAAACATTAATCAGTAAGAATACATTTCATTATAGTGTATAATTAACTGAAATATAAGGAAATAGCAACTATTGATACAAGCTGGTATGAGAATGCACGGACTTGGCAAAACGGGGATTATAAGCATAATAATATTAAGAAATATTAATTAAACTAACCACACTTTCATAGTTACATAGCAAGTCAGAGTGAGTCAGTAATCTTGAAAAAGTTGTTAAGGAACACTGCATGACATTAGAATTAACGCGATTGGAAGAATCCATCAAAAAACTACCCCCGCTCCCGGCGGCTGTTACAGAAGTTATGGAAATTCTGAACCGTGAAGAGGTCCATTTTGCATTACTGGATGAGAGAATTGGCAACGATCCTATCCTGGCTGCACGTGTATTAACGGTAGCTAATTCGCCGTTCTATGGTTTTGGCGGTAAAATAGACAGTATCAAACAGGCCTGTATGATATTGGGTTTTCACACTACCCGTAACATTGTCATGGCTGTGGGAGTCATGAGTAAATTTGATGCTGAGCAATTCCTGAGGCTGGATCTGAAAGCATTATGGCAGCATTCCCTGGGTACCGGTATTTCGGCGAAGGTTCTGTCCAGACATGTTGGTGTCGATCCGGAACAGGCATTCGTATCCGGTTTGCTACATGACATCGGCAAAATGGTACTGAATATGTTTTATAGTGAAGACTACAGTGCAGTACTTGATTACCGGGATGAGCACAATTGTCTGCTGTTGGAAGCCGAAAACAGCATATTGGGCTTCAATCATGCTATTGTTGGCTCTCTCATGGCGCACCACTGGAAGATACCTGATGAAATCATTAATGCAATCAAATACCATCATACACCTGAAGATGAGCAGGCTATGCCTGTTGCGCGTCTTTTGCATGTAGCCGATATTGTCTGCCGCAAGCTTGAGATTGGTAACGGTGGTGATGCACAAATCCCCGTCCTGCACACCGGTGTCATGGAGAAGATTGGCCTTGATGACAAGCTTATCGAGCAGTCTTCAATAGAAATTAAGGAATTGATCGTAGCTTCGGCAGCACTTATTGAATAACAGGATTTCTGTTTTCATTTAGATCGGCTAATCACCATGATAACGCCATGCGCATCGGAATCCCTGCCTAATGGGCAGAGCATGATGTCGATTTTATTACCCGTCGTTAGTTCGATATGGAAACTGCCAGGTTCGGTAGCACCTACATAATTGTTATAACATTGTACCACGTTATCGGGGAGTACCTGGCTAACGTTTGCGCCCACCAGATAGGTTGCACTGTCACATAACAATGTATGCGCCTGCAGGTTGGCGGTCGCAATCATTCCATCCTCCCCTATACCGAGCACTCCCACAGGCAAGTTTTCAAGAATCTCCTGCGAAACCTGTAAGGCCTTTAGATTAATTTCGACATAGCGGCTTTTTTGATCCACATTGTGTTGTAATTGCTCATTGGCAATGGAAAGCTCCTTGTTGACCTGCTGTAATTCTTTGCCAAGGCGTTCATTCTCATTGGCGAGTTCATAATGTTCGAACGCATCTTTGACATGAGCACGCAAAAGTTCATCTTCCCAGGGTTTGGTCAAAAATTTATAGATGGCACCTTCATTGATAGCATCGGTTACTGATTTCAGATCTGTATAGCCGCTCAATACAATTCGGACATTATCAGGGTAGCACTCTTTGACCTGGCTGAGGAATTCCACCCCGTTCATTTCCGGCATACGTTGGTCAGAAATTATCACGCCAACATCATTTTCACTGAGAATATCCAGGCCTTCCTTGCCGCTGTTTGCGGTCAGGATGTTATAGCCGTCGCGGCGCAACAAACGCACCAGTGAACGAACGATATTTTCTTCATCATCGACCAGTAACAGGGTTCTTTTCATTGATTCTATGTTCTCGTTCATGCTGAGTTACTTCTGGGTAAAAACTTATTCAGGCCTGACGACCATTGCCGATGTCAACATAACAATCGATGCCGAACTGGAAGCTATTATGGTGAGAAAAGTCGGCATCGATAAGTCGACGGATATCGAGCAACAGGGAGGTCTGCTGATTGCAGTGAAAGTTGGCCATCAATTGGTTCAGCTATGCCGTTCATGTATTGCTTATGGCAAATCTAGCCCGTCTTGTACCAATCCAGTACACCCGATGAAATAATTTCATCCAGAACATTCGCACTGCGATCCTTTACTTCATTTTCGGGTTGTAACAACTTGTCGGGATTATTTTGCAGCAGCTCCAGGAAGCTTGCCATCAGATTCGGATCCCAATATCCCTTGGCCGTTTCCTCTTCCATTATACTGATGACCTTTTCACGTGGAAAGGCTGCCTTGTATGGCCGTTCTGATGATAATGCATCGTAGATATCCAGAATCTGGAATACCCTGGCCAGTTTGGGTATCTTTTCTCCCTTAAGACCGAATGGGTAACCACTGCCATCCCAACGTTCATGATGGCAACGGACAATATCAACAGTCTTGCGCATGGTACGCAAAGGTGCGCAAAGTGCCGCGCCAATGGTGGTATGTTGCTTCATGACTTCCCATTCTTCTGCATTGAGCTTGCCCTTTTTCAACAAGATATTATCAGGGATACCAAGCTTACCAATGTCGTGCAAGACCCCACCGCGACGCAATGCCTCAAGTTCTTCGTAGTCCAGACCAAGTATGTCACCAAAAACTTGCCCCATATGTGACAAACGATCGCAATGATCGCCCGTATTTTCATCACGTGCCTCAACCATACGGGCCAATGAGAACAGTACTGACTCTGTATCATCTAGCCGGTCGGTCAGTCTTTTGTGGCTGACCGCAGCATCAACACGGGCCCTCAGCTCAAATGCATTGAATGGTTTGCTGACAAAGTCACTGGCACCAACCTCCATACCCTGAACGACATCATCTGGTGTGCCCAGGGTTGTCAGTATAATCACAGGCAGTAAGCTCAGATCAGGGTTTTCCCTGATCTTCCGGCAGGTCTCAAAGCCATCAATTCCTGGCATCATGATATCGAGCAATACCACGTCTACGATTTCTTCTTTCAACATTTGCAAGGCCTGTTCACCATCATTGGCCTCGATAACACTGTAGTCCGGCGCAGGTAACACCTGTTTTACCAGTGCCCGATTGGTCGACATATCATCTACAACCAATATGCGCGCAGCAACCGTTGTACTATTCATCATAAAACTCACCTGAACTCAATTATTAATAAATTTGTTGCTAGTAGCTAATACTCAAGCGAAAAGGCTTAAATAAAATGCATGCAAACTAAATCCCACTAAAAGTATATACTATTTTATTTTTAATTGTATTGCTTAATCGATTATCTATATTAACAATATAAAACATAGAGTTATATGTTATTTGCATAATATAGATAACGCTTTTGTTCATTTATAGTTGTCAATGAAACATAACTATAATGTCATTATTACAAACATTTGTTGTAAATATCTCGACATTATTAGGTGTATCATCATCTATCCCTATCGTCCTGCATCCCGGTTTCTGAAGTAATGCCAAGATTGACCTTTCGCTACAAGCTTCTGTTATACCCACGTGATCTACAACCTGTTCATCTTACATTTTTCTAGGCACTCATTACTATTGCAGTGACAGCCCTGTTCCTGCGCTGCTCTATATCTGATACTCGCCCGAATCAGATTTCCTGTTCTGCGAGGATGATCTAGTAGCTAATTCAAGGAAGCCTATCGACGTGCATTTAATAAACTTAAGTGTGTAATTCTTAATGAATCCTTGTTAATAATGCCATTTAACCATACATATTAAATGGTTATATAATATAGTTAAGTCGATATAACAATGAATGATGTTTAATATTCTCAGTATTTAAAAAAAAGCATGAAAATTACTAATAAAGTATTAATTTTAATTAGTTGTAGCCGATTACTATAAAAAACAGGGATCCCATAACTAGTTACGCCAAAATTTACATGTTAAACCATTTAAGCATGGATGGCTCCATCACCGATGAGTGGAAATTAATGACAACATTGATAAATATGAAGACGATTGTCGCAGAGGACATAAAGCCGGCATTACTACTTGTTGATGATGAAGCTAATGTATTGTCATCCTTGAAACGACTACTGCATGACGAAGATTACAAAATTATCATTGCAAATAGCGCCAGCGAAGGGTTGGAGTTACTTAACAAATATCATATAGGCGTTATCGTAACCGATCAACGTATGCCTAATATGACTGGCACTGAGTTTCTGGTTCAGGTTAAGCAATCACACCCGCAAACGATCCGCATGGTAATGACTGGATACGCAGACATGGAGAGTGTTACTCGCGCAGTGAATGAGGGTGCCATCTATAAATTCCTGGTCAAGCCATGGGATCCTGAAATGCTTATAATAACAATTAGGGAAGCCTTTAATCACTATCACCTGTCTATAGAGAAAGCGCAACTCACTGAAAAAATTAAAAGCGCAAATGAGGAATTGACCAGTCTCAACGATAGAATGGAGCAAACACTCAAAGATAGAACGCAACAATTGGTGAAGGCTACACAGTACGATTCTGTAACTAGGCTGCCCAACCGCTTGCTGTTTTCAGATCGTCTTAACCATGCCTTTAGTGTCGCTAAACGTAACCAGAAACGAGTCGCCGTTTTAATTGCGGGAATAGATCGTTTTAATCTGATCAATCAGACTCATGGTCATCTGGCTGGAGACAATATGCTGTCTGGTTTTGCTGAACGACTGAAAACTTGCCTTAGGGAAAGCGACACACTGGCCAAGTTTGCTGGTGACGAGTTTGCAGTCATCATGGCAGAATTTTCAGAAGCTCAGGATGTAGTGGATGTCGCACAGAAAATACTGCAGCGGTTTAAAAAACCATTTTCACTTGGCGGTAGTAATATCTTCTCTTCTATCAGTATCGGTATCGCTGTCTACCCAGACGATGGTATGGATGAAGAAGTCATTATAAAACATGCTTCAACTGCTATGCATAACGCCAAAAACAGTGGAAATACATTCAAGTTTTATGCACCGGAGATGAACCGTGATGCCTCACAACGATTTGAGTTGGAAAATGAACTCAGGCATGCAGTTGAACGTCAAGAATTCATACTCTATTACCAGCCAAAAATTGATATCAAGACAGGTGCGATCACAGGCGCCGAAACATTACTTAGATGGCAACATCCTGAAAAAGGGATTATCGGCCCCGGATACTTTATAGACTTACTTGAAGAAACCGGGTTAATTGTTACTGTCGGAAGATGGGTTATCCAGCAAGCCTTTCAGCAAACAAAGCTATGGCAAGAACTAGGTTTACTACAAGGTGGAATCTCAATCAACTTATCAGTACGACAACTACAGGACTCCGGGATCGTGGATGATATCAGGGCAGCGATCAAGGCAACCGGTGTCGAACCTCAAAGCGCAATGCTGGAATTTGAAGTAACTGAAAGCCTGGTTATCAACAACGTTGAATATACGATACAACAGCTAAAGGACTTAACCGAAATGGGATTTCAAATTGCCATTGATGATTTCGGTACAGGATATGCTTCTCTGAGTTACATTACCCGATTTCCTGCCAACACCCTGAAAATTGATTTAAGTTTCATTCAGAGAATTCAAAAAAGCGAGAATGATGCCAATCTTGTAATAGCCATTATTGCCATGGCACATGGCCTCGGCTTGACTGTTGTTGCTGAAGGGGTTGAAACCGAACAACAATTGGAATTTCTGCGTGAGCACAACTGTGACCAGATGCAGGGCTATCTTTACAGTAAGCCAGTAAGCAGCGAAGACTTTAGAGACTTGCTCATGAAAAAAAGTTCGGCACCTCATAGAAAAATCATCACTGATACTGACAGGCCTTAAATGTCAGAAACGACTCCGCAAATGATAACAGATATACAACATGAAAAAGTAGATGGCTGTGTAACACCTGCTACACTCCTGTTTGTTGATGATGAAGTCAATATTCTATCATCATTATACTGTTATCCATGTGAGAATATTCTTGATGAGTATATTATTTTACTCATATATAGCCTGATTCATTCAACCAATAAAGATCTTCTGATCTATGTTTCATCAAAACGGAGATGACAACCATGTACCGAATTATGATTGTTGATGATGAACAATATATTCTTAACGCTCTGAAACGCTCATTAAGGAGCACAAACTGGGAAATAGAAACCTACAGCAGTTGCGCAGAAGCACTACGTCGTGCGCAAGTGGCAACTTTTGAACTGTTCTTGTCAGATTATCGTATGCCGGAAATGAACGGGGTTGAATTTCTATTCGAAATAAAGCAGATACAACCGGAATCCATGCGCTTGATACTAAGTGGTTATACAGACCTCGAAGCATTGCTGGGTGCCATTAATGAGGCAGAAATTTACCGTTTTATTACTAAGCCCTGGGAAGACTATCAATTAAATTCAACGATAGAGCAAGCTTTGCATTTCAGGGAATTGTGCGTCGAAAACCGCCGCCTTGCTGACCAGGTTAGAGAGCAGAAAAACAAACTGAGTGAGCAGGAGATGATATTGCAAAAACTTGAACAGGATAATCCTGGAATTACGCAGGTCGATTGGGCTGATGATGGATCCATCATAGTTAGTGAAAAAAATGCTCTTGAGAGATAGTGTCGGGGCTTGGTAAGCAAGATTAAATGCAGATATTCTATTAGGTCTACTCCGGCCCTTTGCTGAGTAAAATGATCACTAAGCTTGTAATTCGACATGATTAAATGAAAGCAGAACTTAATGGTGAGGGGGCTTGTTAGTGAAGGTCTCATTGTCCCCTGCCCTTGGCTGTTAGATTAAACTCGGAATAAATGCGCATACGATCAAGCAATTAAGCAACAGAATATGAATAACTACACAATCAAATATCTATTCGGTTTTACTGACGGGCAGCAGCGTCAATTTGAATTTAATTTTAATCCCGATACGCAGGAGATGATCAGTGATCAGGCAGAAAATGCACCCTGGACAGAACTTGATTTTCATCGATGTCGGAATTGCACATTACAAGCTACAGATCACCCATATTGCCCGATAGCAACCAACCTGCAACCTTTGATAGCATTCTGTAGCGATCGAATCTCACATGACGAGGTTCATATCGAGGTTGTCGATTCTGAACGTAAAATCTCACTTGATACCACTATTCAACGCGGTATCAGTTCAGTACTCGGATTGATTATGGCCAGCAGTGCCTGTCCGCATACGCTATTTTTACGGCCAATGGCAAGGTTTCATCTGCCCTTTGCTTCGCATGAAGAGACTGTTTATCGGGCGACATCCATGTATCTACTAGCACAGTATTATATTAATAAGGAAAGTGGCCATCAAGATAATGATTTGACACAACTCAGGCAATACTATCATAGCCTGCAGGCTGTTAATCGTGACATGGCAAAGCGATTGCGTGCAGCCTCGCTGGAGGATGCCGCGGCAAATGCTATTACCTTGCTCGACCTGTATGCTAAAGCCGTGCCATACAGTATCGAAGAAGCACTGGATGAAATTAAACCACTATTCTCTGTTTACCTTAGTAACAAACATTATTCTCAGGAATAGAGATCATTTATTAATTGACAGCATATGAGCTAATGTCAAGATCCAGGATCTTTTGTTATTCTAAAGATACTTAATAAGGGTTGAATATGGATTACTTCGAGGGTTTACAGGAACTGGCAAAATCTGCTTTCCCAAAAAAGTGTGCAAGCTGCGGACGTATTTTTGACAGCGCCGAGCAATTTCTATCAGAAACACAATTTATCAATGAAGAAAAAAGCGGACTGAAGCAATCGCTTGACGACAATGATTCCGTCATTGTTGAGTTGTATCGCAATTGCCCATGTGGTTCAACGCTGATGGATTACTTTAACGATCGACGAGATATATCTAAAGCAGGACTCGAACGACGCAAAAGATTTGACGAACTACTCGGTTACCTGGTCAATGAGGGGCTGGAGTACTCACTCGTGCGTGAAGAATTGTTAAAAGTATTCCACGGGCAGAAAAGTGAAATACTGATGCAATACAAACTACCGATAAAGTAATCGTTTCAAAATGCACAAATGAACACCAGAATTACAATGGATCTACTCTGTATTCCCAATATTTGTTTCTTCTGAGCATCAGGCTGGGAAGACAGGACGTTATAATTCTTTAATCGCTACCATTGTACGTTCAAAGACTGCTTTAATCATCTCAAGCTGTTTTGACAAATTCTTAATCTTTCCACTGCTTGCCTGAATTTCAAGATTATGGCATAAATCAGATAGCTGCATGGCAGCCAGACCGGCGCTGATACCTTTAAGCGCATGTGCGTATTCACGTACTTCTGTTGTTTTTTTCGTGTTGGCGGTTGCCAGTAGCCTTGGTATCACTATAGCGGTATCTTTTTTAAACGCATCAATGAGTGTCTGCAAATTATTACCTGTTAATTCACGCAATTCATCCAGCTTGCTAGTGTCAAACAGTGGTTCATCTATTACCCTTCTTGCGGCCACACTCGTGGAACTAGCATCTGCACGTAATTTTTCAGTGCTGCCTGTTTTCTTATTGTCAGGTAGCCAACGTGCCATCATAGCCTCCAGGTCTGATAGCATAAATGGCTTGCTCATGTAGTCGTCCATACCTGCATCAATACAGGCTTCACGATCGCCCTGCATGGCATGGGCGGTCAGGGCTATAATTGGCAGGTGTTTAATGTCCTGCGCATGCTCCTGGGCGCGGATCACTTCCGTCGCTGCATAACCATCCATAACCGGCATCTGGCAATCCATGAGCACCAGGTCATAATCGTTATTGCCAATCGCATCGACAGCCTGTTGACCATCTTCGGCTATGTCAACCTTGATGCCAAGCTTGCGCAGCATCTCGACGCCAACGATCTGGTTGGTGGTCATATCATCCACAAATAACACACGTACAGATTCAAAGTTTGGGGATGTTGTACTTTTATTGCTGATTTGACCATTTTGCAGAGCCTGACTGGCTACCCCCGGGCTTTGCAGCAGGGCATCATAGATGTCGGATTGGCGCACCGGTTTAATCAGGTGGCGGTCAATACCTGATTGGCGGATGATTTCATCAGAATCACCTGCCGAGCTCAATAGAATCAGACGCACTTGAGGCAGACTTTGGTCGGCCCTGATCATTTTCGCAAGATCTATGCCATCGATGTCGGGCATATGGTAATCCAGCAGGACAATATGATATGGGTCATTATGGCTTGCAGCTTCTCGCATTAATTTCAATGCCGATGTTGCATCTCCAGTTGTCATATGCCTGACTTTCCAGTTGGTCAGATAGTGTGACACGATTTCCAGGTTGGTGGTGTTATCATCCACGACCAGTATACGTAGTTCATCGGGCAGGCTAGATGCATCATGCCGAAACTGTTCGCTCGTTTTGTTAAATCTGGCTGTAAACCAGAAGGTCGCCCCCTGTCCTTCTGCACTCTGTACGCCAATTTCACCAGACATCAATTCTGTTAATTGACGCGAGATAGACAAACCCAGGCCCGTACCGCCAAACTTGCGTGTCGTCGAACCATCTGCCTGGGTAAAGGCATTAAATAATTGCGCCTGTTTTTTCGAAGGGATCCCGATGCCGGTATCTCTGACTTCAAAGCGTAGTATCAGGTTTTCTTTTGTTTCTTCTTCCAGCGAAACTTGTACATCAACTTCTCCATGTTGTGTAAATTTAATGGCATTGTTAACCAGGTTGATCAATATTTGTCGTAAACGTACCGGGTCACCCGAAACGCCCCCGGGTAGCTCAGCGGGAATAAAACAGTTTATCTCCAGCCCCTTGGTCGCCGCCTGTTTGGACATCATTATGGCTGCATCCTCGACCGTCTTGCGTAGATTAAACGGGGTATTTTCCAGTATAAGATGGCCAGCTTCAATCTTGGAAAAATCAAGGATATCGTTGATAATCTTTAATAGCGATACAGCGGAATCGCGTGCGGTTTCTATGTATCCTTTTTGTTTCATTTCAAGCTGTGTGTCTTCGAGTAACTCAAGCATACCTAGCACACCATTCATGGGTGTACGGATTTCATGACTCATGTTAGCGAGAAACTCGGATTTGGAACGTGTCGCCTGCTCGGCCGCTTCCTTTGCTATTAATAATTCTTCCTTGACGGCTTTCTCTCGCTCGGCAATACGTTTCGAATGAATAATATTGCCATATGCCGTATTAAACGGCCTCAGGAAATCAATCAAGTCCTGGTCATAACTTCCAGGTCGATTGGCGATACCATACATTCCAACAAGCTCACTGCCATAATAGACAGGCACGCCCAGAAATGCATTAAGTGCCGGGTGTCCTTCCGGAAATCCCGCACGTCGAGGATCCATATCCGGTTTATGACTTAGAACCGGTTTGCCTGTTTTCATGACTTCGCCAATCAGGCTATCCAGATTTCGAAACTCAAAGCCTGTTTCTGGCTGTTCGGCATATTGAGTCCGGGATTTTTCATTCCAGGCAGCATTGGTAATCGCATGGGTCTTCAGGTAGAGTTGATTTTCTTCATCGGCCAGCACTTCGCCAGTAAAGCCATACTCGCTATCGGTCAAGTCCAGCAGACCGTTTAACATCCCCATTGCCGTTTCATGATAGCTGTCTATTAGTACATAGTCGGTCATGGCCTTATTGATCATGCTCAATATGGCTTGTTGGCGTTGCTGAATAACTTCCATTGTACGACGTTCGGTAATATCACGAACAATAACGACAAATCGTGCAGGCTCTCCTTCTGGCGCAACATACTGCAAGTTCACATCGACCGGGATTTGTATGCCATATTTATGTTCATGTGTGGTTTCAAAATTAATCGCATGATCAGGGCCTTCAATCAAAAGTGATACTATCTCCCTGAGTTGAGGCTCATCAATCCTGGTTGTGATATCTGCCGGTGTCATATTTAACAGTTCTTCTTTTGTGTAACCTACCTGGGCTACGGCACCCTGGTTGACATAAAAAAACTTCATTGTATCGGGATGAAACATAAATACGCAGTCCTGTGTATGATCCAGACTGGATTTAAACTGATTAAGCCGCTCTTCAGATCGCACACGTTCGGTGATATCGCGTACAACACCCGTGAACATCCGCCGTCCCATGATCAGCATCTCACTCACTGACAGGTCCATTGGAAAGGTGGTGCCATCCTTGCGTCTTCCTGTCACTTCACGACCAATGCCAATTATTTTTTTGTAACCGCTGGCAAGGTAATTGTGCAAATAACCATCATGCTCTGACTGATAGGGTTGCGGCATCAGCATATTAACGTTATGGCCAATAGTTTCCGTGGCCCGGTAGCCGAATAATGCTTCCGCTGCGGGGTTATAAGACTGGATAATACCCTTCTCGTCAATCGTGATAATACCATCCACCGCAGTATCGAGGACCGATTGCAGCCGCAACTCATTTTGTTCGAGTGCGCTGTTCGCGACATGTGCCAATTGTGCTGCCCTGGAGGTGCGCTGGTACAAAAAAATCACATATACGATCAGGCCAGTCATTAATAGTGCTATTACGGCAATCAGCTCAGGCAGGTTTGATTTATTGTTAGTAAAAAATGTTTGTGTCGGTACTACTTCGATGAGTACGTTGTGATCCAGTATTTGTCCGCGACTGACTGCTTTCCAGTCGACAAATGGATTTACAGATAATTGCGGTTGCGCATAAACCTGTTCGTTTTCAATATTGATCGTCGTTAAAAAAAGCTTGCTATTTCTTTTATTTCGTAAAATGTAGTCGAGCCATGGTTTGATTTTAACTACGGCAAGCAGATACCCGTTAAACTTCTTTTGAACGTATATTGGATAGTAGATCAGCAAGCCTATACCACCCTGCACAAGATCGACCGGCGAAGTAATAGTGGGCGTATGCCTTTCTTTTGCGCTTTCAAGGACTATACGTCTTTTTTCTTCGAAGGCAAGATTCAGATTCAGGGCTTGCTCGTTGCCCTTCATAGGGACTACCCAGCGGACATGAAAGCTGCTATCGACCCATTCCAGCGCCTGCAACCCAGGGAAATCATGAATATACGATTTAGCGTCTGCGACAAACTCTGTTTTAGGTGTTCCGCCTCTTATAACCCAACGGTCTACAATCCGTTGTAAGGCAGGTACGCGTGCACCGAGATCAGCATGAAGCAAAGTCCTGATTGTTTCAGCTTCACCTTTAATCAGTTCATGCAAATTCGCTTCACGTTCCTGGTGCAGGGACAACCAGATGGCGCCAGTAAGAACCGAAAGTATAATGCCTGTAACCAGTGGTATAAATATGCTTGTTTCTGTCTGTCCCTTGCTGGATGCTGCTTTCATACTATGAAAAATTTCCTACTTCAATATTGGGCAACAGACTGAATTTGTCAGTGTGACACCGACTAAAAGGTGATGGTTGAAAAAGTGCAAGATACTACGAGTATATGATCGGTTCGTATTGCTGTTACGCCTATTTATGGAGCAATTAAAGTTCAGTACAGCGTAACTCATACATTTTTGTTGGCAATTAGCTAATGTAGTTTTATTTATATGCAATTTATCGATTAAATACAACCTTTTTGTAAGGTTTTATTAGTATTTTTCATGCCTAAGAAAAGATAATCCCCTGAAAAAACACTTAATTATAATAAGGTATTACAGAGAGGGACAGGTAATGTCTATACCCCTATGATTTATCCGTTGTTTATGACTGCGGCTTAACATAGGGTGTCAGTATTAATAATATTAAGGATGATTTCCCTGTGTACGATATGGCTGCTATATACGCGCTACAGGGTAACAATAATTCTAACTAAACCTGGCAATATCCATCTAGCAGGAAAGACATGTTTGACATATTAATTGAGTTGCTTCAGGCATTTATTGTCGGATGGATAGTTATATCCCTGGCTCGAGCAGTTCTTGCAAGGCAATTACTACAACAGGCCGAATGGCGCCTTATTTTAGCCGGTTTTATTTTGATTTTCTTTGGTTCACTGATTGATATTACAGATAATTTTGATGAGCTGAACCGTTTTATTCTTATTGGAAATACTGAGACCCAGGCCTTCCTTGAAAAGGTAGTGGGTTATCTGGCCGGTTTTATGTTACTCGCAGTTGGTTTTTGGCGCTTACTACCAGGATTAACCGGCAATGAAACATATACTCTTAGAAAACTCGAAATACAAGAAGAACGATTGAAAGTCATGCTGGCCACCATGAATTCGGTTAACGATATTGTCCTGAATTTTTTACACGGCCTGCAATTATATCGACACGAAGCCGAGAAAAATAATTCAATTGACCCTAAAGTAACCAACATGCTGGATACCACGATACAGGACACCATCGACAAGCTCACAAAACTGAGCAAGCTTGACTCAACCCCTGAAAAGAAAATCGGTAGAGGTACCTCTATAGATTATGAGTAAGGCGCCAGAAGATGGTTATGACAAGGCATGATTCTATAGCTAATCGATTTTAAAGATAATTCATCAAAAATGGTTAGGATTAGTACATGAATATCCTATAGTCAGAAAGGCACGGATGTCTATTTCGAAATTATTCCTTGAATTAGGTTTACATGCGATATCTTTTCTGGAGGTGTGTTACTCTATTTTCCTTATTCATAATGATAGCTGTAGACAGGCTATCAGGGTATATAATTGCCCTGATAGCCTGAGTATCTCAATGATTTAGCCAGTTGTATTAGAATGATGCATACAGTTGCAATGTAACCCGATCATCGTCAATCGTTGTTCCATCACCTTGTCGATCCCAGAACTCAAGCATGCCACGGACGTTTTCATTAAAGTAGTAATTGAGACTAAAGGTAGTTTCTAATATATCTTCGGTACCATTGTTCTTCTCGTAACTGTCAAGGCGTATTAACGGTGCCCATTGCGCTCTGCCGTTTTCCCGGTGTACATACAATGCCTGGACATAATAGGCATTATTTTCAAGTTCTGTGGTTGCTGTCGTATTATCATCTTCTGCTTTCAAATAGACGCTAGTGATTGTCCAGTCTTTAAACTGGGCTTCCAGATCGATGGCATAGCGTGTGTAGTCTCTATCAACCGCGCAATTCGCCGTGCCTGCCATACACGTACCGTTGATAAATAACCCACCAATCATCAACTCAGGCATGACATCGTAGGCCAGTCGAATTGTGTATGTGGCAGCATCCTCCCCTTCTGAGTCGTCGGCCAATCCGCTATAGGCTACACCGTAAAATAAGTTATCAATGGGACGACCATAGAGCGTCAGGTTTTGTCTGGAGTGTCGTAATGCACCGCCATCGTCAGCACCACCGAAGGCCTGGTCAATAACCGCTGCCCTGCCACGTGTTAAACGATGCCCGCTAGTGTATGTATTGTAAGGATCAAACCAGAGCAGATCAGTCCAGGATGCCTGGACATTTAATGCCTTGCTATGCGTGTAAGTTAGTGCTGCAGTCGGGATACCTGTTTCAAATCCGCGCGCATTGGTATCTTCATCCTCGGCCTCAATCTCGAAAAAACCCGATACCATTTTACTCATGGGCCCACCTACCATTAATTCTATTTCATGAATGGCGCGGTTTTTGGCTTTGCCACTGCCTTTTTTATCATACGGACGTGCAACAAAGACTGCAGAAATGGGTATATTCTTGTCCCAGGCTAAATCTTCAGTGATAATTTTACCGGGTTGTTCGGTTGATGAAAAACGATATCCGTTCTCTTTATACTTGTGGCCAAATGAATTCAGCATTGGCCAGGCAGAATGACAGGTACTACAAGGTATATTATTTTTTCGGGCAAAAGCTGGGATGGCATGTGCATCAGTTATGATGAATTGACTCAAAAAAGATAATAGAAGCAATATCAATAAATAACGGCTTATACCTACATTATTTAACATATACTTATTCATAGTAGACTCCTTTTTTAATGTTGACGCGAGTACCTGTTCGGTATGATTAAGCTATATTATTAACCAGGGTTGTATAGCCTGAAGTATGAGTATACAGATAGAGACGTACTTATACGTTATCCTAGGTCGCAGGATAACGTTGTACAGATATTTCAAATCGTATGGTTCAACAAAAAGTGAAAGGGATACTGAGGTATAAAAGTTTTAGTCTTTTTCGGTATTTATGGTGTAATGATTTTCATGAAGCTACAGGCATTTTACTTCAAATATATTTGTTGTATTCGCTCTTGCTATGTCGATGCTACTGCATAAGCATGTAATAAGCAGGTTTCTTGTGGATCCGTGTAGGCCGAGAATATGATGAGAAATGGAAGTGGCCTTCATGCGACTAAAGACTCACCTGGCAGGTATTAGGCATGCATTGCTTAATAACCAGGACACCGCGCATTTTTTAATCTATATATCATGTTTTTGTGTCGGCACGTTGCAAACCCAGACGAGTGAATATGGGGCCGATTATCTCAAAAAATATTGTTGAGCTGATAACAATAGGTAGTAACACATGACGGTATTCAGGAAAATGATGGGACGCTACCAGCCCCATGCCAATTGCAACACCCGCTTGAGGAAGCAAGGCAATACCCATCCAGTTCCTTGTTAAAGTGTCTGTCCTGCTAATCTGACAACCCAATCGGGCACCTACAACTTTACCTACTGCGCGAGACACAATATAAACAATCCCAATCAGTCCAATTTGCTGTAAGGAGCTAAAATCCAACGATGCCCCTGCAAGCACAAAGAATATCACCATAAATGGCCCTTCAATACCTTCAATGGCGTGAAATGGGTATTCGTGATGTTTAGCAAAGTTGGCAACTACAGAGCCCATGATCATCGATGCAATTAGATAAGATACATTCATCCATAAAGCCAATCCTCCACATATGAATACAAGGCCTAATGCTTCGGTCAGGATAGGTTGCCCTGGCTTTATCCTGCCTGTTAGATAGGCTGCAGGTAAACCAACTGTAATGCCAAGCAAAACAGCTCCTGTTATTTCGATAAGGGCCGTGATAATTGCGGATGTATCATTAGTAGGCTGACCCATTGATGTAACTATGGCGATCCCAAAACCAAATAGCACCAATGCCCATACGTCATCGAGCGCGACTATAGAAAGCAGCAAGTCCTTAAATGGGCTTGAGTAATCAGATTCAATGGTAATATCGAGGATGGCAGCTGGTGCAGTTGCCGATGCAATGCAGCCTAATAATATGGCAATTTCTGTCGTAACGCCAAACAGTATGAGACCCATGCTGACTATAAAGGTAGTTATTACTGCAGCACTTATTGATATCCATAATACCTTGGAGGCTGAATTTATCAGCGAGCCTTTTGTGAGTTTACCGCCAAGTAGAAAGCCAACCATGACCAATGCAATATCTGCAATGATTTCAAAACGATCAGCAAACACAACAGGAATAATGTCCAGTAATTCTTCCCCTATTACAGCCCCGAAAATAAGTAAAAGCGTTACCCGTGGTAAAAAAGTTCGGTGACCAAGCGTATGCGTTAACAGGCCTAGTAATAGTACCCCTCCTAATGTTAATAAAAATTGATGTGATGTCTGCATGATATTAGCAAGTGCATACCGGGCGTGATTCTGATTGTCTATTAGCCGTAGAGTATATTGTTTTAATTAGTTCAAGAACATCATATCTTTGCTCGGTGTCTATATTAATAGCAAATGGTTTCTCTTTATCTGTTATGGGTTGCCAATGATCAAGCTGATGTTCAAGTACTTCCAGATTTGCGTCAGAGGCGTCGTGCTTTCTTTCCAAAATGCGTCTGCGAAGAGTAGAAGTTGATGCAGTAAAATCAAGAATGATAAAGGCCACCTGGTTTTGAGACGCCAGATTCCTGAATAATTGTCGTTGATCCTGTTGAAGGTTAGCGGCATCTATAATAACGGTATAACCCCCTTCAATTATCATTTCTGCGAGATCCATCAGTTTGGTATAGGTTTTTTCAGTTGCTTCTGGGCTGTAAATGCCTTCTCCCTCACCTGCCGAAGCATCTTCCTGTGCCTTCAACCCGAACAATCTTTTTCTCTCGACATCCGATCGTATGCGCACTGCACCCATTAACTCCAGTAACGGTTGAGTTTCGGTCGTCTTGCCTGATGCCGACAAACCATGTGTGATAATAAGTACAGGTGGCGAGCTTTCAGTATAGCTTTTTGCAAGATTCAGGTAGTCATGGCAGTCCTGATTTGCGGCAAGTATTTGTTGCTGGCTGATATCATGCTGCCTTGCCATTATTGCATTCACTTTGGCCCGCACCATTGCCCTGTAAGTAAGGTAATATTTCAATACCTTGATCCCGGCATAATCACCGCTGTGCTCCAGGTAGGCATTGAGAAAGCGTTGCGCGAGAAGTTCCTGGTGATGGTCTTGCAAGTCCATCACCAGAAAGGCAACCTCGCTCATGACATCTATCCAGCGCAGATTTGCATTAAACTCAAGGCAATCAAATGCCAGTGGTTTACCATGATGCCAGGCTATATTACGAAGATGCAGGTCACCGTGGCATTCACGTATAAAGCCGCTGACCTTGCGTTGCTTGAATAAAGGGCTTAACGCAGTTTTGGCTGATGTATACCAGTTTTCAATAGTAGCCAGAGTACCCGTGTACTGGTCCTCCCTGCTTTGCTCGCGTATCTGTGAGAAATTTTCTAAAAAAGGTTGAATAACCAGTTCAGGCTCGCCATACGGAGACAGGCTATCTGCTACTTCTATTTGCTCATGAAAAATAGCTAACATGTGAGCTATCGAATCAATTTTATCAAACTTAAGATCCCCTCTTTCGAGGACACGGTCTAGTTGTACGTCCTGTGAAAACTGTAACATCTTTACTGCGTACTCGATAATATCTCCTTTGCCATTTATTTGTGGATGTTCTGCTGTCCCTTTAATTTCAATGACATCCAGATAAATTTCAGCAGCAAGGCGGCGATTTAGTCGAACTTCTTCTTCACAATAAAAACGTCGTTTATCAAGCGTGGAAAAATCAAGAAATCCGAGATTGACGGGCTTTTTGATCTTGTATGCAATTTCCCCGGTTAGTATGACCCAGGAAATATGGGTTTGGATAAGTTGTATTTGTATTACTTCATGATCATAGCAGGCAGGGTTGAGTAAGGACTGAATCAGTAAAGGCAGTGGTGTTTGTGAATTCATAGGTCCATCCGGCGTTGCGACTCAATGTATTTATTATAAATCGAATAAAACAGTATTTATGCTATACAGCTAGTTGGTAGTTTATTCAGAGCAACTGAAAAGCAGTTTACGTTATGCAGCTGACTGTTGCACAACGGGCAATGGCTTACTTATTTCAGTATTAGACTTAGATATTATTATAACCTATTGATAATTATAGTCATAAGAATAAAAATATTTTTTACTTAAAAAGCATAGGGTTACGAGTCTGGTTAAAGGATTGATCATAAGATTTTATAATCAATGCCACTCGAAGATGGCTTCCTGTAGCAGATGTGGCTAGTGTGTATTAAGGATATCCCGGGTAGTGAGGCAAATCACCGCTCTCACATGACCATGATGTTCTGGAGTCCCAGAAAATATGCCCCTGAGGGTGAACCGGGGGTTCATCATCCAGAGAACCGGCTGGGATCAGAACACCATCAAGCTCGACTACCGTGCGTGGCATAGGGCTTCCGCATTGCTTGCAAAAGCAGTTATAGAAGCGCTCTGCTTCGGGAACCTTGTACCTGCCTAGTAACTCTTCGCCCTGGGTCCAGTTGATGCTGCCTACCGGTGAAGCGAGCAAATTGCTGGCATGTCCCGTACCCGTAGCCTTGCGACAACGACTGCAATGGCAATGATAGAAACGAACGATTTCACCAGAAATTGTATATTTAACTGCTCCACATAAGCAACTTCCATTAACATTGATTTGTGTCATATTTTTTTTGATCTTTGATTATAGTTAATCGTCAATCAGTAAATGTCCAAAGAAGGCGAATATACCGATCATAATGCCGGTGAATAATTGTGCGTGCACCAGATAGGATAATTTCCTGAGTTCAGCCATAGTATAGCGCCAGCTTAGAAATAACCCAAACAGCCCCTGCCAGATTATTAATGCAAGCACTGCCGGAAAAAAAAGAATATCCATAGGTATACCCATAAATGAAATATGTAACAAAATAACTGCAATAGTGATGATGCCAACATAGACATGGGTACGATCAAGAAAATGTAAAACGATATTAAACAGAGGGATTTCCATTTTCATGGTATGACCTGGCAATATTCGCTGGGCAATTTTTCCTTTTCCCAGCAGAATTTTAAACAAGGTTCTTGCATAAATGAATAACAACCCCCACAACCCTAGCTCACCAAGACTTTCACCTATTTCACCGATCATACTTTCATTTTCCTGTATGGCCGGGTGAGTGTTGCGTACATAAAGAAAGTATATAACTGATAGCAGAAATATCAGGCTACTAAAGATTAATATTTGACGAATGCCTGACTTTTTCATAACGGTAGCCACTATCTGTACTGATTAGAATGATTCTTAATGTATGATGTTTGTCTTTAATCATCAATTATCTGGTGATTTATTATGAAGGTTTTTCAAAAGCGCTGCAATCAAAACAGGTATAATGGTAATGCCACCCAAAAGTAGAATGGTAACAAACATATTAGGGAGGTCGCTACGAGTCATCTCGCTACCAAAATGAGCCAGTAGAAAGCTGGCTGGAAGAATACCAATAAATGTTGCCAGGGCAAACCGGATATAACCTAATGGAGTCAGTCCAGCCGCATAACTTACTATGTCAAATGAGATAAAAGGAATAAGCCTGGAAATACCAACTGCCAGCATGAGATGGTTTTCAGACTGTAGCCATTTTATATTAATTTTATCGCCAAATCTTTTGTGAATCGCCTCATAACCGAGCAACTTCGCCATTGTAAAGGCTATGATTGCACCCAGTTCTGCTCCGATAAGTACATAAACAGTGCCCATAGTATGACCATAGGCTGCGCCAGATGCGAGGGCGATGGGCGCGCTGGGCAAAGGGCTCATTACGACTGCACCACACATAAGTATAATAATGAGTATGGGTCCCCATTGCTGATATTGATAGATGAGATCCAGTATAGAATGCTGGTCCAAAAACATCCTCACAGAATTTGATTGCGTCAGGTACAGGTAAAGAAGGGTAAATAGAATAACGAGCAGAAATCCCGTAACGGTTTTTTTCAATTGTTTGCTAGCCTGTCTGGTCTGTGAATTGTTTTGGTTTAATTTTAAATTTTTGCAGGCATTTGTCTGAACAAAAATAATATGTTTTTTCATTATATTCTGTTTTTATTTCAGCAGTCCACTCATCAATACGCATACCACATACTGGGTCTCTGCTCCATTTATGGAATTTCTGTTTTCTGTCGCTTAGTTTCCCATCTTCCAGCCATAATATGCGGTCGGCAATATCTTCTACTCGTGGATCATGTGTCACTACTATTACAGAATACCCCTTTTCGCGTACAATTGTATGCAAAATCATCATCACTTCCTGCCCTGTCCGGGAATCAAGGTTGCCAGTGGGTTCGTCGGCCAGAATTAACCCTGGCTCATTGATCAACGCACGCGCTATGGCAACACGTTGTTTTTCTCCTCCGGATAGCTTTTTCGGTAAATAATGCTGACGGTCACCCAGACCCAGCTGATCGATCAATTCAGCTGCGCGTTTTTGTGCGCCTTTAATGCCTTTCTTATGTAATTGTGCTGGAAATAATATATTTTCTTTTACTGTCAGAGCATCAAGCAGGTTAAATGCCTGAAAGATAAAACCGACTTTAACCGCCCTGATTACCGGTAGAGCAGCTTCCTTAAGTGATGTAATGTCGATACCTTCTATTTCAATGGTGCCTTTGCTAGGCCTTAACAGTCCTCCGAGCATGGATAGTAATGTTGTTTTACCGGAGCCTGATGGACCCATGATCAACACAATTTCACCAGATTGTATATCCAGGCTCACATTATCTACTGCATTGACTACTGTACGACCGCTGCCGAAACTTTTACTTAAACCCCTTGCTTTTATAATTGTATTAGACATCATTCACCTTCCTTATATATGAAATGCACTTGCAGGCTGGAGCCGTGATACGAGCCAGGCAGGAATCAATGAACCCGTAAAGGCAACAAAAAAAGCAATCAGGCCTATTTTTATCAGCGAAGATAATGATACGACCAATGTGAGCTGTGGTAATAATAAGGGTATAGATGGTATTAGAAATATGGCAAATAATACTGCAATCATGAAGCCAAAAAAAGTCAGTATGCCTGATTGAATAATGGTACTGAGCATTATTGATAATTGACCTACACCGAGTGCCTTGATGATTGCAATTTCTCTTTTCCTTCGTATGACTTGTGAGTATGATGTGAAGCCGATAATCAGTACAGCTAAAGCTGTGCATATTGCTGTCATTATCATAATGATTTCCACGCCCATTTGCTTTGCAAGGTGAGCGTCATTTCTGACAAATTCTTGATGTGTTAGTACATTAACTTTATCCACATTGTCACTGATTAGTCTGGATAGTTCAGCAGGATTAACACCATCCTCGGCGTCAACAATCAGGTAACTGTATGTGCCGGATGAAGATAGCAGGCTCTCAAGGTCAGAAAATGGTACAAACATAACTGTATTTGCGGATGAATATGTACCGCTGGATAAACCGACAATAGTAAAAACTTTGTCAGCAATTTTCAATTTATCTCCGACGGTTACCTGGCTAATCTCTGATAGTATATCTGGTATGATTACTTCACTGGGGTTTTTAATTAGTCGTCCGGCTGATATGTCCCATGGTCCTGCGCGATTAGAATCTGGTAGCAAACCTACTATAAAAGCAAACATTTTTTGTTTGCCAGCAGTGACAACGCTGTTCAGATATAAAATGGGGGTAACACGTTTAACGCCAGGTAAGCTTGCGATTTTATCTGCCTTCCAGTCCCATACAAAAGACATGGCCATATGCATATTAGCAACGCCTTCTTGCATTACCCATACATCCGGGTTTATATGATTCGGGTAGGAAACTATCTGCTCAGTTTCTCCACGCCAAATGGCATCAAAGAAGATGACTAGTATAAAGGTGAAGGCAATTCCCAGTGTGCTGCCAATCAGACTCCCAGGTTGAGTAAAAAGTGATTTCCATGTCCATTGAATCATGATTTAGTTCGCCTGAAAGGCAAGCACAGGGTCAGTGCGCCGCAGAGAGTATGCGGGTATCATTGACCCTATAACTGCAAATCCGAAGCATGCTATAAGTGTTTTCATTAAAACGTATGAGTCAAATATACGGAACAGGTATACAGGAGCGAATGCCTCAATACTATAAGCAAGCATAGTCGCCAGTATTATGCCAATAGGGATAGTTATAACAAGTAATAATATGGACTGAATCAGAATACTGGTGAACAGTCGTGTAAAAGAAAACCCCAATGCCTTGAGAACAGAAAATATTATTAGTCGAGAACGAATTTCGACATACATGATCAAGCCAACAATCAGCATCCCTATAATATAACCGATTGTTACCAGTAAACCCATGATGGGTGAAAAAAAGACTCGGCCCATACTGACATCGTTACTGGCTATTTGTTGCGGTGTCATAACATCCACAGAGGAAACTTGCTGTTCAATCTGACGGGCGATATTTTTTCGATTTGCACCATGCTTCAGTTCTACCAGCATGTAACTGAGTAATGGAAAAGTGCTCAAATCCGGGGCAATATCAGATTCCATAAACAGGTCTATCATCCCGTCATAATGTATAAATGCAAAAGGCATCATAAATGCCGCTTCTTTGGTTATGCCGGAGATCGTAAATTCAAATCCCGTTACATTAAACCTGTCACCAGGATTCAGCTCATATTTCCTAGCAAGGGATTTGTCGATGACTATGTCCCTGCCAGATTGAACAGACTGTCCACGTACGATCGAAGAAGGACCACCCCATGTGTCATATACGAGCACATAAACAGGTGTCCGTATATCATCTTTGTTAAAGATTATTGGAATTGCAGTAATTGGATGTGCGTTAATGACGCCCGCAACACTTTCAACTTCTGCACGGGCTAATTGAGGTATAGAAGAACGAACAGCTATAAAATTATTCACGCCGGATTGAGTAACCACCAGGTCAGCCTTGCGGTTAAGTATTATCTGTTCAAGCTGGTCATATTGACCTTGCTCAAATCCGGTGAGTATCAGTATCACCGCTATAGCTGACCCCAGTGCTATAGTAGTTAGCACAGTACGTAGTGGCTCAAATAGTAATTGTCTCCATGCAAGCAATAACATGGTTTCAGCCTATTCCTCGCTTTGGCGTTTTCTTAGTATTATGTCTGCAGCCATTGCGTTTTCGGATCCACCTTCTGCAATATCGCGCAATGTGCGTAACGATAAGTTTGGATTCTCTATTAGTTGTTTTCTGACGCCCGGGTCGGGATCCGTAACCAGTTTGTCCAATATATCAGGTGGTGTATATCCACAATGAGCCAGTGATAAACGTACATCAGGTGAGTTGTCGTTGACGAGTGGCAGCAACGCCTTTCTGGGTGCTTTGAGATTATGCGCAACCGCAGCTCTTACCCTGTAGTCAGGATCGGCAGACAATTTGATAAGTAGATCAGCAGGAGTTGATTGTCGGCTCGCAACGGACTTGCGTATCTTCCAGTTGCTATCATTCGCGTAGTTAGATAATTGCGCATTACTTGTGTCCGGGCGGTTAATGGAGCGCAACTTTTCACTCGTTTCTTCTGCCGATGAGTAACTTGATGTCAAGGTAGCAAGAGCAAGAGAGAATATATAGTTGATATATTTAGGCATTAGTTGAACCTGTAATAATTGTTTCTATTCAATTGCAGTAAAGATGGGCAATGTTCACAGTAAGCATTTATATAATAGTTAGTTATATTGTAATCCATATCCACATTTATACTATTTACGATGATGCTATCTATGTCAATTCAGCTTGATTATTCTAGTGGCTATGAGGCACAGCATCATGGTGACTATTGTGCCCCTCATGTGCTTGCTTGGTAGTATTAATATGATGGTCTGATACACCGGAATGTCCATGCCCTGCTTCAAGTGTCCGATCAAGATCAAGATAGTCTGTTGATTTTAGATCGGGCAATATCTTAAGGAAAGCTACAATATCCCATATTTCCCCATCCTTGTGTGTCTGACCCCAGGCAGGCATGCCAGTCATGCGTATTCCATATTTTATAACCCAGAAAAGCTCTGATGCTGACATTTCATGGTCTCTTTTTTTAGTGAGATCAGGTGGTGTCGGGTTAAGACCCACTGCAATTGGAGATTTTGCTTGGCCGGGTGAAGAATGACAGTTGGCACACATTTCTCGATAACTGCGAAAGCCATTATTTAATTGTGATTGCTCTCCAGTAATTCGTCCTTGTTCTTTAATAGATTTTGCACGCTTTTTTACCGAGTTTTCCCGGGTCTCTACCAGGAGCCACTCGAGTAATGGAGGGTCCTCCCAATTAGACGAAACGTTAAATGTACCTGAAAATACCATGAACAGACTTGCGGTTAATATTATTGTTATCAATGCTATAAATGATAATAAAATCGATTTCATCAAAAACTCCAATATGAATTGTAAAATGTAAAAATATAAACAACGGGGGTAATTTACTGGGTATATCTACTTCATGTATACAAAAGTAATGAATTGAATTTCGCCAATGTATCCCCATGTTTGATAAGGCTGTTATGCACTTTATTGTGATCTGGCATACGCCATCTGATAATGAAATTCTATATTTACAGGTTCGACTAGTTTACGATGCCTGATATTAAGCTGAATCAGGTAAGGGCCAAATGAATTCAGGGAAAAATAATTGCCATATACCAGAGCCTTGCCATACTCCATCGGCTCGAGTTCCTTAAAACCAGTTTTTTCAGGCACACTGAAAATCTGGGCTCTTAATTGTGCATCATTGATTCGCTCACCTGTTTTTTCAACAAACACCGCGGCAGTCAAATGCAGACGGACAGTCCCGACAGGTGCACCACCATGCATATTGCTGGAGTTGTGACCAGATAACATTTCGGCCGGTACTATGCCGATATAGACTGCCAGACCATTGATCAATTTATACTGATTCGTGCCTGTAGGCATCGCTGTTTCACTTTTTACAGGTGATTGATATAGCATTATTGAGAATGTTAGATAAAAAGAAATTACGATTTTATTATTAAAAAGATAGCTGGCTTTCATAAGGTTATTCCGTTATCTGACTGATATTTCTGATTTATGTCTGAATTGACTCAGCTTAATTTATTACTTGCAGGAACGGTTAGAAACTCCCACCAGAGTGATAAAGATGGAAAAAACAACGGTTTGCCATCACAGTATTTATCGTACAATGCCATATATTTCTCGCGCATCACCTGCTCTTCTCTATGAGACAGATGCAGGTAGGCAATCGCCAGTGCTGGTGCCATTAATACGGTTAATATCGTTGGCCATTGAATTAAAAAACCAGTGATAAGTAAATACAAGCCAGTGTATTGTGGGTGTCTCACATAAGCATAGACGCCCTGCGTTACTAATTGACCATGTGCGCCATGAATTGCAGTCCATCCTTTTGACATCAAGGTGTAGCCGGCTAGCATGAATAATAAACTGATAGTCATGACAATAAGCCACGCTACGGTAGAGCCACCAAAAACGACAACCCACAAATGTCCATATTTATGGGAAAATGGTTGTAGTGCCGGATAGACATCACCCAACCAACCAGTTAGCAGATAAATCGTAAGCGGAAAGCCGTACATCTCTGTGAACAGAGCTACCAGAAATGCCATGACGATGCCCATATTACGCCACTCAACCCGTTTAGACGGTTTAATGAAGCTGAGTATAAAAAACAGGAATAGTCCTATATTGAATGCGACTATGACCCACATACCGTATGCATATTCTTCATTCATTACCAGTATCCTGAAAAACGGGTTTTCTTGTACTTATAACAGTAAAATTACGGCATTATTGCCATTTGATGTGCCTCGCCAGCTGGTAACTTAATCGTATTGACCAGTTTCATACTTTTCTGGTCAATAACCCAGATAACCGGTTTTTTCCGACTGGAAACGTATACTTTACCAGTACCTGATATGGTATTCAGGTGATACGGTGCAGGCGACAGTTTCAATTCACTTCTGGATCCATTTGTCGTATCAATGGCGACAAGTTTATCTCCTTTCTTGCTACTGGCGAAAATTGTTTTACCATCATCTCCAATATCAAGACCATGTGTGCTTTTACCAATTTTAAATGAACGCTTAAGCTTGCCTGATTTAATGTCGATTGCCGAAACCTTTCCAGCACGAGGGTTGGTTACAAAGATGGTTGATTCATCCGCCGAAAATGTCATGTGCTCAGGTGCCGGGCCAGACTCCAGCGTCCTTGTTACTTTCCATTTTGATATGTTTATTTCACTAATACTATTGTTACCTGTGTTGGATACATAGGCATATTTACCATTTTTGGTGACAAGCGTATAGTTTGGCACAGGTCCTGTAGCAACTGTTTTAACGACCTTGTTTAACTCAAGGTCAACGACGCTGATATTGCCACGCATACCATGAGTAGAGATGACATAACGTCCATTTGGTGTTATCGCCTGGTGATGGGTCCAGCCACGTACCGGTATAGTAGACATGACATGTCCATGCGCAGGATGTATAAAGAATAACTTGCTGTTTGCCGTGTCTTTTGATTGACCTTTTTTAAGTGGCTGTTCCTGTAGGCTGCCAGCAATCAGATATTCACCATCTGGCGTGATAACAAGACCATGGGGGTTGTCAACGCCACTATAACTAGCAGTAATCTTGTCTGTAGCTGCATCAACAGCTATGACCTGGTTACCGGAGCCCAGTGGTATATACACGGTGGGGTCTGCATTGACCGTGCCCATGAGTACCATTAGTATTAGATAGTTACAGGTGTCTGTAAATTTGTTGTTCATAGCGAATCTCCTGTTTTGTATATTGTTTTACTGCTTGTTAAATGTATTGCGCATATAAAACAATACCGCTCTTAAATCATCATCTTTGAGGTTGGGATTACCTCCTCTTGGTGGCATAGTGACCGAAACACCGGGTGTCTGGATGCCCTCTATCAGGCGTGCCAGAAGTTGTGCTTCTGTTAACGATAGCCATTTACGATTCTTGGTTAGATCAGCAACTCCTGGCATCGCCCCGGTTCCGTCGTCTGCGTGGCATACCATGCAATTCCTAACATAAACCTGTTCGCCATTTATCTCGGCAGTGACAATTTGCATCTGTAGCGTCAGCAACAGGTAGCAATATGATTTTAAGCCAATATTCTTCATATTATTATCTCAGTAAGCTTCTGTTAGCTGCCATCAAGTTCCTTGCGACGTCGTTCAAATTCCTGTTCATCTATTTCACCACGTGCATATCGCTTCTTTAGAATCTCGAGTGGACTTTCATCTGTAGATCCTGAATTATCACTACTATTGTTAAAGCTTATTTTAATAGCATAAATAAACATAATGATCAGTGCTATCCATATTAGCCACATAAAACCACCACCAAAAAACATACTGCCTCCGTCATTCATCATTTAGTCCTCTCTATAGTCTTTTATATGCATGAAGTCTTCCACAGGGAGAATTGCTATAACACCATCTGTACTCATTCCCTTGTGTACAGTGCTTGCAATTATATTTGCTATCTGCTTTGCCTCGTTTTCTTCAATAAATACCTCAACGCGACAGCAATCAGTCATACGATCGTTGGCGTAGTAGTTTCTGTATTCACCCATACCGTGGGCTTTTGAAATAGTCATTCCCGGTATATCAAAGTCCAGTAACGATTGTTCTACTTCCTCAAGTGCCAGACTGGGTATAATGGCAGTAATTTTTCTATAATGCATATTTACAAACTCTTTAAAATAATCATCATCATTTTTCTGTGCTACAGGTGACCGTGTCGCTGAGCCCGCTCAGCCTGTCTTGAGTCGATAACCTGTTCGAGCATAATCTGTAAGATATCAATACGCCTTTCAAGATTATTTATTCGTTCTACTAGCCCCTTTTTGTTGACTGGTTTTTTTCGTTTCATGTTATGACGATGCAGGTCACGCATCGTCTTTCCACCCATTGAGCGCATTTCCTTGATGCCATTGTTCATGTCATCGATATGTTCTGCGATCATTTCATCTCGTTCATTGAAATCTCTGGAGGTGTGTAATTTTTCCATGAGTTTTATCATTTTTTTCATTCTGTCGTTTACATTCATCATGCCGGGTTGCTGTTTATTTTCACTCATATGATTATCCGTGCTCTCGCCCTGCATATTCACCGGGCTGGCTATAGCGTTTAGTGGCAAAGCCAGTGTTATGAGTAATAAAAGCTTATTCATAACGTTTCTCCTTCATGTTGAAAATCATTAATAACTGCAATGTTACAGACGTGTACTTCGTAATCTGAGCGCATTGCTAATAACAGAAACCGAGCTAAAGCTCATAGCGGCGGCTGCAATTATCGGTGAAAGTAATATCCCGAATACCGGGTACAGTACCCCTGCTGCAATGGGCACGCCTGCAGTGTTGTATATAAAAGCAAAGAAAAGGTTCTGCCGAATATTGCGCATGGTTGCTCTTGATAATCGCCTGGCTCTTACGATACCGCGCAAGTCACCTTTAACCAGTGTGACGCCGGCACTTTCCATTGCCACATCTGTACCAGTTCCCATGGCAATACCAACGTGTGCCTGAGCTAATGCTGGTGCATCATTGATACCGTCTCCAGCCATGGCGACAATGGCTCCTTCAGCCTGATACTGTTTAACGATCGTAGCCTTTTGATCTGGTAATACATCGGCATTAACCTGATCGATATTTAGCTTACTGGCTACGGCAATGGCGGTTGACTCGTTATCACCTGTAAGCATAACCACCTTGATTCCTTCCTGGTGCAGGTCATTTATGGCTTCACGTGTAGTTTCCTTGATCGGGTCAGCTACGCCTATCAGGCCAGCAGGCTGCTGATCGATACTGGCCAGCATCACAGTGTGACCATCTGCTCGCAGAGTATTGGCCGTATCAATCATTGTGTCCATTTCAATATCGAGACTTTGCATAAGTTTTGAGTTACCGAGTGCTACCTGTTTTCCATCAATAGTGCCAATAACGCCCTTACCCGTAATGGAATGGAACTGGTCTACGTCAGCAAGGCTGATATTTCTTTCTAATGCTCCCTGTACAATGGCCTCTGCCAGAGGATGTTCGCTGGCACGCTCCAGGCTTGCAACCAGACGAAGTAATTCTTTTTCGGTTACACTTTCAACGGTTTCTATAAAAACCAGTTTGGGCTTGCCTTCAGTTAGTGTGCCTGTTTTGTCGACTACCAGCGTATTAACCTTTTCCATAATTTCAAGCGATTCTGCGTTTTTTATCAATACGCCCGCCATCGCCCCTCGGCCTGTTCCTACCATAATTGATATCGGTGTTGCTAAACCTAATGCACAAGGGCATGCAATAATTAAGACTGCGACGGCATTCACAATAGCAAAAGTTAGTCTGGGCTCAGGCCCCCAAAAGAGCCATACGATGAATGCAATAATCGCTA
>Ga0316207_10000099_pt1 | contig 188185 bp, 188 predicted proteins | sample 6weekpyrite_MG_FD_204943 | JGI IMG/M metagenome (GOLD analysis project Ga0316207, IMG submission 204943) | Microbial mat bacterial communities from mineral coupon in-situ incubated in ocean water Damariscotta River, Maine, United States -... | ecosystem: Environmental > Aquatic > Marine >...
CTTATCCAGCCGAACTGAAGAAAAGAGTCTCCTCTAATCGCGATAAGGATGTCAAACGTTGGTAAGGTTCTGCGCGTTGCTTCGAATTAAACCACATGCTCCACCGCTTGTGCAGGCCCCCGTCAATTCCTTTGAGTTTTAATCTTGCGACCGTACTCCCCAGGCGGATAACTTAATGCGTTAGCTGCGCCACCTAAGCTCCATGAGCCCAGACAGCTAGTTATCATCGTTTACGGCGTGGACTACCAGGGTATCTAATCCTGTTTGCTCCCCACGCTTTCGCACCTCAGCGTCAATACTTGTCCAGTGAGCCGCCTTCGCCACTGGTGTTCTTCCGAATATCTACGAATTTCACCTCTACACTCGGAATTCCACTCACCTCTCCAAGATTCTAGCAATCCAGTCTCAAAGGCAGTTCTGGAGTTGAGCTCCAGGCTTTCACCTCTGACTTAGATCGCCGCCTACGCGCGCTTTACGCCCAGTAATTCCGAACAACGCTAGCTCCCTCCGTATTACCGCGGCTGCTGGCACGGAGTTAGCCGGAGCTTATTCTCCCGATACTGTCATTATCATCTCGGGTAAAAGAGCTTTACAACCCTAAGGCCTTCATCACTCACGCGGCATTGCTGGATCAGGCTTTCGCCCATTGTCCAATATTCCCTACTGCTGCCTCCCGTAGGAGTCTGGGCCGTGTCTCAGTCCCAGTGTGGCTGATCATCCTCTCAGACCAGCTATAGATCGTAGCCTTGGTGAGCTTTTACCTCACCAACAAGCTAATCTAACGCGGGCTCATCCTTGGGCGATAAATCTTTGGACTTACGTCATTATCCGGTATTAGCAGTCATTTCTAACTGTTATTCCGAACCCAAGGGTAGATTCCCACGCGTTACGCACCCGTGCGCCACTAGATCCGAAGATCTCGTTCGACTTGCATGTATTAGGCATGCCGCCAGCGTTCGTTCTGAGCCAGGATCAAACTCTCAAGTTTGATGTTTGACCAACGGCACGGAGGAATAGTCCATGTCGAAGGCCACCATTTCAAGGAGCCGTTCCTGCACAAATAACATATTACTGTGGATATGTATTAGGACATTAGGAACGACTTAAATTTGCTACGAGTATCTACGCCTTGAAGCCGTAGAACCCGGAGCCGCCGCCCACATGTCCCTTCATCAAACTAACAATTTCAAAGAGCCAACCAACAATAGAGCGGACAACTTCTGATCCCCGCTATCGCTACCGGGGGACAGTCTGTCCTACTATGTTGGCGACCGATTGCGGCGTAAACCAGTGGTCTGCACCGCGTCGGTGGAGTGGCTTCTATGAGCGGACCGCTGAGTCGTCAAACACTTTTTGCAATTTTATTTCAGAATTTTTCGCATTACCCGTCTATGCAGGTCTTCAGCACAGCAAAAACCGCAGAAACACGTCGATTTGGACAAGGAAAACATGACAACAAAAGATGCAGATGCAAGCGATAGCGGCTTTTCCGGCAAGGTACGCAGCGCCATCTTCTGGCGTTCAGGCAGCCAAATCCTCGCACAAATCATCAGCTGGACCTCGACTCTGCTGGTTATCCGTATGCTGGAGCCCAGTGATTATGGCCTTTTCGCCATGACTCAGGTGATTCTGAACTTCATGACCTTTCTCAACGGCTATGGACTGGTCAGTGCATTGGTTCAGAGCGAAACGTTGAACAATCACCGGCTGCGTCAGGCCTTCGGTATCATGCTACTGTTGAATGGCGCGCTGGCACTTACCCAATTGGCGATCGCGCCACTGGCCGCCGACTATTATGACCAGCCGATGATCGCCACGATGCTGCGTGTACAAGCGCTGCTCTATCTCGCCACACCCTTTATATCGATTCCCGAAGTGATCATGGGCCGCAGCCTCGACTTTCGCCGCCCCGCTATCGTCAGCCTGATCGCTTCCACCGTCGCTGCTGGCGTTGCTTTATATGGGGCATTTTCGGGCTGGGGTGTCTGGACCCTTGTATGGGCACCCATCGCGCTCTTCTGGGTTCGCGGCATTGGCTATGTGATTGCAACGCGCTTTCTGCCAGTTCCCAGCTTCGATTTACGCGGCACCGGGCCAATGCTGATGTTCGGCGCCGCCATGCTGGGTACACAATTACTCTGGCTGATTCAGACGCAGGCTGACATCTTCATTGGCGGGCGCGTGCTCGCCCCGCATGAGTTAGGGCTATATGCCGAAGCATTATTCCTGACCCAGATATTCGTCAGCCGCTTCATCCCTCCCCTTAATGATGTCGCTTTCCCCGCTTATGCACGCATGCAATCTGACCTCGCCTCTATTCGCTGGTCCTTTGCCCGCGCGTTGCGCCTGTTGATGCTGGTCTCTTGCCCCATATATTTCGGTATGGCCGCAAGCGCAGAACCGCTGATCGTCACGCTCTTTGGTGACAAATGGCGCGAAATGGCACCCTTTGTGGCGCTGCTGGCACTGGCGATGCCTTTTATGACGATACAAGTGATGTTCCCGCCAGTGTGCAATGCTCTGGGCCGTCCCGGTCTCAACACCCTTATATCTGGCATTGGCGCGATCATGATGCCGACTGCATTCTTTATAGGGATCCGCTTCGGGGGTATCGGTCTCGCCTGGGCGTGGCTGACTGTCTACCCTCTCTTCACGCTGATCACGATTCGTATCGCCGGTAAGCCACTGGGGCTTAAAGTGACCGACCTGATACCGGCCGTCATACCTGGCATAGCCTGCTCTGCGGCAATGGCGGGCTGCGTATTGGGCATCAATACACTGCTGCCAGACAGCATGGCTGATGAAATTCGCTTTGGAATATTGGTCGTGACCGGCGCAATCAGTTTCGTGGCGATTCTATTCCTGTTCGCCCGCAACAGTGTGGATGAATTGATTCGCCTTGTGGTGAAGCGCCAGTCACCCGAAGCACCTGCCCCTGCTTCACCACAACCCACAGAAGAGAATCGGGCAGCGAATCAGGCGCCCTGAATATAATCGCGCATCGCGGCTGCTTCGCTCTCGATCTTGTCGATACGATATTTGACAAGATCACCGATGGAAACAAAGCCAACCAGCTTGCCGTCGTCCAACACAGGCAAGTGACGAATGCGCCGCTGCGTCATCAGTGACAAAGCGGTCATCGCCCCCATGTCCGAAGTAATGGTAACCGCCGGGCTGGTCATGGCGCTTCTGACAGGTTGTTTCATACTATCCGCCTCGGCTGAGCCGACAGAGCGCAACACATCGCGCTCGGAGAATATACCCACGACCTGCCCGTTCTCAATCACCGGCACACAACCAATGCGCTTTTCAACAAGCAGATTCACAGCCTCCTGCATGCTGACATTGGGATCGAGCTGAATCACATCATGGCCTTTGCCCTGCAAGATCGCAGCAATGGTCATATTTCCCTCCTTTTATTGCTTTGGCCTGTAGCCGACCGCTTGATGATCACACTTTCCTGCGCCAAAGGAAAGATATGTCTCGCAAAACTGCCCTTGATGACCCAAAAATTGCCGCAACAGCATGGGATCGTTATCGCCGGCTCATGAAATGGATGGCTTTTTGGGGTGCAATCTGTGTGCTCCTCGTCCTCGGCTATTTATATAGTATCGATACGCCCATGCCGATCCATATGATTATTGCGACCACAGCAGGTGTATGGTGTACCTTTATGTTGGGGACGGCGCTGATGTCACTCGCCTTTCTCTCGAGCGGCACCGGCCATGACGAACAGATTGAAGACCGCCTCAAGAAAGAAGCTGGATATGACGACGAATCGTGAACCCATATTAAGAACCATCCCGCAACCACGCGATATCAATGCCAATGGCCATATTTTCGGCGGCTGGGTGCTGAGCCAGATGGATATAGCCGGAGGCATATTAGCATTGCGAGAGGCTCAGGGGCCTGCAGCCACGGTTGCCGTGGAGGCCATGCAGTTTATCTCTCCCATCCTGCTGAACGATCTCATTTCAGTCTATGGAACAATCGAGCGCCGGGGGCGCACATCTATTGCGATACGCCTCGATGTTGTTGCGACGCGTGATCATGGCAAAAGCGAGATACCGGTCACCAGCGGCCTCTTCACCTTCGTAGCGCTGGACGAGAACCACCGCCCCCGCCCCTTGCCGGATAAGTGAGGCTCATTGCTTGCGATAACTGATTTCTATCTGCTTCTCGCTATTGGCGGGCAGGGTCAGCGACCATAGCCTATCACCATCTTTCGAGCGCAGCTTAGCTTTGCTGCGAATATCCCATCCATTCCACTGCGGGATGACGACTTCCACCTTCGCTTCGCGATCAAGCGCGTTGGTGAGCGTCAGGCGCAACCGGCGATGCGCCTTGTCGCTTGAAACAATGCTCTGCGCAATTCGCACCTGATCGCTGCGACCTGCCTCAACCTCCAACTCCTCGTTCACAGCCTTGTCCGCCAGTGCGCTGTCGGCCAGCAACAGCTCCTCATCGCCCTGACGCTGCATCACGATGATACCGCCAGAAGGAAGCGGCAGACCCAGCCCGTCTTTCTTCTTGTTCTGCATACGCAATATGAGGCCGAGCGCTTCGCTGCTATTGCCACCCCATGGCGAAACCTGCGCGGTATATATCCGCCTGAACGGCACGGACTGTTTCTGGAGCAATGCCACCTGTTTCTGCGCATTAGGAACGACATCGACGCGCACCGGCACACGATAGAGCTTCAGGTCGCCCAGCTCTTCCTGCTTGGCAGTCACCGAAACCGGCACAGCCATTTCCATCACAGCCCCGCTGCGCTTCATCGCGGTCACCAGAATCTCATCTTGATATGCCACCGGCATATTAGGCGGTGGCGCAGGGCGGGGCATGCCCCAGCTCGGATAGGTGCTCGTGCTGTCCATTGGCCAGCATTGCAGATTGAGGCGCGGCGATTCGTAGCTGCCTGCCAACTCGCGGAAATCGCTTGTGCGGTTCGGTTTGCCCGCCACAGCCAATAACTGCGTCTGCTCATAAGTCGCGCCATTACCATTGGCGACGGTCAACCACGCGAACAGATCCAGCGTCTCGCCATCCTCCGCCACTCTGGCGACATAGCTTGCGCCCCAATCGAAACCTGTTGCCAGATAAGTGAGCGTCACTTCCGCTTCAGTTGCTGTGGTCGTGTTGGTCTGCACCGAAAATGTCGGCTTGGCGGAGAGGCCATCGGGCACCTCATCATAGACAAGCGTTTCCGGCAGGCCAGAGCATTGCAGCGCCTCAATACCCTGCGGTGTTTCGAGCACCACGGCATTGTCCGAACCTGAACGCACTATCGCCTCCGTCTCGCTCACCGCACCGGTTTGACGATTCGTGCGACGGATATGAACACGGTTGCCCAAAGTCCCGTCCAGCAGCGAGGCGGGAGAGAGCAGCCGCGCATCGCGGTTTTTCTCATCCACTCCGCCTGGCAGGCCAGACACAACAGCGCTCACGGCGATCATGCCATCGGCCACGCCCTCAAAGCGTACAACAGAATCGCCCGCAGGCAGGCTGATCCGCCGCTTCTCGGAAATCAGCGCATAGCCTTGCAGCCAGCGCAGATTGAAGCGGCCCTCACCCCGGTCTCCGTCCCGATAGACGGTGACAGACGTAGAGACGGGGGCTTCCGACACCACCACGACTTGTCCGAAGGCGAGGGTTGGCAGTAGCGCTATCGCAATAAATATAAGCAAGCATAACCGTTCGGTTCGAGCGAAGTCGAGAACCGGGCGTAATTGTGTCTCGACTTCGCTCGACACGAACGGTGGTTCCGTTTCGCCCATAGCCTCAGAAACGCGTTTCAAAAATGGCGGTGACAGTCGCACGGCCATTGGCAGGCACAGGAACACTCCATGCCGCAGTATTGGAATCGCGCCGTTCGCTCTTGATCGATTCAGAGACAATCCGCGTATCATCCCAAACCCAGTCCAGCCCGCGCTGGAGCAGATCAACCGTGATGGCTTCCGGCTTCGCATTGGTCAGCTCGTAGCGCATCGTCGTGCGCCATTTGCGCGAAGACAGCCGCTCGCGTTTCTCGACCACCGGCTTCACCTTCACATCGAAAGCATCACCGGTCTTCAGTGCCATACTGCTACCCATCGGCGTATGGCCGATTCCATTCTCGCCAATAAATTGCGGCGCGCCCGAAGCATCCTTCATATAGAAGCGCACTGTGCCCGCTGGCAGCGCATCGCCCAGCCCGCCGGATTTCGAGGTAGAAAATTTGATCACGCTGCTGGCGCTGCGTGGCTCGCTGCTACTGTCCAGCCAGTTGTTCACATATTCCCATGTCGCCTGCGCTGGCACATTCTGCACATCGAGAAAACTCACCTGCTTGGTCTGCTTGCTGGCTATCGTCGTGCGCTGGGCAATGGGATAGAGATAAAAGTCGCCGAGCCGCTCGCGGTCCGCCGTTTCCGTGCCTGCTCTCACCATCTTGCTACTCGATGCCGGGCGATAGGGCATGCTGATAGCGCCAGAACGGCCTCCCCGGTTGACGTTGCCTGCAACCAGCAATGTATTGGCCTTATGATATGTTGTGCCGCTATTATTGGTCAGCGTCACCCAGCCCTGCACATCAATCTTGCCCGCCTTGCTGTCAAACAATGCGACATAATCCGATTTCCAGCCAAGGCCCGGCGTCAGATACCGAATCGAAGCCGGGCGCGCACCGGCGCGGTCACTGTCCACCCGCACAGACAGCGTCGGGCGGGCGCGCAGATTCGGCGGAACCTTGTCGAAGATCACCCGCACCGGCAGGCCATCATCGCGCAACACCTCAATGCGATTGCCAATCTGCAATACCACGCCGCCATTGACGGCCAGCACTTTTGCCTGCTCGCGCTTTTCCGCTCCGGTCGCCGGGTTGGTGCGCACAATCGTCACCACCTGCCCCACGGCTTTTTCCATCAGCTTGTCCGGGCTGAGCAGATCATAATCGAAATTCTGCTCGATGATCGCCGTACCCGGCGCGGAAAAAGACAGCGTGTCAGCGCGGATTTGGGCCGAGACATCAGGAAATTCGATCCGGCTTGTACCGCGAGATATGGTGAGCTGTCGCACATCCTGCACCAAAGCGAGATTGTTATTATAGATGGTAACAGAGACATCACCCTGTGCGCTTTTGCCCGACGGGTCGCTCGCATCCTGCGCCAGCAGCGGCGAAGCGCTCATCAGAAGCCCAAAAATCGTGACTTTGCGCGGTATAGCAATCATCAGCATCCTCCATTATGCGCTTCAGTCTGCCCCGCACTGACCGAATAAGGAAGGGGGAGCATGAAAAAGGCGGCGCATTACTGCGTCGCCCTCTTCATCGCTGAAACGATATGATCCTGAGATGAACGGCCTTTAAGGCCCAAAATCTATTCTGCCGCTTCGGCTGCATCCGTCTTAGCCACCCGTGGGCGACGGATGCGGCGCTTGGGAGCCGGCGTTTCTTCTGCGCTTGCATCTGCACTTGCAGTAGAATCTTCATCCGCCCTTGCGATGGCTGGTGGCAAAGCCGCAAGATCTATGCTCGAAGCTTCATCACTATCCGCCTCTGCCGTCTTACGCGGCTGACGCGGTTTGCGGGTACGCGGCGCACGGCGGGGCGCCTCTGCGTTTTCCTCTTCAGCCTTTTGGCTTACTGCTTCATTGTCTTCGCCAGCATCGGCGGTAGCATTGCTATCGTCAAAGGCCTGACGTGAACGTGCGTGGGGCCTGCGGCTGCCGCGTTCCGATTGCTGGTCATCGGCTTCGCCAGCTTCGGCCGCATTACGTGTATCAGTGTCAGAATGTGATGAGTCGCCCTCAGCATTCTGATTCTCTTCATAACGCCGCTGACGCGAAGCCTGCTGTTCTTCCTGCCGCGCGCGATTGTCAGCGATCACACGGAAATAGTGATCCGCAAACTGCAGATAATATTCGATGTTGACCCGGTCATCGGCAAGCTGCGCATCGCGCGCCATATTGCGATATTTTTCCAGCATCTGGGGTGCATTACCCCGTGCACGACTATCAATCCGATTACCGCTATCACCGCCGCCGCGATTACCGCCGCCTTGGCGTCCATTATTCCGGCCACGATTGCGGCGACCGGCCTGACGATTATTGATCAATGGTGGATCCTTGCTCTCAAAGCTATCCTTAAACGCATATTTCCCTGCGGGCGTTCATCACCGCGCGGGTTCGAGCGGTTCCCCGCCCGGACCTCCGTTCATACACCAAGCGCATTGCCTACGCTCGACGATTATGGGAGCCAGCTCCCCGGTCCTGCGACAACGGGTTACTGCACAACCCTCCTAAACGCTCTAAGTAAATAAACCAAGAAAAATTCGAATTTCATCGTGAAACCCGCTCAAACTCTTCTCACCGTACCAGTATGAGACAGCGCGGTTGACCAGATAGATCTCGCTTCAGCGTCACTTTCCAGCCTTGATCGATAAAAAGCTGCGCGGCGCTCTGCCCCTGATCATAGCCGATCTCAACAGCGGCTACACCGTCAGGCGCAAGCCTTTCAGCCAGGCCTTGCGCGATTATCCTATACGCATCCAGCCCATCCGCCCCCGCATACAGTGCAAGTGACGGCTCATAGTCCGCGACATCACGGGGCAAATGCGCCGACGTCTTTATATAGGGCGGGTTGGCAAGAATGAGGTCGAAGCGTTCATCGACCCCCTCCAGCCAATTACAAAGACGAAAGTGGGCGCGCTGCGCCATGCCACAATCCGCCGCATTGCTCTGTGCCACGGCCAGCGCAGATTCGCTGATGTCGATGCCCAGCCCGCTGGCAGTGCGCCATTCATCAAGCGCCGCAAGCAATAGCGCGCCAGAGCCTGTGCCAAGATCAAGAATTCGACACGGCCCAGCGCCACTTTTGAAATATTCGACTGCCGCCTCGATCAACGTCTCACTATCCGGGCGCGGCGTGAGTACATCGCTCGTGACCCGTAAGGTCAGCGTCCAGAAATCACGTGTGCCGATGATGTGCGATACCGGCTCATGCGCGAGGCGGCGCTCGACCAGCGCAGCGAAACCGGCGGGAGCTTCCATGTCATACAGCTTCAGCAGGAGGTCATTGCGCGCCATTCCAGCCGCATGCGCCATCAGCAATTCCGCATCTAGCCGCGCCGTATCACTGACTGCAGCGAGGCGGGCAGCAGCATCGCGCAGATCATCGGAAGCAGAGGACATAAGATACACCGTCATTCCCGCGAAGGCGGGAATCCAGATCCTGCCATTTCATATTATTCAACCGTCGAAACTGGATCCCCGCTTTGGCGGGGATGACCAATGGCGTGAACATACTCACCCCGCCTGATCCAGCTGCGCGAGGCGCTCTGCCTGATCCTCGGCGATGAGCGCGGAGATGACCTCTTCCAGCCCCGGCCCTTCAAGAATTTCCGGCAGCCGATGCAGCGTCAGGTTGATGCGATGATCGGTCACGCGGCCTTGCGGAAAATTATAGGTGCGGATGCGCTCGGAGCGGTCACCACTGCCAACCATCGCCTTGCGCGCACCCGCCTGTTCGCTTTGGGTCCGCTCACGCTCCTGTTCATAAAGCCGCGTGCGCAACACTTTCAGTGCCTTGGCCTTGTTTTTGTGCTGCGATTTCTCGTCCTGCTGCGTCACCACAAGCCCGGTCGGAATATGGGTGATGCGCACGGCGCTGTCCGTGGTGTTCACATGCTGCCCGCCCGCGCCCGATGCACGATAGACATCAATGCGCAAATCCGTCGCCTCGTTGATCTCGATATCGACATCTTCCGCTTCCGGCAGCACCGCGACCGTCGCCGCGCTGGTGTGAATGCGCCCGCCACTCTCGGTGACGGGTACGCGCTGCACGCGGTGCACCCCGCTCTCGAATTTCAACTTGGCGAATACCCCGGTGCCGTTCACGCTGGCGACGACTTCCTTATAGCCGCCCTGCTCGGACGCGCTGGCCGAGATAATCTCGATCTTCCAGCCCTGTTCATCGGCATAGCGCTGATACATGCGCAAAAGGTCTCCCGCAAAGAGCGCTGCTTCATCGCCCCCCGTCCCCGCGCGAATTTCCAGCATCGCCGGGCGCGCATCGGCGGAATCCTTGGGCAGAAGCTGGAGCGCGAGGGCATGTTCCGCATCGGGAAGCTGAGCGCGCAAATCCTGCAATTCTTCCTGCGCCATCGCGCGCATTTCGGCATCCGCCTCGCCATCAGCGAGCATCGCTTCAAGGTCGGTGACTTCCTGAGTCAATGCCCCAAAAGCCCGCGCCACCTTCACCACCGGCTCCAGCTCGGCATATTCCTTCGAAAGCTTCACAAACTCAGCCGGATCAAGGTCCGGCCGCGCCATAGACGCCTGCACCTCTTCAAAACGCCGCTCAATCTGCGCGATCTTGGCGGGAGAGATGGTCATACGAATAGCCCCTCCCTTTCAAGGGAGGGGTTGGGGTGGGTGGCGCGCACCAGCGCGCTCTTCACTTTGTGGCTTCGCGTCTTCGCGCGAAAATTGGGTGCGCGCGAAGACGTAAAGAGTGTTCCACATCCGTCATGCTGAACTTGTTTCAGCATCCACGGCACAATGGACCCTGAAACAAGTTCAGGGTGACGAAGAAGAGAGAGTATAACACTGCTTACCATTTGAACTCTGGAGCAACGATTGTCTTGGCTAGTTCTGCTTTCTCGTAATTCGGATCGAGCACCCCTAAACTATATGTCTCTGACTCATCTCTGATATCTAGCGAAATCAATATTGCAGGGGCTGCCTTGCGGGCGCGGTCATAACGTTTACGCGGACTACCAGTTACATAAGCCTCTGCGCTAAAACCTGCTCGCCGAAATCGGGCCACCAAGGCAGACGCTTCTGCTTCACGCGAAGCATTTTCCGCAGCTACTGCAATTTCTAGCCGGTCTGCACCCGGATTCTCCACCAGCATCGCCAACCGCTCGATGCCCGCAGCCCAGCCGACCGCAGGCGTCTTCGGGCCGCCCATATTTTCGATCAGGCCATCATAGCGGCCGCCGCCCAGCACTGTGCCTTGCGCGCCGAGGCGATCGGTCACGAACTCAAAGGCGGTGTGGCGATAATAATCGAGGCCGCGCACGAGGCGGCTATTGCGTTCCCACGCCACGCCAGCGGCATCCAGCCCCGCCGTCACTTTGTCGAAAAACGCCCGCGCATCATCCGTCAGATAGGCGTCAATATCCGGCGCGCTGTCGGCGATGGGGCGGTCGCGCGGGTCTTTGCTATCCAAGATGCGCAGCGGATTACGCGCGAGGCGATCCTGACTGTCCTCGCTCAAATCACCCTTATGCGCCTCGAAATGCGCCACCAGCGCCTCTCGCCATGCATCGCGGCTTTCCGTGTCGCCCAGCGTATTGAGCGTCAGCGTAACACCCTCGTTCACGCCCAGCTCTTTCAAAAGCTGGTCGGCAAAGCATAGCAGCTCGACATCGGCCAGCGGTTCGGCGGCGCCGATAATCTCGGCATCGACCTGATGAAACTGGCGGTAACGGCCTTTTTGCGGGCGCTCGTAGCGAAACAGCGGCCCGTGCGTCGCCACCTTCAAAGGCGCATGCTGCTGCCAGCCCTCGGTGATGTAAGCGCGCGCGATCCCGGCGGTAAATTCCGGGCGCAGCGTCACGCTGTCCCCGCCGCGATCCTCAAACGTGTACATTTCCTTGGCAACCACATCGGTACTCTCGCCCAGCGATCGTGCGAAAACCGCCGTCTGCTCGAACACCGGCACCTCGATACGGCGGAAGTTATAAAGCCTGCGCACGCGCTCGAATGTTTCCACCACATAAGTGAAGCGGTCCGCCAAACTATCGGGTGTACCGCCGAGCATATCCTGTGTGCCCCTGATCGGGCGCGGTGTTTGTATCTTAGCCATGCCGCCCTCTAGCGGGAAATGCAGCATAAGTGAACAGCTAGAAAAAGCCTGTTGATTGCCATGCGTGTTCTTTATATGTTCCCAACGAAGGAGATGCATGATGAAATTAGCAGGTGGATGTCATTGCGGCGCCGTGCGTTATGAGGTGCAGGGCGAGCCTGAACATGTGGCATTGTGCCATTGCAGCGATTGCCGCAAAAGCAGCGGCGCGCCGATGATCGCATGGGCTGCGTTTACGGAAGCGAATTTCGCCACCACCAAAGGCGAAGCGAAAACTATCAATTCTTCTGGCGCAAGCTATCGCAGCTTCTGTGCGGACTGCGGCAGCGGCCTCTTCTTCCGCAATCAGGAGGCCTTGCCCGGTCTGGTCGATATTCAGTCGGCAACGCTGGACAACCCGGACGCCCTGCCGCCCCAGCTCCAAATCCAGATTGCAGAGCGCATAGGCTGGATGGAAAGCACGCACACACTACCCACATTCGAGCGCTTTCCCGGCCCCGAATAACTCGCGCCGCCTAAGCTGCAATACAGAGGAAGAGCGCGGAGCATAAGCCGCCTGATAGCTTAGTGGGGTGGACGGCTCGTACATCACACGCCATGTTGCGCACCATATGCGTGCGACATCACATTAGCCAAGGACCTTTCATGAAACGCCTTCTTACGTTTTCGCTCCTTTTCTCCACTGCGCTGGTCGCGCCAGCCGCGCATGCGCAAGACATGGCGCCTGCAACCCCATCATCGCCCGAATCAGCACCCGCACCTGCGACACGTTCCATGCCAACCGCGCAACCTGTGCTCGACACGATTTCGCCTGCACGCGATATTGCGTATCCCGGCATGATGACGCTGGAAGTAGACGCCAGCGATACCACCCAGCGCATCTGGCGGGTGAAACAGACGATCCCCGTCTCCTCTTCTGGCCCGCTGACCCTGCTCTACCCGGAGTGGCTGCCCGGCAAGCACGCGCCACGCGGGCAGATCGAGAAGGTCGCGGGCCTGACGATCACCGCCAATGGAGAAAATATCGGCTGGCGGCGCAGCGCGACCGATGTCTATGCCTTTCATGTCAATGTACCCGAAGGCGCGCGGGAGATTGTGTTGGAGTTTCAGTTCCTCAATGCCACCGCCAGAAATCAGGGTCGCATTGCGGTCACAGACAAAATGCTGAACCTGCAGTTCGAAACCGTCTCTTTCTACCCCGCGGGCTATTATGTCCGCCGCATTCCAGTCGCGACAACCGTCACCTACCCGGACGGCTGGCAGGCATTCACCGCGCTGCGTGGTAAGGTGAGCGGCGCGACCGTGCGCTATGAAGACACGGATTATGAAACACTGGTCGATTCGCCCGTGTTCGCAGGCAAGCACAGCCGCGTCATTGATCTTGGCCATGATGTGAAGCTCGACATGGTGGCGGACAGGCCGTCCGAACTGGCTGCAACAGCAGAACAAATAGAGCCGCATAAAAAGCTGGTAAACGAAACACTTGCGCTTTTCGGCGCGAAACATTTCGACCGTTATCATTTCCTGCTCTCGATCACCGATGAAATGGGCAGCATCGGCCTGGAGCATCATCGCTCCTCCGAAAACGGCGTAGACCCCGGCTATTTCACCAAATGGAAAGACGGGCCGGGCGAACGCAATTTGCTGCCTCATGAGCTGGTGCATAGCTGGAACGGCAAATATCGTCGCCCCGAACTGCTCTGGACCCCGGACTATCGCACGCAGATGCAAGATAATCTGCTGTGGGTCTATGAAGGGCAAACGCAATTCTGGGGCTATGTGCTCGGCGCACGATCCGGCCTGTACAGCAAGGAGCAAACGCTCGATGCCTATGCCTCCATCGCAGCGCGGCTCGACACCGCTAAGGGCCGCAGCTGGCGTCCGCTGATCGACACGACCCACGACCCAATCATCGCACGGCGCAAGCCCAAGGGCTGGTCTAGCTGGCAGCGCGCCGAAGATTATTATAATGAAGGCCTGCTGATGTGGATGGAAGCCGACGGCATCATCCGACGCGAGAGCGGTGGCACCAAGGGGATGGATGATTTCGCACGCGCCTTTTTCGGCATGCGTGATGGCGACTGGGGCCAGCTCACCTATAGTCGGCAGAATGTCATCAACACGCTCAATGCTGTACAGCCCTATGACTGGTCCGGGTTCATCGCCTCGCATATCGACAGCACAACAAACGAAGCGCCCAAAACAGGCTTTGCACTGGGCGGGTATAAGCTCGTTTATGGTGATGCGCCCAACAGCAAAACCAAGAGCATAGAAAAACGCATCGGTGGCGTAGACCAGAGTTATGGCATCGGCCTGATGGTCAAAAATGATGGCAGGATTGTCAGCGTAATATGGGACAGCCCCGCCTTCAAAGCAGATCTTGCGGTGGGCATGCAGATAATCGCGGTTAATGGCGTTGAGTTTTCTGGTGAAAATTTCAAGGAAGCTTTAACCAAGGCAAAGCTAGATAAGCAGCCGATCGACCTGATCGTAAAGCAAGATCGCAATTTTCGCAGTATAAAGCTCGATTATTCGCTCGGCTTGCGCTATCCGCGCCTTGAAAAAATAGGAGAGGGTGAGGGTAGCCTCGACAGGTTGCTCCAACCAAAAACATAAACACCCTTGGAATAACGTCAAAAAAAGTCAGGTTATTTATGAGAATCGACATGATCGCGGTGGGCGAGAATCCTCCGGAAAGCCTCAATGTCATCATTGAGGTCCCTACCGGCGGCGAGCCCGTCAAATATGAATTCGACAAGGCGTCTGGCGCACTGCTCGTTGATCGCATCCTGCACACACCGATGCGTTACCCCGCCAATTATGGTTTTGTGCCGCACACATTATCGCCAGATGGTGACCCACTTGATGCTCTGGTTGTTGCGCGTTCGCCCTTCATTCCGGGCTGCATTGTACGCGCCCGCCCGATTGCAGTGTTAAATCTTGAAGATGAGCATGGCGGCGATGAGAAGCTGATCTGCGTACCTGACGATGCAACCTTCCCTTATTATTCGGACGTCAAGGAAAAGGCCGACTTGCCGGACATCGTGTTCAGCCAGATTGAGCATTTTTTCACCCATTATAAGGATCTCGAAGCCGAGAAATGGGTACGTGTCGGCACTTGGGGTGATGCGGACGAAGCCAAGCGCGTCACGCTGGAAGCGATTGAACGCTATCAGGACGGCAAAAAAGCAGCCTGAACCTCTGCATTCAGAATCATAAAGGCGCGAGACCACAATCTCGCGCCTTTTTCATGTCCGCCTTATCCCCGTCCGCGATAGCCGGGGACATCCTGCTCCGGTATCCAGACATCGGCGGGCGGCGCGGCGGATTGCCAGAATATGTCGATAGGAATGCCCCCGCGCGGATACCAATAGCCGCCGATGCGCAACCAGACAGGCTTCATCTCGTCGAACAGCCGCTGGCCAATGCCGACCGTGCAATCCTCATGGAACGCAGCATGATTACGGAATGAGCCAAGAAACAGCTTCAGCGACTTCGATTCGACAATGGTTTCATCCGGCACATAATCAATCACAAGATGCGCAAAATCAGGCTGGCCTGTTACTGGACAAAGCGAGGTGAACTCCGGCGCGGCAAAGCGCGTCATATAATGTGTGCCCTTGCGCGGGTTGGGAACATAATCAAGCACGGCTTCATCAGGAGAAGCTGGCAGGGCACTGGTCTGGCCAAGATGGATCGGATTAGTCATGACGCGCCTATAGAACATACGCCCCATTGCGCAAAGGGGCTGGAAAGAGAAGGCCAGCTCCCGTATCGAGCAGATGAGACACTTAAATATCAGGACATGAAGGCATCATGGAAATTTTGGTTAGTACAGACTGGCTTGCTGAGAATATGGGTGCGAGCGACCTGCGGATCGTGGATGCCACCTATTTTCTGGAGGGCATGGGACGCGATGCTGCTGCAGAATATGAAGCACAGCATATTCCCGGCGCCGTCTATCTCAATCTTGATGAGTTGGTAGATAGCAATGACTCGCGCGCCAATATGGTGCCGCCACCCGAGAAATTCGCCAGCCGCATGCAAGCGCTCGGCCTTGGTGATGGCAGCCGAATCGTCCTCTATGACAATAGCCCGCTCAAAAGCGCAGCACGTGCATGGTGGCTGCTCGAAACCTTTGGCGCACCAAATATTGCGATTCTCGATGGCGGTCTTGGCAAATGGCTGGCCGAAGGCCGCGAAACCGAAAGCGGCAAACACCAGCTGCGCCACCGGCACTTCACTGTCTGGCGGGACGACAAGGCCATTGTCAGTAAAGAACAGGTCATCGCCAATATCGACAGCAAGCAAGCACAGGTTGTCGATGCCCGCACACTAAGCCGCTTTACCGGGGAAGAACCCGAATTGCGGCATGGCATGGCTTCCGGTCATATCCCCGGTTCCGTCTGCCTGCCATATTCCAGGCTGTTCAATGCCGATGGCACATGGAAACGCGGCTTTGAACTGAAAGGGCTGTTTATCGAAGCCGGGATTGACCTCGAAAAGCCAGTGATCACAACATGCGGAAGCGGCGTAACCGCTGCCGACGTGCTCTTCGCCGCTCGTTTGCTCGGTAAAAAGGACGTCAGCCTCTATGATGGCAGCTGGTCCGAATGGGGCGCTGACCCGGCAACGCCAAAAGCTACAGGGCCAGCGTGAACGAAGAAGAAAGCCCGTTCGATCCGGCAACCCGGCTGGTAGAGGCTGGGCGCAGGCCTGAATGGACAGGCATTCCTGGCCAGCCCGGTGGTGTAGTCAATCCGCCCGTCTGGCGTGCTTCAACTATCCTTTATGAAGATGTCGCGCATCTGCGGGCGGCACGAACTGATACGCATCAGAAATGGTTTTATGGCCGTAAGGGCACACCAACCCAATGGTCGCTGGCCGAAGCGCTGACCGAAATGGAACCGGGCGCACAGGGCACTATGCTCTTCCCCTCCGGGGTTGCGGCTATATCGTGCGCGCTGATGGCTGTGCTCAAGCCGGGTGACCAATTGTTGATGGTCGACACCGTCTATGACCCTACGCGCAGCTTTTGCGATAAAATGTTGCGATCACTGGGTATTGAGACAGTCTATTATGACCCGATGGTCGGCGACACTATTGCTGACCTGATTACAGACACAACACGCGCCATCTTTCTCGAAAGCCCTGGCAGCCTGACAATGGAAGTGCAGGATGTACCGTCCATCGTCGCCATCGCCAAAGAGCGCGGCATCACGACATTAATCGACAACACATGGGCCACACCACATTATTTCAAGGCATTAAGCCACGGCGTGGATATTTCCATTCTTGCCTGCACCAAATATATCGTCGGTCATAGTGACGTGATGATGGGCAGCATCACCACCAATGCAGGGCATTGGGAGAGCATCCAATCTGTTGCATCCATGTTTGGCCAGACCTCCAGCCCCGATGATGCATGGCTTGCCCTGCGGGGCCTGCGCACGCTGGCAGTACGCCTGGAGCAACATCAGCGCAGTGCGCTTGCAATTGCGCAATGGCTGAGCGAGCAACCGGAGGTCGGGCAGGTATTTCATCCCGCATGGACCTCCTGCCCCGGCCATGAATATTGGAAGCGTGACTTTACCGGGTCGTCGGGTTTATTCAGCTTCACATTGCAAGATACAGATGACGCAATGCGAGCGCGTTTTATAGATTCGCTACGCCTTTTTGGTATCGGCTATAGCTGGGGCGGATATGAAAGCCTGGCGCTTCCAGTCGACCCACAATTCTCCCGCAGCGCGACAAAGTGGCCGACGCAAAATAAACTCATCCGCCTCAATATCGGTCTGGAAAACGCAGACGACCTGATCGCCGATATCAAACAAGGCCTTAAATCCATGCTTCGTTAACTATAGAGCGTGAAAAGATTCAGCACCTTTATAGGTATTAACTAATATTTAACTCCCTCTGGCGCATCTAGCCCTCCGTCGGACGCAGAGCGTTGCAATCCGGCAACAGTTGTGTCGATATTTCACGTTTGCGCATTATTTTTTCTTGTGCAGCGCGGAATATCAGGCCATCAAAACAGCGTTCGCGGTGACCGGCCCGGCTCTTTTCGAGCATTTCACAGAGGCATCGGCCCGAACGCAGGTGGGACGATCAGATTGATCGACTCTACGAAGGGAAAATTATCTATGCGTAACATTATTCTTGGTATGTCAGCTATTGCGCTGGCAGCTGTAGCCACGCCTGCTCTTGCAGACGACCATGCAATGGGCGGTTTCTCGGTCAGCGGTAACGCTGCTATCGTCACCGACTATCGCTTCCGCGGCATCAGCCTGTCCACTGGCGACGTTGCCATCCAAGGCGGCATCGACCTTGGCCATGAGAGTGGTTTCTACATCGGCACATGGGGTTCTTCGCTTGCTGATGGCGGCGGCGCAGTTCCAACCTACGGCTCAGCTGAAATCGACGTATATGCTGGCTGGTCCGGTGAAGTCGGTTCAGGCATCACTGTTGACGTTGGTGTTCTGTACTACATGTACCCGAACGGCACTCCGGGCGCTGACCTGGATTACTGGGAGCCTTATGCTTCCATCGGCACCACTATTGGTCCGGTTGATGCCACATTCGGCGTTGCTTACGCTCCTGACCAGGATTCACTGGGCAGCCAGGACAACCTCTATCTCTATCTTGATACAGGCATTGGCGTTCCGGGTACTCCCGTTTCGCTTTCTGGCCATATTGGCTACACCGACGGCGCTCTTTCACCCAAGACACTGGCTGGTCAGGGCAACAAAGCCAGCTTCGACTGGTCACTCGGCGCAGAATGGGCCATCACCGAGAACCTTGCTCTTGGCGTAACCTACACCGGTGTCGAAGCAAACTCGTTTGATCGTTTCACCGACGATGGTGTATACGGCACTCTGTCAGTCAGCTTCTAATCCAAGCATCTGACATTATGTTAGAGAAGGTCGCGCCCCCTATGGGTCGCGGCCTTTTTCTTTGGTGATTATGTCTTTTGCAAACACACCTATTTGCGCGTTTCTGCGCATAGTTTCATATCACTTCCGGCTGAGGATGGTTCACACTTATAGCCGCACTCATAATCGCCACCGCCATCTGGGCGAAGGGGGCGAATTCGGTCTATTGCGGCTATCTGGCAGAACTCAAATGCCTTGAAACCTATAGAGCGGGATAACTTCTGATTGAATCAAAGCCCGTTCTATGAGTTTTTGTTGCCGTGTGATTTTTTGGCAAAAACCGGTTTCCACTTTTTGCCATCACACTCTGATGGCCTCATACTCAATCAGGTTATCACTCGGATACACAAAGACACCCCACTGGTCAGGAGTGATCATCGCAACCGGCCAGCGCCAGCAAGATCAGCGCGGCACGCCTCACTCTGCTTCGGCCTGCTTGCTCCGCTTGAATAATGACCGGTCTTCCGGACCAAAACCGAACCGCCATATCACCAAGCCATAAGCGCCTAATATGGCGGGTATGCCTATCACCAGCTCCACCCATTCAAGTTCGCGAGGCAGAGCCACGATAAGGCTGCCGACAATGACAGCAACACTGGCTGCCGCAATCAGCATTGGCCGCCATATGCTGATTTGGTGCTGTAGCAGGCGTTGCAGAAGTTGTGATTTAACCACCGAGCTACACGCCAGTGCCAAGGCCAGTGCAAAAGCAGGCGCAGCAGCGACGACCTGTGCCCCATAGCCCGCATTGCGGGTGAGCATGATGAGTATGAAGCTCAGCGCAGCCTGAAGCCCAATCATCCCCATAGAAATCATTAAGTTGCGATGCCGCGCCATATAGACAAGTGCGCCTTCGCTCACCACGGCCGTTGCTGCCATCACTTCCGCGAGCAACAGGCAGCCAAGCGCCAGCGCTCCTACTACAAATTCCGGACCGACCAGCCCCATGACCGCTTCACCGGGGATGCCAAGCGCCAGCGCGATGCCCATTTGCGCCGCAATAATCCAGAAGCCGACCTGACTGACCTGCCGGGCAATCGCTTCATAATTTTTGCTGGTGAGATTGCGGGTGATGACCGGTCCCAATATCGGTTCAAAACTGGTCTTGAGTTTCTGCGGCAGGGACGCCACCTGCTGCGCCACATAATATATACCCACCACCGCCGGGCTGACGAACAGGCCTAGAATTGCAAGGTCAAGCCGCCGCGACCCCCATTCGACAGCATCTGCCGCAGCCAGCGGCATATTGATGCGGGCCATCCGCCATAGCCGCATTGGTTGCGGCACCCAGCCCTTGGGCAAACCGAAATGGCGCAACATGGGCCATAGCGAAGCCGCCAAGGCCGCGACCATCGAAAGCACATAAGACAGAATCAGGCCGTCACGCAGCGAATAATAGGACAATACCCAGGCGCCAATGCTGATCGTCCACGGCTCAATGATAGCGCGCGCGCGCACTGTGGCCCCAATATCATAGCGCCATGCACAGGCCGCCAACGCGACATCTGAGCCAGCAACAGCGAAAATGATGAGTGGCAACAACCGGTCCAGACCATTCATTTCGCTATTCGGAAACATCGCCACCGGAAACAGCATCAGTAGCCCGGCAGCTGCGAAAGACACAATCAGGGTAAGCAGCATTGCGTCGGCTACCACATGATTTTCATCACGCTGCGTCTGCGCCAGCGCGCCAGCCAACCCGCGTTTTAAACCAAGCGTGGCCAGCTGCGCCGCAAATTCGACCACCAAAATCGCATAAGCAAAGCGCCCGAGCACTTCCGGACCATAAATACGCCCCGCGACAAACAGGAAAGGCAAACGCGCTGCCAGACGCAGCAGAAAACCAAAAACATTCGTCCGCCCGCCTTTGGCAAGCGCGGCAATGTCCTTGTCTTCCTGCGCCTTGGCACTTTCCGCCCCATCCTGCGTCAAGCCGGTAATCCTTTGCTATACAAGGTGGAACATATGCCAGCTATGCGCACAAGTATATCATCATTCGGTGCGTAACGGACGGGAAAGCAGAGCATCGACCATAACGCTGACGCCCAATTTGCCTTCGAGCATCATGCACACACCCTCTACCAAGGGCATATCAACCTCATATTTGCGCGCGACATCCCGTAATATTGGTGCAGTAAATGCACCTTCGGCCACAGTTCGGCGATTCGCCAGCAAGTCGGCAGGGGGTTTGCCCTCACCCAGCCCTTTGCCCAATGAGAAATTACGCGAATTGGTCGATGAGCAAGTCAACACCAGATCGCCCAGCCCGCAAAGCCCAGCCAATGTTTCGGCGCGCGCGCCCAGTTTCAAGCCGAAGCGCGTCATTTCCGCAAAGCCACGGCTGATCAATGCCGCACGGGCATTCAGGCCCAGCCCGGCGCCTTCAGCAACACCACAAGCAATAGCGAGCACATTTTTAACCGCGCCGCCTATCTCCGCGCCGATGACATCATCAGAAAGATAAGGCCGGAATGTGGGGCCAGCGAGACGTTCAACAATACGCTGCCCCAGGTCCGCATCGGCACAGGCCAGCGTAACCGCCGCCGGCAGACCTTGAGCGACCTCATGCGCAAAAGTAGGCCCGGAAAGCACCGCTATCGGCGCTTCAGGCAGCAGCTCTTCGACCAGCTGCGACATTAAAAGGCCCGTACTCGCCTCAATGCCCTTCGCGCATAATATAAGTGGTGTTCTGGGGTCAGGCAGTTGCAAGAGTATCTGGCGCAAATGCTGTGCCGGACAAGCGATCAACAACGCATCGCAGGATACCAGATCCGCCATGTCATGGGTCGCACAAACAGAGGGCGAAAGCGTATGATCGGGCAGATATAAATTATTGATATGCTGGTCATTAATAGACATCGCCACATCCGGCTCAAAAGCCCATATCAAAACATCATCACCACCCGAAGCAGCGACTTGCGCAAGGGCCGTGCCCCAGGCACCCGCACCAACTACTCCCAGTTTCATCGCCACATCGCCCTCCAGCCCTTCATGCTTTCACACCCGCACCACGGACTTTTTCTGCATCAGGGTCAAGCGGCCAGCGTGGCCGCGCCGCGACATCCATGCCATCGATCAATCCCAGGCGAAAGCGCTCCATACCCGCCCAGGCGATCATCGCACCATTATCAGTGCAGAGCCAGAGCGGCGGTGCAACAAAAGGCACGTCATAACGCACCGCAAGATCGGTCAATGCACTGCGAATACCCATATTCGCCGCAACACCGCCTGCAACCACCAGCGCACTGACCGGCCCACCCGATTCCAGCGCCAGCTTGGTCCGGTCGATCAGACAGTCGATCACGGCTTGGGTGAAGCTCGCAGCAATATCCTCAGCGCGATATTTTCCAGATTCCTGCGCACGCAACACCGCGCTTTTCAGGCCAGCGAAAGAAAAATGCGGTTCACCACTGCCAAGCAATGGGCGCGGCAGGGGCACGGCTTTCGGATCGCCACTGCGTGCTGCTTTCTCCACTTCAGGCCCGCCGGGATAGCCCAGTCCCAGCATTTTCGCGGTCTTGTCAAACGCTTCGCCCGCAGCATCATCAATCGTCGTAGCAAGGCGACAATACTGGCCGACGCCTTCGACCCGCAGCAACTGACAATGGCCACCAGAAACAAGCAGCAACAGATAAGGGAATTCCAGCCCTTGGTCGGCCAAGCGTGGTGAAAGCGCATGGCCTTCCAGATGATTGATCGCAATCAATGGTTTATCGGCTGCGTGCGCCAACGCTTTACCGCTCACCAGCCCGACCATCACCCCGCCAATGAGCCCTGGCCCTGCGGTTGCAGCAATAGCATCAACGTCAGCCAGCGTCATTTCAGCTTCACGAAAAACCGCATCGACCAGCGGCATCAAGGCCTCAGCATGGGCACGCGCTGCAATCTCGGGCACCACGCCGCCATAAGGCGCATGATGCGTCTCTTGCGTCGCCAGCTTGTGCGCGATCACATGCCCATCTTCGCGCACAAGCGCGACTGCAGTCTCATCACAACTGGATTCAAGGCCTAAAATGATTGTCATTCGCCCTTTCCTCTAATGGCGGGGGCGATTAGAGCAAGACCAATATGACAACAGATTTTCCCTTTGACCGCCCATTACGGCTCGGCACACGCAATTCTCCCCTTGCCATTGCGCAGGTGAAACTGGTCGCGCAGGCATTGTGTGCGGTTCATGGCTGGCGCGAAGAAGAGCATATTGAGATCGTGTCCGTCACCGCTAGCGGCGACAAGGTGCTCGATCGCCCTTTGGCAGAAATCGGCGGCAAGGCGTTATGGACCAAGGAGCTGGATGGCTGGCTCTATGAAGGCAAGATCGACGCCGCCGTCCATTCAATGAAAGATGTCGAAACGATTCGTCCTGATGACCTTGCCATCGTGGCCATGTTGCCCCGTGCAGATGTGCGCGACAGCCTGATCGGGGCCGCCTCCATTGCTACCATCCCGCAAAATGGCACTTTCGGGACCAGCTCACCGCGCCGCTCAGCACAGATCAAGCGCCTGCGCCCTGATCTTGCCATCACTCTGTTTCGCGGCAATGTCGCCACCCGCCTTGGCAAGCTGAAAGATGGGGTAGCGGACGCTACATTATTGGCCGCCGCTGGGCTGGAACGGCTGGATATGCGCGAAATCGGAGCGCCGGTACCGCCTGAAACCATGCTCCCGGCCCCCGCCCAAGGGGCCGTAGGTATTGAGATATTGGCCGACAACTCGCAGTTGCGTAGCCTGTTGGCGGCGATTGATGATGATGTCACCAGTGATTGCGTGCGTGCCGAACGCGCGGTGCTCACCGCCCTTGGCGGCACATGCCATTCCCCTATCGCAGCTCTGGCTGAGCTGGAAGGCGACATGATCCGGCTACGGACTGAGATACTCCTGCCCGATGGCACTGAATGCATCGCCAGAGAAGAGCACATCGCACGGGGTAACGAAGCTGCCGCACTGGCAATAGGGCGGGATATGCTCGCCAAGGCCAGCCCGGCGCTGCGCGCATTGTTTGAAGGTTAGCGGTATAGTGGCGGAAACGCTTCTCATCTGCCGCCCGCAACCCGGCGCCGATGCCACTGCCCAAAAAGCTGCAGACATGGGCCTGACCCCGCACCTCTATCCTTTGTTCACACTCAAACCTTTAGCGTGGGACCCGCCCGATCCAGGCCATTATGATGCCGTTATGTTCACCAGCGCCAACGCACTTCGCTATGGCGGAGATGCCCTGTCGCTGTATCAGCCCCTCCCCACATTTGCGGTGGGAGGGAACACGGCACGCGCAGCAGAGCATGCAGGCTTTCAGGACGTTTCCATTAGTGGCCCTAATGTACAGGCGCTCGTCGAGCATATAAATAGTACAGGCTATAAAAATATCCTGCACCTGTGCGGAGCAGATGTCCGGCCTTATGAAGCAGGCGCGCTCCATATCCAGCGCCACAGCGTCTATCGCGCAGCCCAAACAGGCGACGCGACCGGCCTTGCCGAGGCGCTGGGCAAGACACAAACCATAGTCATCCATTCACCACGCGCAGGCGAATGTTTACGCGCACTCACGACAGCAGAACAACGTCTGAAATGCTCGATTATAGCCATTTCGGAAACTGCACGCGCCGCCTGTGGCAACGGCTGGAGCGCATCGCTGGCCGCTAAAACTCCCAATGATTCCGCTATGCTAGCTATCGCCCGTCAAATATGTAACATAGACTGAGAATGATCGATCATCCAGGTCAAGGACCGAATATGAATAGCACTAACGGCGATACGGCACAGGACGTTGCCGAGAGCGTAGTGGCTCCACACCGGCAAGAAGACTCTCAGCCGCCCCGCAAACGTGGTGGTCTGACATTGGCCTTACTCATAATCGCTTTTGCCGGGGGTATCATAGCAACCATATGGGGCATCCCGGTGCTGCAAAAATGGTGGTCAGGGTCGGACACAGCAACCACCACCACAAGTAGCAAGACGCAAGCACTGGTCAGTGCAAGCAGTACTGGCGCAGCTTCAACTACGGCAGCACAGCAACAACCGGCAGCGGCTCCCGAATCCATTAATTCTCTGAGCGTTGCGACACTAGAAGCCCGTCTCGCTGCGGTTTCTGCCAAGCTCGACGCTATATCCACGCAAGCCGCTGGCGCTGGCGGCAATGCAGCCCGGGCCGAAGGGCTTCTGATCGCATTTGCCACCCGCCGCGCGCTCGATCGCGGCTCGCCACTGGGCTATCTGGAAGGTGAGCTACGCCTGCGCTTTGGTGAGGCGCAGCCACGAGCCGTGACAACCATCGTCAATGCCGCCAATCAACCGGTCACGCTGGCTGACTTGCAGTCCGGACTGGATGACATCACCCCGGTCTTGATCGGGCAAGGAAACGGGCAGGACTGGTGGACGACAACCAAGCGTGAACTGGCCAATCTTATCGTCATCCGCAATGCAAACGAGCCATCTCCCGTTCCGCGCAAGATCGTGCGACGTGCCAAGCAATTGCTCTCGACAGAGCGCGTTGACAACGCAGTCGAAGAGATTGAACGCCTCCCCAATCGGGAAGGCGCCAGCGAATGGCTGCAAATTGCTCGTCAATATAATGAAGCGCGCCGCGCACTCGATGTCATTGAGGCCGCCGCCATATTGGAGCCGCGCAGTATCCCTACAAGTGCACGCCCGGCCGGACAAACCAATGTACAGGCCGCGCCACCGCCACCAGCGGTGCGTACTGCCGAACCGGCAACAGAAGTGGCTGATGCTGAGGAATAGACCCTAGGTTGCGTTGACATTCAGAAGATGCCGTGGCGAAAATGCTGATTTTCTGTGACCCGAAGCGCAGCGTACTAAAGGTACGTGAGCATCGGAAGCGGGGAAAAGCGGCATTTGCAGACCGGCAGGGCTGAATGTCAACGCAACCTAGGTCAGGGCACTGATTCACGTCACGAAGCCACATCCAGCTGCCACAAGATAAACGCGAACTCCTCAGCGGTTTCGCGCAGGGATTCAAACCGCCCCGATTTCCCGCCGTGGCCGGCGCCCATATTGGTCTTGAGCAAAAGCGCCTCATCATTGGTGCGAAGTTCGCGCAGCTTTGCCACCCATTTTGCTGGCTCCCAATAGGTAACGCGCGGATCATTCAGCCCGGCCGTCACCATAAGTGGTGGATAGCTCTGCGCTTTCACATTCTGGCAGGGACAATAAGACGCTATCAGGTCAAAAGCTGCCGGATCTTCAATCGGATTACCCCATTCCGGCCATTCGCCAGGTGTAAGCGGCAGCGACGCATCCAACATCGTATGCAGAACATCTACAAAGGGCACATGCGCGACCACAGCGCCCCATAAATCCGGATCACTGTTGATGACAGCACCCATCAGCTCACCCCCGGCTGACCCGCCTGATATGCTGATGTTGCCAGCACTGGTGAAGCCATTAGCCACAAGGCCTTTTGCAACATCGACAAAATCATTGAACGTATTCGTACGCTTCTCGCGCTTGCCATCAAGATACCATTGCTGGCCCAGATCATCCCCGCCCCTGATATGCGCAATCGCATAGGCAAAGCCACGGTCCAGCAGCGACAGGCGGCTTATCGAAAAGCCCGGCTCCATAGCTATGCCATAAGCGCCATAGCCATAAAGGTGCAGCTTGCCGCTGCCATCCATCGGGAAGCCTTTAGGATATACGATAGAAACAGGGATATCCGTACCGTCACGCGCTGGCAGCATCAGCCGCTGCGTCGCATATTTGCTCGCATCATAGCCGGATGGGATTTCCTGCACTTTGAGCAGCTCCCACTCGCCGCTCGCCAGATCATAATCATAGATCGTGTCGGGCGTGACCATCGACTCATAACCGATACGCAGCTTGGTCACATCATATTCCGGATTATCATCCAGAGAGGCGGAATAGCTTGCTTCCGGAAACTCCAGCCTTTTTGGAGTGTGCGTTTCATAATCCCGGATTTCAATCTGGTCGAGGCCGTCCAGCCGCCCTTCGGTGACATAAAAGCCTTTGAACAGCGAAACATCGGTCAGATAAAAATGCGGGTCCGCCCCGATCACCTCTTCCCATTGATCGGGCGTTTCCATTGCGGCTTTCACCAGCCGGAAATTGGGGTGTGTATCGTTGGTGCGGATATAGAGCGTGCCTTCATGCTCATCGACATCATATTCGCGCCCTTCCTTGCGGGCCGAAACAAGGCGCGGCTTTGCGAACGGATCATCAGCAGGCACCAGCCATGCCTCGCTGGTCACATGATCTCCCGTGCCTATGATGATCCATTTCTCAGACGATGACAGGCCGATAGAAACACGGAAACCTTCATCATCCTCGTGGAAAATCTCACGATCTTCCTCGACCGGCGTACCCACCACATGCACCCGTGCATTGTCCGTACGCCAGTTCTCATTGGCAAGGCTGTAGAGGATCGCTTTGCTGTCACTGGTCCACACCAGCGCCGATAATGTGCCCGCTATGGTGTCAGGCAAAAGTTCACCGGTTTGCAGATTCTTTATGCGCGCCTCAAACCGCTCGCTGCCATCTGTATCTGTCGCATAAGCCAGATATCGCCCGCACGGCGACACGGAGATAGCGCCCAACCGAAAATAGTCATGCCCCTGCGCCAGTGCCGGCTCATCAAGGATGAGCTGATCATCGCCACTGGCAACCGGCTTACGATACCATTTGCGATATTGCCCGCCCGTCTCAAAGGCCCGCCAGTATATATAATCGCCATCTTTTTGCGGAACAGACTGGTCATCCTCCTTGATCCGCCCTTTCATCTCTTCGAACAAAGCGTCTATCTGCCCCTTGTGTGGCGCCATTTCCTGCTCGAACCAGGCGTTTTCCGCTTCGAGATACCCCAATATGTCCTTATCCGTCACCTTGGGATACCCCGCATCCCGCAACCACGCATAGGGATCATCGATCATCCGGCCATGATGCTCAACCTTATGATCGCGCTGAGCAGCAATAGGGGGGGAAGCAAGCATCTTGGTTTTTGTCATAAGAGTTCCGATGGTGGAGAAAACTGGCGACGGGCGCCGCGAACGTCTATGTGGGGGATAGTAAGCCATGCTGCAAGGGAACCAGAGTGTCCGCACCTGCCATTACAGACTATAAAGCGCGCATAGAAGCGTTGCGTGCCGAACTGACCAGCCGCAAGCTTGATGGCTTTGTCATACCGCTGACCGACGAGCATATGAGCGAATATGTTGGCGCTTATGCGCAGCGACTGGGCTGGCTCACTGGCTTTGGCGGATCGGCAGGCACAGCAATAGTCCTGCATGACAAAGCCGCTATTTTTATAGATGGCCGCTACACATTGCAGGTGCGCGATCAGGTGGATGGTACGCTCTATGATTATTGCGATTATCCCGCTACCCTGCCCGCAACATGGTTGACCGAGCATGTGAAAGCCGGGCAGCGCATTGGTTATGATGCATGGCTGCACACACGCGACTGGGCCAATGATACCCATGCACGCCTTGCGGCTAAAAGCGCGGAACTGGTCGCTGTGGAAGACAACCCCATTGATGCTGTGTGGGAAGATCGCCCTGCGCCCAGCCTTGCGTCAGCCCTCCCCCACCCGCTCGAATATTCCGGCAAGGCGCATGAAGAAAAGCTGGATGACATCGCTAAATGGCTCAAAGCGCGCGGCAGCAGTGCCGCTGTGCTCAGCGCGCTCGATTCCATTGCATGGGCGCTTAATATTCGTGGGCAAGATGTCGAGCGTACACCCGTCGTGCTGAGCTATGCCATAGCCAAGGCGGACGGCACGGTAGATCTGTTCCTTGCCCCTGAGAAGGTAACGCCGGAATTGCGAACCCATCTGGGCAATCGCGTCGCCATACATGACCACGCATTATTTGACCTTGTACTACAAAATGAATTTGACGGGATGACCGTATCGGTTGACCCCGAACGCGCAGTCGCAGCGATATTTAATGCGCTGGAACAAGGCGGCGCACGTGTGGATACAGTGCGCGACCCTGTCGTGCTGCCCAAGGCGGTCAAAAACGCGGCAGAGATCGCCGGGCATAAGGCCGCGCAAGAGCGGGACAATGCCGCACTGGTGCGTTTCCTCCATTGGCTCAGCATCGAAGGGCCAAAAGGCAACCAGACCGAGCTTTCCGCAGCCGCGCGCCTAAGGCAGTTCCGCGAAGATACCGGCAAACTTGTCGATCTCAGCTTCGATACGATCAGCGGGGCGGGCCCCAATGGCGCGGTGGTGCATTATCGCGTCGAGGAAAAGACCAACCGGCCCATCGCGCCCGACATGCTCTATCTGGTCGACTCCGGCGGGCAATATCACGACGGCACGACTGATATCACCCGCACCATCGCCATCGGCGCGCCCACTCAGGAGATGCGCCACCGCTTCACACTCGTGCTCAAAGGTCATATCGCGCTCGCTCGCTCGCTCTTCCCCAAGGGCACGCGCGGCAGCCAGCTTGACGTGCTGGCGCGCCATGCGCTGTGGCAGGAGGGGCTGGATTATGCGCATGGCACCGGCCACGGCGTCGGCAGCTTCCTTTCCGTGCATGAAGGCCCGCAGCGTATCGCCACCTATGGTGGAGGCGACGAGCCGCTCCAGCCCGGCATGTTCCTCTCCAACGAGCCAGGCTATTATAAAACCGGCGAATATGGCATCCGCATCGAGAATCTCGTGCTGGTGGAAGAACGCACCCAAGCCAGCGCAGAAAAGCCGATGATGGGTTTCGAGACCTTAAGCTATGTACCGATAGATCGCGCACTGGTAGACACCAGCTTGCTCACTACGGATGAACGAGACTGGCTCAACGCCTATCATGCCGAAACGCTGCGCCGTGTCGCGCCTCTGGTGGATCACGATGTGCACAAATGGCTCGAACAGGCCTGCGCGCCGGTTTAAACTGGATTGACAGACCGTTCATGTCGAGCGAAGTCGAGACATGGAGCGCAGCGCCTCTCGACTTCGCTCGAGGCGAACGGTTATCCCCTGTAACCACTAATCTCGTGCCTTGCCTTCTTTAGGCACATCACCCGCCGACACCTCGCGTGATTGCGCCTTGCGTCGGCGTAAATTGTTGCGCAACTGCTCGGCCAGCCTTTTTTTACGATCTGTTTGGGTTTCTCGCATATAGACCCGTTAACCAAAAACACCGGCCAAGCTCAAGCGTCACTTGACAATATACCCGGTGCAAGGCCATAGGCCCCGCTCCTATCGCGCTATTATGTGCGATAGAGCCGGATTCGGTGCGCTGCTGTAGCTCAGTGGTAGAGCACACCCTTGGTAAGGGTGAGGCCGGGAGTTCAATCCTCCCCAGCAGCACCATTTCTTTTTCTGACATGTAAAAACAACCTAAAGTCTTGAAAGGCATAGATAAATTGGTGTTTAATTGGCCCGTTTCCCTGTCAAAGATAATAGGGCCTGTGAAGGCCAGCCTAAGCACAATTCTTTGCAGGCCGTAATGCCCTGAATTCCAGAGCTTTCTTGGGTTTTCTAGGAATTGCAAGGAGAGTTTAATTAGGTCTCCGTAGCCCCTCTGATTTTCCAGAGGTTTTGCCATTTTTTCCTCTAGCAGCAGTTTGTTTGATTCCAGATCGGAAATACGTTTTTCATATGCACCAATTACCCGAGCGTTGGTCGCTTCAACAATCAGGTCAAGGTATCGGTTGATCTCTCTTTCAATTCTCGTGATTTGCTGTTGTGCAGATTGTTTGGCATGTTTGAGTTGGGCCTGCCTTGCTTTCCAAAAATCATCGAATATGAGCCTCACCAGGTCAAACAGCCCCTTGGTAGGCTTGAGCTGCCCGAGTAGAGTTTCAAAAGCCTTTTCTACTTTGTCTCTGGGGATTGTGCTGGAATAACGGCAATCGCGATTCTGGCAGACGTAATATGGATATTTCTTGTACTTACCCTTACACCATGCAGAGGTCATGATGTCACCGCAGCCGGAGCATGCCACAGCGCCGCGCAAAGGAAAATCGAGATGCAAATCATTGCGCATTGGGGCATAGATCGGTTGCTCAAGTTTTCTCTGAATTTTCTGGAAAGTCTCAAAGCTGATTAGAGGCTCATGCTTGGCTTTGCGTAGCGATACGCCCCAGCTCGGTGCTTCCAGATACCCTGCATATAGTTTTTGACGCAGAAGGCGCGGCACGGTTTCCTTATGCAATTCCCCATTGCGCTTTTCGCCAGGAAAATTTGGCTGGCGTTCGAGAAAACGCTGTACCTCCGTGACGCTAGCAAAGCGGTCACTTGCATAACCTTCTAACGCTTCTCGCACTAATGAGGCGAGAGGTTCATCATGGACCAGAACTTTGCCACCACCTTTGGCGCGTACATATTTTAGCCCGCGCGGAGCGCGGCGTGTCCAATATCCTTGTTCAAGCCTTGCCTTGGTTTTTTGGTATGATTGCCTGCCATTTTGCTCGCGTTCCAATTGCGCCTGAGCTGCAAACACTGTTTCGACAAAGCGCCCCTCTGGCGTGTCCTCTGTTGTAAAATTGAGGAAGTGAACCAGCGCCCCACGCTCGGCAAACTCCCGCCGAAGCCGTAAGTGCATTTCGGTCAGCCGAGCAAAGCGCTTATGATCATCGAAGACGACTATAAAATGCTTGTTCGCCTGCTGCTGACTATCGAGATATTGCAGCAGCTCTATCATGGCAGGGCGCTCAAAAATGTTAGCTTTGCCGCCTGAAACGCTATCAAGAAACACGCGCTCTACCGGGTAGCCTTTTTCCTTGGCAAAGGATCGGCACAAATGTTCTTGTGATTGTAGGCCAGAACCCTTGAGTTGGCTGCGATCTGATACCCGTGTGTAAATCAGTGCTGTCAGCGAGTTCGTTGGTGGTGTGTTGTTTTCCATCCTTTCATCTTTCTGTTAGGCCTTTGCTGTTTCGTCAAAGGCAGTTGTTAAATCAGTATCTTGGGACACTATCGATTCTATCACATCGGTAAGAGAATCTGTTTCTAGGGGCGCGGTTTCGTGTTTTTGTTCACAAGAAACTCTGTCCAGAGGAAGGTGTTGGATTGGGCATAGGTCAAAGCCCATATCAACGAAGGTGGACATGATCTGGCAGAGTGAAACAATCAGTGCGCGTTTTTGTTCTTCAGTCGCGTCCGATGCACGCATGTGATTGAGGTATTTCTCAAAATCGATCTCGAGGACAGGTCGTTTCCTATGCGGAGCACCTATTCTATCATTTTCGGTTACATGGTGATCAATCATATCCGGCCCTCCTGATTAGCGTTCAGGACCGGACGGGCCATGTTGCTGTTCGCGGCGCTGTTCACGCCGGTCACGTTCCCTGTCTTTGCGGATAAATTCATGGCCGCGCGTGAACAGGTGACTGGCGTCCAGATGGTCTTTTTCGCGCAGGTTCTCCGTTTCCTGCCATTGACCATCTTGATCCTTATAGCTGCGCCGCAGCTTGGAGGAATAAGCATAGCCATGCTCTGTAGCGTTCTTGAAAATCGCAAGGCTGAGCGCTCCTTCGCGAAGATTGGTTGGTCTGTTTTTCTCGGTCATATTCCGGTTTCCTTTCTTTTGGTTGTCATGTGCCGAACCGAATTGGCAAAAGAGAACAAAAATAGAACATTATTCTTTGGGGGTCATTCTCAAATTTGAAAATTCAACGCGACGGTCCGCGCATAGGACCACGAACTTGCGCTTTGCTGGCTGGTTCAAAGTCACGGCGAGAGAGGCCTTTCTGTAGGGCGAGTCGCTTTTCTTGAAAGTCAATTCTTTGCTCTCGTTCGGCTTCTTGCTGAGTGCGTATGTATGCGGCATCTGACCCATTCGGGGTCAGGTGCAATTGTGCCTGTGCTTTGGCCCGTTCCGCCTTAAGTCTGTCTATTTCCAGTTTTGACACTGGAGTTTGGTGAACTCTTGCATGACGCTCACTTCCCTCGCGGCGCTTTTGTTCATAGATTTGCGTTCCCGGATGGTGGGGGTTGTTGATTACCTTGTCCCACTCAGTCCAAAGCGTTTCGGCATGTTTGTGATAGGACGGGGTATGCCCGTAGAGACCTTCATTGGTCCGGCATGCGCTTGCTATTCCGCGCCGTTCTTCAGATTTTTTGTCTTTTGCAGGCGAGTTGCCATAACTGAAGCCGTGGGACTGGCTTGGATTTTTGGACGCTTTCTCAACGCTCATACGCTCTTCTCCTTCAGGTTAAAGCAAGGGGGCAGTCATGCCTTGCCGACATAGACATGATCGTGACCTTGAAATTGTGGATAGTCGGCATATTCAGACGGCGGTGCGCCGCGTTTGACCGGAAGCCATTTATGGCCGAACAGCGTTTTGACCTTCACCTTGTCCAGCGGTGAGTGGAATGGATCGGGAAGGTATTTTCCGGCTTGTTCACGGCTTGTAAAATAGCCCGGTATATTGGTGATGCCTGTCCCTTGGTCTATTTTGAGATAGGCTTTGCCCTTGGGAAGCCGCATGACCTCATCGGGCTTTTGCAGGAAGCGGGACATCTGGCTGCGCTGACCAGACTGTTCTTGATAGTGATCGAACTTCATTCCGGCGGCCAAAGGATCACCGCCCTGCATCAACTCGCGTACAGCTTGCCGCGCGCGGTAATCAGCTTCGGCCTGCTTTTGACCGTCATCAAAATAAAGGCTTTTCTCACCTAAAATCTTGGACACACGGGTTGCATCGTCGATTTCCCGCTGACCAAAATAGAGCTGAAAACCGCATGAAGCTGGCAGGATTTTTTCACCATGCTTGAGCAGGTTTGCCATCTGCATATAGGCCTGAAAAACCCATATACTCCGAATGCCCATGCCCGGCGAGAAGCTGACCAGTTCGTCAGCTAATGAAAGCGGTGCGAGCTTTGGGGATTCGTCTGCCCAGATATCGATGCCATTAGCATCTGGCAGGCGTTCCTTGATCGTTTTGATGGTGGCGAGATTGGTGCGAGCAACGCGGCCATAGGTATTTGCTAGGTTCGCATCATAGCAAAAGAATACCGTATAGTTCCCATCAGCGATCACATCTTGCCAAGTGGCCGTATATGGGGGTGATACAGAGGCCATAAGGGCGCTGTCACTGAATGCATCATAGGCATTCTGGACCTCACTCACCACGCCGTAAAAGCTATTGCTGGACGATTGCTTGCCATGACGGATTTCTGCCTCGACAGCGCGCGCCGCAGGAAAGCGACTATTGCGCATAAAATAGGCAATCTCTTCCCACGCATCATCATCCTGCTGGATGCGGAGCATGGCATCATAGATCGCTGGAAATGTCAGAACTCCGTCACGTTCGACTAATGCCAAATCAATTCCGCCGTTGAAGCGTTGTCCGGTCAGCTCAAAATATTTAGCGTTACTGCCGTCTGATTCCGGTAAAAAGCTCTGGCACTTGGCTTTAATATCGCCCTCCAATGTGGGCGAATTGATGTGCAGATGTGACAGTGGGTTGATACGATCTTGCGGCGAGTCATAGACAGGTGTTGGTGCAATTGTGAGGGTTTTTCTCCCCAAATGCGTCACCTGGTCACGGCAGATCATCGCCAGATCGGGTTTCCAGCTATAAACAATCTTGGTGCGTTTAGAGTAGTTGTTGATCAGGTTCGGGACGATAATTCCAGCGCCCTTATTGGACCTGCTTCCCGCACAGATCAGGCCACAGGCCGCATCATTGTAGAAAAGATTGCGTCCCTTATCGTCCTTACCAAGATAGATCGCATCATCGCTCTGCCTGTACATGCCAGCATCGCGATAATCCCGTTCATCCAGCCAGCGAGCCGAGCCGCCGCGATAAAATTCATTGTCGATGGACATGGATCAACGCTTCCAAAAAAGCAGGAAGTTGAACGCTCCAGCATCGCTGAGGAGACGGATCAAAAACCGGGTGATGCCGAATACGGCGAGCACCACAACAGCTCCCCAGAAAAAGCCCACCACGCTTGCAGGCAGAAAGCTGTAATTACCTCCGGCAAACGCCTTCACGCCCTCAACGCTGCTGTTGAACAGCAAGGGGAAGAGAAAGAAGGTTACGGTGACGGCGGCAACATTGCCAAAGATGCCGACATCCTTGTCATATTTGCTTTGTTGCGGGCGGTTGCGATCTCTCATGGATATTCTCCTTCATGGGGGACTGTGGGGTCGGCGTCGCGGGGCTGGCTCAGCTGTCTTGCCAGTAACGCAGGCGGCGCAGATCGACGGATTTGGCGCCATTGGCCTTGAAGTAGTCGGTCCAGAAATCACGGATGTCCGCGTTGGAACAATAGGGCGCTTCCGGCACAGGGAATTCGGCAATCTCGACCAGCAGCAGCGTCACATCCACGCCCTCAAATGAGCGTGGTTCGACGTACTGATAGCTGCGCCGCTCCTTGAACTGATCGAAGGACACCAAATCGCCTTTGACGAAGCAAAACCGGGCGGAGTCGGAATTGGAAACCCCATCCGTAATGCTGGTCAGGGAACGGTTCGGTCCCGTAAAGTCATCATAATTCGAAATCGCCTGAAACTGCTCGAAGATGGGGCTGTCTTTTGCGGTCTGCGATGCGTCTTGCGCATCCGCAATGACCTGATCGACCATAGCCTCATATTCGCCGCGCGCTGTGGCAGCGATCCGCGCCAGCATCGGTGCGGGTTGCGCAGGCGCGCCAATCGCCTCTTGCTCGGCAGGGGTGGAGGCAGGCTTGCAGATGACAAAGCTGGGCTGCGCAAATGATCCGCCCTGAGTGCGTGCCGTGCTGGTAATCTTGATCAGACTATTGGCAGGCGCGTTATCATAGGCTCGTATGAAAGCGGTGCGGTAATCGCGAAGTTGTGAGCCGGATTGGCCTTCAATGCTGTTATCGACGAAGATAACGGCCTGATGCTGATCCTCACGCGCATAACAATGATTGGCATCTGGTTCTTCGGTGCTCATCATCGTCATTGCAGCATATCCGGCGATCCCAAGCGCGGTGGTGGGCACGGCTATGGCGGCGGCTATCGCTAGGCCCTGACCAGAACCGTTTGTCTTGCGGCCTGGTCCCCGATGTGGCCGGGGGCGGTTTTTGTTGTTCCGCCGTACGTTCCCACGCTTTGCCTTCGGGTGTGACTTGATAAACAGCTTCATTGTCCTTGCTCCTTGTTGTCGGGGTGCCCTGTCGAAAAGGGCATGGTGATGAAGGTGCCGGCGGCGACATGCGCCGCGCGAAGGTCGTCGCTGGCTCTTTCAAACGCCTCATCGAGGCGGGCCATATGCGCGTCAGGATTGTGGGGCTTAAGGTCGCCCTTCGAGATCAGATCGACATCAAAGATCAGTTGCCGCAAGGCCGCCAGATCGAAGGCGACAGGCGCAATCTCGCGGCCTGTGCCTTCGACATATTGACGTTGCTTGTTGACGCCTGCCTGCAAGGTTTTGAGCTCGGAAACCGCAATTTTAACATCGCAATTGAAGCGCTCGATATCCGCGCGCAGCGCGTGGATATCGGACAGATAATTGTCGCGCGCGTCCTCGTCGGCCTCGCAGAGCGTATCCAGCCGCTCCGAAGCATTCTCATAGGCCGTTTCAAGGCGCTCGACGCCCTCATCATAAGCGCTATCCAGCGCCTCGCTAATCCGCTGCTTGGTTTCCTTGGTAACGCGCGAATAACCACGGATTGGGTCGCTTAATTGCTCCCGGCCTTCACGAATGGCGAGCGCGCTGGATAGTGCGCCTAGCACCAACAAGGCCGCCGCATTGTAGTCACCAAAGGTACCGAGCAGCGAGACTTTCTCGAAATCCCAGATACCCGCATGATCACCGACCACGCGCACACGAGCGGCGCTCAAGTGCATTGTACCCATGACGGTGCATGCTAGGGCGGTTCCGGCTGCGGCAAGAGCGCGGATGATTCCGGCACCGCGCGGTGCTTCTGCTGCCTCTTTACTGAAGGCCATACCGCGGAGGCCGAAGTATCCTGTTGCTACGCCAAGGGCGACATTGACGGCTGAAAACACCGTCCCGGTCAGCAATCCGGCAAGCACGCCCATTGTGCCGTCGCTCACCAGCAAAGCAGCGGTTCCGGTAGCTTCAACAGCCATGCAGGCGTTCAGGACAAAGGTGGTTTTAGCCGGGTTGAGCTTTCTGGCGGGACGGGTAATTCCACGCTCGAGCATGAACCGACGTAGCGGCGCAGCAATGTCGAGACGCTTATCGGCAATCTGATCAACCGCCGCCACGGCCTGAATGCCGATATCGCTGATCCGGCTCACCTCTTTATCGGTGGGGCGTTCCATATCCTTGGCGCTGCGCGGAGCAGGTGCAGGTCCTAGCTCCGCAAGCCGCACAGTCAGTTCGACCTGCTCATACGCCAGATTGCTATAGCGCTGTGCGAACTCCTGTTCCGGGGAGAGCTTCACAGGACACCTGCAATGCGATCATAGATGACCAGTGCTGCTGCCAAACCGCCGAGCAAGAAGCTCACAATCACTAGAATTTCGATGAGGGTCTTTAAGGACCAGCGTGCGCGCGGCCTCGCTGCATGGCTGACCAGCACTGGCAATTCGTTGCCAGACATTACTCGACCGCGTTCGTTTTCCCGTTGCTTGGACATTGGGCGCATCTCCACTGAGACTGAAAAGCTAGTCTTTTCAGTTGATTGAAAGGGTTCAATTGTCGTGGATGGCGACGCGAATCAGCGTGTCACATCACTCATCGTCTGATGGCGATATAATCCAAAATGCATGCATTTTCAAGTTGGCTTTTTAAGCCGTGGCGGAACTAATCGTTCTCGGGCGGGCGCGCTGGGCCTGACGTCCACGCCTCAGCGGCAAGCAATATCTCATTCTCAAGTTCATACTCGACATCGACGCCTTCGCGCATCGCTTTCCTTAGAGCTGCCCGTATCCAATTCGACTGCTTTGTTCCCGCAAGATCAACACAGATATTCAACCCCTCAATCATTTCAGGAGTCAAAAGAACGCCGACTCTCTTCATTCGGGGGCTATAGGAGCTTTGTCTGGTGTCGTTGAACTCACCTTTAGGATCTCTCACATATCCCTTTTCTGCAGGGACAATTGTAACTTTCGCTATTTCCTTTTCCGCTATGTGACCAACCTGGTGGTCTCGCGCCTCCTCAGTCTGTTGCTCTGTTTGCTTCCGGTCATCAGCGAAATCTTCACGTGTTTGATCGGCAAGCTTCTTCAGACTAACATCACTGCCAGCGGAAACGCGTGCTTCTTTTTTCTTGCTCCTGGACTTTTCCCCAGTTTTTTCCATATCTTAGGCCTTGGTTTGACGCGCTAACTTTGAACTTCGATGTCCTCTATGACACCTTGGCGTGCTGACCGTCAAACAGCTAGCGTTTGCTGGGTTACCCTTTGCAATTTGTAGTCGTGTGCAACAAACTAGCATTGGCGCTCTAATAAACTGAAGGACACAATATATGGCGACATTAACGTTCGAGGCAGCTGCGGGGGAAAGTTTGACGCCTCTTGTAGAGGCATTGGTTAAGTCAAATCCGGAGCTCTTTGCGCAATATGGTGAGCAAATATCTCTGATCCATGAAACGCCACTTTTCGGAGGGTCAGCGCGGCGAACCTATCTCAGAATGCAGTTCGAGTTTGATGGCTTAACCCAAGAAGAAGCAGAAAAAATCAGAGCCTTGATCAAATTCACCAAATCATTGGTTGACCTCATCTCAGATCAAAAAACCTCGGGCGATATAACCTTCGATAATGATGACCCGAACGAAAAGCCTGAGATTATTATCTTTTAGCCCACTACTCTTTTGCTGATATAATCTGCCCCCCACTGGCAGAGCCAGACGCTACAACAGAGCGCAAATGCTCCGACGGCAAACAAGAGAACATAAAGAAACCCCGCTGCTGCACCCAGAGCTAACAAGGCCTCATCGCTTCCTCGGTAAGCTGGCAAAAACTCGTCTGGAATGAAGAAGACGGTATACGCGGCTACCCAAGCAGGAATGACTACGGCTGAAGCGTAGAAAACACTGGCCAAAAAATGGGCTCCGTTTCGAATAAAGAGCGGAAGCATAAACACCACTCCCAAAAGAGTGAGGAAATTCGCAAAAATCACATATGAAAGCAATTGCCACGGACTATTCTGACCATCGAGGACCACGACCTCAAGGAGGAAGAAGGCAAATAGCCCAGCTGCCACACCGAAGAGGTGACCTCCTGATAGACTAAGGCGCTGCCAAAACTGCAATTTGTCCGGAACAGACAATGACCAACGGATCAAGCAGGCGACAGAAATAACATATAGGCACAAGGCTAACGGGTAGAGGACAGTGCCTATTCCTCTCTCAAGGAGAGCATAGATCATAAAGGCAGCTACAAATGAACCGAACAGAAAACATCTGAAAAATATAGTGGCACTGGAATAGGCGCCGGACCCGCTCTGATATTCGAGGCGTTTTTCCCAAGTTGGGTGCCACAATGTTGTAAGAAATGCGGCCAGGCGGTTTTCAGATTTCTCCAAATTGCTGATCAGAACCCTCTCGCGTAGAAATGCGAGGTAGATATCGGGCACAAACTTCATCGCGTAAAAGTCAGCGGTGTGTTCGCGATCATGCTTCACTGTCACGAGGGCCGACAAGGCAACTAGAGCGAAAACCACTCCCATGGCTTGTGGGAGGCCAGAATTTTCCTCGTAATATCCTTCTCTCCAGACAAAATAAACGAGTGGCTGTATCAAATAAAATAATGACACCAGTACCGCGAGAACGAAGAAGGCCATGTCCCATCGGTTGCAATGGCCAAATTCATGATACAGAATGGCTTTCTTGGTCTCGTCTAATTTAGCGAAGAACTTGCTCCCATGAGCTATCACATTGAATGAAGGAAAAGAGATCGTGAACATGTCATCTTTGCAGTAATCATCATCAATCGCAAAGTGTGTGTGTTCAGGTACATCGAAACCTTCCATTCCCTCGGTATGAAAGTCACCTTGTGATGCATTTTTGATCTTATTTCGGACAAAAACAACGAGCGCGACGAAAAACAGGATCGACAAAGGTTGCATGGTCAGACCTGTTAGAACAGCGCATGCGATAAGAAATTTTTGCTGACCTAGGAAAATCTCGGTGAGAGCTTCAGTCTGCGCTCTACGGGCAACCTGCTGAGGGTCTTCGTCCATACTGTCCATCTCGATCATGAAGAGAAGGTTGTACAAGTATATGAAAGGCAAAAAAACATCTAGAGAAGTCAGTTGGTAATTTCTAACTTTATCACGCCAAGCAAAGTGGTGGTGTGCGATAAATAGAAAGGAATATTGCCAACGCCTCGTTACCCACAACCAATCACGGGTCTGTCGGTGGTTTTCGTTGCGCAGGTGCCGCCGCCAGTTTGATCATAGGGCATGGCTGGCAATCATCCCCCAAAATCAACGGTTCAAAAAACAGGCAGACGCCTGCCCAGGCGAGAGCTTACTCCCGCCGATCTTGATGCTCTATTGCGTGAAAAAGAGCGCACAGGAAAAAGTGCCGGAGCACTATTGCGCGGCGCTAAAGATAAGCCCCAAGGCCTGCGTTCGTCGGCAATGATCCATAATTGGCTGGGCGGCATCGTAAAATCAGCCCGAGAAGATCATTATGTCTATGTCCTTAATCGCTGGCGTAGCCTGCCGGATCGAACGGTTAAGCCGCCCCCAACACCGAAAGACCCTGCGCGCATATCCATTCCGGCAGATATTCTTGCCAAGCTTACAGCTGAGCGAAAACGGACACGGCAAGCTGCTGCCATCTTTGATGGCCGCTCCGATAGGCCCGATGGATTTAAACCCAAAATGTTATCCAGTTGGTTAAGCTGTCAATCGAGCACCGCGCATTCTGAGCATCTGGCCTATGCGCTCAAATGCTATGCGCAAATGGATACGGTGATTGATATCCATGATGATCTCATTGATTACTTATCACGTGCTCAATCCCAAGCCGGAGGGCAGAAAAAGCTTCTGCTATTGCTGAATGACCCTCCGCAATCGCTTACCGCACCAAAATTATCGCGCATTGTGAACCGCTACGATACCGGTATTCCCGAAGCTTTGGCACTGTACCTCACCAAGGAATGCGAGCGCATTTTGGCGGATGCGAAATAGCTGCGAAACAGATAGATAAAATTTGAGATAAATTTAGCTCAAATGCAACATAAACCATTGATTTAATTGAATAAACTTAACCCTATATTAAGGGTGTCCACATTACAATAACTATAAGAAAAAGTCCAAAAGGACATAAACAAAAGAATAAGCGGAAGCAAAGCACCATAGAAGTGCGGGCCGCAAAAGAACGGGGATTTGAGGAGATGTTGAGCGGAGCATTCAATAGTGCGGTCGATAAGGAAGGGTTTCAGTTCACGGGACGTGACTTTGACAATTTTACCAACGCTGATGCGTCGGGATTGTCAGCGCGTAATACGGCTCTGGCTTTCACCGTACGTGATAATGATGACATTGATCCTGCTACGGGGAAAAAGCGTGAGCGCGGCATTGATGCAGCGACACAGGCGACCTTGTCCCATATGCAGGCAGGGTGGGATGCGGAAATGCAGGGACTGATTGATGAGATTCAGGCCGTATCTGAGCAGCTGGACGCAACAAATAAGGCTGTGCGGTTGGCAAGAGAGGGTAAATTAGACAGAAACGATACAAGCCATCTCGCCATTCTCGCACAGGCAGGTTTGGATCCAAATGATAGTGATGCAGATATTATTCGACAGGGGCAGGAACAGATTCCAGCGCTGAACAACAGATTAGGGATTTTATTAGAGCAGCGTGAGCAAGGGATAGCCTCGGCCCGCGAAAACGGAATATCCCCACGCCTAGCACAAACAGCAGAAAACGGAGAAGTTATCTCGCGTGCAGAACAGGTTCGGGAAGAGGCTGAAGAGCTCTCTGCATACAGAGAAGAGGTTGTGCCTACTCAAGCCTCTGAGCAAACAATCGGTTTTCTAAATGGAGTTTAGTTGGCTAATGCAAGCGTCTCAGGGTCGGATCCAGGCCTAGGACCGTAACCAGCAACATAGTCATACGACGCAACGGCATAATTCATAGTACGCTCAAGACCATTAAGATCCGCGTACGTTTCAAATGTCACCGGATCAGCTACAATCTGCCCGTGAGTGGAAAGCATAAAAACAACAGCGCCAGGCTGCATATTTGGATCAAAAACAGTATTTAAATCAAAGGGAACGCCTGCTGGAGATAAAGAATTTTCCTGTGCGTATTTATTTAAGCGGCCACCAAACGCCACAGGATCGCCTATCGTGGGGTTTGAACCGTACACTATGGCAAGCCCTATTCCTCCCACCCGTCCAGAACGCTCAATGGTTTGCGCCTCAATATCTGCAATACTTTGAGGGGAAACAGCAACAGGCGTTGTCTCAATTTGCTGTGCAGACGTAGAAGAGATAGGAGTAAATGCGAGCGCGGCGGCTGCACTGGCTAATGACAGTGTTTTTCTGGCAGTTTTAGCTTTCTCAACGAATGTATTCTTTAGTAAAGACATCTCCTATATCCCTTCATTTGTCGGAATATTATCATTTTGTTTCAAAAATAACAAGAAAAACGTAATGATTATATATTGACATTTAATACTATTATTATTCACGCGCCGTTTTTGTAATTATATTACTTTATGGTCTTGTGAATTTTCTGGATTTAACTTCAATTCGACGAGATCCCGGATCAAGTCCGGGATGACGGTGCGGGTGGCGCTCGGGATGACGGTTGGGGCGCTCGGGATGATATTACGGGCCGGAATATCGTGTAGCTCACTCATGAGCTGAGCCACATCACCAGATTCACGAGCGCAATACCCCCCATCATCAACACAAACAGGCAATTCTTTAGCCCCTTTGGGTTCGACTCCAGTTCTAACAATAGCCATGACCAAAAGTGGTTCTTCACGATGCGATTGAATAAAAAGCAGCGGCGATCCCTATAATGGAAACGACGATCAGGCCGCCGCCTGCGCCCGGTTCACTCTTGGCGATGGCCCAAGCCGCAATGCCTGCCGCTGGGCCGGAAAAAATCGGATAGCCCGTTATGCCGAACACAGCATCGCATAGCCCGACTGCAATTGCGGCAAGAATACCTGCAGGCCCTGCGATCTGGCTTTTAAGTCCTACACCTACGTCATGTTTGGCCATTCTTTCCCCCGTGATTGGTTCGGGAGCGTTATGGCAATTTGCAACATTATTCACAAAAATGTCGTACCCTAATGCTTATATTTCATTGACTTAGATGCCGAGTCAGCCGTTACCTATAATTTAGAAAAAGACAGAAAGGGCGGTGCAACGCTGTTTTTTAAACGGTTCGTCGCAACAGACTTGTGAAGAGTGTTGCAGGCGAAAGGATTGAAGAAAATGGCATATGGACAGCAGATCGACTGGCAGATTTTCGATGAGCGCGGTCGGCGTAAATATATCTCGGCCTCTGAGCGCGCGCGGTTTCTGGCGGCGGCAGATCGTCAGCCCGATTCTGTACGGGCTTTATGTTATGTACTGACCTATACCGGATGCCGGATCAGTGAAGCGCTCAGCCTTCAGCGTTTTCATATTGATAGTGACCGCTGCGTTATCACCTTTCAGACGCTCAAACGGCGCAAGCTGCATTTTCGTTCGGTTCCTGTGCCGCAGATGGTGGTGAATATGCTGCTGTCTCTGCGCCGTATAGGCGAGAGTGCAATCTGGCCCGTGCATCGCAGCACGGCTTGGCGCTGGGTGAAGAGGATCATGATGATGGCGCAGATTGTTGGCCCGATGGCCTGTTGCAAGGGGCTACGTCACGGCTTCGGGATATGGGCGGCGAGTGAATCCGTCCCGCCCAATCTGATACAGCGCTGGATGGGGCATGCCTCGGCCACCACGACGGCGATTTATCTCAACGCCGTTGGTAAGGAAGAACGCCTGTTCGCGCAGCGTATGTGGGAACCGGATAGCGAGAGGATCGCGGCATGAGTGATCTTGAACCGCTTATTGTTGATCGAAGCGCTCCGTTCTCCGATGATCCCAGCAAGGCGCAATGGCTCGGTTTACTCCGCGAGCTGTCGGCAGAGCTGAACGATATGGAGCTGGAAGCGGCCCGCATGACCAAACGTGCCAGTGCAATGCGTAGCCGGATCAATATGATCGTTCGGCGGCTTTCTGATTAGGGGTGTGCCGCATATCAGCACACCATTTCATTATAATTGGATTACACCTTCATGCGCAGGTGAGTGGATCAACAATGATGCATGGCGGGTCATTTGAAACCCGAGACCGGGTTGCTTGGCTAGCTTTGACTTACGCAAGCTGTGTGGCGGGTGACACCCACCACTGCTTGTGCTCCAGCGCTGATGCGCCTCCGGCAAGGAGACATGCTGTCTCCTGTGCAACCTCTGGCTGGATGCGTTCTTCGGATATCCAATTTGAGACCCGATTAGACCCAATTCCTTGCAAAAGCACATGAGGGTCCCTTAGAACGGAATTTCCACCTCAACATTATTCTCGACCGCAACTTGAATCGGCGTGTGGAGATCGACCTCTAGTCCAGGGCTGCTTAGGGTGGCGATAAGCGCGTAGCGCCCGCGGCGTTTGCAGTTCGCAGCAGACTGCTTCCACCAACCCGTGACAGGCTTTATGCAAATGATGTCTCTGGCCGCCAAGGAGACGGCAGGTCCGATCCATTCATCACAATGTAATGAGCCAGCAGAAATGCTGTTTGGCCCAAATCTCCAACCTGCATTGTCTCCACTAGCGGGCCCTGAGCCTAACGGATCATCACGTTCCAATGCGTTGATACGTTCAGCAAAGTCAGACTCGCTTTCCGTGCGCCGCTTCAGGTCAAACCGAAGACCGTATGATTGATAGCGCTGTGCATCGATAGAAGCGAAGCGCCCTGGGTTGGGCTCTATGAAATAGGATAGCGTGAGCTTCAATCTGATGTCTTGTTCGCCCAAACCCTCCAAAACGTCTTTCGGCCAAGGGAGGCGATAAAAATGGCAATCAGAAAACTTTTTTCCGCCGTTTTCAGACTTGAAGGGCTTGATCTCGTTTTGGGCGATTAGCGCGAGATGGTTTTCCGCAGAGGCGATTGCTCGCTCAAGGCTTGGTACGCCATGCCCGAATTTACGAAGCAATGGATAGCGAGCTTTCATGCCCGGTGCGTCACTAAGCTGTTGTGCCATCCAAGGAGTCCATTCGGCACTATGAACAATCAATGCTCTAATGGTTTCAGGCCAGAATTCAGGGTAAGCCGCACTTAACTCGGCCGCCAGTTTGGCACATTGAGCTGCTGCTGCGCTTGTCGCAGCGAAAGGTACGAGCGGATGCGTTGCAACGTCTTCTCCCGTTGTCAGCAGCGAGAGCGAGTCAAAATTTAGAGCTTCGGTGCCGGCTGGGTTGATTGCGCGGTTTCCTGCCTCGAACACCACTTCAGGCTTAAGTGCCGTGCGGTTCTGGGGCCAAGTTACTGAGCTTCGCGAAAACGGGCTTAGCTCCCCTGGCTGAGCAATTGGGACCCAATTCTCGAACCCATCATCTTGAACATCTGATTTGTTGGTATAGCCACCAACACTCAGAGCGTTCCATGATTGCGCAGGATCTTCGATTGGCAAATTCTCGCAAGGCTGAATGTTATTTACATCAATAGGTGTAGGAGCATTCCCCGCTGAAATCACGAACAACCGTGCTGTTGGTTGATCTTCGTCCCCCGCCATGTTCCCGCTAGCGGCTTGGTCAATAGCAGCGCTCCATGTCGTCGCGCGCGCGCCTGAAGCACTGTCGTTCGTTATCGCAAGGCAGAATGTCCGGCGGCGTTCTGGTTTATTGATCTCGGCGATTGAGACGGCAGACTGGGTTATTGAACCATAAGACTGCGGATCGTTTGCTGGCTGCCCAGTAGGCGGGAGTATCTTAACTGATTCAAGCCTGTGACCCAATATTACCGGAGCGGTATCTTCCAGGCGAGGAGTTAAGTCACCCAACAAAGAGATTCCTGCCATCGAAGTGCCATGGCCATGATCGTCAGCACCACCCCAAGCCGCATTAACTGAAAGCAGGTCGCTCGCAGATACAGCAGGTTCCAGAAGGCTGTGTCCTCGATTGACCCCGGTATCCATCAAGCACACTGCTGGCACGTCGCCGCCGGGCCAAGTGACACGCTCTGCCAGATCAGAAGTCCATGCCGTTTGATCCTCATAATCAGCTTCAGTAAAAAATGCGGGGTTCGCGCTGGCGCGCCTCAACTCCGCGATCCCTGACGAGGCAAACAGCAACAGTTCTATCTCGATACGGCTAGCATAGATAGGAATGACCGTTGTTTCTGGAAATTTGAGCCAATAATGCGCTTCGGCGACATTCAGTCCAATAGCCAGCGCCGCTTCTGATACCCGGTCGGCCTGACCTGGATAGCTCCAAGCTTCCCACCAAATGACATCCTGTGGTTCGCTTGGCAGTGTAAGGGGGTCATCTGTCCAAAAGGTCTCAAGGCGCGCTTGGCGGATCGCCTCGATTGGTTCGACCTTGTCCTTTTTGGGTATGTTTCCCTTCTCGGTCAGATCGCCCTCAGTGTATTCTTTAATGATCTCCTGCAAGACGGCCCTGGCCCCGTCAGGAACGAACAGCGCCACCGTTGTCTGGTTGTCGTTTTGAAACTCATCACTCTCTTCGGGACGTATAACCGCTCCGCTCCTGATGCCATCACGCTTGCGGTCCAGCACTGTTTCTGGATTGGAACCCGGCCGTAAAGCCACTTCTACATACGTACCATCAGGCGGATCGAGTCGCTCGTCTTGCACTCTTGTAGCATCAGCCGCCGCAAGAGCTGCGTCCAATTCGGCTTTGATACGCGCCCCGTGTTCCGCACGAGTCCTGGGAACGGCGCCTCCCCCCATATTGCGCCTTGGCGCCTGATAGTCGCGGCGAACTGCACGGGCCGATATATCAATATGTGGTTTGTCGAATGCCGTCATCAGCTTGGGGGTTTAGCTCTTGGCACCGGAGAATGCGTCTCGCATATCTCGACGTTCCTGCAATCGCTTGAGTACATCCTCTGTCTTAATGACATCTCGTTCATCGAGAATGGCTGTTTTAACGGCATCTTCGGAGGCGCGAGCTATTTCTGACTGACTTAATCCGGCTGCAGCCTCCACGATTTTTTTCCATGCAAGTCGCGGACGTTTCATCGGGCGGAGGTAACGGCTGATCAGAGCCTTGATTTGTTCTTTCGACGGAGCCTCAAACTCGATGACGGAGTCGAACCGACGCAATAAAGCGCGATCAAGCAGTTCTGGGTGATTGGTTGCACCTAGCAACACGCTGTCGGTGGCGTTGGGTTCTTCCATCATTTGCAGGAAGGAATTTAGCACCCTGCGCATTTCTGCAACATCATTGGTCGCCTTTCGTTGGCTGCCCAATGCATCAAATTCATCAAACAGATAAACCCCGCGATGCTTGAGGGTCTCTTCAAAAACGAGCCTTACCTTGGCGGCGGTTTCACCCATGAAACGGGTGATCAGAGACTCAAGCCGAATCACAAATAAAGGAAGGCGCAGTTCGCCAGCCAACGCCTCTGCTGTCATAGTCTTGCCCGAGCCTGGCGGGCCGACAAACAAGACCTTGCGATTGGGTGTTCTCCCGTGTTCCCTCAACCAGTCACGCTTCATTTGCTGCCGTATCAAGTCTTCGAGTTTCTCGCTGACCGATTCATGAAGCACAACGTCCTTCAGACGCAGTTTCGGTTCGCGCAGGTCGATAAGGCTTTCGAGCTCACCGCGTGGGCGCGAGAAAGATATCGGGACGCTTGCGCCGCGCGAATTTGACGCACGGGCCTCGTCAACAGCTTCCCTCAGTTCTTCCGCTGTCGTTCGCCGCCCACTTCTGGCTTCGGCCGCAGCAATCTGCAAAGCGATTGAGTAAAAATGCTCATCGTCGCCAGCAGCCTTGCTTTTCAGCATTTGCAGTATGTGTTTGGTGTTAGACATGTGCAAAAATCATCACGTTGTTTATTATAAAATACACCTTCTTACGCAGCCATTCTACTATAAAAAAGTTGATTCAGGGGAATTTATTTGCCTTGAGCTGTCCAGGAAACATCTCCCCGATCTTTATCAGCGACTATGGGGAGTTTTGGGATGGTTGCAACTCTAAGCCCCCATTTGATGGTTCGTAAGTACGCGCCCGTTCGGGCCGGGCTTTCGTGAACCGAGCCAGCAAGCTGTCTCGGCCATCCGGCATCAATCCCTCGCATTAACTTAGGGGCTTCCCCTCAGCGCACTTCACGAAAAATAGAGCGGTCTCCCGAGGCTCGGCTGCGCCTGCGCCCGCCGTCGATTTTTCCCTCCGTTTGCACACCCCACTCTCGGCGAGGGCCAAGGTTGCATGAGCAACCCACAACCCAAGGAGGGATGAGAAATGAACAAGGGAGAAATCAGAATCTATGTCGCCTGTCTGGCAGCATACAATAACGGGATATTGCACGGCCAATGGATCGATGCGCAGCAAGACGCATGGGGCATCTATGACGACATCAGGGAGATGCTGGACGCATCGCCCATCGTTGGCGCGGAAGAGTGGGCAATCCACGACTATGAAGGCTTTGAAGGGCGTTCGATCAGTGAATATCAAGGCATCGAAAGCGTTGCAGAACTTGCCGCCTTTATCGGTGAGCATGGTAGACTGGGCGCGGAGCTGATCGGACAGTTCGGAGAAGTCGAGGACGCACGGAAGGCACTGGAAGAAAGCTATCACGGTGAATTTCAGAGCCTTGCTGAATATGTGCAGGAAGTCACCGAAGATAGTCTTCCGATCCCTGATACCTTACAATTTTATATCGACTGGCAAGCCATGGCGCGGGACGCCGAGATGTCGGGCGACCTGTTCATCATCCAGACGGCACATGACGAAGTGCATGTGTTTGCGGGGGTGTGATATGGCAGAGCAAACATTCCAATTCACATGGCGGAGTATCGAGATTGAGGCGATCTATGAACCGCTCAAATGGAATACCATTGCCCATCTCGAAATCTGCAGCATCAAGCCTGAGCGGGCGCCGCTACCGATCACAAGCACGGGCTATCTGTCGCATTTTCATCAACCCGGAACCATCGAAGAAAATGGCAAAGATGTGGTCGCGCAAGTGATCGCATGGCTCGATGAAGAGGCGGCAAAGCCGGAATGGCAGGATTATGTCGAAGCCAGCCGCCAAGGCGATCTGTTTGATTTTTGATCGGCAGACACGCCACACTTTGGGTAAGCTTATGATTCTTGGAAAAAATTCTTCGAAAGCGTCAGCATTAGTCCCTTGACGTTATTCCATATCGCGACAGCTTCTTCTTCGTTGTAACGCACTTTGCCGTATTGCGCATAGTTGTGGCTCAGAGAGCTTCGAACGCATTGGTGCAATTACGACCCTTATTGGTCAGCATAGCGCGCTCGCAGGAAAGTTGAATCGCTTATTGCAACAACACTGAGCCTGTTTTGACCAAAGTCGTCAATACTCAATAAAAATAATTCAGAGTCAAAAATATTACTGCTCCGAAAACACATCCCGAGAGAAAGCCAGCAAAACGCAATCGTCGAATGTGTTTTTCTCGAGGAATGCCACCAAAAAAACCCGCAACGTGATACTTCCTCTCAAAAACAAGAGGAAAGAGATACGCAAAAATACCAATATAAAATGTTAGTGAAGTAAACCATCTAAATATTGGCAATCCTAAAATAATTAGGCAAAATGCCGAAGAGTAAGCCAGAAAAAATAATGAAAATATAATTGACTGAGTAATCTTTTCAAATGCAGTCGATCTTCTTGAATTTGGGTCGAACCAATGATCGAACATAGGTGCTGTGATCATAAATTTCACGCAAATCGTGATCAAAATGATTGTCAAACTTATGAAGTTATTATTGAAATCTGTAGGATAGAAACATCCAAAATACCGTTCAAAGAAATCATAAATATTATATGAAAAGCGTCTAAAGAAATTAATCAGTGGTTTTGCGATATAGGATATTCTCAAATCAAATATATCAATAGCGAAATTACACATCGCAAAAACTGTTGTCAGCCAGGCAAGGAAACCCGCTACTGACCTGAAAGCTAGAGTGAAAGAATACCAAAACCCTCGTGTTTTTCGCATTGGAGTCCTTCGAGTATTATACTGAATCAAATTTAGGGAGATTCAGTTTATCTGTCGATAGATGGCCCGCCCCGTGAAGGCGGACAGGGTTGTTCGGCTTCATTCCAGTGTATGGCACGAAAGCGCATTTTATCAGCCTGTAATTCTTGTACTTGCTGTTTAAACTGATTGTGCCGTGATTGGGTTTGCTCTTTTAGTGTACGGCGCTGTTCGATCTGGCCTAAAATGATTTTGTCGCGCATCTGTCTATCGCGTTCAGCCGCCCACATCGTTTCCAGACGATTTTGTTCGGCAATGCGCTTGTGTTGCCCTGTGATCCTGTCCCACAGCCCCAAGACACCACGCCGAAAACGTTGCTGACGCTTGCCCTGTTCGCGCAAACTTCGTTGCTGACGCTCCTGATCAAACCTCTCCCGCGCAGCACGTTGCTGTTGCACCAACCGTTGCCTCTCACGCTCGGTGCGTTCTTTCTCGGCTTTGGCGGTGCTGGCGCGCTCATTGTAAAGCCGCCCCAGCATGTGCTCCATATCGCGCGCCATCTCATCTTTGGCTTGATCGACACCGGGCAATTCATCGGGGCTACCCAAGCGATCATTGACTTCGCGGGTTTTGATTCCAGCTTTACGGGCGATGGAATGCACTTCGCCGTCTGTATCGACCGCGACAAAGCCGCGCCGATCACCTTTCGCCAGATAGATACCACGTTCCTTCAAGGCATGGGAGAAGGTGCTCACACTATCGGATATCGCCCAACTGTCAGCAATAGCCTCGCTGATCTCGTGTGGATGTTTGCCCCTGCGTTTGGCCTGCTGCCAGTCTTCTAGCGTGTAATTGCGCGGATCGCGCTTTGACCTGTCGGCAAAACCTTCTGGCGTCCGCCAGCCATGCTCACGGTAAAGTTCGCGGCTGACATCTTGGAGCTTCTCGCGGTCAAAGCTCATATTCCGCGCGGTCATGCGCTCTTCATCAATGCGGCTCCACACCGCATGGGCGTGTCGCCTGCCTTCCTTCTCATGAAAGACAATGGCGCGCGCGTGACCGGACAAGCCGAGACGGTTCTCAGCCTTGTCTATTGCGGCTTCAAAGTCCTGCGTGCTGACACTCTCTTGTGGCGGCGGGTTGAGCGAAAGCGAATACATAAACTGCTTGCACCGTGTGGCGCGGCTCACTGCGTAGATTTCATTCAATGCGCCGTGCAGACTATCGGAACTGAAACCCCGCAACTCGTGCAACGTAACGTGATCGTTTTCCGGCTTCATCAGATGATCAGCCAGATTACGTGCGCCGCCACGGCTATTACCCTCCAAAATCATCGCTTATTCTTCCGGTTCCACACCAAGGGCTTTGATCAAATCTGCCCGCATTTTCTGGATAGACAGGCAAGCCGCCTGAAGTTGCAGAAGGATATCCGGCGATTCCGGCAGCGCCCCGTTTTTTGCCGCTGCTGCTAGCTCGCGCATGGAAGCGGGCATGTCTGACGACCCGAGAGCTATCAATATTCGCGCCAAGACCACTTCGTCAGGCTTGGGCTGTCTCGGGCGTTGCGGGCGCGCTTTCGGGTCGAGTTTCAACTGTTCTCTGACATATTGTGAAACTGTCTTGCGGCCTGCCTTGGCGGCAAGCTGTTCATGCTGATCTTCCGTGACACGGATTGAGAGTCTGCGTTCATTCATGGTGCAGACCTCAAATCTCAAAATCACAATCGGCAAAGTTCGCATCGGTCAGTTCGTCCAATGCGTCCCAATCGATATTCTCTGCTTCGAGGATAGTGTTCCAGCGCGCCAATTCATCGAAGAGAGAGTTTAATTCCTCTCCCTCAAGGGGCACCATTATATTACCCTCTGTCCATATATCAGGCCTGCCAGTCGCTCTTGCGACTGTATTCCGCTATTTTGCAAATCGCTATCAGATTGACTCTTTCTTCTGTTGCGTTATTGCGCTGCGGCATCGGGATTATCTGCTTTGACCGCCGGTTGATGCGCGGGATGATTTTGGAACAATGGCTGCACTATACATGCGCCCATTGTCCGAACGCCCAGCCATCCTCCCCATCCGGCCCGGCTCAAGCCTTACTGCACGGAGAAGCACCAGCATGACAGCCATCGGACAAGACACTTTGGGAACCCGCCAGACGCTCAGCGTTGGCGATAAAAAATACACCATATATTCGCTCAAGAAAGCAGCGGAAAAACTCGGCGACGTATCGCGCCTGCCTTTCTCCATGAAAGTGCTGCTCGAAAACATGCTGCGCTTCGAAGATGGTGGCTTCACGGTTTCTACGAATGATGTTCAGGCTGTGATCGACTGGCAGAAAAACCCGGTCGCACCGTCCAAGGAAATTCAATATCGCCCAGCCCGCGTGCTGTTACAGGATTTCACTGGCGTTCCCTGTGTTGTTGACCTTGCCGCTATGCGCGATGCAATCTCGAAGCTCGGCGGCGACACATCGCGGATCAACCCGCAGGTGCCCGTCAATCTCGTAATCGATCACTCGGTCATGGTTGACGAATTCGGGCATCCCAAGGCGTTCGAACAAAATGTCGAGATCGAATATCAGCGCAATATGGAGCGCTATGACTTCCTGAAATGGGGCAGCAAGTCACTCAACAATTTTTACGCTGTGCCTCCCGGCACCGGCATTTGTCATCAGGTGAACCTCGAGAATATCGCGCAGACGGTATGGACCAGCAAGGATGAGAGCGGCGAAACCATCGCTTATCCTGACACCTGCGTAGGCACAGACAGCCACACCACCATGATCAACGGCCTTGGCGTTCTCGGCTGGGGCGTTGGCGGCATTGAGGCAGAAGCAGCGATGCTCGGCCAGCCGGTTTCGATGCTCATCCCAGAAGTCGTTGGCTTTAAGCTGACCGGCGCGCTGCAGGAGGGCGTCACCGCCACCGACCTCGTGCTCACAGCAACCCAGATGCTCCGCGAGCATGGCGTGGTTGGCCGCTTTGTTGAATATTATGGCCCCGGCCTCGCTTCGCTCACGCTGGCAGACCGTGCGACACTGGCGAACATGGCGCCGGAATATGGCGCGACATGCGGCTTCTTCGGCATTGACGACAAGACGCTCGACTATCTGCGCCTCACCGGCCGCGAAGAAGATCAGATCGCACTGGTGGAAGCCTATGCTAAGGAACAGGGCTTCTGGTCCGATCCCAATGGCCCTGAGCCGGTCTTCTCCTCGACGCTCAGCCTCGACGTATCAACGGTCGTACCTTCGCTCGCTGGCCCCAAGCGCCCGCAGGACAAGGTGAACCTCACCGAAGTGGACGACGTGTTCAACGCTGATCTGGCGAACACATACAAGAAAAAACAAGAGCGCGTCGCGGTTGAAGGCAAGGATTACGACATTGGCGACGGCGACGTGATGATCGCCGCGATCACCAGCTGCACCAACACGTCAAACCCCGGCGTGATGGTTGCTGCGGGCCTCGTCGCCAAAAAGGCAAACGAACTGGGCCTGAAACCCAAGCCATGGGTCAAGACTTCACTGGCTCCCGGCAGCCAGGTCGTTACCGACTATTTCAACAAGGCAGGCCTGCAAGAGCATCTTGATGCCGTCGGCTTCGACCTTGTCGGCTATGGCTGCACCACCTGCATCGGCAACTCCGGCCCGCTCGCTGAGCCGGTCAGCAAAGCTATCCACGAGAACAACCTAGTTGCCGCCGCCGTGATCTCGGGCAACCGCAACTTTGAAGGCCGTGTATCGCCCGACGTGCGCGCCAACTTCCTCGCGTCTCCACCGCTGGTCGTTGCTTATGCATTGAAGGGCACAGTGATTGAAGACTTCACCACCACCCCGATCGGCCAGAGCAAGGACGGGCAGGACGTGTTCCTCAAGGACATCTGGCCCACCAATGACGAGGTCTACACGACTATGGCCGGCTGCATGGACCGCCCAATGTTCCAGGCCCGCTATGCTGACGTCTATAAGGGCGATGAGCATTGGCAGGCAATTAACGTCACCGGCTCGGAAACCTATCAGTGGCGCGCTGGCAGCACCTATGTCGCCAACCCGCCCTATTTCGAGGGCATGGAAATGACCCCGGCACCGCTCACCGACATCGTCGAAGCCAAGCCGCTGGCCATCCTCGGTGACTCGATCACCACCGACCACATCTCGCCCGCTGGCAGCATCAAGGCAGACAGCCCTGCGGGCAAATGGCTGATGGAGCATCAGGTCGCTAAGGCCGACTTCAACAGCTATGGCGCGCGCCGTGGCCATCATGACGTGATGATGCGTGGCACTTTCGCCAATATCCGTATCAAGAACGAAATGGTGCCTGGTGTTGAAGGTGGCATGAGCCGCTATGATGGCGAAGTATTGCCAATCTACGACGTTGCCATGAAGCATAAAGAAAATGGCACACCGCTCGTTGTCGTCGCAGGCAAGGAATATGGCACAGGTTCCTCGCGTGACTGGGCGGCCAAGGGCACTAACCTGCTGGGCGTTCGCGCTGTGATCGTCGAGAGCTTCGAGCGTATTCACCGCTCCAACCTCGTTGGCATGGGCGTGTTGCCGCTCCAGTTCAAGGATGGTGACAGCCGCAGTTCGCTCGGCTTGACCGGCGATGACAGCTTCACCATCAAGGGCATTGCCAGCCTAGAGCCGCGTCAGGATGTTGAAGTAGAAGTCACTCGCCCGGATGGCTCAACCTTCACTTTCACAGCGCTCTGCCGCATCGATACCGCCAACGAAATTGAATATTTCAACAATGGCGGCATCCTGCACTATGTGCTGCGGAAACTCGCTGCTTGATCTGACGCGTAATTCAGACAATCCAATGGCGGAGCAAGCATTAGCCTGCTCCGCCATTTTCTTATGAGGGACTTATGTTCGAAATTTTCATCGAAGCTGCCGGATGGTTGGGGGGCGGCCTTATCCTGCTGGGCTATACGCTGGTCTCCAGCGGTCGCCTGCAAGGCAAGTCCGTCACCTTCCAGATGCTCAACCTGATCGGTTCGCTCGGTTTCGTCATTAATGCAGCCTGGCACGGCGCAATCCCACCTATGGCGCTCAATATCATCTGGTGTGCAATCGCACTCTACACGCTTGCACAAATCAAATGGTCAAAAGCGCCATCCCCACAGCAGGATGGTGAATAGCTCTAACGATTAAGCGGGCAGCTACTCAGCCCCAGCAGGCTATATAATGGACAAGTCCGAAACAGCCCTGTCAGTAACGGCACAATACCGATCCAGCCCCACGCTGTTTTCGGCCCGACGAAAACCAACGCTATCAACACCAGCCCAACGATAATCCGTAAAGCACGATCCAGTGTTCCAACATTGGTTTTAAACATGAAAAGCTCCCTCCAACACAAGGAGCTTAGACTTTTAGGGCAATAGATATTTGATCCAGATCAAATTAGCGCTTTAGCCTGATTTCATAGAGCTTTGGCCATAGCTTACCCGTGACAAACAGCCGATCTTGCGCAGCATCATAGGCTATGCCATTCAAAACTGCACCATAATGGGACAGTTTTGTCCGCTTTGTAAGGCTAGAAAGATCGATCCAATCGATCACTGCGCCGCTTTTTGGATCAATTCGCGCAATCCTGTTCGTCATCCAGACATTGGCGAGTATCTCGCCCTTCACATATTCCAACTCATTGAGCAGATGCACCGGCTTGCCCTGCCATGTGACCTGAATATTCCCTGTTTCTTCATAACTGACGGGATCGAGGAAGCGTATCTGATCTGTACCATCACTCATGATGAGGCGCTCACCGTCCTGCGTCAGCCCCCAGCCCTCGCCTGTATAGCTCCACGTCGCCTTATGCGCGAAACTCTTTCGATCCCAACGAAAGCCGGTGCGGGCGCGCCATGTGAACGAGATCAAATCGCCATGCCAGTTGGTCATGCCTTCACCAAAATAGGCTTTGTCCAGCGATATGGACCGCAACACCTTGCCGTCTTTCAGACGTACTTCCCGAATCTGCGAATGCCCATGCTGGCCGGTGCTTTCATAGAGCACGCCATCAAGAAAGATCAGCCCTTGGGTAAACGCCCCACTGTCATGCGGATAGCTTTTGACCAGCTTCCAGCGCGTCTCGGCCTGTGCAGGCGCGTGTGCGAGAACAAGAAGCAGGGCGAAGGCAAACGGCCGGTTCACTCCTGCTCCTGTATCGCGCTGGCCATCCAGTCAGGCAACGCCAGTCCCGACATATCCTCAACACGCAGATGGTCGATAGCAAGGCCCAGTTCCGGCAAAGCTGCGCGTTGCCGCTTAGGATCTGACTTTTCCAGCGAAACCACCACCAGCCGACGATTCACCTTGGCGCGATAATGCATGCGCGCCGTATTCTCCTGCCCGACATAACAGCCCTTGGTATAGTCAACGCCATTTAGCTCCTCGGCATTAACCTCCAGCCAGAGCGTCTGGTCGCTGCCCAGTTCAGCCACGCCTTCACAGATATTCAAAGACAAGCGGTGCGCGCGGAATGCGGCGCTGGCATCATCTTCTGTAGCAGGCGCTATCCAGCGATGACCGAGCGCAGGCAAGCGCGGATCGAAGGGTTTGCCCGGAGCCTCCAGCGCCCAATGCACCGCCAGCGCTTCCTCGCGCACAATCTCAACCTTGCGCCGCAAACGATAGAGCGTCAGGCGGCGGGCCAATGCATCGGCCTGCTCCGCCTCGCAATCAATCAACATATCATCTGCTTTGTCAGCTTCAGGGGCAGCCCACAGCATGAAATCGAACAGTGCCTTGCCCTGCGGCGTCAGCAAACCGGACCAGCGCGGCGCGCCTTCCTCCAGCGTCAGAACATCCTGCGTAATCAGCCCTTGCAGAAAAGGGCGTGCCTCTTCGCCAGAAATACGTATCAACGCGCGATCTTTGAGGGTGGTACTTGTCATGTGCATTAGGTAGGACGGCGAAACCCATTCGCCAAGGTGAGAATTATGTCTGCTACTTTCGATCTGATCCTGAAAAACGGCATAGTCCACACGCCCGGAGGCCCGGCGCAAGCCGAGGTTGGCGTGCGCGACGGCAAAATCGTGGCGATTGGCAGCGCATTGGGCGATGCAGGCGAAGTGATTGATTGCACAGGCCTTGATGTCCTGCCCGGCGTGATCGACTCACAGGTACATTTCCGCGAGCCGGGCCTTGAGCATAAAGAAGACCTCGAATCTGGCAGCCGTGCAGCCGTGCTGGGCGGCGTAACAGCCGTGTTTGAAATGCCCAACACCAACCCCAATACCGACAGCGTAGAGCGCATTACCGATAAGCTGAGCCGTGCGCATCATCGCATGTGGTGTGACCATGCCTTTTATGTCGGCGCGACAGCGGACAATGCCGAAGCGCTAAAAGAGCTGGAGCGCATTCCCGGAACAGCAGGCGTGAAGATATTCATGGGCGCATCAACCGGCAGCCTGCTGGTTGATGATGATGCCGCGCTCGCCCGCGTCCTCGCCTCGGGCTATCGCCGCGTCGCCATTCATGCCGAGGACGAAGCACGGATGAATGCGCGCAAGGATTTGCGGGTCGAGAATGATCCTTCGTCCCACCCGGTCTGGCGCGACGATGAAAGCGCGATGCTCGCGACCAAGCGGATCATTGACCTTGCCCGCGCTGCCAAGCGCCGCATCCATATTCTGCACATCACCACGCCAGCCGAGCTGGAATATATCGCTCAGCACAAGGACATTGCGACCTGCGAAGTCACTCCGCAGCACCTCACGCTGGCCGCTGAAGACGCCTACTCACGCCTTGGCAGCTATGCACAGATGAACCCGCCGATCCGCAGCGCCGCGCACCGCGATGGCCTGTGGCACTGGCTGAATCAGGGCGTACCCGATGTTATCGGCTCTGACCATGCGCCCCATCTCAAAGAGGAAAAAGCCAAGCCTTATCCGGCCAGCCCCAGTGGCATGCCCGGCGTGCAAACCCTTGTGCCGCTCCTGCTAAACCATGTGTCCGAAGGACGCCTCACGCTCCAGCGCTTTATCGAACTGACCAGTGCAGGGCCGCAGCGTATTTTCGGCCTTGTTGGCAAGGGACGCATCGCGCTGGGCTATGATGCGGACTTTACCATTGTCGACCTCAAGAAACGCTGGATGGTCGGGCCGGAATGGCTCGCGTCGCGCTGTGACTGGTCGCCTTTCGAAGGCGATACGCTCACCGGAAAAGCGATCGGCACCATCATCCGTGGCAACCGGGTCATGTGGGAAGACAGCCTCGCCAATGCCGCCATTGGCGAGCCGGTGCGCTTTGAGACAACTGAATTTGCAACTTGAAACCAACGGACAATTTCGCCTAGCATCCTGCACATAAAAATAATGCAGGAGAATGATATGCGTCTGAAGGCGATGGCGGCGGGTTGTGCCGCCTTGGTGCTATGCGCCAGCAATGCGGCTTATGCTCAGCAAGCGGCGGCACCCGATAGCGGCGATACGGGCTGGATATTGACGGCGGCCGCCCTCGTCTTGCTGATGATATTACCAGGCCTTGGGTTATTTTACGGCGGGCTGGTGCGTGCACGCAACGCCCTTTCTGTTCTCATGCATTGTTTCGCTATCGCTTGCGCAGTGTCACTGCTCTGGGCGGTTGTCGGGTATAGCCTGGTCTTTAGCGCTGGCTCCGGCTGGATCGGTGGCTTTGACAACCTGTTCCTCGCCAATCTCGGCGTGGTGCGCGAGGGGCTGACCATACCCGAAACAGCCTTTGCACTCTTTCAGATGACTTTCGCGGCGATCACCCCGGCACTGATTGTCGGCGCGTTTGTCGAACGCGTCCGTTTTGGCTGGGTCATGGGCTTTTCCATACTCTGGACTCTCCTGGTCTACATCCCGGTAGCCCGTTGGATATGGGGTGGCGGCTGGCTCGCAACAGATTTCGGCACGCTCGATTTTGCAGGCGGCATAGTGGTGCACACTACAGCAGGCGTTGCCGCGCTGATTATCGCCATGCTGCTTGGCCCACGCACCGGCTTCAACAAAACACTGATGCTCCCCCATAGCCCCGCGCTCACTATGGTCGGTGCAGGGCTGCTCTGGATAGGCTGGTATGGCTTTAACGGTGGCTCGGCACTCAGTGCGAGCGATGATGCCGCCAGCGCTATCCTCAACACCCATTTCGCTGCCAGCGCAGCAGCACTCGTCTGGATCGCTATTGAGAGCTGGCGCATTGGCAAGCCGACATCCGTGGGTCTCGTCACCGGGGCTATTGCCGGCCTTGCAACCGTCACACCAGCAGCGGGTTTTATCGGCCCCATGGGCGCTATCCTGCTCGGCCTGCTGGGCGGCAGCATCTGCTTCTACGCAGTGCAGGTCGTCAAACAGCAGATGAAGATTGACGACTCCCTCGATGTCTTTGCGGTGCACGGTGTTGGCGGCATACTCGGTTCGCTACTCCTTCCCGTCTGCGTGCTCCCGATATTGGGTGGCCCCGGCTATGGCGAGGGCGCATCGCTGATGGGCCAGCTTGGCGCACAAGGCCTTGGCGTGGTCGTAACCGTGATATGGACCTGCGTTGGCACACTCATCGCAGCACTTGCGGTTGGCCTGCTATGGCCGATGCGGGTTGATGAAGAGGCCGAACGCGAAGGCCTCGATATCGCCAGCCACGGCGAACGCAGCTGGGATCTGGACTAGGGGCTATTTCAGGACAACTGAAATAGGCTCTAACCCTAGATCAACCCCCTCGCCATCCATGTATCGCTGGCTGGCGGGGGGCCATCTTCATCATCGCTCTGGCTCAGCAGTGCGCTGAACGCATTATTTTGCGACAGGAAAACGCGTCCTGTCAGATCATTCAGCAGATGTGACCGCTCCAGCGCGTCCATCACCGGACCTTTGACCTCTGAAAGGTGCAACCGAATATTGCCATCGGCCAACCGGTGATTGATCGCTTCCAGACTTTCAAGCGCAGACGCATCGACAGCGTTTACCGCCGAACACATCAATATGAGATGCCTGAGCCTGGGATGCTCGGCGACCTGCTCCAGCACAAACTCCTCAAGCCATCGCGCATTAAGATAGCTCAGCCCTTCATCGATACGGATCGTAAGGATACGCGGATCGGTGAGCACCTTGTGCCGTTTCACATTGCGGAAATGCTCCGTCTCTGGCACGCGTCCTACAATCGCCGCGTGGGGCCGTGATGCGCGCCACAAGAAAAGCGCCAGCGACAGGCCAACTCCAGCAATCACACCTGGCTCCACACCAGCCAGCAATGTCACACCGATAGTCACCGCCATCGCGGCAAAGTCGGGTTTGGAATAATGCCAGATATGGCGCGGCGTCTCTAAATCCACGAGGCTGAGCACAGCCACGATGATCGTCGCAGCCAGTGTCGCAATCGGCAGTGAGGCAAGAAGCGGCGTCAAAAACAAAGCGGCGATCAATATGCCAATGGCTGTAAAGGCGCCTGCTGCTGGCGTTTCGGCACCGGCATCATAATTGACAACAGAGCGCGCAAAGCCTCCTGTCACCGGATAACCGCCTGTAAAGCTCGCGGCGACATTGGCAGCGCCCAGACCAATCAACTCCTGATCGGGCACAATACGCTGGCGCTTTTTCGCCGCTAATGTCTGCGCGACAGACACACTTTCGACAAAGCCGATGATTGAGAGCAACAAGGCGGGCACAGCAAGGCGCTGCCACAAGTCAGCATCAAACATCGGCAGAGTGAGCGGCGGCAAGCTCTGCGGAATTTGCCCCACGACCCTCACGCCCTTTTCCTCGAGTCCAAAAGCGATACAGACAATGGTCGAAACCGCGACTGTAGCAATGGGACCAGCCTTAGCCAACAAATCTGCTGGTCGCGCCGCCAGACCGAAACGCATCAAGAGTGGCTTTAACCCCTTGCGCACCCAAAAAAGAAACAGCGTCGCCGCCACACCAATGATGAGCGTAGGAGCATTCGTCTGCATGATATTTTCAGCAAGACTGGTCAACAGGTCCGGCAGCGCACTGCCACTCGCCGTAATGCCCAGGATGGACTTTAACTGACTCGTGGCGATGATGATGCCGCTCGCCGTGATAAAACCAGACACGACCGGGTGTGAGAGCAGGTTTGCGAGAAACCCCAGCCGCAACACGCCCATCGCCAACAAGAACAGGCCAGACAAAAGAGCCAGCACAAGCGCGGCCGCGATAAACTCTGCGCTACCCGGCGGGGCAATGGCGCCAGCCGCCGTCAATGTCATTAAAGACACGACAGCAACCGGCCCCACAGCCAGCGCCCGGCTCGTGCCCAGCGCTGCATAGGCTATTATAGGAAGAATGGAGGCATAAAGGCCCATTTCCGGTGGCAGGCCAGCGAGCATCGCATAAGCCAAGCTCTGTGGAATGAGCATGATGGTGACGATAGCAGCAGCAACCAGATCATTGGTCAGCACCGTGCCATTATAGCTCCGGCCCCACTCAAGGACCGGCAAATATCGAGCCAACCGAACCACTATTAGCGACCGATCCTATGTGGTTTCACCATCCATTCATGGCCACGCAACATCCCATGCCAATAGACCGGCGGCAGGATTGTATCCTTGAGCAACCATGCCAGACGCGAAGGGCGCGTGCCATCGATCAGCCATTTGGGGAAGCTGGGAAGCAACTTGCCACCATAGCCAAATTCGGCGAGCACGATCTTGCCAGCCTCCACGGTAAGTGGGCAGCTGCCATAGCCATCATAATCGGCAACCGGCTCTTTGCCCGCCAATGCTGCGAGCGCATTGACCGCAACGACCGGCGCCTGTTTGCGCACTGCTGCCGCCGTTTTCGCATTGGGTGCAGCGCATGCATCGCCCAGTGCAAAGACATTAGCATATTCGGGGTGACGGAGTGTCGCATCATCGACCGCGACAAACCCTGATTCACCAGCCAGAGGACTGTTCGCAACAAAATCTGGCGCAACCTGCGGCGGCACGACATGAATCATGTCAAACCGTTCCTCAACACGTGTCACTTCGTCACCGCGCTTCTGCTCAAAGGTCGCAACCTTGGCATCACCATCAACCGCCACCAGCTTCGATTCAAAATTAAGACCTATGCCATAGCGCTCAACATATTCCATCAGCGCCGGAACATAGGCCGCCACGCCAAAAAGCACCGCGCCTGTGTTGTGAAACTGGACATCAATATCCTTGAGTACACCGGCCTTCTCCCAACGATAGCTGGAAAGGTACATCGCCTTTTGCGGTGCGCCAGCGCATTTGATCGGCATGGGCGGCTGCGTGAAAAGCGCCCTACCGCCTTTCAGCTCGCGCACCAAACGTTCAGTATAAGGCGCGAGGTCATAAGCATAGTTGGACGTGACACCATTTTTGCCCAGTGTCTCCGACAAGCCCTCAATCGCATCCCAATCAAGCTTTATGCCTGGGCAGGCGGTCAGCACATGGTAGTTAATCTCACCCCCATCACAGAGCATGATCTTATTCTCGTCCGGCGCGAAACCGCTGACGGACGCCTTGATCCATTCTGCCCCGCTCGGAATCAACTTATCTTCTGGTCGCGCCGTAAACTCCTTGGTGAACACGCCTGCGCCAACCATAGTCCAGCCCGGTTGATAATAATGGGTCTCGGAAGGCTCGATAATCGCAATACTGATAGAGCGATCACGCTTTAATATACTCGCTGCAGTTGCAATGCCTGCGCTACCGCCGCCGACAATCACGATGTCATAGGCTCTGGCTGGCGCACTACTGCCCTTGAGAAAGCCCGCCATCTCAGCCAGCTTGGTTGAACGCGCACCAGAGCGACAATAGGCAAGCACAGGCGATGGCAAAGCGCAGATTGCCTTGCTCATGTCCGCCGCGTTTTCACCCGTCAATGCGCCGGAGACAGCAGGGATATAGGCAAATTCGAGGCCTGATTCACGTGCCGCAGTTTCAATAGCCACCGACGATGGGTGGCCCGGCTGCTCATCATCAGGGCGATTACAGATTATGGAGCGAAAGCCTGCACGCATAATCGCGGCTACATCTGCAGGCCCGATCTGAGGCGCAACACCAATGGATTCATTCAGCCGCCTGATCTCCATATTACCTCCTCTTCCCCGGCCTGTGGGGATGATTTATTTTAGAGCAACACGCTGCACCGCCATGCCCGCCAACATTGCGACTATAAAAATCGCAGCATTGAGAGGGGCGATGGCAAGGTCCGCAATGGCCGGGCCTGGGCACAAGCCGCCAATGCCCCAACCTGCGCCAAAGAGCACCGCGCCTGTCGCAAGGTGCCCATCTAGCTTGGTCGTGCCGGGCAAGCTGAAATGTGCGTCGGCAAAGGGTTTGTCCATGCGCTGTTGGACCAGCCAGGCCAGCGCCATAGGCAAGATCGCACCTGCCATAACAAAGGCCAGCGTCGGGTCCCATGCACCCAATATATCAAGAAAGCCCTGCACACGCTGCGGGTCTGCCATGCCAGAATAGGCCAGCCCGGCACCAAAAAGCCCGCCTGCGATCAGCGCAACCAGCATTTGCCTCATAGCCAGCCTCCCAAACGCAAGGCTGCGACGGTCGCAAACCCGCTCGCCATGAACAAGACCGTCGCCAATATCGAACGACGCGACAGACGCGAGAGGCCGCACACACCATGCCCGCTGGTACAACCTGACCCCAGCCGTGTACCAAAACCGACAAGCAGTCCGGCGATGATAAGAGTGACGGGTGATGCCGGGAAATGCGTCTCAACGCCGCCAGTGATGGCAGCGACCAACAGCGCGCCCAACGGCAAGCCAATAATAAAGGCAATAGCAACGCTGCGCGGCGCACCCCCGTCAGCGATACCACTGGCCCGCGCCGCAAGGCCACTTACGCCAGCAATGCGCCCTAGGCCCAGCAGCATGATGGCAGCAGCCAAGCCAATCATCAGGCCGCCGACAAGACCTTCCTGCGGCATCGCACGGGCGAGAGCCTCCATCATACCGCGTTGACCGGGATTTTAAGGTAGGTCACGCCATTATCTTCTGCGGGTGGCAAATGGCCTGCGCGCATATTAATTTGCACCGAAGGCAGGATCAGGCGCGGCATATCCAGTGTCGCGTCACGCGCCTCACGCATCGCGACAAATTCATCTTCGCTGATGCCATCATGGGCATGGATATTACCCTCACGTTCGGCTGCGACCGTAGTTTCCCACACGTAATCGTCACGCCCGGCAGGCAGATAGTCATGACACATGAATAACCGTGTATCGCCGGGCAGCTCTAATATGCGCCGCAGCGAACGGAACAGTGCGCGCGCGTCCCCACCGGGGAAATCAGCACGGGCCGTGCCATAGTCCGGCATGAACATGGTATCACCCACAAACACCGCATCGCCGACCACATAGGCAATGCACGCTGGCGTATGCCCCGGCACATGCAACACGGTGACATTAAGATTGCCTATCTTGAACTGGTCACCATCAGCAAAGAGCGCATCAAAATCCGACCCATCACGCTGAAACTCGCTTCCCGCATTAAACAAGCCGCCGAAGGTTTCTTGCACCGTTTTGATATGCTCGCCAATCGCGACCTTGCCGCCCAGCTTCTCCTGCAAATAAGGCGCAGCAGAAAGATGGTCGGCATGCGCATGGGTTTCGAGCAGCCAATCAACGGTCAATGCCTTTTCACCTACATAGGCAATAATAGCATCAGCCGAGGCAAGGGAAGTGCGGCCCGAAGCAGGGTCATAATCCAACACGCTGTCTACTATGGCGGCATGTTTGGTTTCGGGGTCATGCACCACATAAGAAACCGTGAAAGTATCAGGATCGAAGAAGGCCTTGATCACAGGCACATCTTTTTGAGCAGAGGTGATCTGCGTGCTGGCCATTGAAAGCGCTGAGTCGGTCATGAAAAGCCTCTCATAAATTCATATTTACATAAACTATGTAATTGTTTAATCTATTGGCGTCAAGCCTGCTGTGCGCTAGCTGCAGTTCAACATCAGGGAGCAAAGATGGACAATCCGGGAAACCCCTCAGTAGGTTCTAGGCCGTTACGCATTGGCGATAGCGCACCTGAATTTCGTGCCCGCACAACTCAGGGCGATGTTGCACTGTCTGACTATCGTGGCCGTTGGCTGGTTTTCTTCTCGCACCCTGCGGATTTCACGCCTGTCTGCACCACCGAATTTGTCGCACTGGCTAAAGCGGAGGCCCGCTTCGCGGCACTGGATTGCGCACTATTAGGCCTGTCAGTCGATAGCCTGTTTTCGCATGTGGCATGGTTGCGCGCGATCCGGGACGCTTTCCATGTCTCGGTGGATTTCCCAGTGGTCGAAGACCCCAGCATGGCGGTGGGCCATGCATATGGCATGATCGATGACGACATGCAGGGCAGCGCCACGATCCGCAGCACTTATTTCATCGACCCGGGCGGCATCATCCGTGCCATCACCACCTACCCACACAATGTCGGGCGCAATGTAGAGGAAATGCTGCGCATGGTCGCCGCACTCCAGCGCGCCGCCGACGATACCGCCCTGACACCGGAAGGTTGGCAGCCCGGCGATGATGTGCTGCTGCCTCCAGCCATGCATATGGAGAAGTCCGATGACGCTGAATGGTTTTGCAAGCGAGTAGCGGACACATGACGGCTCTCTATAAAAACCGTGCGCTGGCAGACGCTGCAACGGAGAAACTCAAAATCTATGCCCAACCGCAACGGCTGATGATCCTCTCCTGTTTGCTCAGCGGCGAACGCACCGTTAGCGAAATAGATAGTGCCACCAGCATCGGCCAGCCCGCACTCAGCCAGCAGCTCGCTGAACTACGCCGGGCAGAAATGGTAAAAAGCCGCCGCGTCTCAAAACAGGTCTATTATGATCTCGCCAATGATATGGTTGGACTGTGTGTACGCAGTATGGAAGCGATATTAGGCGGCAGTGAAAACCCGGAAGCGCAGCTTAAAACCGCGCTGGCGGGCCATTCTGAAAAAACACAAGCGACGCATGCTCCGGCAGGCACGGCGCAATTCGCCAGAATCACCAGGTAACCAAATATTAAGCGCGCCTTTTCCAGACGGCATTTCTTCTGCAAACCAGTGCCAGATTCTCAGATACGTCCGAAATTATGCCCAAAAGCCCTTTTCAGATCAATTTTTACCCAAATATAGCGTAAATTCCACGCAATCGGCCGGTGCGCTTCATAAAAAAGAAACTTTCTATGCGATAGGAAGACACCAGTGGGTGAAGAGGCAAGGTCAGCAAGGCCAGCCTATGTCACATGATCTAAATTCGATGAACAGAAAGAATGATCGATGCGGCAAGCTGAGGTTATGAGTAGCATAAGTGAAATTATTGTGCAGGCGGGTGTTGATGCCTCGCCAGAAAATTATGAGATCTGTCATAGATATGTGACTAGGTCAGATCTGGATGTTTGTGCCAATTTTGAAAAAGCATTATCAGAGTCTGATCCTATTGATGCCCTGACCTTCCAACGCCTCAGAGATGCTGCAGGACCGGCGCAGGGCAAGGTCGATATCGCAGACCATATGGACAATCTCGACGAGCAGCTAAAGGCTATGATGAGCGCCGCGTCCACAGCCGCAGGCGACGCAGCATCCTATTCAGCGTCTCTTACAAATGGAGCCACTAACCTCGGGGCACTCAACATTGGCCCCGATGCAGCGGCAATCATCACTGACCTGATCTCCCAGACACGGTCCATGTCACAACGCACGGCCTCTCTCGAAGAAAGCCTTGCCAGTGCCAGCGCGGAGCTATCAACCGTGCGCCAGGATTTGGAGAAGGCGAAGGTCGAGGGCGATACAGACGCCCTGACGGCTCTGCCCAACCGGCGCAGCTTTGATAATAAATTAGCGGAAGCCATCGCTAAGGCTGAGAAGCTGAAGCAGCCATTGTCGCTGGCATTTGGCGACGTCGATCATTTCAAGAAATTCAACGACACATGGGGCCACAAGCTTGGCGACGAAGTGCTGCGCTATGTCGCCAGCACTATGGTCAAGCATTTCGGCAGCCTTGGCGCTCCGGCACGATTTGGTGGTGAAGAATTTGTGGTGCTGTTGCCACAGCGCACTATGGCTGAAGCAGAAAAAATGTCGCAGCGTTTCTGTGAGCGGCTGAGCTCCCGTGTACTCAAGACCCGAACAGACGGCAAAGATGTCGGGAGAATTACCATGTCTCTTGGCGTAGCAACGCTGCAGCCTGGCGACACACCAGCCGCTTTGATCGAGCGCGCTGATGAAGCGATGTATGCTGCCAAGCACGCAGGCCGCAATCAGGTCATGCGGGCGGCGGCTTAAGCCTATCTTGCTAGAAACGGGTTGCTGAATGGTACACCAGCATAGGCAATAGACTTGCGCAAAGATAAAGTGTTTTATCGCCATGCGAGCTGAGACGCTGCATGATGTGAGGTGGGCCGGAGTCCCAAAACTCGGTATTCTATGTAGTTTCAACCACTTAAAAGAGAAGATGGTGCGGTCGAGAAGACTCGAACTTCCACGGCCTTTCGGCCACAACGACCTCAACGTTGCGCGTCTACCAGTTCCGCCACGACCGCACATCAGAGTAGAAGGCTGGCTCTATTTTAGCAGGGCCAGCATCTGGTAGGCGCAGGCCATTAGCAAAGCGATACGGGCCATGCAAGCGCGGCGAGTGGGTTTATCCGTAAATTTCTGCTGCGGTGCCGACATAATAGCCGCGTCACCACCATACAGCGCCGACTTCTAAAAACCTCAGCCGCCGCTATCGACAAAGGTTAGCGAGAGATTTTCGGCATTTTTGGGAATATCAAGGCGGCTTTCATTAATGCTTGCCTCTTCATCCGGCTTCAGCCTTTCCTTATCCGCCTTGGTCGTCCAGCTGAACACTAGCCGATCCTGCTTATCGCGCAGCTGCACTTCAACCGGCGGCACATCCATCTCTGTCGTCCCGCTGTTCACGACCCGAGCACTAAAAGCAAAATATTCTGAGCCATTGGGAAGCGTGCGACGTTCCGCTGGCTTGACCAGGTAGAAAAGCAGCTCCGGCTCCTCCTGATCAGCGAAGAGGCCGGCCGATACACTCCATTGCGGCGGGCCATAATAATATAATGCACCGCCTGCAGCCGCCATGATCACAAAGAAAAACAGCGCGGCATAGGTCCATAAACGCGCTGGGTTACGGCGTGGCTTGAAGGGCACCTCATCTTCATCTGCCGGATCGAAGTCAGCTTTATCCGCATTGGCTTCTTTCCAGGCCATGCGCGGATTGGTGGTGCCAACGTCCGAAACATCAACCGCCTGAGCCTGTCCGCGCGGCTTGGAGGTTTCTTCTTCATCGGTGACAGAATCAAAGTCATATTCATCTGCAACGCTATCAACCGCACCCGTATCAGGCGCTGATTCTGCGGCTGAAGCCGCAATAGGTGCGGCCTCTTCCACGCTCGGCACTTCCGGAGCTGCGGTGTCGGTTGATGCCGGTTCTGGTGCCGGAGCCGCAACAGGCGCGGGTGCAACAGGAGCACTTGCAGCCTCCTCGCGCGTTTCGAGCCGTGCTCCCTCCTGAAACCAGCTATGTTTGCACGAGGCGCAGCGCACCTGACGGCCGCTTACACCAATAGCCTCATCCGGCACGATATAGCGCGTAGCGCAATTGGGGCAGTTCAGGATCATGATGCTTAATAAGCGCGCTGGGGACTCCTGCGCAAGTCACCTCAGCATAGAAATAGGTCCGGCATGCAACATTCCGCACAGGATGCTTTACGGACCAGTGGCCTTGTGCGATGGAAATACCCCACATTCAGCGGGACACACCTTTAGGGCATGGGCACTATAATAGAGTTTGAGAATGTCGGTTTACGATATGGGGCTGATGCGGAAATACTCCGCGACATCAGCTTTTCGCTCGCGGCTGGCGGTTTTTACTTTCTGACCGGAGCCTCTGGCGCAGGTAAAACATCTCTGCTCAAACTGCTTTATCTCTCTCAGCGCCCTACACGTGGTGTACTGAAGCTGTTCGGTGAAGATGTGGTAATGATGCACCGAGACCGCTTGCCAGGTTTTCGCCGCCGCATTGGTGTGGTGTTTCAAGACTTCCGGTTGGTGCAACATCTTTCCGCGCAGGATAATATCGCCCTGCCCCTTCGCCTCGCTGGCATGTCGGAAGAGGAGATGGCCGGGCCAGTTGCAGAAATGCTCGAATGGGTCGGGCTGGGCAAGCGTGCCGATGCACCGCCTGCCTCGCTATCCGGTGGGGAACAACAACGCATTGCCATAGCCCGCGCCGTCATAGGGCGCCCAGACATATTGGTGGCGGACGAGCCGACCGGTAACGTCGACCCGGATATGGCCAAACGCCTGCTCGGGCTGTTCGATGCACTGAATCGACTGGGTACAACAATCATCATCGCCACCCATGACCTGCCGCTGATTTCGATGGTCCCGCAGGCTCAGCTCATGCGACTGGACAAAGGCCGCCTCATTGATCCGACCGGAGGCCTGCGCTATCCGCCAGGACAGGCACCGCAAGCGCAATCAGAAGGCCTCGCCCTGGGGAAGCCGGAATGACGCTTATAAGCCTTCTGGACTATTTCAGCGCCTCGGAAAGGGCAGCACGGGCAGCGCGCAAACGCTGGCTACCTGAAGGGCGGCGTGGCCCGATGCCTTGGATCATCGCGATCATGATATTTCTGACCATATTGGCCGCCGCTCTGGGGCTGGCGCTAAGTCATGGGCTGGCACAAATGCACCAACAACTCGCTGGCGGCTATACGATCCAACTCGTTGAAGCCGACACCGCCAAGCGGGAAGCACAGCTACAGGCTATCAGCAAGATACTCGATAGTCAGGAAGCCGTGCAGGGCTTTTCTGTCGTGCCGCAAGAAAAACTGCGTGAGCAGCTCGAACCGTGGATCGGTGGCGAAAGAGCCAGTGATGAGCTGCCGATACCTGCACTGGTCGATGTGGAAATGCAGCCCGGTATCAACACCGATGCAATTCAGTCTGTGGCGAAAGCCGTTCGCGAGGCAGCCCCTTCAGCGCATATGGACGCCCATGCGCGCTATCTGGAGCCAGTCGAGCAGATGATGCGATGGATGATGTGGCTCGCCGCCGGATTGGTTTTGCTGATGGTGCTCGTTACCAGTGCGGTGGTTATGCTCGCAATGCGAAGCGCGCATAACAGCCACCGCCCGACAATCGATATCATGCACCTGCTTGGCGCGACCGATATACAAATCGCCCGTATGTTTCAGAACCGCATGGCGCTTGATGCCATATTTGGTGGCTTCATAGGGCTATTGGCCGCCGCAGTAGTGCTCTGGCTGTTGGGGCGCGGCTTCTCCTCGATAGAATCCGGCTTTACCCAGATGATGGCCCTGTCATGGGGCGGCTGGGCCGTACTAATACTCATCCCAATATTAGGCGTCACCCTTGCGGTACTGACCGCGCGTATAACGGTGCGCAAGGCACTGGAGAGTCGCCTGTGATCCGGCGCTTACTCGCCTTTCTCCTCTTGATATGGGCGTTGGGCTTTGCCTGGTTCGCTATCTTCCTGCCCCAGCCACTTGACGGGCGCACAACAGATGCGATCGTCGTGCTGACAGGTGGACCAGGGCGCATCAATCATGGGCTGAAACTAATGCAGGAAGGCAAGGCCAAGCGCATGTTTATATCGGGCGTTGACCGCTCTGTCCGCCCCCACGAGCTGGCCGTAGGCTATGATGTGCCCGACCAACTGTTCGACTGCTGCGTCACTCTGGGCCGTGAAGCTATCGATACACGCTCTAATGGAATCGAAACAGCGCAATGGCTTTCGCACCGGGGCTATGACACTGTGCGTCTGGTGACGACAGACTGGCATATGCGCCGTGCTGCTTTCGAGCTGCGCCAGGCTCTGCCACCCGATATTGTTCTGGTCTATGACGCCGTACCCAGCCGCCCTTCCTTCTCTGTGTTGTTCAAGGAATATCATAAATATGCCTTGCGCCGCACCGCAGCCCTGATCGGGATATGACTATGATAGCCCGACCAATATTATTTATCCGATCTTTGCTGTTCGCAGTTATATTCTACACAATAACGCCTTTATACGTCCTCTTCGGGGCAATCATGTCCTTTCTCAACGAACAGGGCATGCAGCATGTTGTCGCAGGCTGGGGCCAGACACACAGATTCCTCTGCCGTATAATTCTCCGGCAAAAGATAGAGATGCACGGCACCTTGCCCAAAGAACCGATACTCTATGTCTTCAAACATGAATCCATGTTCGAAACCATCGACCTGCTGTGCATGTTTGATTCGCCCGCCGTCATCGCCAAGCAGGAGCTGCTCGATATTCCCGGCTGGGGCTGGATTGCCAAGCGACACGGCATGATTGGCATCGAACGAACAGCGGGCGCAAAAGCGCTGCGCCAACTGCAGAAAGACGCAAAGAGCGCCGTCGCTGCTGGCAAGCCGATATGCTTCTTTCCCGAAGGCACACGTGTGCCCCACGGAGAAACACCGCCGCTGCGCGCAGGCTTTGCAGCGCTCTATCAAATATTAAAATTGCCGGTCGTACCAGTCGCCGTGAATAGTGGGCTTGTGGCACCACGCCACAGTTTCATCAAAAAGCCGGGCATTGTGCGCTATATAGTCGGCGAGACTATTCCGGCAGGCCTGCCACGTGACGAAGCTGAGGCACGCGTGCATGCAGCAATCAATGTGCTGAACCATCCTGCAGAAAATGAAGAGAAGGCTCTGGTATGACTGGGGGCATGACAGGCACTATGCGATGAAAAGCTTGGGGATCATAGGCTTTGGCCAGTTCGGTCAGCTCATAGCGGCGCAACTAGCCGAGCGCTTTCACATTGGTGTGCATGATGCACATGTCGCTGATGCGGTAATTCAGGCTGCAGGTTTTACAGCGCTTTCGCTCGAACAAGCCGCTGCCAGCGATATTGTGGTCATTGCTGTGCCTGTGCAGGTGATGGAAGATATCATCATCGCCGCTGCTCCGCATGTCCGCCCTGGCGCAACTATAGTCGATGTCGCCTCGGTCAAGATGCTGCCCAGCCGCTGGCTAGCACAACATATGCCCGATAATGTGCATATCGTCGCAACACACCCGCTCTTCGGTCCGCAAAGTGCCGCGCAACAAGGTGGAATTGCAGGGCGGCAGCTTGTGATATGCCCGATCCGCGGGAACCAGTACCTCAAGATCGCGGCACTTGGCGAAGAACTGAGCCTGCGGGTGCGTATCACCAGCGCCGAAGAGCATGACCGGGAAATGGCCTATGTGCAGGCTTTAACGCATCTGATTGGCCGTAGCCTCTCAGCTATGGACATTCCCGACGAGAGCCTGAAAACCCAAACTTATCAACATCTGCTCGACCTGACCGGCCTCATCGGTAAAGACAGCTTTGAGCTGTTCACTGCAATTCAGACGATGAACCCTTTTGCGCAGGAAGTCGTCGAGGAATTTGTGAACCGTGCGTCCGGCCTGCTGGAGCAGGTCAACGGCAAAGGCGCTGCCTAGGCTGAGTGTGGACCCAGCCTAGATCACCCTGCTGTTTCGACCATGTCCCGCAACAACCGCACTATATCGCTCATATGCGCCTCTGAACCGATGGTAATGCGTAATGCCTGGGGCAAGCCCTGCCCCGGCAACCAGCGCGTGGCATAGCCCGCTTGCATCAGCCCTTTAAATGCTTCTTCAGCGCTCAACGCACCTTCAAACAACAGCAGCACGAAATTCGCCTTACTGGGCACAACCGAAAGGCCCTGATTGCCCATCGCTGCAATCTCATCAACAAACCATTGCCGCCACTGGCTGTTATGCGCCCGGCTTTGTTCCACCCATGCCACGTCACCTACCGCAGCCACAGCTGCGGCCTGACCAGCCGTCGTGACATTGAATGGCGCACGGATACGATGCAGTGTCTCAATAATATCAGGCGCGCCATAGCCCCAACCGATACGCTCAGCGGCCAGCCCATAAATTTTCGAAAAGGTGCGCGTCACCAACACATTCGACGCGTTCGCCGCCAGCTCTAATCCGCCGTCCTCCTCTTCCGCATCGAGATATTCGGCATAGGCCTGGTCCAGAACAAAGAGCACATCATCCGGCAAAGCCGCATGCAACCGTGCTATTTCGGCTTTTGACGTCATGGTGCCAGTCGGGTTGTTCGGATTGGCGACAAACACCACCCGCGTCTTATCCGTTACGCAGGCCAGCAAGGCATCGATATCTGTGCCATAGTCAGTGTCTGGGGCAATAATGGGCGTCGCTCCTACACGGCGCGCGGCGATATCATACACAGAAAAACCATAGCGCACATAGACGATCTCATCGCCCGGACCGGCATAGGCGCTCGCAGCAATGTGCAGCAATTCATCTGAACCCGTACCATAAATCACGCGCGCAGGGTCCAGCCCGTAGCGCCCGGCAATGGCTTCGCGCAAGCCAGTCGCGCCGGGGTCAGGATAGCTCGCCAGATCCGTACTCGCTTTTGCAAAGGCCTCACGTACGGCCGGGCTGGTCCCCAGCGGGTTTTCATTGGCTGAGAGTTTGATCATCGGCCGGCCATCATCACTTTTGGCTTTACCCGGCACATAGGCAGCGATGGCTGATATCCAGCTTTTGGGCTTCGGCCCTGAAATAGTATCTGATGTGCTCATGTGCAGGCTTTACCGTTATCGACACACCACGCAAAGGCTCAATGCACCCATATATCGCCATGACGGCAATATTATTGAATTACTGCAATATTAACCACGTCCAGCAACAGCGAAATCAGTATTATACGCTATTTCTGAAAGGGTGAGGATGGTCTGGCGTCATAGCCAGACCGGCCATTTTGTTCAGGAACCCATATGCTACACAGTAAAATAACTGCGGAGGACCCTCAGGTCGCTCAAGAGACCTCCGAACAGCAAGGCCAGGCCGACCGGCGTGGTTCCGAGCGCTATGTTACAGTACTCAAAGTTGGTCGCGCCGTCATAGATGGGCATGATCAGCTTTGTCTGGTGCGCAACATGTCACGTGATGGTGCTAAGCTCGACCTGTATCATGGCGTTGCTGCAGATCAGAAAATCACGATCGAGCTACGCTCAGACAAGGTCGTGACAGGCACAGTCCGTTGGGTTGGAGATCATGCAGCCGGCATCGAGTTTGATGATCCGGTTGATGTCAGTGATCTGCTGCAGGGCCGCCCTAATCGTTCTGTACTTCGCAAACTGCCACGCGCACCGCGCTTTCTGGCACAAGCGAAAGTGCATATGGATCATGATCATGGTGCGTTGACAGCTGATCTGGTCAACATTTCACTACATGGCCTGTGCATTGAAACGCAGGATCACGCCAAAGTCGACGACACTGTTGTCGTGCGAATCGAGGGCTTGCCAGCGCGCACTGCGACTGTACGCTGGGTAAGACAGGGCATGATGGGGTTGCATTTCGAAATGCCCATGTCTTTCTCGGAGCTGGCACGCTGGCTGGAAGACCATCAGGCAGAAGATTAAACCAAACGCACTGCCGATTGACAAAGGCAGGGGAACCGGCCTAGCGCCAGCCATATATGGATGCGCAGGCTCAACATGATAATGGTCTTTTCGGGCTGGACAGGCATATCAGCCTGCCCGGCCCCTTGCAGCTCGATGGCGGTGCCAGCCTGTCGCCCGTCGATTATGCCTATGAAACCTATGGAACGCTAAACGACGATCGCTCCAATGCGATCCTCATCTGCCATGCGCTCACCGGGGATCAATATGTTGCTTCAAACCATCCTGTAACTGGTAAGCTAGGATGGTGGACACGTCTCGTCGGCGAAGGCCTGCCCGTAGACCCGGCACGCCATTTCATTATCTGCATCAACGTGCTGGGTAGCTGCATGGGGTCATCCGGCCCGATCAGTATCAATAGCGCAACCCAAGAGAAATGGGGCATGGATTTCCCTGTGATCACCATCGCCGATATGGTGCGCGCCCAGGCCATGCTGCTCGATCATTTTGGCATAGACCGGCTACACGCCGTTATCGGTGGCTCTATGGGCGGCATGCAGGCATTGAGCTGGCCGAGCCTGCTGCCGGACCGAGTAGAAAGCGCGGTAATCATTGCCTCGACCGCGCGCCATAGCGCCCAGAATATCGCTTTTCATGAGGTCGGGCGTCAGGCCATTATGGCAGACCCTCGCTGGCAAGGCGGTGCTTATTATCAAAGCGACCCACCCAGCGCAGGCCTTGCTGTGGCGCGTATGGCTGCGCATATTACCTATCTTTCTGAAGCGGGCCTTACAGAAAAGTTCGGCAGACAATTACAAGAGCGGGATAGCAAAACATTTGGCTTCGATGCTGACTTCCAGATCGAAAGCTATTTGCGCCATCAGGGCATCAGCTTCGTCGAGCGATTTGATGCTAACAGCTATCTTTATATAACGCGCGCTATGGATTATTTCGATCTGGCGGAAGATCATGGCGGTGTACTCGCCAATGCCTTTGCAAAATGCCGGAATACGCGCTTTTGCGTCATCAGCTTCGACACGGACTGGCTCTATCCCACTGAAGAATCACGCCATATTGTCCATGCGCTCAATGCTGCGGGCGCGCCCACCAGCTTTGTCGAGCTGTCCAGCCCGTTTGGCCATGATGCATTCCTGCTCGATGTGCCGGAGATGAACCGCATCATCGATGGCTTCTTGCGTGCGGGGAAAGCATGAACGCCGCGCCGCACTCTGGCCTGCGCCCTGACCTGGCAATTATTGCCGAGAATATCGATGATAATGCGCGCGTTCTTGATGTTGGCTGCGGCGACGGCGCTCTATTGGCTGCGCTCAAGCAAAAATCAGATATGGACCTGCGTGGGCTGGAGATTAATCCGGCGAATGTGGCAACGGCTGTCGCACGCGGGCTTTCAGTGGTGCAGGGCGATGCCGATACCGATCTTGGCTATTATCCGAACGCCAGCTTCGACTATGCGATATTAAGCCAGACGCTTCAGACAACGCATCGCCCGGACCTTATTCTGGCAGAACTCTTGCGTATTGCAGGCCGCGCTTTTGTAAGTTTTCCCAACTTTGCGCATTGGCGCATTCGCCTGTCGCTGGCCGTTGGCGGGCGCATGCCAGTAACGAAGCTGATCCCCGAGCGCTGGTATGATACGCCTAATATCCACCACCTCACTGTCGATGATTTTCGCGCCTTGGTGAAAGAACGCGGCTGGACGGTCGAGAAACGCTGGTTTCTCAACAAAGGCCGCGAAACCAACCCGGCCAATGCAAACCTCTTCGCCGAACATGCGGTTTTTTTGCTGCGAGGCTGAATCAGTCCGCTTCGGTATAGCCCGCCAGTTTCCCACTAATCACATATTCGAGTATCTCGACAATCTGGGCCGGGGTTTCCGCCACAGCCATAGCCGCAGCATCCACCTCCTTAAGCGGGTGAATCAGGCTCTCGTCATGATTGACGATGATCGGCTTGCCCAGTGCCGCAGCATATCCGGCATCGAAAGCCGCATTCCATTGCTTATACTTGTCGCCAAAGCGCACAACGACAATGTCAGCATCACTGATCAATGTGCTGGTGCGGATGGAGTTGACCAACGCGCCTTTGCGGTCATGCCAGAATTTGCTCGTTTCCGCGCCCAATATAGCAACACCGCAATCATCAGATGCCGGGTGGTTGGTCACGGGTGCGGAGAATTGCACCGGGAGCTTGCGCGCACTGGCGGCTTCAGCAATTTCATCGCGCCAGCCCGTGTGAATTTCACCAGAGAGATAGATTTTCCAGATGCGTTCCACACTATTTCCTTTCTATCGCTCTTTGGTCGCGCTGAACTTCAGGTCCGGGTTTTTCTCTTCCTGATAATTCACATCCCACACTGATTTCGCCATGAAGACGAAATTGCCATCCCGGTCTTTTGCGAGATTAGAGCGGTTAAACTCCTCAAAGCTCTTGAGCGCTGCATCTGACCCGGAAAGCCAGCGCGCGGTATCGAAAGGCGATGCCTCCAACCCGGCTTCGACCTTATATTCCGCCTCCAGCCGCGAAATCAGCACTTCAAGCTGAAGCTGTCCGACCACACCAATAACCCACTGGCTGCCGATTTCAGGATAAAAGACCTGAATCACGCCTTCCTCGCTTAAATCATCCAGTGCTTTGCGAAGCTGCTTCGTCTTGGTCGGGTCTTTCAACACAACGCGGCGCAAAATCTCCGGTGCAAAATTGGGCAGCCCAGTGATCCGAACATCCGCTTTTTCGCTCAGCGTATCGCCAACGCGCAGCGTGCCGTGGTTAGGGATACCGATAATATCCCCTGGGTGCGCCTCTTCGGCCACTTCCCGGTCCTGCGCGAAGAAGAGAATCGGCGAATGAATCGCCATTGGCTTGCCGCTACCGGATGGTGTCAGCTTCATTCCGCGCTTAAACTTGCCCGAGCATAGCCGCATGAAAGCAATGCGATCCCGATGTTGCGGGTCCATATTCGCCTGCACCTTGAAGATAAAGCCAGTAACATCCGCGCGATCGGGGCCGATAGGTTCTGGCTCGGCAGGCTGCTCACGCGGGGGCGGCGCATATTCACTCAACGCATCGAGCAGCTCGGTAATGCCGAACAGCTTCAGCGCCGATCCAAAATAAACCGGCGTCAAATCCCCCGCACGATAGGCATCAAGATCGAAAGGCTCATAGCCTACCTGCGCCAGTTCACCCTCTTCCTGAAGTTTCGCCAGCCCATCAGCGCTCAGCACATCGGCAAGCTTGGGATCATCCAGCCCTGAATATGTAGTGGCACCGCCTTCAAACTCCTTCGAAGGCCCGCTGGGCTGGCGCAACATGCCAGTCGAAAAATCGAAAACGCCCTCAAACTGGCCGCCCATGCCTACCGGCCAGCTCATCGGGCAGACATCCAGCGCCAGCGCGTCGGCCACTTCATCGAGCAACTCGAAAACTTCGCGCCCCTCACGATCGACCTTATTGACGAAGGTGATGATCGGCACATTGCGCAGGCGGCAGACCTCGAACAGCTTACGCGTCTGCGGCTCTATGCCCTTAGCAGCGTCAATCACCATCACCGCGCTGTCGACAGCAGTCAGTGTACGATAGGTGTCTTCTGAAAAATCCTCATGCCCCGGCGTATCGAGCAGGTTGAAGACGATCATATTGCCATGCTTGTCGGCGCGTTCGAAGGTCATCACCGAGCTGGTGACGGAAATGCCGCGCTGCTGCTCAATCTTCATCCAGTCAGACCGCGCGCGCCGGTTCGCACCACGCGCTTTGACTTCGCCCGCCAGATGAATCGCGCCACCTTCAAGCAGCAATTTCTCGGTCAGTGTCGTCTTACCCGCATCAGGATGCGAAATAATAGCAAAGGTACGGCGGGAAGGGATGGTCACAAACAAAAGCTTTCATGGAGAATTTGCCCTAAAGGCAACGCGCGCTGCTATAGGGAACGATCGGGTGCTTTCGCAAGTTTAGATAAAAGAATGAGAATGATCGATATACATAACGCTTTATTCAGGTCGTTGATTAGCGGAATCGGGCTAATGTTCACGCTATTCACATCTGCCTGTGTCGCGCCCGGGCAAGACCGGCAGGGTGACATTGTGCAAAATGCACCTCCACCCCAGCAAAGAACGGAGCAAAAAGACGAAAAAGGCACTCTCGACAAGGCGGGAAGTATTGCAAGCCAGCCTGTCAGAGACGTTGGTGTGAGCAAGAAGAAAATCCCACCCATTCTCGAAAAGGCGGCACAAGCGCCCTATGCCATGCCCAAAAATCGCAAATGCAGCACATTATCGGACGAAATCATCCAGCTTAACGCCGTACTTGGTCCAGATTATGCTGATGCTGAGGAAGCGAAGAAAGAAAACCGGGCAGGCAAATTTGCTGAAGCCGGCGGGAAGATGGTCGTTAATTCCCTGATCCCCTTTCGAGGGGTCGTACGCGAAATCAGCGGTGCAGCGCCAGCCAAGCGGCGATATCAGGCCGCTATTGCATCGGGTTTGGCCCGTCGCGGTTTTTTGCGCGGTTTAGCCAAGGCGCGGCGGTGCCAATTGACTAATATAAACGACTAGGATCAGGCCGTATGGACTGAATGGTAATACGGCCTAGGGGCTATGGGGATTTAGTTCAGGTGGAGCCGAAAATAGTGGATTTCAAGAACCGGAGCGCAGCGTACTACAGGTACGTGAGCACCGGAAGCGCGGAAAGACGCCATTTGCAGGCGCGCATGGGCTAAATCCCCACAACCCCTAGGCCCAACGCTCAAACATCGAGTCATTAAGGCGGTTCGCCGTTTCGATCACTTTGAGGTTCGCTTTGAAAGCCAGCGCCGCGCTTAATTGCTCCGTCAACTCGCTCGCCAGATCGACATTGGGTGCAGCAACCAGCCCTTGCGCATTGGCATAAGGCGAGGTCGGATCGGGTTGTAAACGATAGGATGGCGACACCGGTTTGTAGGTTGCGACCGTGCCGCCGCCTTTCACATCACTCTGTTGCGTGCGAATAGCCTGATAAACGGCCGGCTCCCCCGGCTGACGCGGCACAGGTTGCGCCGGAGAAACCGGCGGAACAGGCCCGGTGCTGTTTACATTGGCGATGTTAGATGCGCTCGCATTGAGGCGCATCATACTCGCCTGCAAACCAGATAACGCTGTACTGACAGCAATCATGTCGCAATCCTCCTGCATAGATCATGCGGCATGGCGCCTTTATGCCCGGTGCAGGAAAATGGTTGCGATGCTGGTAAGGCTGTTGCGTCCGTGCCTAGCCGCGCAGCACAGCACCGAGCTTTTCAGCGGCCTTGACTACCGAAGCACTGATCGCGTTCAACTCTTCTTCGGTGAAGCTCTTTTCGCCCGGCTGCAGCGTGATTTCCACAGCCAGCGATTTGCTGCCCGGCTCCACGCCCACTCCGGTGAACATATCAAACAGGCGCGCATCGACGATCGTCTTTTTGTCCGCACCTTTCACGGCGCGCACCAGCTTTTCCGCTTCCAACGCTTCAGGTACGATGAACGCGAAATCGCGCGTCACCGCCTGAAGCGCGGGCGGCGCATATGGCGCGCGCATGAATCCGGTTTTGCGCTTGGCCGGAATCGCATCAAGGAAGAGTTGCACAGCAACGATAGTGCCGGAGAGGTCAAACTGCTTCGCCAGCGACGGGTGCAGCACGCCATATTCAGCGAGGATATTTTTCGGCCCCAGGCGCAATGTGCCAGACTGGCCAGGATGATAGCTATCGCCCGCCGTGCCCGCGTCAATCGGCATCATCTGCAGATTGCCCACAGGCGCGCCCGCAGCTTCCAGCAACGCAATCGCTTCGCCCTTCGCATCATATGCGCTGAAAGGCTGCGCTTTGCCATTTGCCCAGCCGCGCGGAGCCTTGTCGCCCGCCATCACTATGCCCAATGTCAGCTTCTCTCTGCTGCTGCCATCCTCGGCTTTAAAATAGCGGCGACCAATCTCGAACAGGCGCACAGACGTCGCGCCGCGATCCATATTGCGGCCCACAGCCGAAAGCAGCCCCGGCAACAAAGACGGGCGCATAACTTTCAGATCTTCGCTAATCGGGTTCGCCAGCGTCCATTCGCCACCGCCGACTGTTGCAGCTTCTTTTTCCGAAATGAAGGACCAGTTGATCGCTTCATTGAGACCACGCGCAGCAGCAGCCCGGCGCGCACGGCGCTCGATCATCTGTTCCGGCGTCGCGGTTGGTCTGGCAACACCAGGCGCACGCGGCAGCGGTGTCGAGGGGACATTTTCCAGCCCATATATGCGCACAACCTCTTCAACAAGGTCCGCTGCGCCATCAACATCACGCCGCCATGTCGGGATCGTGACCGCCCAATCGGCCGATATACCAAAGCCAAGCGCTTCCAATATCCTGCGCTGCTGCGCCTCATCTACGGCGACACCCGCCAAGGACAGGCACAAGGCCGGGTCATAGCTGATGCTGCGCGGCTGCGTTGGTGGCGTGCCCGCACGGGTCGCTTCGCTGGCCGTTCCGCCACACAGGCGCATTACCATATCGGTCGCTATAGATAGCCCATCATTGAGAAAGGCAGGGTCAACTCCGCGCTCAAAGCGCTGGCGCGCATCCGATGTCAGGTTCAGCTTTTGCCCGGTGCGCGCAATGGACTCAGGCGTGAAATAAGCGCATTCGATCAGCACATTGCTGGTGCCATTCTGCGCGCCACTATGCTCCCCGCCCATGATGCCGCCAATATCATGCACAGCGACCTCATCAGCGATCACGGTCATGCCCTCTTCAAGCGCGTAGGTCTTGCCGTTAAGCGCCCGCACTTCTTCGCCCGCTTTGGCCTTGCGCGCGACAAGGCCGCCTTTCAGGCTCGCTGTGTCATAAACATGCAGCGGGCGCCCTAAGTCGATCATAATGTAATTGGTGATGTCTACCAAAGCACTGATCGGCTTTTGGCCAATGGCTTTGAGGCGGCGCTGCATCCAGTCTGGTGAGGAGCCGTTTTTTACGCCCGTCACGGAGCGCGCGAAGAAAGCAGGGCAGCCTTCAGCATCATCGGTGCGCACATCCGGGCCAGCGCCTTCGCCCGATATTGCAGGCACATCAAGCGGTTTCAGCGCGCCAAGGCCCTTGGCTGCCAGATCCCGCGCGATACCGCGCACACCCATGCAATCCTGCTTGTTGGGCGTGATCGATACATCAATGACCGGATCATCAAGGTCAGCATAATCCGCGAAATCCGTGCCAACCGGCGCATCAGCGGGCAGCTCGACTATGCCATCATGATCTTCGCCCAGCTCCAGCTCGCGCGTGGAACACATCATACCGTTGGATTCGACACCACGAATGGCGGCTTTGCGCAGTACCATGCCATTGGACGGCACAGTCGCGCCTTCCATACCGAACACACCGACAAGGCCCGCGCGCGCATTGGGCGCACCGCACACAACCTGAAGCGGGGTGCCATCTCCTGAATCGACGGTGAGCACTTGCAGCTTATCCGCCTGTGGGTGCTTGCTCGCCGTCACTATCTTCGCGACCTTGAACCTGGCCATTTTCTCGGCAGGATTCTCAACGCCCTCGACCTCAAGGCCAATATCATTGAGCGCTGCAAGAATCTCTTCGAGGCTCTCCTGCGTGTCGAGGTGCTCCTTGAGCCAGCTTAATGTGAACTTCATGCGCCAACTCCCCCGGATAATGTGGGTACATCGAGCATCGAGAAGCCATAATGTTTGAGCCAGCGCAGATCGCCATCAAAGAATGCGCGCAAATCATTCATCCCATATTTGAGCATCGCAAGACGATCCACGCCCGTACCAAAGGCAAAGCCCTGCCATTCGTCAGGGTCCAGCCCGCAGGCTTCAATCACACGGCGGTGAACCATGCCGGAACCCAGCACCTCCATCCAGCCGCCGCCTTCATCATCACCGCTGCCGCCAATGACGCGCTGGCCTTTTTCGATAGTGAAACCGACATCGACCTCAACAGACGGCTCGGTGAACGGAAAATAGCTGGGACGCAGACGCAATGTGATGTCGTCACGTTCGAAAAAGGCTTTGAGGAAGGTTTCCAATGTCCATTTAAGATGGCCCATATGGATGCCCTTGTCGATCACCAGACCCTCAATCTGATGAAACATCGGCGTGTGTGTTGCGTCCGAATCGCTGCGATAAACCCGGCCCGGCGCGATAATGCGGATCGGCGGCTCCTGAGCAGTCATCGTGCGGATCTGCACTGGCGACGTATGCGTGCGCAGCAACATATCGCGGCCTTGGCTATCCTTGTCAGGGAAATAGAAAGTATCGTGCATTGCGCGCGCGGGGTGTGTTTCGGGGATGTTGAGCGCCGTAAAGTTGCGCCAGTCATCTTCTATTTCCGGGCCGGTGGCGACGGCAAAGCCCAGATCAGCAAAAATTTCCGCCAACTCGTCCATCACCTGAGAAACAGGGTGCACGCTGCCTTGCGGCAAGCCATCGACAGGCAGCGTCATGTCCAGCTGCTCGCTGGCAAGACGCACATTCAGCTCGGCCTGCTCCAGCGCTTCCTTTTTCTGCGCTATCGCATCGGCCACGCTCTGGCGTAGCTCCTGAATTGACGGGCCTTTTTCCTGCCGCTCGTCCGGGGTCATCTTACCCAGCGTCTTAAGCAGCGCTGTAACTACGCCCTGCTTACCGAGCGCGCCTACGCGCAGCTCTTCCACGCCTCCGAGCGTATCGGCTTTTTCGATGTCTGCCAGCAATCCGGCCTTCAGTGCAGTAATCTCTGTCATGACCCGCCCGCTACCTCAATTCGCGCCAAAGGAAAAGGGCGCCGGAGTTTCCCCCGACGCCCGTTGTCTCATTGTGACCGCTCCGGCCCGCTCCCCCACCCAACATCCCATAGTTTACCCTGTCGGGAGGTTGGGTGGGGGAGCGGGCTGGCGCCGCCTCAATCAGGCCGCAGGCAACGCAGCGCGCGCCTGGGCGATGATGCCCTTAAATGCGTCGCCTTCGTGCATCGCAAGGTCAGCAAGGACCTTCCGGTCCAGCTCAACACCAGCGAGTTTCAGGCCGTGCATGAACTGACCATAAGTGAGGCCTTCCATGCGGACAGCAGCGTTAATGCGCTGGATCCACAGGGCGCGGAAGCTGCGCTTCTTTACCTTGCGGTCGCGATAAGCGTACTGGCCAGCCTTTTCGACAGCTTGACGAGCAACGCGGATGGTGTTTTTGCGACGGCCATAATAGCCTTTCGCGTCCTTCAGAATCCGCTTATGTTTAGCGTGGGTGGTAACACCCCGTTTTACGCGTGCCATAGTCTACTGCTCCTTATTTCAAGCCGTAGGGCGCCCAGAGGCGCACATGCGGAGTATCCGCATCGGACAGCACGGAAGTGCCACGGTTCTGGCGAATATATTTCGAGTTATGGCTCATGAGACGGTGGCGCTTGCCAGCTACACCATGCTTCACTTTGCCCGTAGCGGTGAATTTGAAGCGCTTCTTCACACCGCTTTTGGTCTTCATCTTGGGCATTTTCGTCTCCTTGCTTGAAGGCCCTGGCCTTTGACGTTGTGGGCAAACACGGCAGCCCTATCAGCCGGCTTGCCCCATCAAGAATCACCCGGACGAGCCGAGCGAAGGCGCGCGTATAAGGGGAAGGGCGCAGGAAAGCAAGGGCGGAAGAAGCATTGCCAAGCCATAGGCACAGATTCTACCAAGGCACAGCAAAATATAAGCAAGGCAAGGCACACCTGACCTCATGAGCAAGACCATTCTCACCCTGACGCTCAATCCGGCAATCGACAGCGCCTGCGAGACTGACCGCGTCGAGCCAACCCGCAAACTGCGCACCAGCAATGCGCGCTATGATCCGGGCGGCGGCGGCATCAACGTCGCGCGGGTGCTCCAGCGGCTCGGCTCGCACGTTCATGCTTGCTATCTGGCAGGCGGCGTGACCGGCGCACTGCTCGACCAGCTCATCGACGGTTGCGACCTGCCGCGTACTTCTCTGCCCATCGCGCAGGATACGCGCATCGCCCATGCCGTGCATGAGCGGGAAACCGGCGCGGAATATCGCTTTGTGCCACAAGGGCCGTTGGTAAGCGAGGCTGAGTGGCAGGGAGCACTTGACGGCCTTGCCAGCCATGAGTTCGATATATTGGTCGCCAGCGGCTCACTGCCCGCCGGCGTACCAGATGATTTTTATGCACGCTTGCTGGGCATACTGGGCGCGCATAAAGCGGGCTTGATACTCGACAGTTCTGGCGCGCCATTGGCAAAAGCCGTGGAGGCGGGCGGGCTATGGGCTATCAAACCCAACCAGGCTGAGTTTGAAGCGCTGATGGGAGAAAACTTCGCCGGCATCGAGACGATGGGAACAGCAGCGACAGCACTGGCAGCGCAAGGCGCGGCAGAGCATGTCATCATCAGCATGGGCGGAGACGGCGCGCTTTATGCCAATGCACAAGGCCACAGACATTGCCTGCCCCCACCCGTTACGGTGAGCAGCGCTGTAGGAGCTGGGGATAGCTTTGTCGCCGGGCTGGCGCACAAGCTAGCCGACGGCTGGAGAGCCGAGCGCGCCTTTTTCTATGGCATGGCCGCCGGGACAGCAGCCGCACTCACGCCGGGCACAGAGCTATGCCATAAAGACGATGTCGAGCGGCTGTTCGCAATTATAGCAGAATAGCCCATAACCGATTGGCCATCACTTTCATTGATCCGGATCAATGCAGTGCCGCTTTCCATAGCCCAGCTTCAATAGTCTGGATCACAGTATGGAGAGGCTCAATGATCCGATTGACGATGATCTTATTTTCGATGGTCGCCACCACCCTGATGGGAATCGGCGTCGTCATCGTGCTCAGTATCGGGAAAGATACATGGCAACCAATCTGCCTTGCAGCGGCGATTGGCTTTATACTGGCGATTCCGGTCAGCTATTATGCGGCCCGGCAAATGATCGGTAAGTTTTCGACCTGATCGGATAGCCTGTTAGTGCACGTGATTGTGCGCGGATAGTCCTTCCAGCACATCATCCAGCCGTGCCGGATCGCCTAACGCGATCACCTGGCCATCTGAATCATGAGTGAGCGGTTCACCGGACCAATCACACATGCGCCCACCCGCCCCCTCAACCACCGGCACAAGCGCGGCAATATCGTGCAATTTCAGACCAGCTTCGACCACAATGTCGATATGGCCCGATGCGACCAGACCATAATTATAGCAATCGCCACCCCAGACCGTGTCCCGGCATCCGCGCGCAAGCAGCGAGAAATGCTCGCCAGTACAATCGGGGAAAAATTGTGGTCCTGTGCTGGCAAGAATCGCATCGGATAATTCACGGCAGCGACGCGTTTGCACCGGCTTGCCGTTAAAGGTCGTGCCCTGCCCAATCAGGCCCGCCCAGCGTTCCTGCGCTATAGGCTGGTTGATAATACCCAGCATCGGCCAGCCCGCTTGTGTCAATGCTATCAACGAGCCGAATATCGGACGGCCCGCAATGAAGCTCTTGGTGCCATCAATCGGGTCCAATATCCACACCCGCTCCGCATTTTCACGGATAGCACCATATTCCTCGCCGATAATGCCATCATCGGGCCGCTCGCTCTCCAATATCGTACGGATGGCAGCCTCGGCTGCACGGTCAGCTTCGGTTACAGGCGATGAATCTGATTTATAATCTGTTTCGAACTGCGCCCGAAAAAAAGGACGGATGGCGTGCGCCGCAGCATCAGCCAGCCGGTTAGCAAGAAGGAGGTCATCGTTAAGGCTCATATCTCTTCCTTGATCGACTGCGGTTTAATGCGCAAGCCCCCGATACGCTTAATAGCAAGCTTTACTGACGTGCGGCCACGCACCACCCGCCCCGCCTTTCGGCCAGGCCCCCAATGATACCAATAAGCTGAGGTGGCCGGGGGTATAAACCAAATTCCTAAACCTGCTTAACCACGAACCGTTCTAAAGAGCGAGGGAGACTGGACATGGCCGCACTTGCATGGATTATATGTATCGGAACTTTTCTCGGTGGTTTTGCTGCCGGGACAGACCTGTCATGCCACCTCGGCGAACAATTGCAAATCGGCCTGTTCGCTGCGAGCTTCTTCGCCTGCCCAGCTCTGTGGAAAATGCCACCGCTCAGTGATCTTCTCAACGGAAAGCAACGCGCGATGGCTTGTGTCGCCCTGCTGCTCTCACTGCCCTTGGTATTGATGCCTGCAAGCTAAGTTGCGCGGCGCAACTTCGTCATGCCTACACACCCATCATGACGCCGTGACGTCATTACATTTTCAATGGAATCAATCGAATAGCGAAGAAACAGAGCTTTCATCTGCAATACGCTTGATCGCTTCACCCAGCAATGGTGCAATAGGAAGATGACGGATCTTGCCCGCCCCCTGCACCAGATCATTGCCAAGAATGGAATCCGTAATCACCAGCTCGTGCAGCTGCGACGCATCAACGCGCGCAACCGCACCGCCTGATAATACGCCATGGCTGACATAAGCGACAACGTCTTCCGCCCCCTGTGCCTTCAGTGCAGCAGCCGCATTACACAGCGTGCCTGCTGAATCGACGATATCATCGATCAACACACAGAAGCGGCCTGACACATCACCGATGATGTTCATCACTTCGGACTCACCAGCGCGCTCGCGGCGCTTATCAACGATGGCCAGCGGGGCGTTGTCGAGTCGCTTGGCAAGCGCACGAGCGCGCACCACGCCGCCCACATCCGGCGAGACAACCATGATGTTCTTGTCGCCAAAGCGCGCCTGTATGTCCGCTGACATAACCGGCGCAGCAAAGAGGTTATCTGTCGGGATATCAAAGAAGCCCTGAATCTGCCCGGCGTGCAAATCAACCGAGAGAACCCGGTCGGCACCAGCCGTTGTAATGATGTTCGCTACCAGCTTGGCAGAGATCGGCGTGCGTGGGCCGGGTTTACGATCCTGCCGGGCATAACCGAAATAGGGAAGCACCGCCGTGATCCGCTTGGCTGAGGCGCGCTTCAGTGCATCGATGCAGATCAGCAGCTCCATAAGATTGTCATTGGTCGGGTAGCTGGTTGACTGGATGAGGAACACATCTTCACCGCGTACATTCTCATGCACTTCGACGAAAACCTCTTCATCAGCAAATCGGCGTACACTCGCATTGGTGAGGGGCATTTCGAGATAATCCGCAATGGCCTTGGCGAGCGGGAGGTTGCTGTTACCCGTCATCAATTTCATGAAGTTGTACCCTTCGTTACGCTGGTGTGACGCCCAATAAGCCGACCCTTTAACGGTCATGGCGCAAAGTGCAAACCGCTTTTGCCCTTTTCATCTCCCTAAAGCACGTATCAGCGCTTTTGTACGCCGGAAAAATGCTCTACCAGCCAGCTTTATGACGCAAACATTGACTATAGCGCTAGCGCAAACCACCCAATCTGTGGGCGACCTGGTCGGCAATGCCGATGCAATGCTGGAATGGCGAGAAAAGGCGCGGGAAACCGACCTGATCGTCTTCCCCGAACTGCAATTAATCGGCTATCCGCCCGAAGATCTGATCCTCAAGCCCGCCTTAATTGAACGAGCGGGCGAAGAACTGTTGCGTCTTGCCAAAGCAACCAGTGATGCTGGCCCTGCTATGCTGGTAGGCACTGTAATCGCCAATCAGGGCGCGCTTTTCAATTGTGTTGTGCTGCTCGATGGCGGCGAGATCAAAGCCGTGCGCCAGAAGCGCGAGCTACCCAATTACGGCACTTTCGATGAAAAACGCCTGTTCGCGCCCGGCCCGCCGCCAGAACCGATTGACTTTCGCGGCGTAAAGCTGGGCGTGCCCATTTGTGAAGACGTCTGGTATCCCTTCGTCTGCGCGCATCTCAAACAAATGGGCGCAGAAATCCTCATCACGCCCAATGGCAGCCCCTATGAAATAGACAAGGACGAGCGGCGTATCGCCCATGTCTGCGCCGCGCGAGTGCAGGAAACCGGGCTGCCCATAGCCTATCTCAACCGGGTTGGCGGACAGGACGAGCTTGCTTTTGATGGCGCATCCTTCGTCTTGAATGGAGATGGTGCACTCGTGCATCAGATGAGTGACTGGTGCGAGGAATTGTGCATCACCCATTGGGAAAAGAGCGAGGCAGGCTGGCGCTGCGCCCCTGGTACAATCGCCAAACTCGCACCCTACCCTGAAGATGTTTACAGCGCGATGGTTGTAGGCTTGCGTGACTATGTAAACCGCAACCGGTTCCCCGGCGTGGTTTTAGGCCTTTCTGGCGGTATAGACAGCGCGCTGTCTGCTGCTGTTGCAGTCGATGCACTGGGCGCGGATCACGTTTGGTGCATCATGATGCCTTCACGCTTCACCAGCGAGGAAAGTCTGGAAGATGCAGCGGGCTGCGCGCAAATGCTGGGCGTTAAGCTGGATACGATCAACATCGAACCGGGCGTAGAGGCATTTGACGCGATGCTTGCCGATGCTTTTGCCGACCGCAATCGTGACCTGACTGAAGAGAATATCCAGTCACGTTTGCGCGGCGTCACACTGATGGCGCTCTCCAACAAGTTCGGCCATATGCTGCTCACCACCGGCAATAAGAGCGAGATGTCTGTGGGTTACGCCACTATTTATGGTGATATGGCCGGTGGCTATTCGGTGTTGAAAGACGCCTATAAAACCACGGTTTTCGATCTTTCGCGCTGGCGCAATGACCATGTGCCAGCTATCGGGCTGGGCAAGGCCGGGCCTGTTATGCCTGAGCGCATCATCACCAAGCCACCGAGCGCCGAGCTGCGCGAAGACCAGCGCGATGACGACAGCCTGCCGCCATATGATGTGCTCGATCCGATATTGCACGGTCTGGTCGAGAGCGAGCTCTCCGTCGACACGCTGGTTGCGCGTGGATTTGACCGAGAGACCGTCGCACGCATAGAACGGCTGCTTTACATTGCAGAATATAAAAGACGGCAGGCCCCGCCCGGCGTGAAGCTAGGCAGCCGTAACTTCGGCAGAGACCGTCGCTATCCCATCACCAACGCCTTTCGCACAAGCTGAGCCATTATGACCATTCGTACCCGTTTCGCACCCTCGCCCACCGGCCAGCTTCATGTCGGCAACTTGCGTACAGCCATCCACAACTGGATGTGGGCGCGCAGACAGGGCGGTGAATTCTGGTTGCGGCTCGATGATACCGATACGGCGCGATCGACCGAGGAATATGCGCAAGGGATACGCGATGATCTCGCCTGGTTGGGCATGACGCCTGACAAGGAGGTGAAACAATCCGAGCGGTTCGATATTTATGAAGCGCGCTTTACAGAATTAAAAGCGACAGGACGGGTTTACCCTTGCTATGAAAGTTCGCAAGAGCTTGATCTTAAACGTAAAGTGTTGTTGGGGCGTGGTTTACCGCCAGTCTATGATCGCGGTGCACTGGCGCTGACTGCCGAGGAGATCGCCGCATATGAAGCCGAGGGTCGCACACCACATTGGCGCTTCAAGCTGGATCATGACAGCGTGATAGAATGGGACGATATGATCCGTGGGCCACAGCATTTTGAGGCCAACCTGCTTTCCGACCCCGTCATCCGGCGGGGAGATGGAAGCTGGCTCTACATGCTTCCTTCTGTAATAGACGATATAGAAATGGGCATAAACCTCGTACTGCGCGGCGAGGATCATGTTTCCAACACGGCCGCACAGTTGCAGATGTTCACAGCCTTAGGCGCAAATATCCCGAATTTCGCACATGAGGCACTTCTTGTTGGCAGTGAAGGCAAGCTCAGCAAAAGGCTTGGCTCGCTCGGCATTTCAGCTTTTCGTGAGCAGGGCATCGAGGCCATTGCACTAATCGCCTTACTTGCGCGTATTGGAACCAGCGACCCCGTGATTCCGGTAACCGAAGCCGCGCCGCTGATTGAATCATTTGATTTTGCGCATTTTGGCCGCGCGCCGGCGCGTTTTGACGATCAGGAGCTGAAGCTTCTTAATCAAAAAATTGTGCATCAGCTTGAGTTTTTAGCGGTTCATGACCGCCTGCCTGAGAAAATGGATGAGCAGGCATGGCTGGCACTGCGGCCCAATGTTGAATCTGTACCAGACACTAAAATATGGTGGAGGCTGGTCACGGGCCCAATCGACGCCCCTGCACCTGAAGCAGACGACATAGAGTATCTTGCTCTTGCCCGCGAGCTATTGAGCACGATGAATTTCGACTCGGGCATTTGGAAGACGTTGACCACGGCACTGAAAGAACAGACAGGCCGTAAGGGCAAAACGCTTTTTCTGCCCTTGCGCCGTGCATTGACCGGCCTTGATCATGGCCCGGACATGGGCATGCTTTTACCACTTATCGGTAAAGATCAAGCACTTATACGTCTTTCCTAGCCCATATACCAAGCGCATTCTGTTACGCAGAGCATCAGCCCTTCCTCCTTCCACAATCGCACACCTTGCTTTTTCTATGTGATGTTATATCATTATATATGCGCACTAATAGATGCGTATACAGGAAGGAGGATGCAATCATGCAATGGATACAACCTTCAACACAGCCCACTTATACCAGGGGATATTCAGGCCAACAAAAATCACCTGCCGCTCTTGGCCTGACAATAGGAGCACATGTGCTTGCCATCGCGGCGATTATCATGATGCCACCAGGCACAATCACAAAGGTACAAGACGGAATATTATGGACGGAGAATGTGGCACTGGAGGATGATCCGCCTCCAATTGAACCACCCGCACCTGTCGATGAGGTTATTCCACCGGCACAGCCAACACAGGCTGACCCAATTATAGATCTCGGCTCTCAATCAAAAGGCCCAATATTTGCTTCAAATGACAGTGATATAGTCGACATTATAAGGCTCGTTCCGCCTAAGGCCGTGCCCGTCATAGCTGAACCTGTTTTCATACAGGCACAACCAGACAAGCGTTATCTGGAAGATTTCCAGCCGCACTATCCCGGCACGATGATCCGCGCGGATATGGAAGGCTTCGTCAAAGTGCGGATATATATTTCAGCCAAAGGGCGTGTTGATTCTATCGAACTGGTTGAAACGACTGATACCGCTTTCTGGAAAGTAACGCGCAAACAGGCTCTCAGGCATTGGCGCTTCAAGCCCGCTACCAGAGATGGCATTGCCGTTAGCAGCGAACGTGTGATGGTCGTGAATTTCAGGCTCGATGATTTATAATCGAGCCAACAGACGAGATGGAGTGCGGTTGAAGATACTCGCTTCAACCGCACTCCATAAACATAAATCAGATCATGTTACAGATTAAGCGGACCATTACTGATGCTCTGCGTAACCGGGCGCCGCTCATTCGGCTGCTCCTTCTCTTGCAGCCCTTCAGGCAGTGATGCTTTATCCCCTGCATAACCAACTGCGACGGCCGCCTCTATCCGGTAAGCATCTGACAAACCTAGTAATTTTCTCGCAGCGTCAAAATCCACACCGGTCATACCATGCGTTACCAAGCCCATATTTTTCGCCTGTAAAGCCAGCGACATCCATGCAGCACCTGCATCAAAACTGTGGCTATGTGATGGCTGTGGGCCTTTGCCCATGTCCATCATTGTATCACTCACTATATATATGATCGCCGAAGAGTTGGATGCCCACATCTGATTAAACGGAATGAGCGGGCCAAGAAACGACTCCCAATGCGCATCATCGCGCATGGCATATGCAAATTTCCAAGGCTGCATATTAAATGCAGATGGCGCCCAACGCGCAGCTTCGAACAAGGAAAGCAGCTGCTCCTGAGAAATGGGGCGCGGGTCATAAGCGCGAGGCGACCACCTCTCCATAAATTGCGGCATGACCTCATGATCAGCTGTACGAGCGCTCATCGCTATCTCCCATAATTACGGTGTTAAATTCTAGTATGCACCCGTGCCATACTGCACACTTTGGGGCAATTTCAAATTATATCGCTTCACCGGATAAGCGCTGACACAGCATATCAAGCTGGTCCAGCGTCGAATAGCGCAAGGCCAATGTACCACTACCATTAGGGCTATGATCAATCGAAACCTTCACACCGATAAGATCGGCCAGGTGCTGCTCCAGTGCAGCAATGTCTGCATCTGCGTTTGATGATTTGGGTGTCGCCTTCTTGCTGCCGCTCTGTGCAGATGAATCTTTACCTTTGGCCTGTTGCGCAAGCTTTTCTGTCTGACGAACAGACAGGCCTTTATCGATGATCTGACGCGCAAGCTGTGCCGCATTATCGACCCCGACCAAGGCACGGGCATGGCCCATGCTAAGCTTGGCATTTTTTACCGCTTCTATCACCGAACCGGGTAAATCGAGTAAGCGCATCAAATTGGCAACATGACTGCGCGACTTCCCGACCAGTTTGCCCAGTGCCTCCTGGCTATGGCCAAATTGCGCAATCAGGCGAGAATACGCCTCAGCTTCTTCAACCGGGTTCAGGTCTTGTCGTTGAACATTCTCAATAAGCGCAATTTCCAGCGTCTCCGCATCGCTGAAATCCCGTATAAGTGCCGGGATCTGATGCATATGCGCACGTTGCGCGGCCCGCCAACGGCGTTCACCCGCAACAATTTGATAATCGCCATTGTTTTGTCGCCGCACGATGATGGGCTGAATAACGCCGCGCTGCGCTATGCTATCAGCCAGCTCCTGCAGGGCTTTCTCGTCAAACTGCCGGCGAGGCTGGTCCGGATGTGGAAAAATTGATGCAATATCAATGCGTTGAACAAAAGACGAGCGAGCCGAAGAGCTTGTATCATCCCCCGATGGAGAAATGGGCTCTTCCTGACGATTATCACCCAGCAGGGCAGACAAACCCCTGCCCAGGCCGTGAGGGCGTCGTGCAGCCTTCGCGGGCCACTCTTCCGCCTCTACCGCAACACCGCCACTATCCTTGCGATCAGCCTTCTTATTCCTAGCACTCATGCAGCCATCTCCGGTTGAGGCAGTCGCCCGATCAGCTCGCGCGCCAACTCCATATAAGCTGCAGAGCCAACACAGCGATGATCATAAATGAGCGCTGGCAAGCCATGGCTTGGCGCTTCTGACAGGCGAACATTGCGAGGAATAACAGTCTCAAACACGATATTGCCAAGACAGGAACGGACATCATCAGCGACCTGATCTGTCAGCTTGTTGCGCCGATCATACATGGTGAGCGCAACCCCCATGATCGAAAGCGTTGGATTAAAGCGCCCACGAATGCGATCAACCGTCGTCAATAGCTGGGACAAGCCCTCCAGCGCAAAAAACTCGCATTGCAACGGCACCAGCAATGACCCTGCTGCCACCATAGCGTTGACCGTGAGAAGCCCCAGCGAAGGCGGGCAGTCAATCAAACAAATATCCCAGTGATCATCGGCCTCATCGAGACATTTTTTCAGACGATGCGTGCGCTCGCTAAAGTCTATCAACTCAATTTCTGCACCCGAGAGATCTTGCGTGGCTGGAATAATATCCAACTTAGGGACCTTAGTGTGGATGACAGCATCGCCGACCGTAGCCTCGCCAATAAGCAGGTCATAGCTGGAATATTCGCGCGCTGACTGGCCAATGCCAAGCCCTGTCGAGGCATTGCCTTGAGGGTCAAGGTCTATCAACAAAGTTCTCTGCCCGGTCGCGGCTAAAGCCGTCGCCAGATTAATAGCCGTTGTGGTTTTGCCAACGCCGCCTTTTTGGTTGGCTACTGCGATGCATATCATGCTGTGATCACCCTCGCTTGCGAACATTCCGAAGCATAATGATTGCACTGTCCGGCGCTGTTACGCTCTGCACTGCACTGGCATCAGTGTGCCACAGGCTCCGGGCGATATCCAATTCATTTTGGAAATTTTGTCCTTTGGGGAGTAACCAATATGTGCCTTTTTTGGTCAGATGCTGTGCTGACGCAATCAGTCGCTCCATAGGCGCATAGGCCCGCGCACTAATTACGGCAGCTGGAGAACCAATATCTGTCCTCTTAACACCTTCAACCTTACCCATATGCACTGATGCATTGGCAATACCGATATCCTCAATGACATCATGAAGAAACACAGCGCGTTTGCGCCGCATCTCAATCATTACCACCTTATAGGAAGAGAGCAGCGCAATAACGATGCCTGGCAAACCCGCACCCGCCCCAAGATCAACCCAATGCGCATCTGAATCTGACGAGGAAAGTGCCGGTGCATGAAGCAAAAGTTGCGCACTGTCAGCTATATGACGACTCCAGACATGATCCTTTGTCGACTGCGCAATCAGGTTCTGATGCTCAGATTCTTTGAGCAACAGAGCAACAAAGCGCTCTAGCCGACGCCATGTTTCACGTGAAACATTAAAATTCTGCCCGATCCAAGCCCGAGCCTCTTCTTCCGTCATACCGCCTGCCTGCGGCGCAAATGCACCAATATTGCCGCAAGAGCAGCAGGCGTAATGCCAGCAATACGTGATGCCGCTGCCAGCGTCTCAGGGCGCGCGGCGTTCAAGCGCTCACGCATTTCATTAGAAAGACCCCCAATATCATCATAGTCTAACGCTACAGGAACCTTGATCGCCTCATTCTTACGAAGCTCTGCAATCTCTGTAGATTGCCGTTCGAGATAAGGCGCATAATGGGCATCTTCGAATATTTCATCGCGCAGATCATCATCCAAGGATTTCAATGCAGGCGCCATTTCCAGCAATTGCACATCACTAATTTCAGGAAAGCGCGCCCATTCAAACAAGGATCGCTTCGAGCCATCCTGTCGCACATCAACACCCATGCGCTTCATATCAGAAGCTGTTTTGACCTCTTCCAGCAGAGCGAGTGCTTGCTCACGCTGGGCACAACGCCTCTGATACCAGTCAGTCCGTTCTTGCGCGATCAAGCCATGCGCCAAACCCAAGCCCGTTAGCCGCGTCGTGGCATTGTCCGCGCGCAAACGCAGGCGATATTCCGCTCGCGCTGTCAGCATACGATAGGGCTCTGTGACGCCATGAAGGATCAGATCATCAATCATCACACCAATATAGCTTTCCGCACGATCCAACACTAACACGTCCTGCCCCAGCGCAAAGGCAGCAGCATTTGCACCCGCCACCAAGCCTTGTGCTGCGGCTTCTTCATAGCCTGTCGTGCCGTTGATCTGCCCAGCGCAATACAGGCCTTCGATCGTATTCAGGCCCAAAGTCCGGTCGAGCGAACGCGGGTCCAGATAATCATACTCCACTGCATAGCCCGGCACTTCCATATCGACCCGCTCCAGCCCAGCCATTGAGCGCAGCATTGCCAGTTGCACATCAACCGGGAGCGAAGTGCTGATGCCATTTGGATAAACGAGATGCGTATCCAGCCCCTCTGGCTCCAGAAATATCTGATGCCCATCACGATCGCCGAAGCGATGAATCTTATCTTCAATTGATGGGCAATAGCGCGGGCCCCTGCCCTCAATCGCACCACTGAACAATGGCGAACGGTCCAAACCCGAACGGATAATTTCATGTGTCTGGTTATTGGTGCGGGTAATGGCGCAGTTCACTTGCGGGAGCAACCGGCCCTCCAGGGCCATAGCGCTCATTTTCCAGCTGGCACCATCGGAAGGTTGAGATTCCAATGCAGCCCAATTGATTGTCCGCCCATCAAGTCGCGGCGGCGTACCTGTCTTTAAGCGACCCAGAGGCAAGCCATGATCACGCAGCCGCTCACCAAGTAGGGTGGCCGCGCGTTCCTCAACGCGCCCACCAACGAAGCTCTCTTCACCACGAAACAGCTTCCCGCCAAGAAAGGTTCCCGTGGCCAGCACCACTGTCGGCGCTGTAACGATACTCTCATCACCCAGCTTTATGCCTGCAACCTTGCTCTCACCTTCAAGAACAAGATCCGCTGCCTCCCCTGCGATAACGGTCAGATTATCCTGTGCTGCTACCCGCCGCTGAACCGATGCACGAAAAAGCTTGCGGTCCGCCTGAATGCGCGGCCCCTGCACAGCTTTCCCTTTGCTGGAATTCAGCATGCGGTGATGAATGGCCGCATCATCAGAAGCGCGCGCAATGATGCCATCAAGCGCATCAACCTCTCGGACAAGGTGACCCTTGCCCAGACCACCGATAGCAGGGTTGCAGGACATGGCACCGATAGCGTTCGGATCAAATGTCACCAGTGCTGTGCGCGCATCTTTGCGCGCAGCAGCAGCAGCAGCTTCGGTCCCGGCATGACCACCGCCGATAATGATGACATCAAAATCCCAACTCATAGCGGCTCAATAGGCGTCTGTTGCAGCCCGGTCAAAGCGATTCACCGCATTGCGTGTTTCACGTGAAACAATAAGCGTTCAGAGCTATTTACCGATGCAGAAGCGCCCGAATAAAGCGCCGAGCATATCCTCAACGCCTGCCTTACCTGTAAGGCGGTCCATTTCCTGCAAACAGCCGCGCAGATGCTCTGCCACAATCAGAAGGTCCGGTTCATCTAGAGCCATCTGCAAATTGTCCGTCATATGCAGCACTGCATCGCGTTGGCGCTTATGTAGCGCATAGCTGCCTTCTGCTGGAATCATATCGGCTGCGCGGGCCAATAAGGTCTCGACCAGCTCTCGCATATGCTCGCCTGTAACAGCGGACAGTGCAAGGTCAACGCCAGTGAGCTCTCGCCACCCTGCCCTGTCCTTCTGTGCTGAAATCTTGATACCATCTGCACGAGGGCATTCAGCAGGATCACCCAGCCAGAGAAGAATGTCGCACTGTTCGATCGCTTGCCGCGCCAGATCAACACCTATCATCTCAATGCGATCATCGCTCTGCTCGGTCAGGCCAGCTGTGTCTGTGAGCGTAAAGGCCACGCCGCCCAGACTCGCCGATACGTCAATACGGTCACGGGTGGTCCCGGCTATGTCTGATACTATCGCTGCCTCGCGCCCTGCCAATGCATTGAGCAATGTCGATTTTCCAGCATTGCGAGGGCCAGCCAGAACAACCCTGATCCCTTCGTTAAGCCGCTCTGCCGACGGCGCCGCCAGTTGCCCTTGCATATCCTCAAGCAAGCTGGTCAACCGCGTACGTAGTTCTGATTCAGCACCATCATCGGGCACATCATCTTCATCGGAGAAATCAAGTAGCGATTCCACCTGTGCCGCACATTGCAATAAATGTTCACGCCATGCATCAAGCCGGCGCGAAAAATGCCCTTCTGCCATCATCAAGGCTGAACGACGCTGACTCTCCGTCTCTGCCGAAAGCAGATCAGCCAGCCCCTCCGCTTCGTTCAGGTCGATGCGACCATTCTCAAAAGCGCGGCGGGTAAATTCTCCTGCAACAGCCTCACGCAGACCAAGCTCCGGCTCTGCCTCAGCAAGAGCCTCCAAAGCATCGAGAACCGCACGCACAACCGCCTGGCCCCCATGACAATGCCATTCGACAATGTCTTCGCCAGTCACACTATTTGGCCCGGCAAATGGCAGCAATATAGCCCGATCCAATATGTCATTGTTGGCCGGGTTTTTTAGCGTGCGTAATGAAGCATGACGGGGTTCCACTCCGCTTGTATCGCTTGCAAACAAACCATTGATTTCAAATGATTTACTGCCGCTTATACGAATAACAGCAATGCCCGCAGGAGGTCTGCCGCTAGAGAGCGCAAATATTGTATCGCTCATTTCATAATTTCTCAGCTTTTGCTGCTGCTGCCCGTAGATCCGCTGCCAGCCGATGCTGCGCCCAAGCCTATGTCCATCATCTGCTGAAACATCTTCATGCTGGCATCGCCCATCGGTGAGAAAGCAGACATCAGATTACTCATCTGTTCAACACTGCCGACGCCATCCATAGCGGACATCATCGTTTCAATATATTTCTCATGAATTGGAGACAGGTCCGGCAAGCCTAAAAAGCTGCGCGCTTCCTCTGGTGTGCATTCAACATTCACTGTGAATTTCATAGAGTGCGCCCCTTACTGGTGGTTCAGCTAACAACCTTCTCAGACTGTAAAGCGTTCAGTCAATGCCCTTAGAACAGGGTCATCACCCCTACATGCCTATCGATAAGTCCTTCATAAATCATTGTGCCAGCAACATAAAGAATAACAGCCAGACCAACATAAGCAATCCAGCGGTAGCGCTCGATATATTTGGCAATGAAGTTTGCTGCGATACCCATGAGAGCAACAGAGAGGATCAGACCAATGATAAGGATGCCGGGGTGCTCGCGCGCGGCCCCTGCAACAGCCAAGACATTATCAAGGCTCATAGAGACGTCAGCGACCGCTACGGCCCATGCTGCAGCAGCAAAGCTCTTACCGGCACGAATACCGCTATGCTCATCCCCCTCCATCTCAGGCGAACCAGGGCTTTCACCAGCATGGTGCAGCTCACGATACATTTTCCAGCTAACCCAGAGTAACAATAAGCCACCTGCGAAAATCAGGCCCACAATCTGCATGAGCTGCGTCACAACCAGTGCAAAACCGATGCGCAACACCAACGCAGCAATAATGCCGATCATGATGACTTTTTTGCGTTGTTCCGCGGGCAAACCAGCCGCTAATGCGCCAACGACAATCGCATTATCGCCAGCCAGCAATATGTCGATCATCAAAACCTGACCAAAAGCAGCCAACGCAGAAGGCGACCCTATATTGGAAAAATCGGCAACGATGTGCGCCCAAATATCAGCCAGTGAACCCATAGCCGGGATAGTACCGGCCGCAACAGTGAGAAATTCCAACATAAAAGCCTAACGTCTCCGGGGCTTATTGGTTCATGGAATCGAAGAAATCTTCATTGGTCTTCGAATTCTTCATTTTGTCGAGCAGGAATTCCATAGCATCAACTGTGCCCATTTGCATGAGAATACGGCGCAACACCCACATCTTGCTGAGGACAGTCTTTTCAACCAGCAATTCTTCCTTACGTGTGCCGGATTTGCCGACATCCAGTGCCGGGAAGATGCGCTTATCCGCAACCTTACGATCAAGCACAATTTCGCTATTGCCAGTGCCCTTGAACTCTTCAAAGATGACTTCATCCATGCGGCTGCCGGTATCAATCAGCGCAGTAGCGATAATTGAGAGAGAGCCACCCTCTTCGATATTACGAGCTGCACCAAAAAAGCGCTTCGGGCGCTGGAGCGCATTGGCATCTACACCGCCGGTCAACACCTTGCCGGAACTGGGTACGACCGTGTTATATGCACGGCCAAGGCGCGTAATACTATCGAGCAGGATGACAACATCCTTCTTATGCTCGACAAGTCGCTTGGCTTTTTCAATAACCATTTCAGCGACTTGTACGTGGCGTGCAGCCGGTTCATCGAATGTCGAGGAAACAACTTCACCATTCACACTGCGCTGCATGTCCGTAACTTCTTCAGGGCGCTCATCAATAAGCAGCACGATAAGAAAGACTTCCGGGTGATTATCCGTGATCGCCTTAGCAATATTCTGCAACAGCACCGTCTTACCTGTACGCGGTGGCGCAACAATAAGAGCACGCTGGCCTTTGCCCTGCGGCGAGATAATATCAATGACACGTGCAGACTTGTCTTTTTCTGTCGGGTCGAGTGTATCCAAACGTAGTTTCTCGGTCGGATAGAGCGGCGTCAGGTTATCAAAATTGACGCGGTGGCGCACAGCATCCGGATCATCGAAATTAACGCTAGTGAGCTTTGTGAGGGCAAAATAACGCTCGCCATCTTTAGGCGCGCGAATTTCACCTTCTACGGTATCACCTGTGCGCAGACCAAATTTACGCACCTGATTAGGCGACACATAAATATCATCCGGTCCAGCCAGATAGTTAGCTTCCGGCGAACGCAGAAATCCAAAACCATCCTGCAGCACTTCTATCGTGCCCAAACCCATGATCAGTTCGCCATTTTCAGCCTCAGCCTTGAGGATGGCAAACATGAGGTCCTGCTTACGAAGCGTAGATGCTCCCTCCACGCCCAATTCTTCGGCCATGGTGACAAGGTCTGCAGGTGTATTTTTCTTGAGCTCTTTAAGATGCATCGGTTGATAGTCCGAAAAAAGACGTAATGTTCGTCTGCTGGGATGATGTGGAAGTGCCGATATTTCGGCTCTGAGGAAATCAGTGCAGCAATGGCTACACCTGTTCTGTTCCCGTTAAAACTGTGCTCGCTTTAAGTCAAGCAATCAGCGTTCTGTTGAACAATATAGTTTAAAATGGCTTCGTAACAGCCAATATCACGATCACAGCGGCCATGATACCCGGAATCTCATTGATCATGCGTAATTTTCGATCGGTTAACGGGCGCACACCCTGTGCCAATTTCTTCACATAGCCAACCATCCAGCCATGATAGGCCGAAAGCGCAAGAACCAGCAACAGCTTCAGATGAAACCACGGCATCTCCCATGCTCGTGTTTCAACCATCAGCATAAGACCCAATATCCAGACGATAATCAGGGAAGGGTTGAGGATGATCCGCCGTAATTTATCTTCCCGGATGATCCATTTGCCATCTTCTTCAGAACCGACGTCACATTCTTGATGATAGACGAAAAAACGCGGCATCATGAACAGGCCGGCCATCAGGAAAATGACGAAAATAAGATGCGCTGCCTTCACCCAGAGATAGGCTGCTCCCAAAAAGCTCATTACGCCTTACCTCCTCCCAAACGTGCCAACATCTGCTCTACATGGGCAATCGGAGTATCCAGCACTATGCCATGCCCGAGATTGAAAATATGGGGCCGATCAGTAAACGCTGCAAGAATACGATCTATCGCGCTGTCCAATGCCTCTCCACCTGCGATCAGTGCCAATGGATCTAAATTGCCCTGAACCGGAAGATTTTCAGGCAGTGCTTCATTCGCCCATACAGGATCAACTGTTTCATCCAGCCCCACGGCATCAACGCCCGTCTCGCGCGCATATTGTGGTAATTTGGCCCCTGCCCCTTTCGGAAAACCGATGATAGGCACATTGGGTCGCTGGGCACGGACACGCTCAACTATGGCGCGATTGGGCGCAATAACCCATTTTTCAAATTGCGCGGGTGATAAGCTCCCTGCCCAGCTGTCGAAAAGCTGCACAGCATCAACGCCAGCATCAATCTGGCCAACCAGATAGGGTACAGTCGCATCAACAATTGCATCAATAGTTGCGCCAAAACGCTCAGGGTCAATATAAGCCTGTCTACGCGCTGCTGCCTGATCCTTGCTACCCTGACCTGCCACCATGTAGGTTGCTATCGTCCAGGGGCTCCCTGCAAAGCCTAGAAAGCATGTTTCAGGAGCGAGACGAGCTTTTACCAAACGCACCGTTTCGTAAATTGCCTCATAGCGGCTCCAGTCAGGTGTCAATTCCGACAAATCGCTATCTGCCAATATCGGAGCGAGCCGTGGCCCCTCACCAGCCTCAAACCAGAGCTTTTGCCCCATTGCATAAGGCACTATAAGAATATCGGAAAAAAGAATGGCAGCGTTGAGGCCATTCACCCCAGTTCCAAAGCGGTCCAATGGCTGAATCGTAACCTCAGCCGCAGCTTCGCTGTCATAGACCAGCTCTAGAAACCCTCCCTTGTCGGCTCGTAAAGCTCGATATTCAGGGAGATAGCGTCCAGCTTGGCGCATCATCCATCTGGGAGCAGGCTCAATACGCTGCCCTTGCAAGACGGCGAGAAGGGGTTTGGCGGGCGCCGAACACATGTCTCTTAATATCCTATAAATATATATTAATAATTGATTAAGATGTTGGTCTGTTGGTTGTGGGGTTTATGCGCTGTCCACGGATTTGCCAACAGCATGAAGAATGCAAATATCAATATTTTTCTGGGGTTCGAAAAAGCTATCCTCATTATTCACTGGCTGTGGACAAAAATATGCCCCTATGGAAGAGCTGTGGGTAACTGGCAGCAAAAGGGGCAAAAATAAGCGATGATGCTTTATCCACGACTCTCTCCCTTGATTTATCCACAGCTCCCCAACACTGTTGTTCTATGACACGGCTTCATCTCCATTTGCTCTCGGATTCTACCGGGGAAACGCTGGAAAGTATCGCTAAAGCTGCGATTGCACAGTTTGAAGATGTCGAAGCCATTCGCCATTTCTGGCCAATGGTGCGCTCTGAAGAGCATCTTGAGCGTATATTGAGTGAGATTGCCAACAACCCTGGTCTTGTGCTTTTCACACTGTCCAACCCCATATTGAGGCGCAAGTTGGAACATCAGTGTCGCGCTCTGGGTTTACCTCATGTAGCGCCACTTGATAGCGCAACTGATGCAATGTCCAACATATTGGGTCAGGAAACGCGTAATCGCCCAGGCCGCAAGCATATTCTTGATGAGGCATATTTCGCTCGGATTGAGGCCATTCAATATACGATTGCCCATGATGATGGCGTGGGTGAAGAAAATTGGGAAGAGGCAGACATTATATTGGTGGGCGTTTCGCGGACATCAAAAACGCCAACATCCATCTATCTTGCCAATCGTGGGTATAAGACAGCGAATATCCCTGTTGTGCCTGAATCTCCGCCTCCCACGAGCCTTTACAGGTTGCAGCACCCGATGGTTGTTGGTCTGACGCTTAACCCTGAACGACTTATGCAAATTCGTCGCAACCGGCTTCTTTCGCTCAACCAGGCCCCGGAAACAGCCTATGTAAATATTGATCGGATACAGGAAGAAATGACATTTGCCCGGCGTATGATTGCTGACCAGGACTGGCCAACAATTGATATGACCCGGCGCTCTATTGAGGAAGCAGCAGCAGCGATCATCAATCTGTTTAATGACCGTTTCATTCGCGTTGAAGATGCAGGCTCAGAGGGAACATCATCATGAGCGATAAAGTGCTTGTTCTTGCTTCCCAGAGCAAAAGCCGGCGTGCAATGCTGGAAGCGGCCGGAGTGCCGTTTGAGGCTTTGTCATCCAATGTTGATGAAGAGTCACTGAAAGAAAGCTTGCGCGCAGAAGGCCATAATGCGCGGCAACTGGCAGACGCGCTGGCGGAGATGAAAGCTTTGCGGCTTTCTATGCGCGTGCCCGGTGCGCTGGTATTGGGATGTGACCAGACATTGGAGCTGGATGGTGGTGATATGCTTGATAAAGCGACAGATAAACAGGATGCAGCACGCATATTGCGCAAGCTTTCGGGCGGGTCGCACAGCTTGCATAGCGCAGCGGTCATTTGTGAAAATGGCGTGCCGGTCTGGCGAGATATCGAAACTGCGAAGCTCAGCGTGAGAGAATTGAGCGATGATTTTATCGCATCTTATCTCGATGATGAGTGGGAAGAATGTCGCTGGTGTGTTGGCTGTTATCGCATTGAAGGACCAGGGGCACAGCTGTTCAGCGCGATTAAAGGCACGCAATTTGCGATTCAAGGCATGCCCCTGCTCGCTCTGCTTGACTTTTTGCGTGTTCGGAGCGTTTTGGCGGCATGAGTGAAACTATATTGCCCTATGCTGAGGTGATCGGCGATCCGATTGCCCATAGCAAATCGCCGATCATCCACGGCTTCTGGCTCGAGAAACTGGGTATAGAGGCGGAGTATCGCAAAACCCATGTTCGCCCGGAAGAACTGGCTGCGTATTTCCTCAAGCGCCGGGCTGACCCTGACTGGCTTGGCTGCAATGTCACCATTCCTCATAAGGTTGCGGTGATGGACTATGTCAGCGACCCCGGTGGTGTAGGGGATCTGATTGGCGCTATGAACACTATCGCTTGCGAAACAGCAGGTCCGCTTATTGGCACCAATACTGACGCCGGTGGCTTCCTTGCCCCTCTTCAGGCCACAGGGTGGAAGGGCAGTAGCGCGTTGATTATTGGCGCGGGTGGCGCAGCACGCGCGATTTTATATGCGCTGAGCCAGACCGGGGTGAAAGACATCACCATCATGGTGCGTAATGTTGCCAAGGCCCAGGCGTTGCTCGATCATGTTGGCGTCAAAGGGCAGGCCATCACAATGTCCGACCCTCTGCCTGCTGTGGATTTACTGGTGAATAGCAGCCCTTTGGGTATGGAGGGTCAGGCCCCGCTGGATATTGACCTTTCCCCCCTGCATGAAAAATCTGTAGTCTATGATATAGTATATGCGCCGCTTGATACCGAGCTTCTGGTGCAAGCCCGCGAGCGGGGGCTGAAAACTGTAGATGGGCTTGAGATGCTGATTGGGCAGGCTGCCCTTGCCTTTGATATTTTCTTCGATGCCGAGGCTCCGCGCGAATATGATGACGAGCTGCGTGTGCGACTTTTGGCGGCGGACTAGTCATGGCGCTGGTCTACGGTCTCACAGGTTCTATCGGCATGGGCAAAAGCGCTGTTGCCTCGATGTTTAGGAAAATGGGCGTGCCAGTTTTCGATGCTGATGCGCAGGTGCACAAGCTGCAAGGGCCGGATGGCAAGGCTTTGCCTGCCATAGAGGCGCGTTTTCCTGGCACGACCGGGCCGTCCGGGCTGGACCGCGCAAAAATGGCCGGGATTGTGCTGGCCCATCCACATGAGCGCAAAGCACTTGAGGCGATTATTCATCCGATGGTGGCCACAGAGCGTCTGAAGTTCTTGCGTCGCAATCGTTCGCGGCAGTTTGTTATTCTCGATATTCCATTGTTGTTCGAAATGCACGGTGAGCGCAAATTGGATGGCGTGGTCGTTGTGAGTGCGCCAGCATGGAAACAGCGGAAGCGTGTGTTGGCTCGCCCATCTATGACGCAAAGGAAATTTCGGCAGATATTGAAATTACAAACGCCTGATGCACTTAAAAGACAGAAAGCCGATCATATTATCGATACTGGTACGACATTTCATCGCACAAGAGCACAGGTTCGCGCTTTGATCCCTTGCCTTATGCGAAAAGCAGGCGGATAGTGTGATCAGAGAGTATTAGAGTCGATGCGCGAAATTATATTCGACACAGAAACAACAGGTTTCGATCCGCTGACGGGAGACCGTATGGTAGAGATTGGTTGTATCGAATTGTTGAACCGGGTGCCTACCGGAGCAACCTATCACTGTTATTATAACCCCCAGCGGGTAATGCCTGCCTCGGCACAGGCAGTGCACGGTCTTTCTGATGCATTTTTGAAAGATAAGCCGCTTTTTGCTGCGAAAGCGGAAGAACTGCTCGAATTCCTCGGTGATTCCATGCTTGTAGCGCATAATGCGCGTTTCGATTTCGGCTTTCTTAATCATGAGTTGCGCAAATGTGGCCGTGTCGAGGTTTCCATGGAACGGATGATCGATACGGTGGCGATGGCGCGCACCGCCCATCCCGGTGCGAAGCATAGTTTGGACGCGCTCTGCAGCCGTTATGGTATAGACCGCAGCCACCGCGTTAAACATGGCGCATTGCTTGATGCGGAATTGCTGGCGCAAGTCTATATTGAGCTGACCGGCGGGCGACAGATAGGGCTTAGCCTTGATGAAGCGGAAGCAGCTTCAACTGAAGAATTTATCGCAGATAATCGCCCTAAATTTGACGTGCCGCATAAAAAACAGCGCGAGCCACGTATATTCTCTCCCAAGCCAGAAGAGCTGGAAAGGCATCGTGCCTTTGTCGAAGCACTCGACAACCCGCTCTGGGCCACGAGGGAAAATGAAACCGCAGCCTAAGGTTGCGGCTGCACCGGAGCGGCATTCTGCCAGGCTCCGCAAAAGCAAAGGAGAAACATTAGATGGATATTCGCATTTCCGGTCATCAGGTCGACACAGGCGAAGCTCTGCAGGAGCATGTCACGTCACGATTGGAAACCATCGCTGAAAAATATTTCTCCCGCACCATATCTTCGCATGTCACTTTCCGACCTGCGCCTCATGGTGCGTTCCACTGCGATATAGTGTGTCATGTCATGGCTGGCCTGATCTTAAAAGGTGCGGGTGAAGCACAGGATGCACATGTCTGCTTCGATCAGGCAGCGGACAGGATTGAAAAGCAGCTGCGCCGTTATATGCGCCGCTTGAAAGACAGGCATGTACAGACAGCGGCCGCAGAAGCTGCACGTGACCCTGAGAAGGGATTGAATGGTTTTGATTATGATGGCGCAGGCTATACGATTTTTGCGTCTGCCCATGAAGAGGAAGAGCCGGCTGATGCACCTGTAGTTATTGCCGAAACCAAGGTTGATATTCCAGAGACCAGTGTTTCGGATGCTGTGATGATGCTGGACCTGCGTAATACCAACGCTTTGATGTTCAAAAATGCAGGCACTTCCAGCTACAATATGGTGTATCGCAGACAGGATGGATCAATCGGCTGGGTGGAGCCGCGCGGTTGACAGCTTTTTAACTGCATTGCTGCTAAAGGGGCCGGCCTGCGGTTGACGCCACTGTAAAGTGCGCTTATGCGGCCGGGCTTTACTATTAACGAAACGCCGAAGCGGGGGGCGGTTGGCGTTGATGGACGAATCTATGGGTTTGTCCGCAGCCAGAGCATTTTAATGACGGATTTCAGTAACCTCGTAGTACCGGCGACAGTACGCACAAAGCTGTCGGTGTCCGGGAAAAAGCAATTGTTTCAAAAGCTTGCTGAGATTGCATCCAAGGCGTATGGTCTTGATACGGTCGAGGTTTATGATTGCTTGATGGAACGTGAACACCTTGGCTCAACGGGCTTTGGTGGCGGTATTGCTATTCCCCACGCTAAAATTCAAGGCCTGGACCGAGTCTATGCTATAGTCCTGCATCTTGAAGAGCCGATTGCTTTTGATGCAGTGGATGATGCCCCGGTGGATATTATATTTTCATTATTGTCACCTTCAGACAGTGGCGCAGAACATCTCAAGACATTAGCGCAGGTTTCCCGCTACTTGCGCAATGATCATAATATCGCCTGCATAAGAGGTGCGGGTTCGAACGAAGCCCTGTTGGCCTTACTTACAGGAGATGAGGCGCGTGACGCCGCCTGAAGGCCATGCGCCGCCTGCTCCATCTGGAGAGCAGGCGCATTTTCGCGCCCTTGAGCGCCTTTATGCTTCTGCGCCAATTAACACCATGTTCTCTTCGCGTCTGACGATCTCTGAATCAGGGCATTCAGTTATCGAGTTCGATGTTGATGAAAGCGTATATCATGCTGCCGGGGCAGTGCATGGCACCGTTTATTTCAAAATGCTGGATGATGCCGCCTTCTATGCAGCCAATAGCCTTGTAAGTGACCGCTTCCTGTTGACGACAGGTTTCAACCTGCTTTTCACTAAGCCAGTACGCAAAGGCCCTATACGGGCAGAGGGGCGTTGGGTGAGCGGGCGTCGACGCGTGTATGTTGCTGAGGCAGCATTGATTGATGCAGATGGTGAAGAAGTGGGCCGTGGAACCGGCACATTCATGCGCTCTCAATATGAATTATCGTCGCTTCCTGGCTATAATGTTTCGATGTGATGCAGAAAAATCACAGTCATAGCCATGACTGAGCGCCTTACCAGCCAGATCATCATACAGGCATTGATCCGCAAAACCCAGGCAGAGGGCGGCTTTGCGGCGGTTTTATACAAGGGTGACCCGATCAGTGGTGCGATCATTGTGCAGCTGCGAAACAGCGATAATGAAATCTTAACTTTTGAGCGGATTTCACACTATACGGGCGGATACCAGCTCATGCCCATAGCTACAGAATATAGTAGTGATATTGAAGAAATGGCACTATATCTTGATAGACGCCGTAGGTCGGATCCTGACTTATGGGTGCTGGAACTTGATGTCGCGAATGCGGAACAGTTGGTCGCGGCTATAGTTAACGAAGGTTGACTTTAACATGTCATTAGCCAATAGGGCGCGCCAGCAGATACACGCGCAGGTTGCTGAGTGTCGTTCAATGTTGAACGAAATGCAGTAAACACGCAGACGGGTGGCGAGCCAACGTCCTATAAAGATAATAAGCATGTGACGTTCAGGACCGACCAACCGCATAATGACGATGTTATATGAGTTATCGACCAAAGACGGCCACATTGGCCGGGCTTACCCTTTTTACCTGCACCGCATTTGTGATGAGCGGTGTCTCGATGGCGGATGATACCATTCCCGCAGCTACAGAAGAATCATCTGTGGTATATTCTCAATCAGATTCTATCACTTCCGATATGGACGTGCAGCAGACAGTTATTTTTGCAGCACCCAAGGAAGTAGTGCAGCCTCTTGGCGATCAATATGCTCCGGCAGACGCACGTGACGCAAACGCTAACGCTCATAATTCGCTGGCCGAGCTTGTTTCCGTCACGGACACGACGACTGCTCTTGATGCTGAGACACATTGTCTGGCGACTGCTGTGTTCTTTGAATCACGCAGTGAAAGTCTTGAGGGGCAGCTTGCCGTTGCCCGTGTGATTATCAATCGGGCCGAATCAAAGCGTTTTGCCAATAGCCTGTGTTCAGTGGTGTTGCAGCCGAAACAGTTCAGCTTTGTGCGTCGTGGCAAGCTGCCTGCTCCCAAGACGAAGCGCCCCGCTTGGAAAACCGCTATTGCGATTGCACGGATTGCCCAGAACAATAGCTGGGAAAGCGAAGCGGAAGGTGCATTGTATTTCCATGCGCATTATGTTTCGCCAGCATGGCGCACCCGCCCGCGCCTAGCGTCGATAGACAATCATATTTTCTATCGCTGAGCGTTTGCTGAATGGTTTTATGATATGAAAAAGGGAGAGGGCTATCCTCTCCCTTTTTTAATACGGGCCGTTCTAGAATACCGGACCTTGTATCGGCCCGCTCGGTTTCTTTTTTTCCTTGGCGGAATCGAGGATATCAATAATCGCCTGGCTACGGCCATCACGGATGGCATAATCGCGCGCAGACATACCCGCGAGAGAATCTGATTTATCAGGGTCCGCACCGTTTTTCACCAATAGGCGGATCATCCCCATATCACGAAGCTGAACGGCCCGGATCAATGGGGTCTCGCCGCTGCTATTGGCCTTATCGACCTGAGCGCCTTTACTAAGCAAGGATTCCGCCCCTTCAATAAAGCGCAGTCGGGTCGACAGCATAAGTGGCGTGGTACCGCTGGCATCTGTGATATTCGGGTTGGCACCTTTGGCGAGCAAAAAAGTAACCCATGCTGCGTCGCGCCGCTGCACGACAATATGCAGTGCAGTTTCTCCGGTGGAAATATCCCGTGCATTGATGATGGTGGAACCGGGCCTGCCAGTCAGTTCCGTGACTTTCGCTCCGTCGCTGTCTTTGACGGCCTTGAGGAAGTTATAACCATCAGAGAAGCCTGCGCTCGCTACGGAGGGTAATGTCGCCAGCATGAGCAGGAGTGAGAATATAATGCGTCGAGCCATATATGACGTCCCGGACTTATCGTAATTATTGAGCATGAAGCTACTATGCCGTGTTTTCGGGCCTATTGGCAATTGCCAATAGGCATTTATCACGGCAAGGCTGGCCCAATGATGAACAAAATGACCCTTTTGAACCTGTGCGGCGCGTTTGCTTTGGCTGCGTGCACCGCATCACCCGACAATGACCAGCGCGCTGACCAAGGCGCTGATATGGACAGGGGCAGTCTTGAAGGCGCGCGAATTGGCGGTGCTTTCACCCTTACCAATCAGGATGGTAGTAAAACCAGCTGGAGCGATTTTGACGGGAAATATCGCCTGATCTACTTCGGTTATAGCTATTGCCCTGATGTATGCCCGGTAGATCTGCAGCGCATTGCGCAGGGCTATAGTCTGTTCGCCAAGCAATCGCCTGAGCGTGCGGCCAGGGTACAGCCGATATTTGTATCGCTAGACCCGGAGCGCGACAGGCCCGAAGTCATCAAAAATTATGTTTCCGCCTTTCATCCGAAATTGATTGGTCTCACCGGTACAGAGGAAGAGATTGCTGCCACTGCGAAAGCTTTTGTCGTTGTGTATAACAAGGAGCAGTTCGCAGGCGCTTCGGACTATCTCGTCAGCCATAGCCGCACGCCGTATCTTTTCGGGCCGAAGGGTGAGCCCATTGCACTGGTGCCTGTTGATGATCCGGGCACGCCGCAGGAAGAAGGGCTGCCTGAAGAGATTGCGCAGGCGCTTGATCGCTGGGTAAAATAAGCAATGACGCTGCGCCCGCATTTCTGGGAGCTGCCACTGGGCGAATTATCCGCGCAGGAATGGGAAGCTTTGTGCGATGGTTGCGGTAAATGCTGCCTGCATAAGGCGGAAGAGGAAGATACGGGGCGCATTTACTTCAGTAATATCTGCTGCAAGTTGCTCGATAAGGACAAGGGCTGTTGCACCAGCTATGCCGACCGGCGCGATTATGTGCCAGATTGTGTATCGCTCACTCCCGAAACAGTAGGGGATATTGTCTGGTTGCCCCAGACATGTGCGTATCGCCTGCGCCATGAAGGTCAGCCACTTCCCGATTGGCACTATCTCATATGCGGCGACCGGGAGGCGGTGCATCGTGCTGGTGAATCCGTGCGCGGATGGACGGTCGATGAAGCGGAAGGGCAGGATCTGGAGGAGCATCTTGTTTCGCGCGAAATCTGAGCCGATTCTGGAGATAGATGGACAAAATCTGCCGGTGCAGGTGCGTCGCTATGCTCAGGCTAAGGGATATCGTTTGCGTTATGATGCGGTGCGCGGCGCATTGCGGCTTTCCATGCCGATGCGTGGGAGCGAACGTGATGCCTTACAATGGGCGTGCAGCCAGCAAGACTGGGTGAAGAGCCAGATGGCACGGACGGTAACGGCACAGCGGCTGGAACCCGGCGCGCAGATTATGGTCGAAGGCGTGGAGCGCCTTATCGTCTGGGAGAAGGCTCTAGCGCGGACCCCTAAGCTGGAAGAAAACCGCCTCTATGTAGGTGGCCCGGAGGAATCGTTAAGCCCGCGCCTTTTGCGCTGGTTGCGCCGCCATGCGCTTGCGACACTAACGAACGAGACTCATGAGTTCGCAGCAAAAGAGCAGCTCAAAGTGGCTTCGGTGCGGATAGGCGATCCGCGCAGCCGTTGGGGCAGTTGTTCGGCTGATGGCAATATACGCTATAGCTGGAGGCTGATTCTTGCCCCGCCTCATGTGCGCCGCGCCACCGTTGCCCATGAAGTCGCGCACTTACTGCACATGGACCATAGCCCGGCTTTTCATGCTGCTCATGCCCGGCTTCTGGGTGAAGATACGGCACCAGCGCGGGTATGGCTCAAGGCCCATGGAGCCGCGCTACATGCGGTTATGGCCTGATAGTCTCTGGCAAAAGATTGGTCGGTTTGGGCGCAGAGGTATCGGGTTGGGCTGGCTTGGGTGTTGTCGCTGCCGGGTTCACTTCTGTGGGCTTTGTGCCCGTCGACGGATTTTCAGGCGCAGCACTGGGCGGGCGATCGCGCCCTAGCACATTATCGATCCATTCCTGATCAATCCGCGCCGGTTCGTCATCGGGGTGGCCGCCTCTGTCTAAATCGGGATATGGATCATCTGTAACGGCACCGGGGATTGGGTTGCCATCCTCATCGACATATTGAATGTCATCCGGGCTGCCGAAATAGGCTTCATTATCCGGTTCGAGCTGCCATTCGGGCAGGGTCACTTCGGTCTCGAACTTTTCAACCGGCCGTTTGGCCACCGCGACTTTCATATAGGCAGCAAAGGCGCGTGCAGGGGCTGCGCCGCCGGAGAGGCCACGTACCGGCTTGGCATTATCTTTGCCCATCCATACGCCGGTGGTGATGCCGCTGGAAAAACCGAGGAACCAGCCGTCCTTGTTACTGCTGGTTGTGCCGGTCTTGCCTGCAACAGGTCGTCCGATCCGCGCTGCGCGCCCTGTGCCTGTGTTGACTGTGGTCTGGAGCAAGTCGGTGATTCCCGCGGCTACCCAGGGCGCAACGAGCACGCGGCTTGTGTCATCCTTATGCTTGTATAGCTCGCGTCCGTCGGCTGTGGTCACACGGGTGATGCCATAAGGCTCAACTGCCACGCCCTTGCGCGCGACCGAGGCAAAAGCCTGCGTCATTTCGATCAGCCGCACGTCCGATGTGCCAAGCACCATGGAAGGCTGAGTATTGACGCGAGTGTTGACGCCAAAGCGTCGTGCCATATTGGCGATGGTGCGAAAGCCGACCTGGCGGCCCAGTTCTGCAGCTACGGTGTTGACTGAATAGGCAAAGGCGGTGCGAATATTAATCTCACCAGCATAGCGGCCACTGGAGTTGCGCGGGCTCCAGCCGTCAATATCAATCGGTTCATCCACCACGCTTGTTTCGGGGGTATAGCCGCCTTCAAGTGCCGCAAGATAGACGAACAGTTTGAAAGCTGAACCGGGCTGGCGCACGGCGGTGGTCGCGCGATTATAATTGGACGAAATATAATCCAGCCCGCCGACCATAGCGCGTACAGCACCGTCTCTGTCGACGGAAACCAGCGCGCCCTGCGTATCTTTGGGTGTATTGCCGCGTAGCGCGGCTGTGGCTGCCTTCTGCATAGAGAGGTCGATGGTCGTATAGACTTCTAACGGCTCATAGGGTTCATCGATAAGCATATCGAGCTGGGGCAGCGCCCAGTCTGTGAAATAGCGAACGCTGTTTTGCGGGGATTCGGGGGCCATGATGACCTTGGCGGGCTGAGCGGCTGCGCGTTGTCGTTCAGAGATCACACCATTGGACCGCATTACATCGAGCACTACGCCTGCGCGACCAATAGCGGCGTCTACATCCGCAGTTGGGCTATAGGTGGACGGTGCTTTCACTAACCCGGCAATGATGGCGGCTTCGGGCAGACTTAACTTTGTTGCCGGATGACCGAAAAATTTGCGGCTGGCCGCATCAACGCCATAGGCTCCGCCACCAAAATACACTTTGTTGAGATACAGCTCGAGGATCTGGCGCTTGCTGAATTTCCGCTCCATCGCCAGGGCGAGGATCATTTCGCGGACCTTGCGCCCCATAGAATAGTTGTTGTTGAGGAAAATATTGCGCGCGACTTGTTGTGTTATCGTTGATGCGCCCTGCATGCGCCGTCCTGTGCCACGATGTTCGAAAGCAAAAACAGCGGCACGGGCAATGCCGACAGGGTCGATGCCGGGGTGATATTGGAAGCGCTTGTCTTCTACAGCGACCATCGCTGTTTTCATCACCTGCGGGATTTCGTCATGGCTGAGCCAGCGCCCGAAGCTCGGGCCGATAGATACGATCACTGTGCCATCAGCGGCATGGACGCGGATCATCTGGCCATTGGGAGAAGATTTGAGGCTGTCATAGCTGGGCAAGGATTGCATAGCGACGATCACGGCGGCGACTAGCGCAATCAGCCCGGCCACAGACAATAGCAGGCCGACTTTGAAAAAACGCCAGAACCAGAGTTTTGCTTTTTGCAGCATGGTCATGCTGTGATGGTCCGCCTTCTATGAATAGCTTGCTTTAGCTCGTAGCGGAATCAGCAACAAGCAAGCATTTGTATTCACATGGGCGGTTGAACGCCGGCTTAACGCGTCTTGACGGAGATTGTGCGCGGCTCATTCGCGTGGTTTGAAATCTATCGACAGGCTATTGATGCAATAGCGCAGTCCATTTTCGCCGGGGCCATCGGGAAATACGTGGCCCAGATGCCCATCGCAGCGCGAACAACGCACTTCAATACGGCGCATGCCAAGGCTGTTATCCTCGATATTATCGATGGCCTGATTGTCGACCGGAGACATAAAAGCGGGCCAGCCGCAGCCGCTGTCATATTTCGTTTCGCTCTCAAACAACTGTGTGCCGCACCCGGCGCAGAGATATGTGCCATCGTCGAACATCTTGTCGTAGACGCCTGTAAAAGGCCGCTCCGTGCCCGCTTCGCGCAGCACATGATATTGCTCGGCGGAGAGCTTCTCGCGCCATTCTTCGTCGGTAAGGGTAATTTTATCCATAAGGAGAATATGGATGGTTTAGAGTGATGCTGCAAGAGCTTAGCGGTTGCGCGCTGCCTGTCGCGCAATGGTCAGTAATTCCTGACGCACGGCGATGTCGCCCGGTCCTTTGGAATCGCGGGTTGCGCGTTCAGCATCGAGCAGGCGGTGCATCAGGCGCGAGACGGCGTTCAGGTTCCAGTTTCGCACTTGCCGGTTCACTTGCGGTTTGTCTTTCCAGAAGATAGCGCGCCCGGCGCTTTCCATTGCACGATCCATGCTGCCGGTTTTCTCAAACTCCGCCTGTATTTGCGCGATCAGCATGGCACGATTCAACAGCGGCCGGGTGATGGCGGCGAGTGGTGTGCCGCTGGTAGCGAGCGCGGCCAGCTCATGATGCAGGCTGTCGATATCGCCGCCGAGCACGGCATTGACCAGCGGGCCGATATTCGTCTCAGAATTTTGTGCGGAAAGGGCATCAATTGCTTCGGCCGTTGCGTCTTGAGGGGCTTCGGGGGAAGCATCGAGATAGAGCGCTATCTTTTCCACCTCGCCAGCCATCAGCGCGCGGTCATTATTGGCTATTTCGGCGATGCGTCTTGCAAGGTCCGGCGAGAGACGCAGGCCCAGTGTGCGCGCCTGTTCGATCGCGATCTTGCCTGCATCGCGCTCGTCTGGCGCATAGCTGGCGAATGCCATAGCGGCGGGGTGGCCAAGGCATAGTTTGGCGAGTTTTGAGGTGTTTTTGATTGCGCCTGCCAGTGCAATAACCGGATTGCCCGCCTGCGGGGCTTCGAGCAGTGCCTCGATGGCCGCGATGCTTTCTTCGCCCGCGCCGCTGATGCGCACCCACTGCCTGTCGCCAAACATGGAGATGGCGGCGGCTTCATCGGCCAGTCGTGCCGGGTCGCTTTTGAGGGTCGCGCCATCGAGGTCGATACGCTGTGCCCCCTCGCCCATCGCTTTTTCCATCCGTTTGGCGAGCGTATTGCTGCTGGCTTCATCCGGGCCGTAGAGCAGGAATATACGGACGTCTTCGCTCGGGGCAGAGAGCGCTTTTTCGATCTGGGGCCGGTTGGCCTTCATGGCGTCTCGGTCTGAGTCGCGCGGATTTTCTGTGCCATGCGCGCGATAATCTGGTCGGCAATGCGGACGGAGAGACGCTCCAGTGCGCTGTCTTCCGCCGCAATCGTCGCATATTCGCTGCTGGAAACATCAAGGCCGGCGTCCGAACCTGCTGTGGCGTCGAGTACCAGTGCGCCGGTAGCCGCGTCGAAGAGCTGATAGCGCGCGCGCAAGGTGCGGCGTTCGCGGGTTACGGCATCGTCGAGGCGGACGCCAAAGCCGGTGATCTGATCATCCAGCACGACTTTCAGGCGGTAGGCTGGCCCTTCGCCGCTCGATATAGCTTCGAGCCGGTCATTGAGCGCATTGCGTACGAGCCAACCGCCCTTGCCTTCAATTTGCTCGACTTCAACACTGCCGATAGCCTGTGCCACTGCACCGGATTTGCCGCCCGCATACATGGGTTGTAGCCCACAGGCGGGCAGTGCCAGCAGAAAGGCAAGTGAAACGACAGAGGGGAATGTGCGGGTCATATCACTATGTTGACCAGACGATCCGGCACCACAATCACTTTTTTCGGTGTGGCCCCATCTATAATGCGTACTACATTAGGAGAGGCCAGCGCGAGCCTCTCCAGCTCATCCTTGGGCAGACCCTTGGCGACGGTGATGGTATCGCGCAATTTACCCATTACCTGACAGGCAATAGTCACTTCATCATCGACCAGTAACGCCGGATCGACCGCTGGCCACGGCGCATCAGCGATCAGGCCTTCGCCGTCCAATTCCGCCCAGGCTTCTTCCGCGAGATGCGGCACCATCGGTGCGACCAGTTGCGCGAGCGTACGGATCGCATGGCTGCGGCTGGCGGATGGCTTGGCTTTTTCGATAGCGTTGGTCAGCTCATAGATTTTTGCCACCGCCTTGTTGAAGGACAGGGCTTCAATATCTTTGGCGATGCCATCAATGGTCTGGTGCAGCTTGCGGTCGAGCGCTTTGTCCGTGCCCTCTCCTGCTTCTCCAGCATCCCCGAACAGGCGCCACAAGCGATTGATGAAGCGCCAGCTCCCTTCAATGCCGCTGTCAGTCCAGGGCAGATCGCGTTCCGGCGGGCTGTCGGACAGCATGAACCAGCGCACAGCGTCCGCACCATATTGGTCGATAATATCATCGGGGTCGACGACATTCTTCTTCGACTTGGACATTTTGATGATCTTGCCGATTTCGACGGGTTCACCTGTAGCAGTTACTACATAAGTATCGCCACGCTTCTCAACTTCATCAGGCGCGAGCCATTGGCCTTGCGGAGATTTATAGGTTTCGTGCGTCACCATGCCTTGGGTAAACAGGCCTGCAAATGGCTCGGTTACCTCTATTTTGCCGCAATGGGCGAGAGCGCGGGTCCAGAAGCGGGCATAGAGCAGATGCAGGATGGCATGCTCAATGCCGCCAATATATTGCCCGACCGGCAGCCATTTCTCGGCCACCGCTTTGTCGAATGGCTTGTCATCGGGCTGGCTGGCGAAGCGGATGAAATACCAGCTTGAATCGACGAATGTATCGAGCGTGTCTGTCTCGCGCTGGGCTGCCTTGCCGCACTTGGGGCAATCCACATGCTTCCATGTCGGGTGGCGTTCCAGCGGGTTGCCGGGAATATCGAAGCTGACATCCTCAGGTAGTACGACCGGCAACTGGTCCTTGGGCACGGGCACAACGCCACAAGCATCACAGTGAATGAACGGAATCGGGGTGCCCCAATAGCGCTGGCGCGAGACGCCCCAGTCGCGCAGCCGCCAGACGGTTGTGCCTTGCCCCCAGCCCTCGGATTCAGCACGGCGGATGACTTCAGCCTTGGCGGCTTCAACGTCCATACCGTTGAGGAAGTCGGAATTGATGAGCGTGCCGGGGCCGCTATAGGCCTCATCGCCCACAGGTGCATCTTCGCCATCGGCAGAAATGACGCGCGGCGTGGCAAGCATATATTTGCGCGCAAAATCAAGATCGCGCTGGTCATGGGCAGGCACAGCCATAACGGCGCCGGTGCCATAGTCCATCAGCACAAAATTGGCGATGAACAGCGGGAGCTTCGTACCGGTGAACGGGTGAATCACCGAAAGGCCGGTATCATAGCCCTTCTTTTCCTGTGTCTCTATGTCTGCGGCAGCCGTGCCCGAAGCGCGGCATTCATCGGCAAAGGTGGCGAGCTTCGCATCATTCTTCGCCAGTTCCAGCGCGATTGGATGGTCTGCTGCAACGGCCGCGAAACTGGCGCCGAAGATTGTATCCGGGCGGGTGGAGAAGACCTCAAGGCTATCTATATCACCTACTACACTATCCAGCTTGAAGTGGAATTGCAGGCCGACCGACTTGCCGATCCAGTTTTCCTGCATCAGCTTCACCTTGTCCGGCCACTGATCGAGGCCATCAAGTCCATCGAGCAAATCATCGGCAAATTGCGTGATTTTCAGGAACCACTGGCTCAGCTTGCGCTTTTCTACTGGCGCGCCAGAGCGCCAGCCCTTGCCGTCGATCACCTGTTCGTTCGCCAGCACGGTCATATCGACCGGATCCCAGTTAACCGCCGACTCCTTGCGATACACAAGGTCGTTTTCATACAGGTCGAGGAATAGCGCCTGCTCCTGCCCGTAATAATCCGGCTCGCAGGTTGCCAGCTCGCGGCTCCAGTCGAGCGCAAAACCGAGGCGCTTTAATTGCGCTTTCATGTTGGCGATGTTGGAACGGGTCCAGTCGCCGGGATGGACTTTCTTTTCCATCGCCGCATTTTCAGCGGGCATGCCAAAAGCATCCCAGCCCATCGGGTGCAGCACTTCATGGCCGGTCATACGGCGGAAACGCGCCAGCACATCGCCCATAGTGTAATTACGGACATGGCCGATATGAATGCGGCCAGAGGGATAAGGGAACATCTCCAGCACATAGCTGCGCGGCTTTGTGCTGTTGTCATCGGCCTTGAAGCTTTGCTTCTCGTCCCATACGCGCTGCCATTTGGCGTCGGCCTCCAGCGGGTTGAAGCGCCTCTGCATAGTCTAACAACTCCCTCGCGGGGCGGTCATGCATCGCCCCGGCTTATGTGTATTGAATGCGGAAGAGGATCAGTTCTCGCTGATCGCCATGCGGCGCAGGTCGCGGGCCTTGGTGAGGATGACTTCTTCCAGCTTCTGTACCGTGGCGGCTTTCACCGGCGCATCAAGCCACTGGCCACCCTGCATTACCTGACGGCTTGCGGCAACGCGCAGCGCATCTGCGCGCAGATCCTGATCGAGAATCGTCACGGTCAGCTTCATGCGTTCGCCAGCGGCATTGGGGTTAGCGTACCAGTCGGTCACGATCACACCGCCATTGGAATCTGTCTGCAGCATCGGCATGAAACCGAGCGTGTCGAGGCTGGCGCGCCATAAATAGCTGTTCACACCGATTGTTGTAATGCGCGAGGCGGCAATGTCAGCCTTTGGGCGATCCTTGCCGCCGCTGGAGCAAGCAGCAAGCGTGCCGAGCGCGGCAATGGCGATCAGTGTGGAAGCAGAACGGAGCGATAACCGCGTGATCATGGCATACTTTCTTTTTGGGCAAGGAACGGCCTGACAAACACTATGGCCGCACCTGCGCACGATATGGCTAGTCGCATCTATAGCCGCTATGCCGTAATCGGCAAGCATAGTCTGGCGTATTCCTGTGAGCAATATGCCGAAGCAGGCAGGCGGCTTGAGGCGCTTATGTGTGTTTTGAGCAACAGATTATTTAAAATGCGCCAAGATGTTGGCAATGCAGGGCGGCTGAGTCTATATTCAACTCAATAATAGAGGGGACACCAGAGTCGTTTTATCATGGCCAGGTTCGGGAACAGAGTAGCAATAGCATTGGCGGGAGCCGCGATCAGTGTCGCGGTTATCCCTGCTATTGGTGCTGCCAGTGAGCTGCTTCGTGCCCGTGAAATTGCGCCTGTCTCGCTAAATGCGCTGGGCAGCATCTCTTCTTTCACCCCTTCTATCCGCGATGATAAGCTTCAATCGGCTTATGCCAAGGCGGTCTTGGGGCGTTCTACTAAAGGTTTTCGTTTCACACCAACCAGCGGCTCCATGAGTGGTCGCCGTTCGATTACTGTTTTGGTGCGCGCGGACGAGGGCAATGAACGCGCGGACGAAAGCACAGTTCAGTCGCTTGGCGTCAAGCCTCTTGCGTTTAATCTCGATGCTTCACGCGGATGGCGCAAATTTGCTTTGCCTGAAACGGTGGGCAGCAAGTCGCTTGATCCGGTCCTTTCCGATCTGGCTGGCGTTAAGAATTTCTCGCTCGAAAGCAAGGAAACATCGCGTTTGAAGGCTGGCCTTCAGTTGGATGCGAAGCGCGAATTGGGCACAGCACCACAAACTTTAGCGGGCGAGCGCCAGTATAGTGTTGATGCAGCGACCAGCTATTCGCTGACCCGCAATCTCAACGTGACCGCTGGTGTGCGCTATGCTGGCCCGGATAACCGCCTCACGCCGATTACTGACGAACGTCAGGATAATCAGGCGGTTTATGTCGGCACTATCTTCAAGTTCTAATTTTACCGGCGTTTCAGCTAGGTAAACTTCCGTTTGAGCGCCGATTCAGCGCATCAAGTTAGCGCGTCTATCGCGCCCCATCCATAACAGCCCAGAGGCACAAGGCTGCGAAACCGTTTCGTGCTCATACCCCCCAAGGCGATGACGGGCATTGCAGCATGGCGTGTCAAAGCCGCGAATCGCATACGGCCAAGGGCGCGTGCGCCGGGGTGGGATCGTGTTGGAAAGACAGGCGAGGCAAAAATAAGGTCAGCGCCGAGTCGATTGGCACGGGTGACTTCACCTAGTGTGTGGGCTGAAGCAGTGATTATCTGATGCGCGCGGCGTCTCAGCTTTTTATCATGTCGCAGTGATATATGGACGCCGCCTGCTTCATGATAAATGCTGCCGGCCAGATTGCCGACTAGCAATATATGCCTTTTGCGCTGGGCGATCCTGCGAATGCGCTTGAATAGTTTCTGGCGTTCTGGCTCTTGCGTCACATAATGGCGGAAGATGATGCCACTTCCGCGCGGTAAGCGAGCGACCGCCGTCAATATTATATCGTCTGCTACGCGTTCGTCGGTGAACAGCCAGAGTTGCGGCAGGGCATCTTTGTCTATTGAAGACGATGATTTGCGGTGGAAAGCGATCATGGCCCTCTCTATAGCCCCGCTTATGAACAGTTCCACATCAGAAGCGCTGACAGCAGTGCAAGAGACTATCACTAAGGCGGCGCGTCTGGCCGGGCGCGATGCTGAGGATATCCAGCTCATTGCCATTTCCAAGACCCAGGTTGCTGAGGCGATTGTTCCGTTGATAGAGGCGGGGCAACGAGAATTTGGCGAAAATCGCGTACAGGAAGCCAAGGCGAAATGGCCGGAATTGCGCGAGGCATACCCTGATATTGTGCTGCATCTGGTGGGACAGCTTCAAAGCAACAAGGCAGAAGAAGCTGTAGCGCTATTCGATGTTATTCACTCGTTGGATCGCCCCTCATTAGTGACTGCGCTTGCCAGGGCGATGGAAAAAACGGGCAAGCGCGTGCCTTGCTATGTGCAGGTCAATATTGGTGATGAACCGCAAAAGGGAGGCTGTGCGATCGCGGACCTCCCCGCGTTGCTCGATTCTGCCCAAGCGGCTGCGATTCCGATCGCGGGCCTGATGTGTGTGCCACCTGCTGATGTTGAAGCGGCCCCTTATTTTGCCTTGCTTGCCAAAATAGCACGAGAGCAAGGTCTTACGGGACTGTCTATGGGTATGTCGGGAGACTATGAAACAGCGGTGACGCTCGGTGCTACCTATGTGCGGGTCGGCACGGCCCTCTTTGGTGCGCGGGCCTAGGTCGTATTACCAGAAGCCAGAAAGCCGCCCCAGTTTCCTGAAGCGGCTCCCGCGATCCCTCAAGGGAATATCGTTTAGAACTTACCGCGCACTGTTATGCCGTAGGTGCGCGGCTCGGCCAGAAAAGCAGAGAAAAGCTGGGTTGAATTGGGCACTGCGCCCGCTGCAACCTGAGCGCTGTTCCCGCCGCCCTGAAGTGGCGAGTTAAACGCTACCTGCGTATATTTCTGGTTGAAGATGTTCTGTCCCCAAAACTCAACCGCCCAGCGCTCATCTGGTCCGCGCAAGCCTATCCGAGCGTTCCAGACGTCATAGCCATCCTGATTTTTTTCCGGAGCAAGGTCAGAGCCTGTATTATAGTCGCTGGTCATACGACCATCGATATATAAAAGGCCTGAGAGACCGTTCGAGCCGATCTCCGGTGTCCAGGCGAAGCTGACAGTAGTGACCAACTCCGGGGCATTACTATTGGTATTGCCCGGGAGCAGGAACAATGCCGGGTCAAGTGGTGTCTGCCCGTCGCTGCTGCCGACCAGCCGCTTGGCAAACTTCGCTTCGGCATAGGTCAGGCCGCCAGAGAGACGAACATTGCGGATCGGCGATGCGGTGAGTTCCAGCTCGATGCCCTGACTAACAAGGCCAGGCTTGGTATCGCCGCATGTGCCGCCTGCGCCCAGTGCTTCGCTGCAGCCATTGATATTCTGCACAACAAAGCCGGTTCCATTAAAGGTGTTGAGTTGGAAATCCTTAAATTCCTGACGGAATGCAGCGATATTGGCGCTCCATTTCCGCGTTGAATATTTCATGCCAATCTCGAAGGAATCGACTTTTTCTGCCGCAAATCGCAGCGTTGACGCGTCCGCATTGGAACGCGGACTGAAATAGACGAACGGGCTGACCGCTCCGCCGATTCCGGTATTGCCCAGCTCGAAGCGGTCGAGATTATAACCGCCTGCCTTATACCCCTTGGAATAGCTGGCATAGAGCAGGCTTTGGTTGCTTGGCTTAAAGGAGAGCACCGCAGTACCGGAAAGCTCACCGTCGCTGATGCTGTCATTAATATCGAGCGCATTAAGCCCTGTGCTACTGTTACCGAGGCAGGCAAGGGTGAGAATGCCACCAGCGGCTTGTGCGGCCGCCGCGCCGAAACCACCTGCGACAACCGGGGCTAGCTGCTGTTGCAGGGCGGCGCATGTCGCATTGTTGTTGTTATAGTTGGCGGATAATTTTTTGGATTCATGCGTGTAGCGCAGGCCCACAGTCAGATCGAGCCTATCTGTAATATGCACTATATTATGGGTGAAGAGCGCCCAGTTTTCACTTTTCTGATTGTGGCGCGCCTCAACATCGCCGGAGCCTGCCGGGATGTTGGCAAGAGCCGTGATTGCGGGTTCCAGAGGTCCCAGCCCTGCCCCTGCAATCAGGCTTGCAACGCCCGGAGCAGAACCACATGCGGCATAAGGAAAGCCTGTTGGTGGCAGGCCGTTGGGTGGCGAAATCGGGAAGCTCGTTGTCAACAAGCGACAGGTTGCGAAACGGCCATAGTCTGCACCGAAGCGGATATTGTCGCGCAATGTCAGCTTCTCATTGGCGTAATAGCCGCCAACCAACCAGTCTAGCTTGTCTCCAAAAGCGGAACCTTGCAGGCGCAGCTCTTGAGTAAAGGTCTTGAACTGGCGGAAGCTGTTGGGGTCTCTGTAGAGAATATCAGCGGCACCATAATCAATATCACCGAAATCCTTGGATTTATAGTTACGATAGGCGGTGATGCTGGTCAATTTCGCGTCGCCGAAATCATAATTGATCTCTGCGGAGAGGCCCCAGTCTTTCAGCTTGCTGACATATTCACGGCCCGGCGTAATATAGGCTTCGCGCGCATAGGGTGTAGGCGCAGTTGGCACGGCATTAGGTGCGATACCATTTAACACCTGAACAATGCGGTTGGTTGTCGGACTGGTTGTTGTGGTTCCCGGTGTTGCGCCCGGAATGACCTCGCGCGTCGAGATATAGGTTGCCGCGCAGCAGCTTTCGTCGCGGTTGGTATAATCCGCGATCAGGCGGATAGAGAGGTCATCGGTCGGCTCGATCAAAGCCTGCCCACGGAGGAAATAGCGGTCGCGGTCATTGGCATCGCCAATTTTAGCGCCTGTGCCATCGACAAGGTCCATAAAGCCGTCACGCTGTGACCATACGCCATCCAGGCGTAGTGCCACTTGTTCGCTGACCGGGCCTGTGATGCTGGCAGAGGCGCGCCAGTAATCATAATTGCCGTAAGTGATCTCGCCCTTGGCGCCGAAGGTGAATTCCGGCTGTTTGGAGACGATGTTAATCAGGCCAGCAGATGCATTGCGGCCAAACAATGTGCCTTGCGGTCCGCGCAGCACTTCGATGCGCTCAATTTCGCCAAGGTCGGTCAGGCCCGCACCGGTGCGTGAACGATAGACGCCGTCAATAAAGACCGCGACTGAGCTTTCGAGGCCGGGGTTATCGCCCACTGTGCCAATGCCGCGAATACGCGCTGAGCCATTGGCTTCCGAACCTGTTGATGAGACGAGCAGTGAAGGCGCAAGCTGGTTCAATTGTCGGATGTCGTTTGCGCCACTGTTTTGCAAGTTGGCGGCAGTCACTGCCGAGACGGCGATTGGCACGTCTGAGAGTGGACTGGCGCGCCGTGTCGCTGTGACGATAATGGCATTATTATCATAGTCATTTTCCGCTTCTGCGGCGGCAGTGTCATCAACAGCAGGAGACGCTCCTTCCTGCGCGTAAGACGATGTAGCGAAAACAATAGCAGCCATTGCTGCACTGTTGGATAGCAACCGAAGGCCGTTTTTCATAATGGCACCCTTTCCTATGCATGGCATTCTTTGGCCATGTCCTTTGTCTGTGGAATCAGTATGAGCGATATTCTTTGTCTGACAAGAGGAACTGTAGAAATGATAAACGGTCTGGCGCATCAAAGTTTCCGCAGATAGAAAAAATAGCTGACTTATTATAGCTTTGCCGAGAGGCGATGGCTCTATTATAGGCTCATTTCATGACCAGAATCTTATCCGATACCCATGATTCATGCTGCGTTGCAGCTATTTATAACTTCGTCTCTTTTGATGATCCGCAAGCCGTGCAGGCGCAATTGCAAGAGAGGTGCGAAGCACTCGGTATAAGCGGCACCATGATCATTGCACATGAGGGGTTAAATGGCACAGTTGCTGGTGGGCATAATGCCATAGCGCAGCTGGTTGGCTTTATACGCAGCCTGCCCGGATGCGCAGACATAGAGGTTAAATATTCCTACGCCGACAGCCCTCCTTTTCCGCGTATGAAGGTGAAGTTTAAACGCGAGATTGTGACACTGGGGCTGGAAGGTGTGGACCCTGTCAATAATGCGGGCATTTATGTGGAACCGCAGGATTGGAATGCACTGATATCGGACCCTGACACTGTCGTCATTGATACGCGTAATTATTATGAGTGCGAAATTGGCACATTTTCCGGCGCCATAAACCCAGAAACCCGTAATTTCAGGGAGTTTCCTGAATGGTTCGCCCGCACTCGTGAACGCTGGGAAGAGGAAGGGAGGGCGCCGCCTAAAATTGCTATGTTTTGCACAGGTGGGATCAGGTGTGAAAAGTCCACGGCAATGGCGCGCTCTATGGGCTGTGAAGAAGTCTATCACCTCAAGGGAGGCATATTGAAATATCTTGAGGAAGTACCGAAGCAAGAAAGCCTGTGGGAAGGCAATTGTTTCGTCTTTGATAAGCGTGTTTCTGTCACGCATGGCCTGGCGCTGACGGATGATGTCATGTGTGAGACATGTAACTGTGCTTATTCCGGTTCAAGCGAACATATCTGCCCTGGTGAGCAGCGCTGATCCGATTGCAATATAGGCAGGCAAAAAAAAGCCGCCCCGAAGGACGGCTTGAAAAGTTTTAGGAGAGGATGCCTGAAAGGCGAGTTTCTTTTGCACTCGCAGCACAAATGCTGCAAGTGCGAAAAGAAGATTTACGATTGCAAAAATTGCAACTGTTGCTTGAAGCGCACACTATCTGAACCAAATTGGTTCTATATGTAAATTAAGGTCAATGCCCTGCCTGCGGGCCGCGTTGTAGCCCTGATTCAGCAAGTTGTGCGTCGATCTGCGCCATAAGCCGATCCAGCCCGGCTTCATCTTTGGCCTCTGCCCTGGCTACGAGAACATCCTGTGTGTTGGATGCGCGCAGCAACCACCAGCCATCATCTGTGTTCACACGTGCACCATCGGTGTCGTTGACATTGGCCCCTGTTGTCTTGAGCCGTACCAGCACCTCGTCGATCACGGCAAATTTGCGGCTTTCATCAACCTGAAAGCGCATCTCTGGTGTATTCACCATAGCGGGCATCTCGCTGCGCAACTGTGTCACGCTCTTGCCGAGCGAAGTTGCTGCGCGAATCAGACGGATCGCGGCATAGAGCGCATCGTCGAAACCGTAAAATTCATGCTTGAAGAACACATGACCGCTCATTTCACCTGCGAGTGGGCTGTCAGTTTCCTTCATTTTGGACTTAATCAGGCTGTGCCCCGTTTTCCACATCAGTGGTTCTCCGCCCAGCTCAGCCACGCGATCATAGAGCGCCTGACTTGCCTTCACATCCGCGATAATCGTGGACCCCGGAAGCTCTCTGAGTACTGGCTCGGCATAGATGGAGAGCAGCTGATCACCCCAGATCACCCTGCCTTCACCGTCAATCGCGCCAATCCGGTCGCCGTCACCATCAAAAGCTACGCCGAAATCGAGCTTCTTTTCCGCGACAAGCGCTTTGAGGTCCGCCAGATTCTTCTCTTCAGTAGGATCAGGGTGATGATTGGGAAAATTGCCGTCGACATCGGTGAAGAGCGTGTAATGCTCACCCGGCAGGAGCTTGATGAGCTTCTCTACAATCGGGCCGGCGACTCCATTGCCTGCATCCCAGCCGATGCGATAGGCCGCTCCGTCGAAATTTTCGACCAGCCTTGCTACATAGCGATCCATAATGTCGACTTGCTCGCTGTCGGCCGTGCCGGTGTCCCAGTCTCCGTCCGAAGCCATTTTGCCAAGGCGTTGGATATCCTGACCGAAAAATGGCCGGTGCTGAAATACCATTTTGAAGCCATTATAATTGGCGGGGTTATGGCTGCCGGTTATTTCGATGCCGCCGTCTACATCCAGCACCGCCTCGGCATAATATAGCATTGGCGTTGGCCCTTCGCCAATACGCACAGCATATATGCCACTGTCGTTCAGCCCCTTGACCAGTGCGGCTTCCAATATCGGTGAGCTGACACGGCCATCATAGCCTACAGCGACCTTCGCGCCGCCTGCGCGTGCGATCAAAGTACCAAAGCCGCGCCCGATAGCATAGGCATCTGCCTCGCCGAGTGTCTCGCCGATGATGCCGCGTATGTCATACTCGCGAAGGGAGGTCGGGTGGAATAGGTGGGTCATTGCGTGTCCTGTATCTCACGGAAAAGGTTAGTGTTCAGAATGCGACCGAGGTTTTTCAGTAGCGTGACGGAGTAATATATCACGCGCTTCGTTTATTTTTTCTGCAAGCGCCTGTGTGCCGCCCGCGTCGGGATGTGTTTTTGTGATAAGTCGCCGGTGTGCCGCACGAATTGCCTGCTCATCGGCTCCGGTTTCCAGCCCAAGCAGCGCTCTGGCATCACGCACAGTGCGGCTCTCGTTGGCGGATTGCATGGCCTCGGGCCGGAACTTTCTAACCCGGGGACGCCGGAACCGGCGCACGGCATAGAATATTGATAGTGCCAATGGCGCACCGCCGATGACCGGATTGCCACGCGCGGCCATTGCTGCGCCGACAATGGCAAGGCCCAGCATGGCACCGTCGGTTAAGGTCATACGCTGCAACCGCCCGGTCCATATCAACCAGGCCGCCAAAGCCACCAGAATCAGCGCGAGAAAACCCATCAGGCGGCGCTCGGCTCTTCTTCTTTAGCTTTTGCTGCTAGCTGCGGCATATCCGGTAGCGCCAGCCCGGCGACCATTTCGCGCAATTCCTGTCGTGCTGTAACATGGGCAAAGCCCATGCCGCCCAGATGCCCTTTATCGAGCAGGGTCAGGCCGGAAGGGAAGAGTTCGCGGAAGATCACGCGTTCGGACAGGCCGGGAATTACCCGGAAGCCAACGCGCTTTGATAATTCGTTGAGCGCCTCGCCGACGCGGCGCATGTTGCGCGCTTCGAGATGCTGGAGGCGGTTACGCAGCACAACCCAATCGATGGTGACGCCATCTCTGGCGCGCACTTTGCGGGCATCAAAAATCAGCTCTGAATAAAAGGAGAGCCGCTTTACCTTATAGGTGTCAGCATCCACCTGACCGATCAGATCGAAATCGACAAAGCTGTCATTCATCGGAGTAACCAGCGTATGGGCGCGTGTGGCCATATATTTGGCAAACGCATCATCACGGCCCGGCGTATCGATGATAACGAACTGGTTGCGCTCCGCCAAAGTGCGATACTGCTTTTCCAGTGCGGCGTCGTCACTGCCGGTAAACACTTCAAACTCAGGGATAGGCAGGTCGATCTTGCGGCGACGCATCGTTTCTGTGCGGTTTTCAAGATAGCGGGTGACGGTGCGCTGGCGCGGATCAAGGTCCAGCATTGCCACTTTGTGGCCCTGCGCCGCAAGCGCGACGCCTGTATGCACAGCGGTGGTGGATTTGCCGGTGCCGCCTTTCTCATTAGCGAAAACGATAATATGACATTGATCACCGGACATGAAGATTCCACTATCCCTTCGAATATATATAAGCTGTGTCGCGCCATGCCCACTATCGGGTTTATAGCAGCATCAGATAGAAGCCTTACCGGAGCCTTTTTCACCGTGCAAATTATCCGTGACGTCAAAACCCTTCGACAGGCCATTTTTTCTCTTCGTAATAGTGGCGAGACTGTCGCAATGGTGCCGACAATGGGCGCACTGCATGAAGGGCATATGAGCCTTGTGCATGAAGCAAAGCGCCATGCAGACCATGTCGTGGCGTCCATTTTTGTTAACCCGACTCAGTTTGGCCCAAATGAAGATCTGGAGGCCTACCCGCGTCAGGAAGCCCAGGATGCCGCCATGCTGGAGGCAGAAGGCGTTGCGATTCTCTGGGCACCGACTGTAGGTGAAATGTACCCGGAGGGCTTTGCGACAAATATATCGGTAAGCGGCGTGAGCGAGGGGTTGTGCGGTGGTGCGCGGCCGGGGCATTTCGATGGGGTAGCCACGGTCGTTACCAAGCTGCTGAATCAAGCCCAGCCTGACGTCGCTCTCTTTGGCGAAAAAGATTATCAGCAGCTTGCTGTCATTCGGCGGTTTGTGAGAGACCTTGATATGCCGGTCGAGATTGTCGGCGTGCCCACGGCGCGTGCGGAAGATGGCCTCGCTCTTTCTTCGCGTAATGCTTATCTTTCAGATGACGAACGCGCGCGTGCGCCTGTGTTGAATCAGGCAATGCGCGATGCAGCGGAAGCGATGGTGTCTGGTAAAGCGCCGTCGGCTGCCATTGCCGAAATTCGGGCGCGCCTCGAAGAGGAAGGCTTCGGACCTATCGATTATATCGAGTTACGCGATGCTGATTCGCTTGAACAGCTAGGCCAGCTCAATCGCCCTGCCCGATTATTAGTTGCGGCCCGTTTGGGCGCTACCCGCCTTATCGATAATATTGCGGTAAAATCAGGCGCATAAAGACTTTGTGAAGACATTGGCCGCATAGTCAAAATGCTATTAACGAAATCTTAGCCATGATTCGTGAAGTTGTGCCCCATCAAAAAACCTGAGGGGGTTTGATTGTGGCAAATAGTATGAAGTCAGCGCAGTTTTTAATTGAGAGCCGGTTGGCCGATGCAGCGCGCGGAGATGCAGAGGCCTGTTATGATCTGGGTATCGCCTATAGCTGTGGCACAGGTGGTGTCGATATTGATCTCATAGAAGCGCATAAGTGGTTTAATCTGTCGGCTTTGGCGGGCAGTGAAGCGGGTCAGCAGCTTCGTGGCGAAGTCGCTGAAGATATGACAGCCCGTGAAATTTCAGAAGCGCAACGACAGGCGCGGGCTTGGCTTTCTGCCACCAGTGTTCGCAACGCAGCTTAGAATTTATTCTGACTTTTTAAACGGTGTGCGCTCGCTGAGCCATGCCCGGTCGTGTTCGACCGCTTGCCTTTCCTGATCGAGAAAGTGCGCAACAGCCGCGCGGAAATTGTCGTCGGCAATATAATGCGCTGACCATGTAGCGACCGGCACATAGCCTCGCACCAGCTTATGCCCGCCTTGCGCGCCCGCCTCGACGCGTTTGAGGCCATGAGTGATCGCAAAATCAATCGCCTGATAATAGCATAGTTCAAAATGCAGGAAGGGCACATCCTCGATGCAGCCCCAATAGCGCCCATAGAGCGTGTCCGCGCCGATCAGGTTGAGCGCTCCGGCTATCGGCTGGCCATCGCGCAGCGCCAATATCAGTACGATCTTATCTGCCATGCGTTGACCTATAAGATCAAAAAAACTACGCGTGAGGTATGGTGTGCCCCATTTGCGCGCGCCAGTGTCCTGATAAAATTGCCAGAAAGCATCCCAATGCTCGGATTGAATCGATTTTCCGGTTAGCTGGACGATTTCCAGCCCCTCTTGCGCCTTGCGCCGTTCTTTGCGCAATGTTTTGCGTTTGGCGCTGGAGAGAGCGCCCAGAAAATCGTCGAAGCTCTCATAGCCGGCATTCTCCCAATGGAACTGGCTGTCTTGGCGGATCAGCCACCCGGCTTGCTCGAACAATGGAATTTGTTCAGGCGCAACGAAGGTAGCATGAGCAGAGCTGAGGTCATTTTGATCGACAATCTGCTCAGCGGCGCTGATCAGGCCGAAGGCAAGTTCGGTTTGTGCTTCATCGGCGAGCAGCAATCGCCTGCCTGGCACGGGCGAGAAGGGCACGGCTATCTGGAGCTTGGGATAATAGTCTCGCCCTGCCCGCGCCCATGCCTGTGCCCAATTATGATCGAACACATATTCGCCCTGGCTATGACCTTTGATGTAGGCGGGCGCACAGGCGAGCATTTCGCCCTGCTCACCCTCAATCATAATAGGCACCGCCTGCCAGCCTGTGCCGGGGCCAACACTGCCCGATTCTTCGAGCGCGGAGAGAAAAGCATGGCTGAGGAAGGGATCATCATTGCCGGCACATGCATTCCATTGTGCGGCATCAAGCCCGGTTATGCCCGGCGCGATATGCGCAGCCAGTCCGGTCATTGGTTCTCTGTCGGCCATATTATTTTTCGTTCAGATCCTCATAAATGGGCGCGTCTGCTTCATCCTCAACGGTGCGCCATTGTTCAGCAGTGCGCACGGTCCAGCTCAATAGTGGAAACCCCTTAGCGCGGGCTTTGGCGGCAAAGCGGCTGGGCAGATCGTTAATATCATATGCCAGAAAATCGGGATGCGCATAGCGCATTACAAGATGGCGTGTCAGCGAAGAGCGCAATCCGCCTTCGCCCGTTTCCGTGACGACAAGACCGCGCACGACATGTGACGCGTGTGTACGAAACCAGCGGGAGACACCAGGGTGGAAGGACATGACCGCTACTGGCCCTTCATACGCTACAAGGTCTTTGTTCACTGCGCGGCAAAGAGTATCGACAGTGTCACCGGCGTCGATTTTCAGCTCAATGAGCAACGGTACTTTGCCGTTCACTACCCTCAATAGCGCGGATAGCGTAGGAGCAACGCCATTGTCGCCGCGCAAAGGCAGCGCTTCTAGAGAGAGAGAATCCTGATGGGCAAACAGGCCTGTCGAGTCGGTGAGCCTGTCGAGCATTTCGTCATGGAAGGCATATACAATGCCATCTGCAGAGCAACGCACATCGCATTCTATGCCATTCCCTTGGGCAATCGCGGCTTTAAATGCACCCATGCTGTTTTCCAGCGGAGCCTGCCCCTGATGCAGTCCGCGATGGGCATAGTGCCAGCCCTTCAGAAAGCTGACGCGGTCGGGCGAGGGGGGCGGGGGCAGAAACATTGCAAAGGTCATGCCGTTGCCACTACTGGTGGTGGTGCACCCAGCAGTTTCTCTCTGATCCACGCCTCGGCTTCGACCCAAGTATCGATGCGGGCATGAGCCATCGGGGCTTTGGGAATGCCCGGTGCCAGCTCTGGTTCTCCGACCATATGGAGCCGCCAGGCTTCCGGCAGGTGCTTTGCCATAGATTCGTGATGGAGCGCCAGATCATCGACAAAAACGACGGCGCTTGCTTTATGCGCCTCTGCCAGCTTGCGGGCAGGCTTGCCTTTGCCGCCCTGGTTCCAGTGTACATCATGCGTCACGCCAAGATTGCGTAATTGTTCAATGCGGTCAGCATGCGCAGATTCACCGATATTGGTCAGCACGACTATATTGGCGATGTCGGAAAGCCGCTCCAATGTTTCCAGCGCGCCTGCTATGGGGTTTTGCCGATGCATTTCCGTCTTGAAAAAGCCGTTGAGCATATCCCAGACTTCGCCTTGTTCCAGCACGGTGCCACAGGCCTTACGGCGCAATGCATTGACGAAGCTATGGTCTGAAAAGTCGAAATGTACATCATGCACTTCGTCCAGCCATGCACGAAATGGTACGACCATATGCAGCAGCACTTCATCGCAATCGGTAATGATAAGCGGGCGGGTCATCGGGTCAGCTCTTGTGATGCCGCGACCAGCTTTTCGGGGGCAAGCTCTAGTGCATCGGCACAGGCCAGCAGGTCAGGCTCATGCGCGCCCAGAAAATCTAACGTTGCGGCCAACAGGGTCGGATCATCTGCCCCTGCGCGCAATTGCTCGGCATCAAGGCCGGTCAGCCCGAGAAAACGATGGGCACGATCTTCTTCCGAGAGTATCCAGCTCAGAGCGAGCAGCGCTATGACATCCGGCTCCGAGTCATTGAACGGGGGGCCATTGCCATTTTGTGCCAAGGGGCGCATGACTATTCTCCAGAGATATGAAATATGAGGTTATACGGCCGAAATGCGGAGTGACAGGTGACAAAGCGCATTCTCGTTGTCGAGGACAATGAGCTTAACCTCAAGCTTTTTTGTGACCTGCTCAAGGCACATGGCCATGAAGCGCGCGCAGTGTCTGATGGCCGTGAGGTGTTGCAAGAGGCGCGCAGCTTTGCGCCGGACCTTGTCATTATGGACATTCATCTGCCGCATATCAGCGGGCTAGACCTGATATTGGCACTGAAAGCCGATGATGGGCTGAAACATGTGCCGATCATGGCGGTTACAGCCTATGCGGGCAAAGGCGATGAGGACCGTATTCGTGCTGCGGGCGCTGAGGCCTATGTTTCCAAACCTATTTCGGTGATCAAGTTTGTTGATGTTGTAGGGTCGTTGCTTTCCATATAATGGGCCCGCGCGCTATCTGTTTCAGGCATGAAAAAAGCCCGTACCTAATGGCCGGGCTTCGTTCAGCATCAGCAATGCACATGCGAAACGCATGTGCAGCCTGATTATTTGATTTTGGCTTCCTTGAAATCGACGTGCTTGCGTACGACGGGGTCATATTTGCGCATGCTCATCTTTTCCGTCTGCGTGCGCGGATTCTTCTTCGTTACATAGAAGAAGCCCGTGTCAGCGCTGCTTACAAGCCTGATTTTTACAGTGGCTGACTTGGCCATGGCCCGTTCCTTCAAAAATTCCGTTGAAAAAATAAGGCGGCCCTTGCAAGCCGCCGCTTTCAGCGCGCGCTCATGAGGCAGTTTTGCCCGCTTGTCAACATCGGGATGCGCGTGCCACCCGGCTTCAAGATAAAATACTGGCTAAATTAACGCAGGTTTACGGGCTTTTAAGGCTTTAGGCGCATTCTTTCTCATAGGGGACAGGGAGAAGTGAAATGCATTATGACGCACTGGGGACTGTCCGCTCTGGCCTGAAAAGCCGAATCGATGCGATTGCTGCCGAACATGGCCACATCAGCCTGCCGCAGATTTGTGAACAACTGGACCGTATCCGTCATGATGCGCGTGCGCACGGGCTGGGTCCGGTAGAGCGAATCGCCTCGACACTGGAAACCGCCTTGGCAACTGACAGTCTTGGCCCTGTTCTCTTGTCCTACCTTGATCTGATGCGTGATGCTGTTGAATGCGAAGACAGTAGCCCGGAAGCCAGCACCACTTATCTCGCTGCACTATCGATGCGGATCGGCCACTGATTCCACTTTTCTGCTGCTTTGCGCCAGCGCTTATTCCCATGAGTGCGTGACGCGCGCTGCAAAATGATGAATATGCTTGCCTCATGGACGCTTTTCTTCTTGCCCTCTTCTTATCCCTGATACTGGCAAGTGGCGGCAAAGGGCCGCTGATCGTGCAGGCGCTGCGGGCCCGATATAGTAATGAAGCGGCCATTACTTCTGCCGTTCTCATCGGTCTGGCCGCCAATGTTACCCTATCCATAGTCGCTGGCGCATTTATTGCGCGCATGTTGACACCTGAAGCGCGAAGCCTTTTCTTCGCTGTAGCTTTGGGTGCAGGTGGGGCTGGGCTGCTGTTCACGGCGAAGCCGCCCTCTATGGCTGATAAAGGCGCTCAGAGCAGCAGCGCCGCCGCTTTCTTCACCAGCGGCTTCAGGATCTTTATACATAGTCTGGGCGATGGGGCTCAGTTTATGATCGTCGGGCTGGCTGCTTCACGCGCAGTTCCTGGGCTGGCTGGGGCAGGGGGATGGATAGGATGCGTAGTGGCGTGTCTGTTTCTTCCGCCCTTACTGCGAGGGGCCATATCCTTGACTCTTGTCAAAGCCTTGCGGATTGGCGTCGCTATACTGCTCATGCTGTTTGCTTTTTTTGTTGCGATGAATGCTCTGCGACTGATTTGATTGATAAAATCGATCAGACAGACCGGGTTTATCCACAAGGCGCATGGCACAAACTATGCCATCATGCGTTGGGTGAGCAGAAACAAAGGAGAATTTATGGCACCGAAGAAGCAGAAACCTGCAGACCAGAAATTGAAAACGCCTACTGACCTTGCGAGCAATGAGGTCAGGACGGTTGCACAGGCGCTGAACGGCCTTCTGGCGGATAGTTATGCGCTGTATCTGAAGACCAAGAATTTTCACTGGCATGTCTCTGGCCCGCATTTTCGGGATTATCACCTGCTTTTCGATGAGCAGGCGGCGCAAATTCTTGCGACGACAGATCTGATCGCAGAGCGCGTGCGCAAAACAGGCAATGTCACGCTACGCTCGATAGGCGATATATCGCGTCACCAAACGCTCACCGATAATGATGCTGAGTTTGTTAGTGCTAAGGACATGCTTGATGAACTGCGCGAGGATAATCTTGCGCTTGTGCAAATATTGCGCGGCGTGAAAGAGGCGGCGACTGCGGCAGGTGACAATGCGACTGAAGGGCTGGTCGATGATTGGACAGACCAAGCAGAGCAGCGGGCGTGGTTCCTGTTCGAATCCGGGCGCGGTACCTGATTGCCAAGATGCCTGCTTTTGCAGCGAATCGATAAGAAAAGGGCCAAGGTTGCTGTGAACCTCGGCCCTTTTTCTATAGTCTTACGGCTATTTTAGAAGCGTCAGTCAGTCTTGGGCTGCAAATTGACGGCGGCATATTTGCCACGACGATCAACCTCAATGTCGAAATCAAGACGATCGCCTTCATTCAGGTTCGCCATTCCAGCGCGTTCAACAGCGCTGATATGTACGAAAGCATCCGGCTGGCCATCGTCACGCTGAATAAAGCCGAAACCCTTCATTGCGTTGAAGAATTTCACGGTACCACTGGCATGTTCACCGGTGAGCTGGCGCTGCGGGCCACCACGGTCGCCGCCGCCGAAGCCGCCTTCGCGTGGTTCGCGTGGGCGTTCAACAACGGGAAGAGGTTCGCCTTCAATCTTCAGATCGGTAGCGGAAATCTTGCCGCCACGGTCAACCAGAGTGAAGCCAAGCGGCTGTCCTTCAGCGAGGCCGGTAAGGCCCGCTTGCTCAACAGCGCTAATATGTACGAAAACATCTTCTTCGCCGTCATCACGGACAACAAAGCCGAAACCTTTCTGACCGTTGAAGAATTTTACAACGCCTGTGCCTTCGCCGACAACTTGAGCTGGCATCCCGCCACGGCCACCGCCGCCGCCAAATCCGCCGCGACCACCGCCGCCGCCAAATCCGCCACGGTCTCCACCGCCGAAACCGCCGCGATCACCAAATCCGCCGCCGCCGCCGCGATCTCCAAAACCACCACGATCACCGAAACCGCCGCGATCTCCACCAAAGCCACCGCCTTGTTCCGGGAAACCACCAAAATCGTCACCGCCGAAACTATCGCGCTTGTCCCTGCCGCGTCCGCGGCGACCTCTATCAAAACTCATGCCCTGTTAGTCACTTTCGCTTCGTCCAAAAACTATTCGGATGAACATGCCGGACGAAGAACATGCAGAATCCACCGCACAATTATAATACGGTCAGAGAATCACTATAAACAAGTTTCTGCGCTAGTGCGACTGTTTTTCTTCTTGACCTTTAGAGTCAGTGGTAAGTTGTTCAGGGTCTGGTCTGCCCGGAACCACGTACTATCCATTTATAGGTTGTAAGTCCTTCCAGTGCGACTGGGCCGCGTGCATGCAAACGGCCTGTAGAAATACCGATTTCTGCGCCCAGGCCGAACTCTCCACCATCAGCAAATTGGGTTGAAGCGTTCAGCATGACGATGGCACTGTCTACACCATTGAAAAAGCGTTCAATCGCCTCTTCTTCCTCCGCTATAATGGCGTCAGTGTGGCCGCTGGAATGCGCTGAGATATGATCCAGGGCCGAGTCGATATCATCGACTTGTGCGGCGGAAACGATCGCATCGAGATATTCAGTGTCCCAATCTTCGTCTTCGGCTGCCGTTACACGCGTGTCGATAGCTTGTATGGCTTCGTCGCCGCGTACAGCGCATCCGGCATCGAGCAAGGCTGCGATAACCTGGTCCTTCGCGGCGAAGTCTTTATCAAACAGCACGGTTTCTGTGGCACCACAAATGCCGGTCCGGCGCATTTTGGAATTAACGACGAGGTCGCGCGCCATATCCGGGTCTGCTGAGCTATGCACATAGCTGGTGTTCATGCCATCGAGATGGGCAAGCACAGGCACGCGCGCCTCTTCCTGCACGCGCGCTACCAGTGATTTTCCACCGCGCGGTACGATGAGGTCGATCAGGCCTGCGGCGCGCAGCATGGCGCCTACAGCGGCCCTGTCTGTCGTGGGGACGAGCTGGATGGCATCGCCCGGCAGGTCTGCGGCTTCCAAGCCTTCGACCATTGCGGCATGAATGGCCCGGTTGCTCTCAATCGCTTCGCTGCCGCCGCGCAAGATTGCGGCATTGCCTGCGCGCATGCATAGTGCCGCGGCGTCCGCCGTTACATTGGGCCGGCTCTCATAGATGATACCGATAACGCCAAGTGCTACGCGCTTGCGCTGCAAAATCATGCCATTGGGGCGGCTGGATTCGTCAATAATCTCGCCGAGAGGATTGGGCAGGTGGGCCACTTGCTCAACGCCCGCAGCAGTGCCTTCAATCCGCCCTGCGTCGAGCCGTAGACGGTCGAGCAGCGCTGCGGACAGGCCGTTAGTCGCGGCATTATCCATATCCTGCCCATTGGCACGGCAGATGGCATCTGTGTGATCGCGCAGAGCCTGTGCGGCGAGTTCTAGCCCGCGTGCTTTTTGTTCATCGCTGATCTGCATGAGTTGCCCACAGGCGGCGCGCGCTTTGGCAGCCATAGCGGCGATCAGCATTTCGGGGGACTGGGTCATATCGTTCATGATGCGCTCAATGTTTTCGGTGATATATTCATGGTTGGTCAATATCATGTCTAGCATGATGTTTCGCACGCTAAAAGCAAGGCCTGCGAGCTAATCATATTAGCTCATCCCGCAAGCTAATCATTGTCTAACATGGCTTGGCCGGATAAGGGAGCGCAATGACAGTCTATTTTCATGAAGAAGACCTCCCGGCCGACGTGCTGGCGAACGGTCCCATCGCCATCGATACCGAAACTATGGGTCTCATCACCCCGCGTGACCGATTGTGCGTTGTGCAGATCAGCGATGGGCAGGGCGATGAGCATCTTGTGCGTTTCAGTCCGGGCAGCAGCTATGATGCGCCTAATCTGAAAGCGATCATCTCGGACCCCGCTCGCCTGAAGCTGTTTCACTTTGGTCGCTTTGATATTGCGGCTCTCCAACATTATCTTGGTGTGCTTGCCGCGCCGGTATATTGTACCAAGATCGCTTCGCGTCTTGTGCGCACCTATACGGACCGCCACGGCCTTAAGGAGCTGGTACGCGAGCTGTTGAGTCAGGAAATCAGCAAGCAGCAGCAAAGCTCGGATTGGGGTGGCCCGGTGCTGAGTGAGGCGCAGCGGGATTATGCGGCATCTGATGTGCGCTATCTGCATGCGCTACGTGAAGAACTGAACAAAAGACTGGAGCGGGAAGGGCGCATGGAAATGGCGCAGGCCTGTTTCGATTTTCTGCCGCACCGCGCTTTGCTCGATCTGGCCGGTTGGCCGGAAACCGATATTTTTGCACATATGTAAGCTTGTCAGGAGCCACGCACGACTGCCATGTCTCGCCTAGCCGACACCCAGCGCACAGCGCGCCAGCATTGGGCCTTGCCCGGTGGGTCGCATGACCGGCTGATCCGGGTGTTGAAGGCCGTGTTGCCTGTGGCTGTGGGGGTGTTGGCGGCATTTTTGGCGGTGACACCGTTCACCTTACAGGGCGAAGTCAGCTTCGTACTCGACAAGAATGAGGTCGATGTAGCAAGTGAGCGTATGCGTGTGCGCGAGGCGCTTTATCGTGGGGAGGATAGTAAGGGGCGCCCCTTCTCCCTGCGTGCTGGCTCTGCTGTTCAAAAAACCTCGCGTGACCCGGTTGTGGAAATGCGTGATCTTTCTGCGCGTCTGTTGATGAGCGATGGTTCGGCTGTGCTTACTGCGCAGCAAGGGCGCTATAATATGGAAAGCGAACAGGTGCGTGTGGATGGGCCGGTGCAATTTTCTTCGGCACAAGGATACCGGCTCACGACGCGTGATGTGAATATTGACCTTAAAGCGCGGCGCATGCGCAGTGATGAGCGGGTTTATGGCCGTATGCCGATTGGCACATTCGATGCAGACCACCTCAACGCCGATCTCGATGCCCGCAACGTCACGCTTGAGGGCAATGCGCGCTTGCGTATCGAGCAAAATGCGATCAAAGGGCGATGACATGAGACAGTCCTATTTTCTAGCTTCCCTTTCGCTTCTGGTTGGAGCAGGCGGGGCGTTCCTTTACGGTTCTTTTGGCTCGGCGGCACAGGCACAGCTGTTGCGTGGACATGATAGTAATGCACCGGTTAATTTCGCAGCGGACCGGATCGAGGTGCAGGACCGGGCGGACCGGGTTGTTGTTTCAGGCAATGTACGTGTGACGCAAGGCGGCCTTACGCTCGATTCCACACGTATGACTGTGGCCTATCGTAACACTGGTGGCATAGAGATTGACCGCATCGATGCGACGGGGAATGTCCGCGTGTCGCGAGGTAACGAACGGGCGCGCGGTGATGTCGCTATCTATGATCTTAATAATCGCCTTATCACCATGCTTGGCAATGTTGAGCTGACCCAAGGTGCAAACCGCCTGACAGGTGGGCGGCTGGTGATGGATCTGCAAAGCGGGCGCTCCACTGTCGATGGCCGTGCGGCAGCGCCGGGCGTGAGCGGGAGCGCGAGTGGGCGTGTCACAGGCACGTTCACAGTTCCTGAGCGTGATTGATAGTTTCCCGTAATTTCTTCTGAAAGTCTGAAATATACCGCAAAAACACGCATGTTTATGGCTTATGCCGTTGCACCGGCGGCATAGTCATGCATATGGTCATGCACAAAGCTTGCCAGTTTTCACAGGTGAGGCGAATTTTTAGTTCTCCTTAACCATATTCATGCCAGACAGAGACAAATGATGGATGACCTTGCAGTAATGGACCAGCTTGCCAAACAAGGTGAAGACAGCGCCGATGCGCTGACCCGCAATGGCGGGCTGGAGGTCGTCTCTATAGCCAAAAGCTATGACAAGCGCCCGGTCCTCACCGATGTTTCGTTGACGGTGGCCAAGGGCGAAGTGGTCGGGTTGCTTGGGCCCAATGGCGCGGGCAAGACGACCTGCTTCTATTCTATCATGGGGTTGGTGAAGCCCGATAGCGGGCGTATCGCGCTTGATGGCCATGATATCACCGGCCTGCCCATGTATCGCCGCGCGATTCTTGGCATTGGCTACTTACCTCAGGAAACATCGATTTTTCGTGGTATGACGGTTGAACAGAATATATTGGCGGTGCTGGAGCTGGCAGAGCCAGATGCCGAGGCACGGGAGAAGCGGCTGGATGAGCTTCTCGACGAATTTGGCCTTGAGCGCTTGCGGGACAGCTCCGCGATGGCGCTGTCGGGTGGTGAGCGCAGGCGGTGTGAAATTGCGCGCGCGCTGGCCGCTAACCCTTCTATCGTGCTGCTGGATGAACCGTTTGCGGGCATCGACCCTCTGTCTATCGCAGACATCCGTGATCTGGTGAAGCAGCTGCGTACGCGGGGCATCGGCGTTTTGATTACAGATCATAATGTCCGCGAAACGCTGGAAATTGTCGACCGAGCCTGCATTATCTATGATGGGCAGGTATTGTTTACCGGTAGCCCCGCCGAGCTGGTAGCCAATTCCGATGTGCGCCGCCTCTATTTGGGCGAGAGCTTCTCGCTGTGATATGAATAGGCGCGCGCAATAATGGCATTGGGGCCGCGCCTCGATCTGCGACAAAGCCAGTCGCTGGTGATGACGCCGCAATTGCAGCAGGCGATCCGTTTGCTCGCACTCTCCAATGTGGAAATAGAAACCTATATCGCAGGTGAGCTGGAGAAAAATCCGTTGTTGGAGATGGCCCGCGATGAGGCGTCGGGTGACGGTAGCGCCGATGATGGCACGTCATCAGAGCCAGAAGGGCAGGGTGATGCTACGGCTGGAACGAACGAAGCTGCAAGCGATGCAATGATGCATGATGGCGCATTGGTTTCGGAAAGCCCGCTTGATGTTGGTAACGCCAGTGATGCAAATGGCGATAGCGATGATGCAGGACCTTCAGCAAAGCATAGTGAAGGTTTGAGCGGTGCGGGCGGTGTGTCGGGCGAATATTCCAATGCTGGCGGCTCAGGCCAGGACGGGCCTGATTTCGATAGCTTTGCCGCAAGCGAGACCGGTCTGCACGAACATTTGATGGATCAGGCGCGCATGCGCTTGTCAGGCATGGAGTTGCTCATCGCCAGCCAGTTGATCGGTCAGATTGACGAGGCGGGGTATCTCGAAAGCGACCTGCTTCAGCTCGCTTATGCGCTCAAGGTAGCGCATGCAGATGTCGAGGCGGTGCTTGCTATTGTACAAAGCTTTGATCCTATCGGTGTGGGTGCGCGCAGCCTGTCGGAATGCCTTATGCTCCAAGCACAGGAAGTGGATCGCTGTGACCCTGCTATGGCGACGCTGATCGCTAATCTTGACCTGCTCGCCAAAGGCGCTTTCGTCCAATTGCGCCGTATTTGCGGCGTCGATGAAGAAGATCTGGCCGATATGATCCGTGAGTTGCGCAGCTATGACCCAAAGCCGGGCCTGCGTTTTGCCAGCGATGATAATCAGACGGTTATCCCCGATATTTTCATTACGCCGAAAGAGGCAGATGACAATGGCAGCGAAAATCAGGGCTGGAGCATTGAGATTAACAGCGCGACCTTGCCACGCGTACTCATCAATCGTGTTTATTATACGGAGCTTTCTGGCGGTGTGCAGGACAAGGAGAGCAAGGCGTGGTTGTCAGATTGTCTGGCCAATGCCAATTGGCTGATCAAGGCGCTGGACCAGCGCCAGAAGACAATCATCAAGGTGGCGACCGAGATTGTGAAGCAGCAGGAAGATTTCTTCCGCAAGGGTGTGGCGCATCTCAAACCCATGACGCTGAAATCAGTGGCTGAGGCGATTGATATGCATGAGTCGACGGTCAGCCGCGTCACCAGCAACAAATATCTATCCTGCCCGCGCGGGCTGTATGAGCTGAAATATTTCTTCACCAGCGGCATTGCCTCATCAGATGGCGGTGAGGCGGTTTCTGCGCAATCGGTCAAGAGCCGCATCAAGGCGCTGATCATGGCTGAAGAACCCCGCAAGATTCTTTCGGATGATACGCTGGTCGATATGCTCCGCGCCGAAGGGTTCGATATCGCGCGGCGTACGGTCGCCAAATATCGTGAGAGCATGGGGATCGGTTCGTCAGTGCAGCGTCGGCGACAAAAGGCGCTGGCGGGCTAGCGATAGCTGGATTTTGTTTCGGTACTGTTGAAGCGGTCCGGTCCTGTTCCTGCACAACCAACATCCGGCGCTTGCCAGCAGCGGTTTCACCCGTTAGACGCGCCCATTCCAGTGCAGACGGAGCGGTGGCCGAGTGGTCGAAGGCGCACGCCTGGAAAGTGTGTAAGGGTTAATAGCTCTTCGTGGGTTCGAATCCCACCCGCTCCGCCATTATTATTGCTGCGATTGCGAAAAAGTGCGCAATTAGAGGTGCTGCTGTGCTAACGGCGCGCGATGCTGAGTTTTAATGATATAATTGTTCGCCTTGGCGGGCGTACTATTCTTGACCGTGCAGGTGCGGCGTTGCCGCCCCGTGCGCGTGTTGGACTGATAGGGCGCAATGGTGCGGGCAAGTCCACGTTGATGAAGGCCATTATCGGTCAGATCGAACCGGATACCGGCAGTATCGACATGCCGCGCGGTGCCCGGCTGGGCTATATCGCGCAGGAAGCGCCGAGTGGTGATGCCACCCCGTTTGAAACGGTGCTCGCTGCCGACACGGAGCGCGCGGCGCTGCTCGAAGAGAGCGAGACGTGCGAAGACCCTGACCGGCTTGGCGATGTGCATGAGCGGCTACTCGCTATCGATGCCTATAGCGCGCCTGCCCGCGCCGGGCGCATTCTGGTGGGGCTGGGCTTTGACGAAGAGATGCAGAACCGCCCGCTCGACAGCTATTCGGGTGGCTGGAAAATGCGCGTGGCACTAGGTGCTTTGCTGTTTTCCGCGCCGGACCTGTTGCTGCTCGACGAACCGTCGAACCATCTCGACCTTGAAGCGACATTGTGGCTGGAAAACTTCCTCAAAGACTATCGCGCAACGATCCTTGTCATTAGCCATGAGCGCGACCTGCTGAATAATGTCGTCGACCATATCCTTCACCTCGAAGGTGGCAAGGTGACGCTCTATCCTGGCGGTTATGATGCCTTTGAGAAGCAACGGGCTGAACGCCTCGCCCAGCTCGAATCTGCACGGGAAAAACAGGAGGCGCAGCGCGCCAAACTGCAAGATTATGTCGCCCGCAACAGCGCGCGCGCGTCCACCGCCAAGCAGGCGCAATCGCGCGCCAAGGCACTGGCGCGAATGCAGCCGATTGCTGCCGTGCTGGAAGACCCCAGCCTGTCATTCGCCTTCCCGGACCCGCCAGAATTGCGCCCACCGCTGATCACGCTGGACATGGCGTCCGTCGGTTATGATGAGACACCAATTTTGCAGCGGCTCAACCTGCGGATCGACCCGGATGACCGCGTCGCCCTGCTTGGTAAAAACGGCAATGGTAAAACCACGCTTGCCCGCCTGCTCGCCGCGCAACTGCCCGCAATGGAAGGGGCGATGAACGCCTCGGGCAAGATGAGCGTGGGCTATTTCACGCAATATCAGGTTGAAGAGCTGGATACAGGCGACACGCCGCTCGAACATATGACGCGCGAGATGAAGGGCGCGACGCAAGGCGCAGTGCGCGCGCAGCTGGGGCGTTTCGGCTTTGCCGGTGAACGCGCGACGCAGAAAGTCGGTTCGCTCTCTGGCGGCGAGCGGGCACGCCTTGCCCTTGCGCTCATCACCCGCAATGCGCCGCATTTGCTCATCCTCGATGAACCGACGAACCATCTGGATGTCGATTCCCGTGAGGCATTGGTGCAGGCGCTTAATAACTACACAGGCGCGGTCGTGATTGTCAGCCATGACCGGCATATGATCGAGCTGGTCGCGGACCGGCTGGTGCTGGTCGATAGTGGTCGGGCGCAGCCCTATGATGGATCGCTGGAGGATTACACCGACTTTGTATTGGGGCGTGGCGCAGCATCTGATCGCCCGTCGAAAGCCAGCAAAGCGGACCGTAAGGCCGAACGCAAAGCCGCTGCCGAAGCGCGCGAGAAGGAAAAAGAGCTGCGCAAGCAGGCGAAACAGGCCGAAACGCAGCTCGCCAAGCTGACTGACCTGCGTAGCGCCGTTGATAAGGCAATGTTTGACCCGTCTAGCGCGGATGCAGCGCTTGCCAAGCTGGCCATGTCTGACCTGATGAAAAAGCGTGCAGAAACAGAAAAGCATATTGAAGCTGCAGAACAGGCGTGGATGGAAGCAAACGAAGCCATTGAAAGCCTGACGCAGAAGGAGGCCGCCGAATGAAAGGCCGTTTTGTGCGTCATCGCCAGCCTTGGAAGGCCGATGAAATCGACAAGCTCCACACGCTTGCCAAAAAAGGAATGGCGCTGAAAGCCATCGCCAAAGCGTTGACCCGTAGTGAGGAATCAGTGCGTGACCGGGCAAAGCAGGATGGTTTGACTATCGCCAAACGCCACTGAGTTTAGGGTCAGGGCCCATTAAGTACGAGGATCATGGTTTGAGGCGATTGGCCGATATGCGAGGAAGGAAAGCGCAGGAAATGCCGGGACATTTTCAAGCTTTTCTGACATGGCAGAGCGGCCAATCGGTCAAATCCGAGAGGACGTCAAAATGGCTTCGATCTCGAACGAAACTGCCCTTACAAAGGCCACCAGCCTTCATTGCGGGCATTTTCGCCCGATATCTTCGCCATTTTGGCACCATGACCACGAAATTAATGGGTCCTGACCCTAAGCTGTTTGGCGGATTTGTGCGTCACTACCGGAGTTTCTTTAAAACAATACAAGCCAAATGCGCCTCAGACCTGTATGCGGAGGCGAATCTATTCTTATGGCCGCGTGCAGTGACCCATTCATTATGGGGGTGCGCTGAATATGGCCCTTTTTTGATCTGCGAGAACCATGCCTTTTTCCAAACTTCCGCCAATCCTTGGCGATGCCCTTACCGAACGCGGCTATGCCGCTCCCACGCCAGTTCAGGCGGCCGTGCTTGAAGAAGAGGCGCTGGGCCGTGACCTGATCGTTTCCGCGCAGACCGGGTCGGGCAAAACGGTGGCCTTTGGCCTAGCGATGGCGACAGACCTGCTGGAAGAAGAGGGTGGGATGTCACCTGCGCGCAAGCCTATGGCATTGGTGATTGCACCGACGCGAGAGCTGGCACTTCAGGTCAGCCGTGAGCTGATCTGGCTCTATGGCAAAGCGGGTGCGCGGATTGCCACCTGTGTTGGAGGTATGGATGCCTCGAAAGAACGGCGCTCGCTTAATAAGGGAGTGCATATTGTGGTTGGCACACCCGGGCGCTTGCGTGACCATCTGGAGCGTGGCGCGCTGGACCTTTCCGAGCTGAAAGCCGCTGTGCTCGACGAAGCGGACGAAATGCTCGACATGGGTTTCCGCGAAGATCTGGAAGAAATTCTTGATGCAACGCCGGATGGGCGCCGCACTTTGTTGTTCTCTGCGACCATGCCCCGTCCGATTGTCTCATTGGCGAAGCGCTATCAGCGCGATGCGCTGCGTATCTCAACCGTTGGCGAAGATCGCGGTCATGGTGATATCACTTATCAGGCGGTGACTGTTTCTCCCGCTGAGATTGAGCATGTCGTGGTCAATCTTTTGCGCTTTCATGAAGCAGAAACGGCGATATTATTTTGCGGTACGCGTGAAGGCGTGCGCCGTTTGCACGCGACCTTGCAGGAGCGGGGCTTTGCAGCCGTAGCTTTGTCAGGTGAGCATTCGCAGTCTGAGCGTAATCATGCATTGCAAGCTCTGCGGGATCGCCGTGCGCGCGTATGTGTAGCCACAGATGTTGCTGCGCGCGGGATCGACCTGCCAACGCTCAGCCTTGTTGTGCATGTCGAAATTCCGCGGGATGCCGAAGCGTTGCAGCATCGCTCCGGCCGCACAGGCCGCGCAGGCAAGAAAGGAACGGCAGTGCTGATCGTTCCTTATCCGCGCCGTCGCCGCGTTGAGTCTATGCTGCGCGGTGCGAAGATCAATGCCGACTGGATTGAGGCACCGACCCCGGAGGATATCCGCAAGCAGGACCGCGAACGCTTGATCAGTGCCTTGCTGGAACCCGCAGAATATGATGATGAAGATCGCGCATTGGCGGAGCGTCTTATGTCTGAGCGCAGCGCGGAAGACATTGCTGCTGCCTTGGTGCGCGCACATCGCGCCGCCATGCCGCAGCCTGAGGATTTGATCGAGAACACACCTGAAGCGCGTCGCGAAGCACAGAAAGAACGTCATCGCCCCGGCTTTGAGGACACGCTCTGGTTCCGTATGGACATTGGCCGGCGGCAAAATGCCGATCCGCGCTGGATATTGCCATTGCTCTGCCGCCGCGGACACATCACCAAGAATGAAATTGGCGCGATCCGTATCGGGCAGAGCGAGACCTTTTTTCAGGTGCCCCGTGCAATAGCCGGCAAGGTTAAGGACGCGCTGGCGCGCACTGCGAACCCTGATGCGGATGGTAATGATGAAAGCGGTATCCTCATCGAGCCATCCGACAGCGGACCACGTGAAGGCGCACGCGAAAACCGTAAAGGTGGTGGTCGCCGCGACAAGCGCTCTGGCCCGCCGCCGCGCGAAGCAAAGCCCTATCGCAAGACATTATCCAGAGCGCCTTCATCGCCCGGCGACAAGAAAAAGCGCCCGGACAAAGGCTTTGATGGTCGCAAAGGCGGCGACTTTAAAGGCGGCGGTCCTAAAGCGGGTGGCGCAGCAAGAAAAGACCGTGGCGGTGCGGGCGGAGGCAAACGGAAGCCTTATAAGAAATGAATGAGCCCATCCGCATATTGGTCGATGCAGATGCGTGCCCGGTTAAGGATGAGATCTATAGGGTCGCATGGCGTCATGAGGTCGCTGTAACGATTGTCAGCAATGCCTATATTCGTATTCCTGATCATCCGTTGATTAGCCGGATTGTGGTAAGCGATGGGTTCGATGCGGCAGACGACTGGATTGCTGAGGCTTGTGATGCCGCGAGCATTGTCATCACCTCGGATATATTACTGGCTGACCGGTGCTTGAAAGCGCAGGCCAGTGTGCTTGCGCCCAATGGCAAGCCCTTTACGACTAGCTCTATTGGCAGCGCCATTGCGACCCGCGCCATCATGGCTGATCTGCGTGCAGGTGGCGATCAGCTCGGTGGGCCACCACCGTTCAGCAAGACGGACCGCTCCAAATTTTTGCAAGAGCTCGACACAACATTGGTTCGTTTGCGTAAACGCTAGACGCATGTGAAACGGTTTTGATTTCTATGAATTTACAAGTTTAGCGAAACGCCGCTTCACGGAGGCCGTGATGCCGTCCTTAACCAATGGCGCAGGCGTGATTATGTTATAAGCGCTCTGAAGCCTTGTATATCTTGGTTTGTACCGTAAGCTTGAGGCTAATGACTGATTCGGAGTTTTCGACCCTACACGAAACAGATACGCCCGAATGGGATGCCATCGTCAATGATATGGTGGCCTTCAGACATATACTCCATCAACATCCTGAACTGCCTTGGCAAGAAACCGATACGGCTCAACGTATCCGCGACCGGCTTGACCAGCTTGGCATAGAGTGGACCGAGTGCGCGGGCACAGGAACCGTCGCACGACTGGCACCCACTGCACCGGGGCGTCATGTTGCACTGCGCGGTGATATTGATGCTCTGCCGATTGATGAAGCGAGTGGGCGCGAATGGACCTCCAGCCATCATGGCTGCATGCACGCCTGCGGCCATGATGGGCATACAGCGACACTCATGTCTGCCGCCGCATGGCTGAAGCGGCATGAGGCGATGTTGCCCGGCCCGGTCACCTTGTTGTTCCAGCCTGCCGAAGAAGGCGGACATGGCGCGAAAAAGATGATCGAGGATGGCGCGCTTGAAGGCGTGGATGTGATTTTCGGCTGGCATAATTGGCCCGCCATTCCTTTTGGCAAAGCGGTATGTCCCGACGGACCCGTGATGGCAGGCAATGGCTGTTTTAACATCACCGTTAAAGGCGCGGGCGGCCATGCCAGCCAGCCGGAGCGCACACGCGACCCGGTATTAGCGGCATCGGCTATTACTATGGCGCTGCAACAGGTGATTTCCCGCCGTATTACGCCGCAGAATGCCGCCGTGTTGTCTGTCACCTGGATTGACGCACGCAGTGGTGAAACCGTGACACCGGACAGTGTGCGTCTAGGTGGCAGCATACGTATCGCCGAGAAAGAAGATCGCGCGCGTATCAATGATCTGATTACCCAAATTGCTACGTCAACTGCCGCTGCTTATGGCACACAGGCCGAGGTTGAGATTGTCCCGCGTTATGAGGCGACGGTAAATCATGCCGGCCCAGCCGAAGAAATGCGCGCCGCTCTGGAGAGGGAGCTTGGCCCGCAGTGGCGCGATGAAGATATCTCTGTGCCGATTATGGCATCGGAAGATTTTAGCTATTATCTCTCCGAAATTCCGGGGGTTTTCGCACTTATCGGCAGCGATGATGGCAATGACCATCATGAGCCATGCCACAGCCCGCGTTATGATTTTAACGACCGACTGATCCCGGTTGTCGCCCGCCTTTTCTCTCAACTCGCCGGCATGCCCCTGCCGAACGCCGCATTATCCGCAGGAGCATGACTACCGCTTAGAAATCGCAACCCAGAAGGAGACCTGTATGAATGATATCGCGCAAGATATGGATGTATTCGACACTCGGGAGTCGGATGTACGAGGCTATTGCCGGACCTATCCTACGGTGTTCAAATCTGCCTCTAATGCGCGACAAGTCGATGAGCAGGGGCGCTCCTATCTGGATTTTTTCGGGGGTGCGGGTGTACTGAATTTTGGTCATAATAATCCGGCGATGAAACGCGCGATTATTGATTTTCTGGAAGCTGATGGCGTTACCCACAGCCTGGATATGGCGACCACCGCCAAGCGTGATTTCATGCAGGCATTTGTCGACACAATATTGAAGCCACGCAGCATGCCGCACAAGCTTCAGTTCACTGGCCCGACCGGCACCAATGCCGTTGAAGCGGCACTCAAGATCGCTCGCCGGGTGACCGGGCGCGAAGAAGTTGTTGCCTTTTCCCACGGTTTTCATGGCATGACTTTGGGCTCTTTGGCCTGCACCGCTAATGCCTATTTCCGGGGTGCTGCGGGCGTTCCGCTCAATCATGTCGCGCGCTTGTCAACCAGCCATCCCATTGCAGAGCTGCGTGCTGCTTATGATGATCTTTCCTCCGGCATGAAGCCGCCTGCGGCCTATATGATCGAGGTGGTGCAATGTGAAGGCGGGGTGTACATGCCCGCCGTCTCATGGCTGAAAGAGTTGCGCGTGCTGGCGAAAGAGACGGGCGCATTGTTCATCATCGATGATATTCAGGCGGGCTGCGGGCGTACCGGCAGCTATTTCAGTTTTGACGGCATGGACCTTGATCCGGATGTGGTCTGTCTCGCTAAGGGTATCGGTGGCTTTGGCACACCGCTTGCGATGAACCTCATCAAGCCTGAATATGATAAGCATTGGTCACCCGGTGAGCATACCGGCACCTTCCGCGGGCAGGGCATATCCTTTGTCGCAGGGCGAGAGGCATTGCGCTATTTCGAGGATGACAGCTTCGAAAAAGAGGTGCTGCGCAAGGGCGAGATCGTAAAACAGCGGCTTGAGGGAATGTCTGCGCTTATCGCCGACAAGGGGCCGGATGTGCGCGGCACAGGTATGGTTTGGGGGCTGGACGTCATTGACCCGGCACTTTCCAAGGCGGCTGTCACTTATGCGTTTGAGCATGGGCTGCTGATTGGCGGCTGTGGCACTAACGGACGCGTGCTCAAGGTCATCCCCCCGCTCACCATATCCGATGAAGACCTCATCGAAGGGCTGGACATCATGGAAGCGGCGGTACGCGCTGCTGGAGGTGTGGCATGAAAAAGCGTGACGATATGACCTTCCCGCCAGAAGAGTATGAGCGCCGCCTCAGCGAACTGCGCATGCGTATGAAACAACGGCGGCTGGAAGCGGTTATCATCAGCGACCCTGAAAATCTGATGTACATGACCGACTATCAGACGACGGGCTATTCCTATTTTCAGGCATTGGTTGTGCCACAGGATGGCACATGTTTCTTTGTCACGCGCTTGTTGGAAGAATCCAATGTATATGCGCGCACATGGGTCGAAAAATCACGGCCCTATGCGGATAATGGCGACGCGATTCAGACTTTGACGGAGGCATTGAAGGAAGCGGGACTGGCGCAGTGTCGCATTGGCTATGAGCGTAACAGCTATTTCCTGCCTGCCTATCAGCAGGACCGTATCATCACTGCCATGCCCAAGGCGCGGTTGCTCGATTGTTTCGGCATTGTCGAGGAAGGGCGCATATGCAAATCGCCCGCCGAAATCGAGATTATGCGCAAGGCCGCTGCTGCAACGGAAGCAGGAATGCGTGCAGGCATAGAGGCGTGTCGCCCCGGTGTAACTGAAAATGAGATAGGCGCAGAAATATCTGCGGCGATGTTCCGCGCTGGTGGCGAACCGCCTGCGGTCATGCCCTATGTTGTGTCTGGCCCGCGCAGCATGATCGGCCATGCCACATGGGAAGGGCGCACAGTGCAACCCGGCGAGCATGTCTTCATGGAAGTAGGCGGGTGCTATCGCCGCTATCACACGGCGATGATGCGCACGACGATTTTGGGCGAGATGTCCGCGACAATGGAAAATGCGCAAGAAACGATGATGCACGCCATCGATGCGCTGCACAGAAATCTCCAGCCGGGCATCACCGTGTCTGATGCCGATCGCATCGTCCGCGATATATTGAGCACCGGGTGCCATGGAGGCAGCCTCGTCACGCGCTCGGGCTATTCTATTGGCATTGCCTTTCCGCCAAGCTGGGATGAAGGCTATATCCTGAGCCTGATGCAGGGCGATCCGGCGATATTGAAGCCGGGCATGACCTTCCATTTCATTCCGTGGCTATGGGGTGTGGACGGCAATAAGACGGTCGGCATTTCGGATACTATCCATATCACCGAAGATGGCTGCGAAAGCTTCTTCTCTATGGATCGCGAATTCACTATTAAGCCGGCTCAGCCGGTGCGGCTGGTCACGCCGGACAGTGCGGCGGAAGTGAAATCGTCTGGCAAAGGCAATGCCACGAACGCTGCTGAGTGATTAAGTTCGTCTCCATCATCGATATAACTTCGAATAGGAAGCCCCTTCTATGCTGACTGCTATCAACCCTGCGACGGGCGAAACCGTCTGCTCGGTCGACACCGAAACCCCTGAATCCCTGGAAGCCAAGCTCGCCGCAGCGCAAAATGCCTTTAAGGATTGGCGCAAACGCTCTTTTGCCGAGCGTGCAGCGCTGCTCAATGCCGCAGCGGCTTATATGCGCGAGAATGTCGCCACGCTCGCGCCATTGATGACCGAAGAAATGGGCAAGCCGCATAAAGAAGCGCTTGGCGAGGTCGAAAAAGCCGCTTGGTGCGCCGAACATTATGCCAGCAATGCTGAAGGCTACCTCAGCAGGCAGGTGATCGCATCCGATGCCGCGCTCAGCTATGTTCAACATTTGCCGCTTGGCACGGTGCTGGGCATATTGCCGTGGAACGCGCCCTTTTGGCTCGCCTTTCGCTTTGCTGCGCCAGCGCTGATGGCGGGTAATAGCTGCCTGATGAAGCATGATCCGCATGTACCCGGCTGTTCTGCCGCTATCGCCGATGTGTTTCGCGCTATTGGCGCCCCGGAAGGCCTGTTTGATTCGCTGTTCCTCGAAACGCCTGCAGTGGAAGCAGTCATCCGCGACAGGCGCATTCATGCCGTGTCTTTCACCGGCTCCTCGCGCGGTGGCGCAATGGTTGCGGCAACAGCTGCATCGGAAATCAAGCCAGCGGTGCTGGAGCTTGGCGGGTCTGACCCGTCAATCATTCTGGCCGATGCCGACCTCGACAAGGCAGCAGATGTATTGAAAGTCTCGCGGATTATCAATGCGGGCCAGTCGTGCATCGCTGCCAAGCGTCTCATCGTAGAGGCGCCAGTATATGATGCCTTTATCGAAAAACTGAAGGTGCGGCTGGAATCCCTGCGCATGGGAGACCCGGTGCTGGAAGACACAGATGTTGGCCCTATTGCGCGCGATGATCTGCGGCAGGAGTTGCATCGTCAGGTGAGCGAGACAATTGCTCAGGGTGCACGATGCCTGTTGGGTGGTGAAATGCCAGAGGGGCCGGGCTATTTCTACCCTGTCACTCTGCTCGCTGATGTTAAACCCGGCATGTGTGCTTTTACCGAGGAAACCTTCGGGCCTATCGCGGTGGTTATCCGCGCTGATGACGCGGCACACGCTCTTACTATCGCTAATGATACCGAATATGGGCTGGCTGCGAGTGTGTGGACCGGTGACACGGTGCTGGGTGAAGAGATGGCCAATGATATTGAAGCGGGGCAGGTTTCGGTTAATGGCATCGTTAAAACTGACCCGCGCCTGCCCAGCGGGGGCATCAAGAAATCTGGCTATGGCCGCGAATTGGGGCCGCATGGCATTATGGCGTTCGTTAATGCGCAGCAGGTGTGGGTTGGGCAATAGCGCATATATTATGTGAGGTGTGATGCGGTGACTGTTATCACCGCATCATCAGGCTTTCTTACGGGAGAGCAGAAGGGCGATAGTTAGCCCGACGATTATGCCAGGCATGCCTTCATAGACTGCGCCATGCAGCCCGGCCCAGCGCCAGCCTAGCGCGACAGTAATGCCAGCCACCATAGTGAGCACGGCGCCCCATTCCGATATGATCCGCCCGAAAGCGAGCAGCAGCAGGAGCGGGCCAAAAGCCACTGCCAATGTCGACCAGGAGAGAATGACGAGGCTGAACACGCTGCCACTGCCCGTTAACGCAATGCCCAGCGCCAGTGCGGTGACTGCTGCTGTGGCCAGCTTGAGGATGACGGGGTGTTCCGTGGTGCCGGGCATCAGATCATGCGTGATCGCCGCCGAGCAGCTCAGCACCAGCGAGTCCGCGGTAGACATGGTGGCGGCGAAAATACCCGCGAGGATCACGCCGACCATGAAGGGCGAAAGCAATTTTACGGCCATAGTCGGCAGCGCCATTTCCGGGTCGAGCGTAGCGAGTTCGGGCAGATGCAGCCGTGCGAGCATGCCCGCTACTGTAGCCAGTGCGTAGAAGGCAATGAAGAATCCATAATAATAGACGCGGGCCATGCCCATACTGCGCGGGCTGTCGAGTGCCATGAAGCGCACCATGATATGCGGCTGACCGATGACGCTGAGACCAGCGAACAGCCACCCGACGATGAACAGTGCGAGGCCTGCAATGCCGGGCATGACGAGGTCAGGGGGCATCAGGTCATAGAAATCAGGGATAGCGCGCCATGCTGTGACAGTCTGGCCCCAGCCACCCAGGGCTGAGAAACCGGCGATGACGAGTATAGCCATCGCGACGATCATGACGATACTTTGCACCGCGTCTGTCCATATCGAAGCGCGAATGCCCCCCGCAATCGAATAGCTCAGCACCATCGCCGCGACGATCCACGCGCCGGTTGTTTGCTCCCAGCCCAACACACCATTGAGCGCTTTGCCGCCTGCTGCAATTTGCGCGGCCGCATAAGACCCGAGGAAGAGAATGGTGATAACGGCGGCAAGGCGCCGCCATACGGGCATATCGACGCCGGTCCAGCGGGCGATGACCGCGCCAAAAGAGGCTTCGCCAGTGCGCTCGGTGGCATCTCTCAGGCGGCGATGCACTATGAGTGAGGCGAGAAAATCGCCTGCTATCCAGCCAATCATCAGCCATATTGACGCCAGTCCGACCGCATAGGTGTAGCCGATTACGCCAATGAACATATAGCCGCTATTATTGGTCGCGACAGCGGACAGGCCCGTTAATAGCGGGCCGACCGAGCGGCTGGCGATATAATAGTCATGGCGCGATTTTTGTGCGCGGAAAACAGAGGCTAAACCCACCGCGACAAAGAGCGCGAGGAAAAAGAGAAAACTGGCAATGACCATGGGTTAGCTAATTCCCCCGCTGTCCATTCATTATCTGGAATGGGGGGTCTAGCGGCCTTAGCCTTCTTTTACCAGCTCCGGGTCAGCCGGATAGGCACCGGTCTCGTCATGTACTTCCTGACCGGTCACGGGCGGGTTGAACACGCAAGCCGTGAGAATGTCCGTTTCCGGGCGCAATATATGCTTGTCATTCTCGTTGAGCGCATAAAGTGTGCCGGGGCGCAGCTCATGCGTTTCACCCGTGCCGAGATCCTCAATCGTGCCATTGCCTTTCAGCACCAGCACGGCTTCGAGATGGTTCTGATAATGCAGATGCAGCTCAGCGCCGGCATAAAGCGTGGTGACATGCATGGAAAAGCCCATGCCGTCGGCTTTGAGCAGCATACGGGCGCTTTCCCAGCCTTCAGATTTTACATTGCTATCAGAAGCACGGATTTCGCTCAGTTTGCGGATCAGCATGAGTGTTTTTCTTCCTTATTCAGCAGCTTCGCAGAGTTCGGTTGCCAGCGCTTCATCAACGCATTTCTCTAATATGTCGAGCCCCACGCTCAATACATCGTCTTCAATGGTGAGCGGAGCCAGCACCTTGACGATCTCGTCATGCGCACCGCTGGTTTCGATGATCAGGCCACGGTCGAAGGCTGCTGATGTGATGACTGATGCTATGTCGCCTGAGCCGACATCGATGCCGCGCATCATGCCGCGGCCGCGCGTCGAAAGACCATGTTTTTTGGCCATTGCTTCGAGCCTCTTGCTCAGCAAGTCACCACGCCGTTTCACGTCCTCAAGAAAGCTTTTGTCGCCCCAAAATTCGCGCAGCGCAGCGCTGGCGGTGACAAAGGCGTGGTTGTTGCCACGGAATGTGCCATTATGTTCGCCCGGTTTCCATACATCCAGCTCTGGGCGGAAGAGGGTCAGTGCGAAAGGCAGGCCCATGCCAGAAAGCGACTTGGCCAAAGTGACGATGTCAGGCGTGAAGCCCATGCCTTCAAAGCTGAAGAACCCGCCGGTGCGGCCACAACCCGCCTGAATATCATCGACGATCATCAGCGCGCCATGGCGCTTGGCAATGTCAGAGACTTTCTTCAGCCATTCTGGCGATGCGGCATTGAGGCCACCTTCGCCCTGTACGGTTTCGACAAGAATGGCTGCCGGTTCATCCAGCCCACTGGAAGGGTCGGAGAGGCGTTGTTCCAGCATGTCTGCCGTGTCGACATCAGGGCCATAATAGCCATCAAAAGGCTCATGCGACACATGGTTGAGCGGCACACCAGCGCCACCGCGCTTGCCAGAATTGCCCGTGCAGGCGAGCGCGCCCAGGGTCATCCCGTGAAAGCCATTGGTGAAAGAGATGACCAGCTCGCGGCCGGTGACCTTACGGGCCAGCTTGATAGCAGCTTCAACGGCATTGGTGCCGGTCGGGCCGGTGAACATCACGCGATAATCAAGACCACGTGGCTTCAGGATCACATTTTCGAGCGTTTCCAGAAACTCTGTCTTCGCCTGCGTGTGCATGTCGAGGCCGTGGGTGATGCCATTGCTTTCGATATATTCGAGCAATGCCGCTTTGAGCACCGGGTGGTTATGCCCATAGTTGAGCGAGGAGCAGCCAGCGAGGAAGTCGAGATAGCGTCCACCATTGCTGTCGTGGATCCAAGAACCCTGCGCAGAAGCGAATTCGCGCGGCATGGCACGTGCATAAGTGCGCACTTCGGATTCACGGCGCTCATAAATGGCGATATCTGGGCGTTTGCCAGTCGGTTTCGGTGCTGTCGTCATTGTAGGAGTTCCTCCTGCTGTATATTCTTGTTTCTGCTGAACATGAGTGTTCTGATTATTGGGTTATGAACTGGGTTGGTTGAGTGGGCCGATCTCGGCCTGCCATTCGCTGTCATGCTTGCCGCCGAAATGTGTGTCGCGGTCAAAGAGCAGTGTTTCCTTCAACTCTGCATTGCGGTGCCGTGCGAAACTACGGAAGAGACCCCATGATGCATCATTATCACGCGTTACGGTGGTGATGAGGTGGGTTACGCCTTTCATGGATTCGCGTGTAAGCAGCATATCTATCATTTTGCGCGCCAGGCCTTCGCCCCGTGCGGAGGCATCTATGGCTACTTGCCAGAGGAAATAGCGCGAAGCATTGTCTGGCGGACGATAGCCCGAAATCCAGCCGATCACGTCGCCATCGCGCTCTGCTACGATGCAATAATTTGCAAAATGCGTGCATTGCAGCAGGTTACAATAGGCGGAATTCGGGTCGAGAGGCGGGCTATTGGCTATAAGCGCGCTGATCTTCGGTCCGTCTTCGCCACGTGGGGTGCGCAATGTCACCGCATCGCCAATCGGGCGCGCGGATTGTAATGCAGACATGATGAGCTGATCCTGACCCTCTCACGAGGAAATTACTTCATTTACAGAAGGATTTCCTGCGTTTTAAAACGCCACCCTTCACGAATTTAGTGGCCATATAGCTCAGGCTTGGCCATTTTTCAAGTTTTAAGCCGGTGTTTGTGACCGACTTTGCACCCATTTGGAGGAAAACTGTTACTAAAATACTTCACTGGGTGAAGTTAAATCGGTTTGGCAATATATGCATGCTGGGTTAGTGGAGGCTTATGGAACGGGCGATCACCAATGCTGCCTTGCGGGCGCTCCGGCAAATTCTGCGTGCTTCTGAGCGCGGCGGGCGCCGGTTGGCGACCGCTACAGGCATGACGCCATCGCAACTGCTGGTGTTGCAGGAAGTGGAGCGGCTGGAGGAGACTACGCCGACGATGATTGCTTCCGCGCTACAATTCGGCCAGCCTACAGTCACCAGCATTGTCGACCGTTTGACAGGTGCCGGATATCTGACCCGGCAGCGTGGTGAGACGGATCGCCGTAAAATCTATCTCCGCGTGACAGAGGCCGGGCATCAGGCGCTCGATGATGCGCCGGATATGATGCAGGCCCAATTTAAGGACCGTTTCTCGGCTTTGCCGTCATGGGAGCAGGCCATGATCCTGTCTTCGCTTGAGCGCCTGAGCGATATGCTGGGCGCAACGGATCTGGATGCCGCCCCGCTTATCGACACTGGCGCAATTGATCGCGTGGTCGAGTAGGCGCGGCAATTCAGCGCCAAGACCCTGTTAGCTATACATCCAGATTGGCGACATCCAGCGCATTGTCCTGAATAAATTCGCGGCGCGGCTCAACGATGTCACCCATGAGGCGTGTGAAGATTTCGTCGGCAACGTCAGCCTGATCGATCTCTACGCGCAGCATGGAGCGATTGTTCGGGTCGAGCGTGGTCTCCCACAGCTGCTCGGCATTCATTTCGCCCAGCCCTTTATAGCGCTGGATCGCCAGCCCTTTGCGGCCCGCGGCAAGAATAGCCTCCAGTAATTCGCTGGGGCGCGTGATGGTAGTGCCTTTAGCGGGTGCCGTTGTGGTTTCTTCGCCGTCCTCGCCTGACGCTGGCGCATCATCAGCCGCAGCGGCTTTGGCGGTCACCAGACGACTGGCCTTGGCATAGCTCGCTGCCTGTTCATCGACAGTCGAATGAAGCTTGCGGGCCTCGGCACTGGTGAGGAAGGCATTTTCGATCACCATATGGTCGGTGACGCCGCGCCATTCGCGCTGGAAATGATAGCCGCCTTCTTCGCTGATGTCGGCCTGCCAGTTTCCTTCATCATCATGTTCGTTCATCCAGCGCACCGTGTCGGCAAGACGCTCTGCGCGCACCGGCTGAGATAGCTCGACATCCAGTGCGCCGTTGAGCGCCAGCGCCTCAATGATCTGCGTATCATAACGCCGTGGCACATAGCGCATCACTGTGCGCATGCGCCGTGCATGATCGATGAGCATGCGCAGATCTTCGCCAAGGCGTGTGCCGTTGGCAGTTTCCAGCGCCATTGTCTCGACGCCATTATTGACGAGATATTGGTCCAGCGCCGCATCGTCCTTGAGGTAGACCTCGCTGCGCCCGCGCGTTGCTTTATACAGCGGTGGCTGAGCGATGTAGAGATGGCCGTTCTCAATGATCTCGGGCATCTGCCGGTAGAAGAAGGTGAGCAGCAGCGTGCGGATATGTGCGCCGTCAACGTCAGCGTCGGTCATGATGACTATCTTGTGATAGCGCAGCTTTTCTATGTTGAAATCGTCCCGGATGCCGGTGCCCATAGCCTGTATCAGCGTGCCGATTTCTTTTGAGCCGAGCATGCGGTCAAAGCGTGCGCGTTCGACATTGAGGATTTTACCACGCAGCGGCAAGATCGCCTGAAAATGACGGTCACGGCCTTGCTTGGCCGAGCCGCCAGCCGAGTCACCCTCGACCATGAAGAGTTCAGATTTCGCGGGGTCACGTTCCTGACAATCCGCCAGCTTGCCGGGCAGCGAGGCAATATCCATCACGCCCTTGCGGCGTGTCAGCTCGCGCGCTTTCTTGGCAGCCTCGCGGGCTGCAGCGGCGTCGATCACCTTTTGCACGATCATCTTGGCGTTAGCCGGGTTTTCCTCGAGCCATTCTGCCATCTTGTCCGCCATCAGGCTTTCGAGCGGTTGGCGCACCTCGGAGCTGACGAGCTTGTCCTTGGTCTGCGACGAGAATTTCGGATCCGGCAGCTTGACCGACACGATGGCAGTCAGGCCCTCGCGCATATCCTCACCGGTCAGGTTGACCTTCTCTTTCTTGAGCAGGCCGGATTTGTCGGCATAGCTGTTGAGCGTGCGGGTCAGCGCCGCGCGGAATGCCGCAAGATGGGTGCCGCCATCACGTTGCGGAATATTGTTGGTGAAGCACAGCACATTTTCATAATAGCTGTCGTTCCACTCCAGCGCGACATCAATGCCGATCTGGTCACGCTCGCCGTTGATTGCTATCGGGTTGGGCATGAGCGGTGTTTTGTTGCGATCCAGCCAGCTCACGAAGGCCGCGATGCCGCCTTCATAATAAAGCTCGACCTCTTTCTTCTCTTCATGGCGCGCATCGACCAGGAACAGGCGCACGCCCGAATTGAGGAAAGCCAGTTCGCGATAGCGATGTTCCAGCTTCTCGAAATCAAACTCGGTGATCTTGAAGGTGGACGGGCTGGGCAAGAAGGTAACGCGTGTACCCTTCTGGCCTTCCGCAGCATCACCGACCACCTTAAGCGGTGCAACCGCATCGCCATAGGCAAAGCGCATATAATGCTCCTTGCCATCGCGCCAGATGGTCAGGTCGAGAAACTCGCTCAATGCATTGACGACCGAGACGCCCACGCCATGCAGGCCGCCAGACACTTTATAGGCATTGTCGTCAGAGGTGTTCTCGAATTTGCCGCCCGCGTGGAGCTGCGTCATGATGACTTCTGCGGCGGAAACGCCCTCTTCCGCGTGCATGCCGGTCGGGATACCGCGCCCATTATCCTCGACGGAAACCGAGCCATCCGGGTTCAGCTGAATGATGACACGGTCGCAATGCCCGGCCAGCGCTTCGTCAATAGCGTTATCGGAAACCTCGAACACCATATGGTGCAGGCCGGAGCCGTCATCGGTGTCGCCGATGTACATTCCAGGGCGCTTGCGCACGGCATCAAGGCCCTTGAGCACCTTGATGCTGTCGGCGCCATATTCATTGCTGTTCGGGGCGGAATTGGGGGGCGTATCTTGCGGTTCGTCACTCATGACGAGTGTATAGTGCGGGCGATGCGAAAGGGGAAGAGAAAAGGGTGGCTCGCACTATGTCAATTATACTGCGTGGCTTAGACTGAACCATTATGGTGTTGAAGCCGTTCTCGCACTTTGAAATGCTGCTAGTATGCTTATGTCCCAAACCGTTTTGGAGCATAGTAGTGCGGGTTATAGCTTTGTTTTTTGCCATATTGCTAATGTCCGGCTGCTTCGAAAGAATGGCTCTTTGTCAGGATGCTGTAAAAAAGCATTTGGAGGGCATGAAGCCTTATAAAATAACACGGTTTTACGAAGAGGAGGCTGAAGGGAGAGGCATATCGTCGTTTCTGATAGAATACAGATACCGAATTCACCGAAGAGAATATGCGTCTGGCTCACTTGTTTGTATATATGAGGATAGCGGGCAAACAGTATCTGTATATGACCCTAATCGGCCATCAACTTTTTGACCTTCGACCAGTTTAAGAGATAGGATTTTCCATCATTAATGTTCTTGGCTATCTCTTTTTGGCTTTTTTCTGTCCCTCGTCTGTACCGCGTTGCGACTACGAGAAGCTGATCGCGATTTAAATCCTTTCCAGCCACCGCAAGTCCGATAAATGCTTTGCCAGCATGAAGGTCGCTGGTACGGGGTCTTCCGATGTTGGTACCAGCCGCCGGCGTGCGGTTTCAGACATTGCATTGATATCCTCATATCCCAATATTTCAGCCGCGCGGCGCTGCTGAATATTATAGGGGCCGAAGCTTGTTTCTGCGCGGGGGCGGTTGAGGTCTTTTATTATTTTCCTGCCACCTTCTGTAATGCCCAGACTTTCCGGAATATCCCGCCCGCCTTCGGCTCTCAAGGAATAAGCGATGTCGTTGGACACATCATCATTGCCTGCTTCGGCATGGGCAATGGATGCGACAAGCTCAGGTGGCAGGTCATAACGCTTGGCGGCTGCTTTGATTGCGTCGCTATAACCCCTTACATATTGTGCTTTGAAGACATTCTTGTCTGGAAAGTCTGAGGCATTCCACTTATTTTTGGTGCCCGGTTTTGGTGAATATTTGTCTGTCTGAGACAAAAAATCCCTGTGTGTTCTCGACAGTGAAATGCCTGAAACCTTGCCTGCCTGTGAGCGGCTCGGCCCCTCCGCTTGAGCGTCCACGGAAGAAGGCTTCAGCTCTGTTTTCGGCTTCACCGCTTTAGGTTTATATTTGCCCCATGATGTGACGACGCTGCGCAGTGATTTGGGGCCGCCGGGCGCGAAGGTGAAGCGACCGTTTTCGGGGTCGTGATATGGGTTGAACTTGGTTTCGAGCGTGTCGTTTTCCGGTTCAGCCTTCACCTCCGGCGCTATGCGGCAAGAGCATTTCAGCAAAAGTGGGAACCGGTTTTGCGCCTGAAAATGCTCAAAATATTGAAATAGACTATTTTCCGAGTCGATGACCGTTTACGGTCATCTCGAAAATGGTCTTGCGCAGATAATAGGAAAAGCGTTCGCGTTCAGTAAGGCGCAGGGGCTTATTCTGGGGCATGCTAGCTAATCTCCTTGGAACGGAGAGACGCTGCGAAATCAAATCCTACATTACAAGAGAAATAATTACCTATATGGTTATTGTTTGTGCGGTGTCTTTGCGTTACTGACATGTTACGGTGTTGCCACAAAATCACCTTTTGACATATATTTCTCAAGCTCGTTCAGCTGGAGCGGATTGTCGAATGGCTGTTGGCATATATGATTGGAAATTACCGCTCCACGGTGAAAGGTTGCCACGCCTGATGTGAATTCGGGCTTGTTCAATCCGTCTGCGCCGAAGCCCGTACGTACAACCCTGTCATATATCAGATATAGGTCATCGTCCTTTCTGACTTGCACTTGTGCTTCTCCGCCGCCTGAATAGCCTCTCATGGCATAGGAAAAATGTGAGTTTGCCATACCCGTTTCGACAATTTCCTCATTGTCTCCGAACCGATAGGCAATGCTGCGATTGCCGGCCTCGGCCTTCCCGCATAAAGCCACTTTTTCGTCGTGGGTGATGCATTCGAAGACGACGCTTTCGCTTTGTTCACACAGACTTGCGGGGCGTATCGCTGGAGCGGAATGACCTACCGAAATGCAGCTGGCCGTCAAAACGGCGGGCAGCAGAGCATATATCCTATTCAACCTGTTTCTCCTGACACAATGTGGAGATAGTGGGCTGCCTGATACGCATATGTTTAATGGTTAGATTCCTCGTCCCATCAATAATAAAAACCATCGGAGGCCAGAGGTTTTCTGGCACGGCATATTGATTTTTCCCGTATGGTACTTTGCGCTTTTTGTATGTTGTTCAGAGCATATTCGGCTATTTTATGGCCCTCTTCATCTTGATGCTTGCGTTCCCACATGATCAAGTCGCGTTCACCTTCCTCGGTGAGTATATATTCGCAATAGAAAGCTTTATGCTCCCAATCGGAACCTATTAAAAACCTGTAATATCCCAGCGAAATGTCTTGGTTTTCAACATCACCTGTAACATCGTTCATGTAGTCGAGCACTTGCGGAACGATTATTTCGGTTTGCTCATCGCCATATAGAATTAATGGCCTAGACCGGATATGAATGCCGCCCAGGCCAAATAATAATTGATCTGGCTTATGCATAGGCCGGAATATAAAATAATCATAATCCGTATCCTTGCCTGCAATCACTTTGATTGAGTGTTGCCCGGCCTGAGTTTCCATATCACTGGATAGACATGCCGATAGCAAGGAAAAAGCCAGAAACGAGGCAATAATGATAGAAGAAAGATAGCGTATCATAATCTATCTGCCGTTAATCCATGCTTCCGGATTAATAAACTTAGCATGCTCACCGAAAAAAGGGCCGCTTTCAGTTACTTCAAAATGGAGATGGCTGCCTCGGTTGGTGCCGTTTCCGGATGTTCCAACATGGCCTATCTCGTCACCCATTTGAACTTTGTCACCTTTTTTAACGGAACGATCGCTCAAATGACCATATACGGCGCGAGTGCCATCCCCATGATCAACAATAACTATAGTACCATAGCCTGTAGCAGTAGCCCTTTCTAAAACTATTCCTGAAGCGGCAGCGAGTACTGGACTGCCAACTGGCGCTGGTAAGTCGACGCCAGTGTGTCGCTTAGGTTTGCCGCTGCGATAGGTTCTGTATTTGCCTTCCAAACTAAACCGTCCATCCGAATAAGGTTTGCCGTTCGGGCCGATTTCCCCTTTTTTAGCAGGGCGTCCGTTTCCTGGCACTGGCCAGATTCTTGTGTTGCCCGCTCTTTGGAGGCTGTTACAACTATACTGGACTCATTGCTATTTTCTCTGAGGGGGTAACCGGAGTTGGCGTCGATGAGGGCTGATTGCGATCCTTGGGCTTATATTTGCCCCATGATGTGACGACGCTGCGCAGTGATTTTGGGCCACCGGGGGCGAAGGTGAAGCGACCGTTTTCCGGATCGTGATAGGGGTTGAATTTGGTTTCTAGCGTGTCGCTTTCCGGTTCAGCCTTCACCTCCGGCGCTATGCGCCCGGTGCGCAGGTAAAAGGAAAAGCGTTCGCGTTCAGTAAGGCGCAGGGATTTCTTCTGAGGCATGGTGGCGGATCTCCTTGGAACGGAGAGACGCTGCGAAATCAAATCCTACATTACAAGAGAAAATAACCAAATAGGTAATAATTATATAGAGTCTATGATGCTATCCAGTATAATGAACCCTGCAATAGCCCTGCCATGGCGCTTCATCGCCATCCAGCCATTCGCCAATTATAAATTCATAATCACCGGGCTGGTCGAATATCAGTGTGCGCCGCCGCGTGACATCGTCAAAGCCGATACTGTCTGTGTTCAGACTCAGTTCCGTCATTTTTGCCAAGTCGGGTCCTTTGATCGGCGGGCCATCGACACCTGGGGGCGGATCGGATTGATATGACAGGTAGAGATAGCGCCGGTCAGGCGTGATTGCGATCATGGCCTGGCCATGCGGCTGAGGCAATGTGATGCTCAGGACTTGCCCGTTCGATAGCGTCAATGGATCGCAGAGCATGCTGTAGGGGTATGGTTCTGTGACATAATCCGTATCCTGCTCATATTTGACTGATATCAGCTGATCATCGCTTGGCATATCTGGCTCTGACGCTGCGCATCCGCCTAATAATGTAAGACATAGAAGGAGGGTCAGTGTGAACATAGCCATTTGGGTTTAGCTTTTGTCTGAGAAATACACTGTGCAGGAAAATTCCCATAGTGTATCCAGTAAATCAGGCGTTGAACCTAATAATATTATATATTCTCCGGGAGTGTCAAAAACTTGACGAAGTTCATATGTTTTATAGTCATATGCTTCTGTATTATATAGTAATAGTATCTCATCATTTTTTGAATTTACTATATTGTAGATAGGGGCTTTATTTCTGTTAATATCTTCTGTGACGTCCCAGCTAAATATCAAGAATTCATGATCGGGTTTTTGTACTGCCATAGCGTTCCCATGCGACCTTGGCAGGGTGATGGTTATTGGCGTACTGGCTGACACTTCCTGCGGTGCGCAATGCATATCTTCATAGTGCTGATCGCTGGAAAGTTCGTTTGTGGCAGATGAATGGTCGCATGCTGAAGTCGCCAGCATCAGAATTGCGGCAGCGGCTCCCTTAAAATTGTACATGCAGGTGCAATGGAGACCCCTCATAATGAACACTACCCCCAGCAGACTTTACCGCGCTCTTCAAAATGCCATATTCGCTGGATGTAAGGCCTTTTAATGCAATGCAAAATTCATTCGCTATTGTACCGATCTGTATGTCCAGTCATTGCCCTGAACATAGAATGCGGACCTTGTGCGTCAACTCTAGCAGCTCTTTATGCTCCAAGGGCATATTGCCTTGCGAAGCGATGTCTTCATATTGCGGCCTGACAATTTCGGCCGCGCAATAAGCCTCATAGCATAACGAAAGCGGCTCGAATTCTGGGCGAGGCTTGGCTTGGCGCATTTCCATATCGCTGCATTTCCTATCGCCATTTTCTATCTCAAGTGCACAGCGGAAATTAGTGGTATAGTATAACCCTTCCTCGTTTCTGCCTGATCGGCAAAGAGCTTCTGCTTTGCCTATCCAGGGTAGAGAATTGGGATTTTCCAATATGAACAGGCTTTCGGCGCTGGAAAAGTGTTTGATAGCCTGTTCATAATTCTCTTTGGCTATTTCGAGATAGCCGATGTCCATTTCGTTTCGGATTGCTAGATCGGCTTCATCTATAACTGCCAAAGCTCGAATCGGAGCTGGGCTATGAATGAAAAGGGGCTGAGACACTTCACTCTTGTCCGGATATGTCTCTTGTGAGCCGCACCCTGCAGCAATAAAAAAGATCGAGGCGATCAACGTAAATCTTATCACTGCGACATATTAATATATTTTAATGGGTCTACAAGCTTATCCTTTGCGCGAAGTTCGACATGAATATGGTGCTGAACTGAGCTGCCATAGGGGCTGCCTGATACATGCAGGTTTTGCGCCTTTCCAACAGGCGGCCTGCAGTGACAGTCTTACCAATAAGGGCTGGATCAGGCGCAAGATAGAACATCTTTACTTTCAGGTCGCCATTTTTGGAGCTTATTTCTATACCGCTGAACGGACCTCGCCCTGACCGAGCCTCTCTTATCTTGCCTGAAATTGGCGCAAGGATGTCCTGGCCCGGCTCCGAAAGGAGATCTACGCCCTGATGGCTCCCTCTGCCAGTGGGAAATTTGTTGCGGTTGCGTCGGATACGACTGGCGCCGAAATGCCCATCGCCGCCGGAATCGCTTCTCACCCCCTTGCCCGTAGGGTTTAGAATAATAGACTCTGTATCAGAAGGCTTACGTGCGGTTACGATAATATCCGGCGCATTTGGTTCGCTGGCCGGTGGAATGTTCACAGTAATACTGCCGTCTGGGCGGCGCTCGGTTGGTACGGGGTCGCTCGGTTTGGCTGGTGGGATTGGCACGTCGAGGCGACGGCCGGAAATGGTGTGCGGCTTTTTCGGCTTCACCGCTTTAGGCTTATATTTGCCCCATGATGTGACGACGCTGCGCAGTGATTTTGGGCCACCGGGGGCGAAGGTGAAGCGACCGTTTTCGGGGTCGTGATAGGGGTTGAACTTGGTTTCGAGCGTGTCGTTTTCCGGTTCAGCCTTCACCTCCGGCGCTATGCGCCCGGTGCGTAGGTAAAAGGAAAAGCGTTCGCGCTCGGTAAGGCGCACGGACTTCTTGTAGGACATAACAGCGAATCTCCTTGGAACAGGAGGAACGCTGCGAAATCAAATCCTACATTACAAGAGAAATAATGACCTATTTGGTTATTGTTGTGCGATATATATCACCGCATAAGTCCGCCCATAAGATTGCGCGCGAAGCGGCCCAGCCCCGGAAACCCTATTGCTTTGCCTATTTCCGTCGCCACGGTGCCAGCAGCGGCGCTCGCCGCTGAAGCCTGGGGGTTCGCGCGAGATTTGCGGCCCGTAATCTTGGCTGCGACAATTGCACCTGCAGAAGAGGCGGCTGCGCCCATTGCTGCTTTGGTCACCTTCGCCCACAGTGATTTGGTCTTGCGCGGGCGCTTGGCAACTTCCTTCTCGCCCTTCTCCTCAACCTCCTTGGCAGTCTCGGCAGCATCAATAGCTTTTTGTGCAAGCACTTCCTCGGCGCTCTCGCGGTCAACCAGCTCGTCATATTTGCCATCGACCGGCGAGATGGACTTGATGATCGCCCGCTCTTTCTTGCTTACTGGCCCAAGGCGCGAACGCGGTGGCGCGATTAATGTGCGTTGTACGATGCTGGGCGCGCCATCTTCCATCAATGTCGAAACCAGCGCTTCGCCGACCTTCAGCTCGGTAATCGCGGTCTTGATGTCGAGGTCCGGGTTGATGCGGAAAGTTTCGGCTGCGGCCTTCACCGCTTTCTGGTCGCGCGGGGTGTAAGCGCGTAATGCATGCTGCACCCGGTTGCCGAGCTGCCCGGCTACCTCCTCGGGAATATCAATGGGGTTTTGCGTGACGAAATATACGCCCACGCCTTTTGAGCGGATCAGGCGCACCACCTGCTCGACTTTCTCGGTCAGTGCCTTGGGTGCATCATCAAACAGCAGATGCGCTTCATCAAAGAAGAAAACGAGCTTGGGCTTGTCCGGGTCGCCGACTTCCGGGAGGGTTTCGAACAGTTCAGCGAGCAGCCAGAGGAGGAAGGTCGAATAAAGTTTCGGGCTTTGCATCAGCTTATCGGCTGCGAGCACATTGATATAGCCGCGTCCTTGCTCATCTACCTGAAAAAAGTCGTCAATCTCTAGTGCGGGTTCGCCAAAGAAGGCCCCGCCGCCTTGTGTATCGAGCGTCAGGAGCTGGCGCTGAATCGCGCCGACGCTGGCCTTGCTGACATTGCCATATCTGGCACTGAGATCACTGGCGTTTTCTGCGCAATAGGCGAGCATGGATTGCAGATCGTCGAGATCAAGCAGCAGCAGGCCTTCTTCGTCGGCAAAGCGAAAGGCGATATTGAGCACGCCTTCCTGCGTTTCATTGAGGTCCATCAGGCGGGCGAGGAGGAGCGGCCCCATTTCTGTGACGGTGGTGCGGATAGGGTGGCCCTGTTCGCCATAGAGATCCCAGAAGATTGCAGGATTATCGCCATATTCATAAGGGTCGAGGCCGATGTCTTTAGCGCGGCCCTCCAGCTTGTCGGCATGTTTGAAGCTGGATGAACCGGCCATCGAAATGCCGCTAAGGTCGCCTTTCACGTCTGCTACGAAGACGGGAACGCCGAGCCGGGAGAAGTTTTCGGCGAGCCCCTGCAGTGTCACGGTCTTGCCGGTGCCGGTTGCTCCCGCGATCAGGCCATGACGGTTGGCGCGCTTGAGGTTGAGGTGCTGTGCTTCGCCACCGACCCCTGCCGTGCCCAGAAAAATGCCATCCGCCATGATTATACCCCCTGCTTCACTTTATACTATCATGAGATAGCGGCTGGGCGCGGTGCTGAAAAGAGCGAAGCAGGTAAAGAAGTGCAATGAAGGCCTGGGTCGTGTTGACATTCAGCCCTGCCGGTCTGCAAATGCCGCTTTTCCGTGCTTCCAATGCTCACATATCTGTAGTGCGCTGCGCTTCGGGTCACAGAAAACCAGCATTTTCGCTGCGGCATCTTCTGAATGTCAACGGCCCCTAGTGACCCGGATCTGAAATTCGCTCCATACTTGGCCGTTTCAATGTGGCGAATTTCAAATCCACCACACTAGTGGCCGCTATTCTTCGCGCAGACGTATCGGGATGAAGGCAGCCGGTTGGCCACGACGCAAGACTTGTAGCAACACCGCACCGCGTCCTGACTTGCGAACCGCAGCAACGATAGAATCCAGCTCTTTGGGTTCTGCCGTCGGGCGATTGTCCGCGCTCAAAATGACATCGCCCCGGCGTAAACCCTTGGCGGCGGCATCGCTGGAGCGATCAACAGCCGAAATCACAACACCGCGCGTTTCTGCAGGAATGCCGAGCTGGCGAATGATATTGCCATTCAAAGCCAGTGCGGCGAGGCCCAGCTCTTTCTGGGCCGCCTGCGCGCTGTCATTTTCATCGGGTTGTGTGAAGTCTTCGTCCGGGTTGGCACCAAATTGTGCCAGCTTCTCTTCAGAGGGGCGCTCGCCAACAACGGCTTGAACCGTCTTGCGTTTGCCGCTGCGGATGATTTCGATCGGAACTTTGGAGTTGATAGGCAGGTTGGAAACGATGAACGACAATGTGTCGTCCGGCGTCACTTCCTTGCCGTTAACACGCACGATAACGTCGCCTGCCTCAATGCCAGCCTTGTCTGCGCCACCACCTGGCTCGACGGCCTGAACAAACTCGCCACGATTCTTCGCAAGGCCGAGTGATTCGGCCATGTCTTCACCCAGTGGGCTGATTTGCACACCAAGATAGCCACGCTTCACGGCATTGCCTTTGCGCAATGTTTCGATGATCGGCACAGCCTGTTCGGAGGGAATAGCAAAGCCGATGCCCACATTGCCGCCTGAGGGCGAAAGGATCTGGCTGTTAATGCCGATGACATTGCCATACATGTCAAACATCGGGCCACCGCTATTGCCCTGATTGATCGAGGCATCAGTCTGAATGAAGCGGTCATAGGTGCCGCCGGTGTTGCGGTGGACCGCGGAAATAATGCCTGCTGTCACCGTGCCGGCGAGGGCATAGGGGTTGCCGATCGCAACGACCCAATCGCCCACGCGCGCCTTGGTAGAGTCACCAAATTTGACGAAAGGCAGTGGTTTTTTCGCTTTGATCTTGAGCACGGCAAGGTCGGTCGCCGGATCGCGGCCCACCAGCTCTGCCTCATATTCCTCGCGGTTGGTCAGCGTTACTGTGATGCTGTCAACGCTTGCGCCGCGTGCACCGGGCGACACGACATGATTATTGGTAACGATATAGCCGTCCGCTGAGATCAGGAACCCGGAGCCGAGCGATTGTGCCTTGCGGGTTTGAGGACGGCTGCCGCCGAACATGTCGCCAAAGGGGGTGCCCGCAAACGGGTTTTTTACTTGCACACGCTGCTTGGTCGAGATGTTGACGACCGCGGGCTGTAGCTTTTCGACCATATCGGCCAAGCTGACAGGGGCGCCATGAGGTGCCGCAGCCTGCATGCCTTCATTTTGCGCGGTTTGTGCACCAAGCGGTTGGTGGCTGCTGATGGCGACTGCGGTGCCGCCGAGCAGAAGAGCGGCTGTGGTTGCATAAGCGTAACGCACTTTAGATGTTCCTCTCATGTCTTTCGACAAACCATATTTGAAAATCACCACCTGAATGCCGCTTTTTGCCTGAACGCAAATTGAATGACACTCGGCCCACCATGCTACTGACCGCGAAATTCCCTTAGAAATTCGTTATTTGGCGACAATATAATGCTGGTTGAGCTGTCATTGTCCTTGGAGAATGTCCGGCGATAGGCCTGCATGGCACGGTAAAATTCATAGAATTGCGGGGCTTTGCCAAAGCTGGCTGCATAGACCTGCGCAGCTTTTGCGTCAGCTTCGGCGCGGATGATTTGCGCCTGTTTTTCGCCTTGCGCACGGATCGTGAGAGCTTCCTGCTGGCGTGCAGTGCGCATGCGCTGGAAGGCGCTTTGCAATGGGGTGCCATCGGGAAGGTCGGCGCGCTTGATACGCACATCAATGACTTCGGCGCCATATTGCTTGGCCACGCGATTAAGGCCGCTCTCAATATTGTTCATCACCTGACCACGCTCAGCGCTAAGCAAAGCGGCGAATGTTCGCTTGCCCAGCTCGTTACGCAGTGCCGAACCAAGAATCGGGCGCAGGGCATCTTCCACGCGCTGCTCGGTGCCTGCGGCAATATACATACGCAGCGGATTGGTGATGCGATAGCGGGCAAAGGCATCGACCTGCAGGCGCAGCTGGTCGGTTGAAAGCACCTGCTGGCGCTCCATTTCGACCGATTGGATGCGCTTGTCGATCCAGACAATCTGTTCAGCAAAAGGGATGCGCAGATAGGGTCCTGCACCAGTCTGGCCGAAATTTTCACCCGGCTTGTAAGGGTTCAGGATGCGCACGGGTTCGCCAAAGCGCACAATCACAGCCTGCCGGGTTTCCGGCACGATAGAAACTGTGCTGCCGATCAATATGACCAGGCCAAGCAGAACAAGGGCGAGAGTGACGGGGTTACGCAGGGCGTTCACCATTATTCGCCTCCTTTTTGAGCTGCTGACTGCTGAGCGCGGCGTTTAATCTCAGGTAGCGGCAGATAGGGCGTAACATTGCCGGTTTCCACGACAGTTTTATCTACGTCTGCCAAGACGCTTTCCATTGTTTCATAATACATGCGGCGGCGTGTCACTCCGGGGGCCAGACGATATTGCTCATAGACTTTATCGAAGGCAGCGGCTTCACCCTCAGCGCGCGCATTCAGCTGTTGAGCATAAGCCCGTGCCTGATTGAGATAGGTTTCGGCTGTCTGCTTTGCAGCAGACACTTCTTTAAAGGCATCGTTGACGGAGGCGGGCGGGTCAGCCTGTTTGATGGCTATGCCCTGTACCTTCACACCAGCGCGATAGCCGTCCAGAATGTCCTGCATCCGTTGTTCGACCTGCTGTTCTATGGTGGTGCGCCCAGCGCCCAGCGCATCGGTGAGCGAAACTGTAGCAAGCACAGCGCGCATAGCGGAGTTCGCTACTTCCTGAATAGTTGTGTCAGGGTTGGCGATCTGAAATTTATAGAGTTCAGCATCTTTGATGTTCCAGCGAACCGAATAGGCCAGATCAATGATATTCTGGTCGCCTGTAATCACGAGGTTTTCATCATTGCCAGCGATTGAACCGATGTCGATGGTCCGGATTTCTTCTACATCGACAGTCTCTACTGTTTCCAGCGGAGAGGGCAGCGTGAGACCAATGCCGGGGCTTAATGTGCGGCTATATTTGCCGAGCATCAGCACAACACCGCGTTCTTGCGGGCCGACGCGATGAAAACTGGTGAGTGCGACCCAAAGTATGGCGATAATCGCCAGTGCGATTGGCCATAGTGCACGCGCATCTGCGCCACCAGGCATGCCACCGCCGGAGCCTCCTCCTCCGCCGCCACCGCCAAAGCCCTCGCGCCCACGTTTGAGCAGGTCGTCGAGCATGGAAGGTCGGCCTGATCCGCCACTAGTTGGGCCAGGTCGTCCGCCCCGTGGCGGTTGGGTCCAGGGGTTGCGGGGGCCTTCGCCGCCGTCATCGCCGCCGCCATTGCCATTGGGTTTACCGTCATTCCCGTTGCCCCAGGGGCCCTGTACTATTGTCATGACAGGCGCGGTGAAAACCGAACGCAGGCGAGAGAAAAAAGAGCGTGTTTTTGTCATCATGTATATCTGTATAGGTAGGGTGGGGCCGGAAAAACAGTGCCTTTGCAATGATTATCGCATATGGGGCCGCTTATGACCGATATTAAAGCACTTTCTGAGCACCTTTCCACCCTTTCCAATGGCCGTACCAGCGCCCCGAGATTGCGCGATGGTGTGCTCACGCTTGTACTGGATGTCAGCGGTTTGTCGCGTGAAGAGCGATTGGCGATGGTTGAGGTGCTGGACAAGGAATCGCGTACTACCCCGGGGGTATTGGATGTACGCATCGCCCAGACTGAAGAAAAGCACAGCATGACGATCATCGCTGTGGCTTCGGGTAAGGGGGGCGTTGGTAAATCCACTGTCTCTGCCAATCTTGCCGTAGCACTGTCGAAGCTGGGCGTGAAAGTAGGGCTGGTCGATGCCGATATTTATGGCCCATCCCAGCCGCGCCTGCTGGCAAGCGAGGGGCGCCGACCAGAAGCGGAAGGCAAGCAGATTATCCCAATCCGCGGCGCTGCTGACATCCCCATGCTTTCTATGGGGCATCTGGTGGAGCCGGGGCAGGCGATTGCATGGCGCGGGCCGATGGCCGCTAATGCGCTCGGCCAGCTCGTCGAGGGCAAATGGGACGGGGTTGATGTTCTTGTAGTCGATATGCCGCCGGGCACGGGCGATATTCAGCTTTCTATGGTTCAGAAACATAAGCCTGCGGGCGTTGTTATAGTGTCGACGCCGCAAGATCTGGCGCTCATAGATGCCACGCGTGCGGTTAATTTGTTCGAGCAGGCAGCGGTGCCTATGATTGGCCTTGTCGAAAATATGGCGGGCTACGCCTGCCCGCATTGTGGCGAAATTTCTGATCCCTTTGGCACCGGCGGTGCAGAAGCTGCCGCCAAGAGTATGGGCATGCCTTTCCTGGGACGTATTCCACTGTCTATCGGCATTCGTACAGCATCGGATTCAGGCCAGCCTCCGGCAGCAGATGAAGAGGCTGATGCAGCGCCTTTCATGGCCATTGCACGCGGTGTAAGTGATTGGTTGCAAAGCCAGACTTAAAAAATATGACTACGTACATATACCGGTAAATTTTCTGGCGCTAACGGACATATAGTATCCGCCGGATATGGAAGCAGCACCTTAGATTTGGTGTGACCCAAGCCAAATCTATGCCCCACAGCATGCTGCTCCCAGTCCGGTTTCTTATTTTCTGCAAGCTGTATGTAGACGATAAGAGACATAGTGCAATAACCTGTTTGAATCAGGCTATATGACCTTGTCACTTATCGTCTGTAGACTTGGGGCTTGCTCAGCTTTGATGTCGAAATCATGAATGATATATGTTTTAGGTTTGGTGCCAATCTTAGAAAATTGCGTGAAGAAAAGGGTTTAAGCCAGGAGGCTTTTGCCGATGAGGCGGGCCTGCATCGGACCTATGTGAGCGATATTGAACGTGGGGTCCGCAACCCTACGATCGTTGTTGTTGAGAAGATTGCACGTGCGCTAGGTGTCAGGCCGGGCCACTTGCTTGATTAGCGATATTGCTGCACTGCCTGAGGCAAGCACCGCTATCCTAGTGACCCGGATGTGAAGTTCGCAGCATTATTCGGCAAGCGCTAAGCGAACTGCAGATTCATAAGGGTCACTAGCAACTATATGAATCTAGGGGCTGTTGAGATTCAGCCCTGCGGGTCTGCAAATGCCGCTTTTCCATGCTTCCGATGCTCACGTATCTGTAGTACGCTGCGCTTCGGGTCATAGAAAATCAGCATTTTCGCCACGGCATCTTCTCAATGTCAACACGACCTAACGTTAGGAGACAAGCATATGGCGACAGATAGCGAAATCCAAGATTTGCTGAATACTGCGCGCGTTATTGCGCTGGTAGGAGCATCGGCAAAGCCGCAGCGCGCCAGCTATCGTGTGATGGGCAAGCTGATCGCTCATGGCTACACTGTTATCCCCGTTAATCCGCTCATGACTGGGCAGAGCATCCACGGCCAGACCGTTGTGGCATCACTTACCGATATTGATGTGCCAATCGATATGGTCGATATTTTTCGTAACAGCGAAGCAGCCGGAGCTGTTGTTGATGAAGCGATTGCGGTGGGTGCAAAATCTGTGTGGATGCAGCTTGGCGTGATTAATGAGCCAGCGGCGGCACGCGCTCAGGCTGCTGGGCTGCAAGTGGTGATGGACCATTGCCCTGCTATAGAGATTCCACGTCTCAGCATTGCGCCTGTTGCCTGATCTTCATCTTACCACTTTGCCTTTGCTGCGCGGCTGGCTATCAAGGCAGAGCATATGCAGCGATTATCAGAACAGAATGAACCGGGAGATACGGGCGGCGCCATGAACAGGCGGCGCTTTCTGGTCGGCGGTGGCGCTGTTGCTGGCCTGCTGATCGCATGGGGGGTGTGGCCGCGTAGCTATGCGCCTAATCTCGCGGTTGCCAGCAATGAAACACTGATCAATGCCTTTTTGAAGATTGACACGAGCGGCCAGATTATCGTCGTCGTGCCGCAGCTGGAAATGGGGCAAGGGGTTAACACAGTCCTGCCACAAATATTGGCTGACGCACTGGGGGCGGATTGGCGCACGGTTGCGGTACAGGGCGCGCCGGTGAGCCCGCTTTACGCAAACAGCCTGCTTGCCGGGCACTATATGAAGGGTGCTTGGGCTACGCTGGCTGAAGACGCGAGCGAGTGGGCCGTGCGCGAATATGCGACGCGTAATGCAATGATGCTGACAGGCGGCGCAACGTCTGTGCGGATGTTCGCTGATGCGTATAGGGACGCTGGATTGGCAGCGCGGGTTCTCCTGTGCAAAGCGGCGGCAGCGCGCTGGGGTGTCGACTGGCAAAGCTGCAGCATATCGCAAGGTTTAGTGACCGATGGGCAACGCACTTTGCGCATTGGCGAGCTTGCCACAGATGCCGCAACATTTGTGTTGCCTGAGACATTGCCAGCCATGTCCGGTGAGGGTGAAGAGCGGCTCTGGGGACGTGATGTCCCGCGTATCGACCTTCCGTCCAAGGTTGATGGCTCGCATAATTTTGCGGCTGATGTTCGTTTGCCTGATATGGTGTTTGCCTCCATTCGTCAGGGGCCAGCCGGAGCATTGCGTCTCAAGTCTGTGCGCGAAGCTGAGGCAAAAAAGACTATAGGCTTTCTTCAGCTGGTACAGCGCGAAAAATGGGTTGCTGCCATAGGCACCAATTGGTGGGCGGCGAATAAGGCGTTGGATGCGGTTGATCCGGTTTTTGAGGTGGCGGGAGAGCAGGATAGCGGCGCACGGCTCGATACATTTTTTATCGAAAAAGCGCTGGATGAGGCTTTTGATAGTGAAGCCGGCGGCAGGCTGTATCAGTCCGGTGATCTGGCAACCAGCTTCAAGGAGGCACGGCTGATCCGTGCGGACTATCGCGTTGCCCCTGCGCTGCATCTTAGCGTGGAGCCGCCCTGCGCCACAGCGCGGGTGACGGATGAGTTGGCTGAGATATGGGTTGCCAGCCAGGCGCCAGCCTTTTGTCGTGCCGCAGTTGCGGATGCGCTGGGTATGAGCGAAAGTCAGGTGGTGCTCTATCCGCTGTCGGCTGGCGGGTCTTTCGGGCGGCGCATGGATCATGACGCTGCGGTGCAGGCGGCGGTCATCGCGCAAGAACTGAAACGCCCTGTGCAGTTGCTCTGGTCACGTGCGGAAGACATTATCACAGATCGCCCGCGCCCACCGGCGCATGCGCGTATGTTTGCCAAGCTCGTGGCTGGTGGGCGTATAGAGGGGCTGTCGGCCAAGGTCGCGGCGCCTTCGGCTGACCGTGAAATATGGGCGCGTGTGGCACGGGGCGCGAGCGAACGCGCAGCGATGCAGGAGGCAGGCAAGGCCGCTGACCCACGCGCTATATCTGGTTTGCCCTCACTATACGCCATCCCGCATTTTGCGGTGGATCATTATCCTGTAACCCTGCCGCTCCCTAGCGGGCGCTGGCGCAGTAATGCGGATAGCTATAGCTGTTTCTTTACTGAGAGCTTCATGGATGAACTGGCACAGGAGGCGGGCATCGATCCTTTCTCCTTCCGTATCCGGCATATGGGCGCGCAGCCGCGTATGGCGCAGTGCCTGAGTACGGCGGCGGCTATGGGCGGCTGGCAAGGCGGTATTATGTCGAGCGGGCAAGGGTTGGCCTGCCATGCAATGGACAATGGCTATATTGCGGTTATGATCCAAGCCAACATGGTTGGTGGGCGTATCAATGTGAAAACTATTACCGCAGTTGCAGATATAGGCGATCAACCGCATCCTGACATTGCGAGGCAACAGATTGAGGGCGGCCTGATTTTCGGACTGGCTGCGGCATTAGGGGGTGCAGCAGAATATGAAGAAGGGCTTCCCAAGCGCGCTATCATGGGGCGTATGGGCTTGCCACGATTAGCGGATATAGGGGACATCATGGTCGAGATTATGCCGAGCGAAAGCGACCCGGCAGGTGTGGGTCAAATTGGTGTGCCGGCTGTAGCGCCTGCACTGGCGGGCGCTCTCTATACATTAACGGGCAAGCGGTATCGCGACTTGCCTTTGGTGACTTCAGCGTGAGTGGTGCATTGCCTTCGCGCCCAGCGGATCACCCCACCATAATGCAACCGAAAATTGGCGTGTTGATTGTTAATCTCGGTACGCCAGATGCACCGGAGCCGGCAGCGGTTAAACGCTATCTGAAGGAGTTTCTCTCGGACCGGCGCGTTGTGGAAATTCCGCCATTGGTTTGGCAGCCTATATTGCGCGGCATCATTCTCAATACGCGGCCCAAAAAATCTGCTCATGCCTATAGTCAGATATGGACAGAGCAAGGCTCGCCACTGGCGGTAAATACCAAGGCTGTAGCTGATACGATGGCATATGAGCTGACGGGTGATGGCGTGATGGTCGATTGGGCGATGCGCTATGGTAATCCTTCGATAGCGAGTCGGCTTGCTGCGATGAAGGAGGCCGGGTGTGAGCGCATCCTGTTTGCGCCGCTCTATCCGCAATATAGTGGTGCGACGACGGCAAGCGCACATGATGCGTTGTTTGCAGCGGTAGTCGATATGCGTTGGCAACCCGCCATCCGTACTGTGCCACCTTATTATGATGACCCTGCCTATATTGCGGCCCTAGCAGCCAGCGCACGCAGCGGATTGGCTGCGATGGAACGCACGCCTGATGCATTGCTTCTGACATTTCACGGCATGCCTGAGCGCACGCTGCATCTGGGGGATCCTTACCATTGCCACTGCGTAAAAACCGCACGTTTATTGGCTGAGGCGCTCAAAGATGATTTCTCCGGATCGATAGAGCTGAGTTTTCAATCGCGCTTTGGTCGCGCCAAATGGCTGGAACCATCGACTGAAGATACATTGGCCGCACTGGCCAAACGGGGCGTGAAGTCCCTTGCGGTTATGGCGCCGGGTTTCTCTGCTGATTGTCTTGAAACTCTGGAAGAAATAGCCCTGCGCGGAAAAGAAATCTTTATGTCATCCGGCGGTAATGATTTCCACTATCTGCCTTGTATCAATGCAAATATTGACGCCATAAACATGTATAAGAAGCTCATAAAAAAAGAGCTCGCAGGTTGGATATAACGCTCCACTAAAACGTAAGGACCAAACTATGAGTAGAGTAGCGATAGTAACCGGTGGAACCCGTGGCATAGGGGAGGCGATTAGTCTTGCTCTGCAAGAAATGGGCATGACGGTTGTAGCCAATTATGCTGGCAATGATGAGAAAGCGAAGGCGTTTACGGAGCGTACTGGCATCAGGGCTTATAAATGGGATGTCGGCGATCATCAGGCATGCCTTGATGGGTGCGCGCAGGTTGAAGCGGAAGTCGGCCCGATTGATGTCGTGGTCAACAATGCCGGCATTACCCGCGACGGCGTGCTCGCCAAGATGAGCTTTGAAGACTGGAATGATGTTATGCGCATCAATCTGGGCGGTTGCTTCAACATGGCAAAGGCTACTTTCGGCGGCATGCGCTCACGAGGCTGGGGGCGTATTGTCAATATCGGGTCGGTCAACGGTCAGGCCGGTCAATATGGTCAGGTCAATTATGCAGCCGCCAAGTCAGGGATTCATGGTTTCACCAAAGCGCTGGCACAGGAGGGCGCGAGGTCGGGCATTACCGTAAATGCTATCGCACCCGGCTATATCGATACCGATATGGTTGCTGCTGTGCCGGACGCTGTTTTGGAAAAGATCGTAGCGAAAATTCCGGTAGGTCGCCTTGGCCATGCTGAAGAAATCGCGCGGGGTGTTGCTTTTCTATGTAGTGAAGATGGCAGTTTCGTCACCGGGTCGACCATGTCGATCAACGGTGGCCAGCACATGTACTGATTGGAGTATTTGGGCTGTGGGTGAGGATCTGATTTATTCCGGCCCAACCAAACATAGTATCACGATAGAAGGGCACAGGACTTCGATTAGCCTGGAGCCTGTATTCTGGAATGCATTGCAGCGCGCTGCCCTGGAAGAGGGGTGCGCGCTGAATGCGTTGGTCGCGCGCATAGATGAAGAGCGCATCGTATCTCTGTCCCAACATGGCCAAACACAGAGTGCCATAGCCCCTGCGAACCTCGCCAGTGCTATCAGATTATGGCTATGGAGAAGGTATTGCGAATAATTATCAATAGCTATTGACTGTGCAAATGATTCTCAATAACAACAACCCCGATACTCAATCAGGGGAAGTTGTTCCATGTCGCATTCAAAATTTTCACCTTTAGTCAAGGGCCTACGGCCAACCACAGGCCTGAGCGCATGTTCTGGTGCCAGCACCACATCGGGTCGTTCAGAAATGCTCGCTGCTCTTGCTGTTGCGGCTTTGCCGGTGGCACTGGTACCTGCGGTGGCTCATGCCGCTGATGGTGATACTATCATCGTTGAAGGGCGCAGGGTTGTTGATGCGAACCCCAATGCCAACCCGGAAGCGCCGTACAAGGTCGAAAAATCTGCCGATGGCAAATTCACCGAGCCACTGCGCGATACGCCCAAAACCATTACAGCGATCCCGAAAGAGGTGATCGAAGATATTGGCGCGAACAGTTTTCGTGAAGTTGTGCGCGCAACACCCGGCGTAACATTGGGCACGGGTGAAGGCGGCAATGCTTTTGGCGACCGCATCTTCATTCGCGGTTTTGAAGCCCGCAATGATGTCTATATCGATGGCCTGCGTGATCCGGGCGTCACCAGCCGCGAGATTTTCGCTGTTGAGCAGATCGAGATTATTAAGGGGCCATCCGGCAGTTTCGGCGGACGTGGTACCACTGGTGGCCTAGTCAGCCTGCAATCCAAACGCCCGCAGATCGGCAATGATTTTGCTGTGGTGCAGGCTGGTGTAGGAACTGAAAATTATTGGCGCGGTACGGTTGATGTCAATTACGGGTTGAGTGACAGCTTCGCCATTCGCATCAATGGCCTCTATCATAATGCCGACACGCCGGGGCGCGATTATGTTGATTCCGAACGTCTTGGCTTTGCGGTTTCAGCGCTCTGGCAGCCGACGGATACGCTCTCGGTCATGGCCGATTATTATGGCTATCGTCTCGATGGCATGTCTGATTATGGCCATCCGTTCGATGTGACCACCCAGCAGCCCTATGCTGTGAATGGTGATAATTTCTACGGCGCCGTAGGCCGCGACTTTATCGATAATGGCTCGGATATCGGCACATTGACGGTCAAGTTCGAACCCAATGACCAGATCGCGCTGCGCTCTACTGTGCGCTATGGTGAAACATGGAATTATTACGTTGTAAGCGTGCCGCGTGGGCCGCGCGCAGTTACGCCCCCCGGCACGGGCGCATCTCAGCGTGACATAGATCGATATGCCGCTGATATTACTGCTGGTTTTGTAGATGGCCAGATGGTTGTCGACACTGGCACACCGCGCCGTCATGGCGATAACGAGACGTTTGCGATGCTAACAGACGCGACTGTGCGCTTTGACACGGGCAGCATCGGTCACACGCTGGTTGGTGGTGTTGAGCTGTCGCGAGAAAAAGTGACGAACCGCTCCTATGCTTTTCCCGACTTTGTAGAAGATGCCGATGGCAATCAGGTTGGCACGCCCAACGGCTTTACTCGTGATTTGTTCAACCCTGACCCAGTGCTTGGTTTTAATATTCCTGCCGTGCTTGATCCTGATGCTATCCCTACGGTCGTGAAGGTTGAGACCATGTCGGCCTATCTGATCGACACGATCAAATTCTCCCCACAATTCCAAGCGACCTTGGGCCTGCGCTATGACATGTTCGATATCAGCGCGAGTGGCAATGGCCGCCGCAGTGGCCCCTTTAGCCGTCAGCAGTCGATCGACTTTCTCAATGGCCAGCTGAGTCTGCTTTATAAGCCTGTTGAAGCGATAAGCCTCTATGCCTCGTTTAGCACCTCATCCAATCCGTCTGGCGAGCAGCTTGATAGCACGGGTGCTGCTTATGGTGGTTTGGCTGCAGGAACCGAGACAATCGATCCGGAGCGCAACAAGGCGTATGAGCTGGGCATCAAATATGAGCTGAACAAAAATCTGCTGCTTACTGCTGCAATCTTCCAGATCGACAAGGAGAATGCACGCGAGCTAGACCCTGATACGGGTGGTTATCGTTTGGTCGGTGAACTTCGCTCACGTGGCGCTGAGGTCGGTATTAATGGCAATATTACTTCGCGCTGGGCGGCCTTTGGCGGCTTCACCTATCTTGATGCTGAGATTACGGACTCGCTAGATTCTACCAATGTTGGCTCGCGCTTCCCCAATGTGCCGAAGTATAATGTATCACTGCTCTCTACCTATCAGCTGACCGACTGGCTGATGATCGGCGGGCAGGCCTATTATCAGAGCAAACTGCATGGCGGCACTTATGCTTCCACCACGGCAACAGTGCCTGGCTATTGGCGCTTCGATGCGGTGGCGCGGGTTAAGCCCAGCAGCAACACAGAAGTGCGCCTTAATGTGCTGAACCTGACCGACAAGCGCTATTATGACGCTATTTATCGTTCCTCGGCACCCTTTGCCTATATTGCGCCGGGACGCTCGGCGACGCTGACGGGTACGATCAGCTTCTGATGGACCGGCATATATTGGTCCGGGAGGTGTCACCCAGCCTGCCCGTCGCTTCACTTTTGGTCCCACCACGGAGAGTGGAATTGGCGGGCAGGCTGGACTAGGGTCCTGACCCTAGCAACTATAGTCACTGCGGGAACTGCTGTATGCTTGTTACGATAGCCGATATGCTCAGCCGTGAGACGGCGCTTGCCTTGCGCACTCAAATTCTCGCGGCGGATTGGGTGGACGGCAATGCGACCAGTGGCGAAGGTTCCGCGCTTGCCAAGCGCAATCGGCAATTGCCGGAAGAGAGCGATGAGGCGCGGGCTGCTCAGGCTGTGGTGGCGCAGGCGTTGGGCAGCAATGCATTGTTCCTGTCGGCGGCTTTGCCACACACGATCTTCCCACCCTTGTTTAACCGCTATGGTGGTGGCGAGACGTTCGGCGCGCATGTTGATAATGCGGTGCGCATTCATGGTGCAAGCGGCACACGGATCCGTACCGATATATCAGCAACATTATTCCTGACCGACCCAGAGGATTATGATGGTGGTGAGCTGGAAATAGAAGGGCCGTTTGGTGGCACCTCCTACAAGCTGCCTGCCGGACATATGGTCGTCTATCCCAGCTCCAGCCTGCACCGTGTGGCGCCTGTGACGCGCGGTGAGCGGGTGAGCTGTTTCTTTTGGCTACAATCGCTGGTCGCCAGCGCGGAACATCGCGCTATGCTGTTTGAGCTGGATCAGTCGATACAGGCGCTGACCACACAACGCGGCGGTGATGATGCTGAAGTGCTGCGTCTCACCAATGTCTATCACAATCTGATGCGGCAGTGGTCTGTGTGCTGAAACTGATACTCAGCCTCAGCACATTTTCATTATCGTGACATCAAAGAGCGCGCCTGACCGGATAGCTCAGCCAGCATAGCAATATGCGGGGCGGGTGCCGCACGGGCACGGTCGAGCTGATGCAGGAATTGGTCAACGCGCGGGCGGTGGCGCTGTAGCCAATTGTCGATGCCGGTCGCGACATTGTTCCTGCCAAGGCGGGCAAGCAGGTCGAGCCGGATCTGCTGCACATCGCGGGCTATGCCGGAAAGCAGTTGGCGTTCCCACGGGTCGCTTGGTTCCAGCTTGTCCGCAGTTGCCTGTAGCCAATAAATGCCAGTGCTATCGCCCAGCCGGATATACGCGCGGGCGATTTCTAGTATGTCGCCTTCCAGCCTGGTGCCCAGATGGGCAAGGCCGATAGCACCATCAAGCTTGAACAGTTGCGATGTGCGCTGGGCAAGGTCGCCTGGCACACCAAGCACTTCCAACTCGTCTTCCATTGATATGGCACGCACCAGCAATGTTTCGGTGAGAATAGAGTCGACAGCTTCAGCGAGTTGCTCGACACCACCGCGTAGCATTTGCACACCATCATTGGGCACAAAACCGGCTGGGAGCACGCGCAGGATCGAGGCCATTTGCGCACGCATAGCGTCCGCCATCAAGCCCAATAATGCGATCCTGCCAGCTTCTGGCATGCTGGCTTCGTCAATATCGTGCCATAAGGCATCGACATTAAAAATACGGTCAGCGATCACAAAGGCGCTGGCCATATCGGCAAGCGAGCAGCCTTCTTCTTCGGCCAGCTCAAAGGGATGAATGAGGCCGAGCCGGTTGATAATGCGGTTGGCCAGCTTGGTGGCGACGATCTCTTTGCGCAGCTGGTGGCTGGCAATGGCATCGGCTTCGCGTTCCTGCATGCGCGGCGGGAAGGACGCGAGCAGATCAGTGCCCATGCTGGGGTCATCGACCAGCGCGCCCTGCTCAATTTCGTCTTGCAGGGTCAGCTTGGCGGTAGAAAGCAACACGGCGAGTTCAGGGCGGGTCAGCCCCTTGTCGTCCTGCGCACGGCGCAGCAGTTGGTCATTATTGGCCAGCCCCTCCACCTTGCGGTCGAGTGTGCCGCTGTCTTCAAAGGTTTCAATAAGGCGCACATAGCTTGGCAGGGCGCTTACGCCGCCCGCTTCGGCTATCGAAAGGCCGAGTGCCTGCAAGCGGTTATCCTCAAGCACCAGATCGGAAACTGCGTCGGTCATATTGACCAGCAGCGTGTTACGATTGTTGAGCTTCAGGCGGCCCTCTGCCATTTCACGGTTCAGTGCGATCTTGATATTGACCTCATTGTCTGAGCAATCAACACCCGCGCTATTATCGATAAAGTCAGTATTGATGCGCCCACCGTTCAGGGCATAAGCGATACGCGCTGCTTGTGTGAAACCGAGGTTGGCACCTTCGCCAACCACTTTTACCTGCAGATCCTCTGCGTTGACACGCAGCACGTCGTTTGCCGTATCGCCAGCATCGGCATTTGTTTGCGCAGCGGCTTTCACATAGGTGCCGATACCGCCGAACCACAGCAGGTCGACCTGCGAGCGCAATATGGCCGAGATGAGTGCGGCTGGCTCCATTTCGTCTTCGGCCACTTCCAGCAAGGTTTTCATTTCCGGCGAGAGTGGAATGCTCTTCATGGAGCGCGGGAACACACCACCGCCCTGTGAGATGAGCGTTTTGTCATAATCGTCCCAGCTGGATCGCGGCAGCTTGAACAGGCGCTCGCGCTCGTTCCAGCATTTCTCCGGGTCTGCCGGGTTCGGGTCGATGAAAATATGGCGATGATCGAATGCGGCAACCAGCTTGATTGCCTTGGAAAGCAACATACCATTGCCGAACACATCACCGGACATGTCGCCACAACCGATGACCTTGACGCTCTGGCTTTGAACATCAATGCCCATTTCGGCAAAATGCCGCTGGACAGATACCCATGCGCCGCGTGCCGTAATGCCCATCGCTTTATGGTCATAGCCATTCGAGCCGCCGCTGGCGAAAGCATCGCCCAGCCAGAAATCACGTTCCAGCGCAATAGCATTGGCGACGTCGGAGAAGGTGGCCGTGCCCTTGTCAGCAGCCACAACGAAATAAGGATCGTCGCCATCGCGGATCACAACCCCTTTAGGGTGCGTTACTTTGCTGCTGACGATATTATCGGTGATCGAGAGCAGCGACCGGATGAAGGTGCGATAGCTTTCTGTCCCTTCCGTAATCCATGCATCACGGTCGATTGCCGGATTGGGCAGTTGCTTGGGATAGAATCCGCCCTTTGCGCCAGCCGGTACGATGACCGCATTTTTCACGCGCTGTGCTTTCATCAAGCCTAAGACTTCGGTGCGGAAGTCATCGCGCCGGTCGGACCAGCGCAGGCCACCACGCGCAACCGGACCGGAGCGCAGGTGGATGCCCTCGACACGCGGGCTGTAGACCCAGATTTCGCGCCAGGGCAGAGGTTTGGGCAGGCCGGGCACCTTCTCGCTTTCAATCTTGAAGGCGAGGGCAAGGCGGCCGCTTTCCACGAAAAAGTTCGTGCGTAGGCATGCATGCATGACGGCCTGAATGAGCCGTAGGATGCGGTCTTCATCAATGGCGGATACCTGAGCCAACCCAGCATTAATGGCTGTGTCAGCTGCTTTCACGGCTTTGGCGCGGTCACCCTTGAACGCGGGGTCATGCAGAGCATGAAATAATTCTATCAATGTGCGGGTTATCGGCTGCTCGTTGCGGAGCGTGTCGGCCACGGTGGCCATGCCATAGGGCATGCCGGTTTGTCGTAAATAGCGGAACAGGGCGCGCAATAGCACCACCGATGTCGGGTCCAGGCCAACAGAAACGATCAGCTCATTGAAGCGATCATCTTCTGCTCTGTCTGTCAGAACATCGGCCAGCGTGTCTTGCAATACATTTGCACGATCCAGCAGCATTTGCGCATCGCCGCCATCATGGCGCGCGAGCAGGAAGCGGTGAATATGGCCCTTATTGCCGCGATCAAGCGGTGTGGTGATTTCTTCGATTGCCTTGAAGCCGAAATTTTCGAGCGCAGGCACAGCGTCGGAAAGCGTAATGGGTGTATGGCTGTACAGCTTAAGCCGCAGGCGGTCCGAGCTGTCATCGCTATTGCGATAAAGGCGCACGCGCCGATCATCATCGGCTGCCAGTTTCGACATTTCAATAATGTCGATAGCGGCTTCGTCTGAGCCAGCCCCCAGGCGATAGCCGGGTGGGAAGCTCTCTGCATATTGCTCGGTGAGCGCTTCTGCACCACCATTTTCGAGCAGGTCTGCCAGCGCTTGTTCTACGCCAGGCACCCAGCCCCGAACCATATGCTTGATCTCCTGGTCGAGCGCATCTTCATCGGGTGTGCGGCCATCGGCGCGTAAATCGAGCGTGATGCGCAGCAGCGCCATTCCGCCTTCTTCCAGCGCGATAGACCAGCTCAGCAATGGGGCGTTGGCAGCATTGGCCAGCATATCCTGAATGGCGACACGGCGCGCGGTCGAAACATCATCACGCGGCAGCCATACGAACGCATAAAGATGGCGCGCGAGAGCCGAAGTGGCAAGCACCAGCTTAGGGCGTGGCCGGTCCGAGAGCGACATGAAGGTGAGGGCCAGCCGTTCCAAAGTCGTACGATCAAAGCCGATAACAATATCATGAGGCAAGGTCGTCAGCGCATGATGCAGCGCTTTGCCTGCATGGCCGGATTCGACAAAATTATGCTTTTCCATCAGTGCCGAGAGCGCAGAACGCAACAACGGAACTTTGTCCGGCGCGGTTGCGAGCGCGGCGCTCGTCCACATCCCGGCATGGACAGAGATGGATTTGATCCGTTTGCCTTCGCGCACCGGGATAATGAACAGGTCAATCAGGCTGAAGCGGTGGACGCGCGAAGCCTGATTGCTTTTGATAATGAGGGGGCTGCGTCCCCCTTCCTCGAACCAGTTGAACGCTGCTTTGATGCTGGCCGGTGCCAGCAATGGTTCGGTCGATTCCAGTGAGCAGATACCCAATGCGGAGAGAGGTTTACCGTTGCGGCCAAAGGACTGATGGCCGATTTGTGTGAGGTTACGTGCGAGCAGCCAGCGCATCAACGCGGCGCCTTCATCCTCCACTATCCGCTCAGCATCTTCGCCGAGCCTTTCCTGCATGCGCCCCCAGTCACTTACGGCCGCCTTGATATGCGCCATCGTAGTGGCCAGCTCACTTTCCAGCAGCTGGCGTTGTTTGGCAGTGGCGCGGTCCACTTCGATGAAAATGGTCGATTCACGGCGGGCACCGGGGGTATCTGCGGGCAATATACCCAGCAATTTGCCCTTTGCGTTGCGCTCTACGCTGATGACCGGGTGAATGAGTTGCTGGATGACCAGCCCCTGATGGGCAAGGCAATTGGCGATGCTATCGACCAGAAAGGGCATGTCATCATTGACGATGGCAATGCGCATTGTTTGTGAGGCCGCAAGCGTCGCTTTTTTACGACCGGTTGCGCCGCCTTCAATAATGATACCGGGTTGGCCTGCTGTGCGCTGGCTTGCTGCTTTGGCCAGGAGGCTCGCTGCCGCTTTCGCGGCGCTGTCGCTAAAGCCTTCCTGTCCGCCCGGCAGTGCTCCATGAGCCAATGCGTCCTGCAACGCTTGCGTGACTCGCTTGGCGTTCTTCTGCTGTGCCTCGGCCATAGCTTCTCCTGCTCTTTTATAGGGCTTATGGTTGTTTTATTGCCCTGTGTTGACACCATTATAATAGGATAAGGTTTTAATTATGTGCAAAGCGCCCGGTCCGTCATTCTACGAGTTATTGTTGTATAGAAGATATTAAGTATAGCCACGGACCCGTTCAGCGAGTGCCCAATCAGATGCTTTTGCTCGCTGCGATAAGTATTTTCTGTGCTGCCTTGTCCTGCGTATCGGCGCAGGCAACAAAAGACACGCTGCCATCATGTTCGCGGCGCGCAACGATCAGTGACACGCCCTGTTCGTCAAAGCTGAGTGCGCCAGCATCCAATCGTTGTGCTTTACTGATCTTGCGATAGGCGCGTTCGAGACTACGCGCTCCGCGCGGCGGTTCACCCGCATTGCGCGCTGCACGAACATCGCGCACAAGCCCTTTGAGGCCACCTTCATAGAAGCCGAGTTGCTCGGCAAGCGCACCTTTTTCGAGGCCTTCGCTGAAAGCATAATCCAGCGCCAGCGCATATTCTGCAAGGCGGGTTTTGTCATAATCTGTACCGAAAACCAGCTTGGCAATCGCTGTCATCGGGCTGCGATCCTGCACGGTAATGCCTGCATCTTCGAGCATGGCGGCATAGTCGGCCGGAGCCTCGCGGGTAGCGAGGGCAAAATCATGTGCATGGCCGATAGCGTGATAGAGCGCTGTGCGGCTGCGCGCATCGGCATCATTGGCCTGAGCGGCGCTCTGGCGAGCAATGTCGAGGGCGCCTGCGAGGCCATCTGGCTGTTCTGTCGGTTCGGCAATATCTGCACTCGAAGCGATGCCCGCAATCGGTTCAATGGCAGCCAGCGCAGCAGTGGCCAGCATATCATCTCCGGCTTCAGCTTCTGGCTCAATTTCCGGTTCTTCTTCGACGCTCAGGTCCGTGAGGGGGATATCGGAAAGAGGTGTGAACGTAGAAATGTCCGTCTCCTCTTCCAGCTCATCCTCTATGCTGGTTTCGCTCTCAGATTCGGTGGAAATGTCTGTTTCTGGTTCCGTTTCCAGCTCTTCAAGCGCAGTGAGCTCGTCCAGGCCGCAGTCGATTTCCGTTTCTGGTTCCACTTCGGTGTCTTTGGTTGTCGGCGCCATTTCGGCTTCGGGTATTGCCTCTATTTCTGTTTCAGGCAGAGCTTCCAACTCGCCCAGATCCACTGCTTCGAGATCAAAGCTATCGAGCAGAGCGTCAGCCGGAGCGGTGTCTTGCGCGTCTGTTTCCGCCTCATTGTCTTCCTCTGATACCTCCAGAAGATCATCGGTGGACAGCTCTAGCATGTCCTCGCTTGCGCCTGTTTCTTCTGCTTCGTCTTCGCCAAAGTCAGAAAGTGCATCGCTGATCACAGTGTCCTGGTCTGCTGCCATGAAGGCAGAGAGGTCCAGCTCATCGAGCATGACTTCTTCGGGGACTCCGGCGTCTTCACATTCGACAGTTTCTTCTGTGTCTTCGAGCCCAATAAACGCGTCAGCGCTTTCTGTCGGAACTTCGCTCAAGCCCATATCATCGTCGAATGTGAGTTCGTCACTGATGTCAAAAGCCAGCTCGATATCCGGATCGGCATCGGTTGAGCGCTCATGGCTTTTGCTCTCCATCGCATTGAGAGCTTCACCCATGCTATTTACACCATCCATATCAGCGAGATCGACAATATTGCTGGCTTCCGCCTCTTCGCTAGGGACGTCAAACGCGTCCAGCGATGTCAGGCCGTCATCCAAGGAGATCTCACCAAGGCCAGTTTCAGGCGGTGTTTCGCTTTTGCTTTCCTCATCCACACTTTCAAATCCAAAATCGTCAGCATCCAGTGCGGCGAGTTCGGTGGGTGATGATGCCATATCTGCGTCATCCTCATCTTCAAAATCAGATGTGGCTGAAGGCCCATCGGCCCATATGGGGGAAGGCTCTGCCGATGGTTTCGGGCTGGTTGAGAGCGCAGCCTGCACTTCCTCACCCAGTGCGTCCATCATGCTTTTAGCAGCCATTTCTTTCCAGCTGATAACACCATAGATGAAGTCGATAGTCTCATCATCAGAGGAGAAAGGCATTAATATACCGCGATACATAATGTCTGTATCGCGTTGGTTGGTGAACTCTGCTTCGAAGCCAACAGGTGCGGCATTGGCGATGATCTGCAAATAATGGTCGGTTAAGCGTGAGAGCAATGAACGCGCGGGCACTTCGTCGGCACGTTCGATTGGCCCTTCAATGCCACATTCTTCGCGCAGCCCTGCTCCGAGATAGATGATGGCCGGGTTTTCCATACCCATTGAGAAATCAAGCAGCACACTATTGGTGCTGAAATCTTCCATATCCTCTGGGTTCAGATCTTCGATTGATGGCAGCGCCCGGTTGCCCAGCAGGGACACCCAATAATTATAAGCGCGCACATGCATGCGGCGCTCTTGCGCATCAATGACGGGTGGGGCCTCTATCGCGCCATATTCATTGGCTTCATCAATACCGATGTCGTTCTGGCTGCGTACATTGTCCATCATGCTCACCTGTAGATCATTCCAAAGCTTCAATATGCTCAGCGTCAGACCTTGGCACGAACATGGTTAACAATAGCTAAAAATGGGTGAATGAAGCTCATAGAGCCAGAGAGACGGGGCGGAGGAGAGCGGTTTTAGCCAGCATGGCAGCAAGGCCTGAAACTCTGCTAACCAGCTTGCCAGCCTGCGCGAGTGCTGTTATGCGCAGCGCCGATATTGCGGGAATGCTCCCCTATCATGCCGCTTTAGCTCAGTTGGTAGAGCATCGCATTCGTAATGCGGGGGCCACAGGTTCGAGTCCTGTAAGCGGCACCACAGATAATATTACCTTATATCAATAACATATATGAGATCATTGTGCCGATTAAGTGCCGCAATGTCGGGCGGTTACAGGCATGTGGTCAAGCTGATCGGCGACCAGAGACGCCCTAGGGTCAGGACCCATTGATTTGGGGCGATGGATGTGATTCAGGCGGCTGCGAAGGAGCCTGAAGGATGCGTGATTTGTTTTGGCTGACTGACGAGCAGATGGCACGGTT